>Ga0065711_1001846_pt1 | contig 38744 bp, 22 predicted proteins | sample Hoacrofraction12_FD_59098 | JGI IMG/M metagenome (GOLD analysis project Ga0065711, IMG submission 59098) | Hoatzin crop microbial communities from Cojedes, Venezuela - Epithelial fraction 12 v2 (version 2) | ecosystem: Host-associated > Birds > Digestive system > Esophagus > Crop | place...
CCCCCCCCCCTTTTTTTTTTTTAATACAGATCACATTACATTGCCCTCACATCGTTTATTTTAATTGTCTCCCTCCTCTAGCTACACTGTGACTTGGCAGAAGACAGCTCTGCCCGGCTCCTATTCTCACATCAGGCTTTTACATTCTATGTGTTCCACTAAAAACAAAGGCTCTATTTTGTTTTGTTCTTTGTTGGCTGACCATAACATCTCCAGAAAAAAAAAAAAAAATTGAATGAAATATCATTAAAGCAAGCAAGCTTGTTCAGATTTGGTTCTTCATAAAGTAAGGTCACAGACAGTACACGGCCATCCTTAATCGGGTCCTGCAATTGCTGGAGAATCATGTGTACTTCTAAGCGTATGGGAGAACAGGATCTCAGCTGAAGAGGCTGCCTTCAAGGAAACCGGACTACCAAACCACCTGAACTGGATATAAAAATGGCATCCTTTATATGATGAAATGATCCACAGTCTGATGTACCATGTCCAAACTCATATCATCACAAACTCTTGAGAAGTATGAAAGGCTATGTCTTACGACGTATTCAGACAGTTACATTTCATTTGGATATTCCCCAACAGACAAGCGGGGCACTCAGCATTTCACAGCTGCTCTCTGCATCCACTCCCAGAGTCCAGAGTTCGCATGAAGGTGTTTCCATGGGATGTCAAGGGGAAACTGGTATTCGGAAAGTGAACTCTACGCTCCAGTTTACCACTTTAAAGGCTTTCAGTCCTTCCAAAGGACAATGGCATGTTCATGGAGTTGCTGCATGTGAGAGCATAAGGAAAGGAATATCTTTTCCTGAAGACCTGGTGTGGCTTTCCAAACATACCAGAGGAAGAGGAGTTCTCCCATCCATCTTCCTCAAATGTCAGCACTGACACTCCTACGCATTACTGCTTAAGTGTCAGCATATCATCATCCAGCAGCTCTTGGTAGCTGCACGAGCCTCAGTCAAAGCAGCCTGGACATCTGTTCTGAGTGGCCAGATATGACTTCTGATCCCTGACGGTTTCTATTCATTTACATGAAAGTCTGTAAGTAAAAAAGAAGAAAAAATAACCCAAACCCCATACACGCATATGCCTTAGGAATCAGCCAAAAACCCGAGACAGGCAGTACCCCATTTATCTGGAGAATCTGACAACAATTCCTGACATGTAAAGCTGGACCTTCTAATCTAGCCAATTTGTAAAACTACAGGAACTCATTCCGACACTACACAGCAAGCACACTCCAGCAGAAAACCAGTTCCACAGAGCAAAGGACTGTGGAAAGCACAGAATACTTATCTCAGTATTTGGTGAAGGCTGAGGTGGTTATTAATTTTTGTTTCACCATTATTATCAATATATTTTCTGATGCACGCATTAACAAATTTCCAGGGAAACAAGGGGTCAGATGACACCAGAATAACCTTCCTGCTCATAGCTTTGCTGGTTTTAGTATCTTTGTGCACTTCTCCAGAACAGGTCACAGATCCCAGTGGATGATGGACCGCAGAGAGAACACAACTTTTGCAATGCATTCACAAAACCACACAATTCTTCCAGACACAGAGCCTAGCTCTTAACTACCCTACAGCTCCTTTCTATCTACTCTAAATGGTTTTTATGTTGGCAACACTTATTAACATTTAAAAAAACACCATGCTTTCTAGGTCTCATTTATGGGATAGATCCAAGTATGAAGCCATTCCTTTCTCCCACCATTCAGTCAGGTTTTGCTGCTTAACACACCGCTATTTCCAAGCGGTTCAAATTTTAGAAGGAAATCTTAGGCTTAAAACAGGACAGATCCAAATTCCAGATCCCCAAACTCCACATCTTGGAGGCAATGAAAATCCTAAGTCAAACAGGATTCTCACCTTGAGCTCACAGTGTGAACTGAAACACAGATACTCAAAAGCAGATAGTTTTCTCTACCTCATCAAATATTTAAAAAATATACTATGGTGGGACGTTTTGTGTATTGTCCATCCTCAGCAAACAAATAAGAACTCGGGGAAAAATCCTACCACATCCCAAATATTTGCTGGCAGGCTGAGAAGTGTCACTGTCCATCGATGGGCTCCTAAAAAGCACAGCGCCAGGATGCTTGACAGCTCGCGATGTCAGAGCAAAACTCCAGCTGCAAGGAGCTTGCCCGCGGGGTCAAACATCACCCAGACGTGTTCAGCAGCCAGCGTGGGAGCACGCCCTGGAGATCAAGCTGAAGGAACTCTCCTACAACCCTCACTGATTAATCAAATTACAGCAGTATTCTGAGGAACTGAGTATCAACCAGAGTGCTTGCTCCTCCTGTTCCCAGTGGGACCGGGATACGGCACAAAAGGAATCTAATAGACTCACAGACCCAAAATCAATTTCTAATTATTGAAGTATCTGAAATCTATTGTCTTTTTAACTGTAAGCAACTCTACACTTACTCTCCTGGTTTTACCAGAAGCTTCACAGGATCAAGCTTCTGTTTCTGTCTTTAAACTTATACATTCATATTCATACAGTCGGCATCTAAGAAAAAATTAAACAAAGAAGTAATCACAGTATGTAAACAATAACTTGAAAATACAACAGAAAAAGTATGCTCAGGGTCAAGAAACAAAAAGATAATGTGAAGAACTAAGAAATTAATTTTTTTTTTTTTTTTTTTCTTCTCACTTGCTCCTGTAATTGGGGGGTGAGGGAGCTGGACTGAGCCAGAATGCTTTAAATTGGCTTTACTACAACACACCTCCAGCAGGATTTCAACACAGCAAAGGAGAGCAGACGCCTTGGTGTTCAGCCCAAAGTTGTCGGGTTCAAAGATAACAGAAGATACCACGAGGCCTCGCAAGCATTTGTACTTTGACATGCAGGACCTCTCCCACACCAGGTTCTGCCCAAATTCTCTGCAAAATGACTGTTAACAGTAACGATAGCTACAAGACGTGTTCGTAACACAATGATATGGCAGGTTTTTTGAGTTCTTCAAAGGGATTAGTGAATTTCACATTGTGCCAGAAAAAGCAGAGAAATCTTACTGTTTCCATTTGTTTTGCAACCAGATAATGATTGTTTAAGCATATTTTTTCCTTTGTGCTTTGCTTGAGTACTGGAATATCTTACGCACATGAAATTTGCTCATGTCTATAACCCCTGCTACCCTATGCAAACTGCATACTTTAACAGAATATTTAATTATAGGCCAATAATTCCAGTATGCCACAACAAGCTTATTTCACAACACCCATTTGTGTTGCAATTTTGATCAGCAATTTTTCACACTTGCTTGGTGACAACATTACAGCACAAAGAATTCCATCAAATACACCTGCTGAGGCAAGCACTGAGAACAACATTACACATCCTGTTTACAGCACTAAGTATTCACCTTTAATGGGGCCGAAATGGTGAACTATCATGTCTCCCACATCCTCCACCACAAAGTTAGGTAAGCGTTAGGAGCAGCTTGCTTTTCTGGAAGTGGAACACGTGTTTTTCTATGGCAGCTTATCTTAAATTCAACTTTTCAACCTTAAGGGGTAAAACCTTAAGGGGTGTGAGGATTGAAGAAAAAAATCTGTGTGAAACACGCAGAAGATTTACTACACACTGTTTGAAAAAGTAAGAGGAAAGAAGCATTCTGACAGAAAATTATTTAGGTCACTGGGATAATTCATATCTATATATTCATATATATATAAAATTCATATATATGACTTTAGTATATATATAATTCATATATGTACGCCCCAGTATTTACAATGCCACTGGCTTACAATACTATTTGTATACATTAACAGGTATATTCTTACATCATAATTCTGACACATGTACTTCACGAACACTTTGATATTCAATAAACATCTTTATACTGACACAATCACATTTACTTCTTACCCTCTCAGCGTGACTACTTCTCAGGAAGGCTATCCCTAATTCTCCTCCTAAATCTGAAGTTAATTATCACACCCTTCAGTTTATATTGCAGTTGCTGAGCTGGAACAGTTGTGTGTGTTATACAGCCAGCCTCTGGTGATTTTTCAATGTTGTTTTGTTAGCCTTCGAGAGTTTCTCAGTAGCATTTAAGAAAAAATGGAAAGCCTATATACTATTTTATAAACCATTTTGATACATGAGAAATGCAAGTTTGAGCCACTGTTAAACGGTGGTGAGAAAGCCATATCATAATGCTCCCCTTCTGCTTCAAGAATATTTTATTTTTCAAAATTGAGCGATGCCTGATTGTGAGGTACAGTGGGTCAGGTCCTGACCAGATCTCAGCACACTTCTGATAGAAAAGACATGTCTGACGGCTTCCTTTCTAAGACTAAAATAGCAGTAAATGATCCAAACTCTAAAATTTACAATATAAAACAAAGATTTTCAACAGACTTACTGTCTCAGAAGGACACAAAACCAAAAATCTATTGGCAGATGAAATCAGATCATGGAAAAGAGCTGAAGACCCAGTTTCTGTGGCACACTGCACTCGGTCTTGTAGACGATAGGAAGTCTGCCTTGACATTTGCTCTAACCAGGCACACACAAATTTGATCTGGAGTTCACATATGACCAAGCAGACATCTCTTCACGGAAGCACGGCCATCAGGATCATCCTCACTAGTCAAACTGAACCCAGCATATTGCTAACACAACTGAGAATTATCTGGAAAGCCTGTGCTGGCTGCAAAAGCCAGGACAACCAACCATAGGCACAATTGCACTTCTAAAATTGTAGGACATTCAAAAGTCATACCTTGCTATGAATCTGCTTACTAGATCCAAATCCCATCAGTTACACTAGTGACAACCCCACTGGTCTCAACAGCATCAAATCAGCCTAAGAGAAGACACCTTTTCCTGTGTTTTTTAGGGCCAGCAACCTTGTCTCTTTTCCCCATGCCATCTCCAGTACCGATGAATGAAACCACAACAGTTTCAAACCACTCTGTAAAACTAGCTGCATAACCCTTCCACAAAGTAAAGGTTTAAATTCTCCTCATGCCTGCTACCTGCTGACCACACAAAACACTCTCATTCCTCAGTACCACTTCCATCGAATCCAAGTGGATTTTAAGATCAATGCTTTTCATCACATCTTTACCTTGTTATCAGGTGAGCAAGAGGACCATGTCACAGTGCCACCTAAAAAGGCATCTTACTATTAGTATGAGAATACTGGAGAACTAAGATACTCCTCTCTGCCTCCCAGTCCCATTTCCAATCAGCTCCACACAACTTCACAAGAGAGAGACCATCCACAGGAAGAGAAAAAATTTGGTTCCATATTTTTTCCATTAACATCCATGGGATTTCAGAATGCTTCACACTTGCTGAAATCAGGTCCAATGTCAACATTCATACCTTTGAGGACTAAGGAAATTCCTCTGGCCTGCTCCATGCTCAAGTGTTGTGCTGAGAGGTTAGCAAGCCTCTTAAAGTCACAAATCAGGGTGGTAACCCTTCAGGAGCTCTACCAATTGTTATGACTGCTGTTAAAGGAGCTTTTCAGATTGGCAAACTAGCTGCAAAAAAGAAGGTGATCAGAAAAACTACTTACTAAATGCTTTGCAAAAATCTATTATCTTTTTCAGCTGTTTTCTAAAAGCCCTCTTAATGAACAAATGAACTACAAAAGATTCTTATCTCTCCCTTCTTTTGCACTTAAATTTGCTAATTATCCCCAGACCAAGAGGCAGCCTCCTAATTAAGAAGTAAATCTCTTGGCTTGAAAGGACACCTGCCAGTAATTATTACTGCATGTTCATTTTCATTCTCTGCAGCTTTCCATGATGTTTGACAACACGTCCTTTGCCTTTGGATTTTTATTCTTTGCTACTTTCTCGGCAATGAGTTACCTGTAAGGGGAATAGATGCCACTTTCATTCCATCTTCTCTTTCTGTTAGGCTCTTGCAATGCACAGAGTCTGCGAAACCAGCACAGCACCGGAACCAGCGGGTTTCACTTACTGCAGTTTCTGAATGAGCAGGAAGCTCATAACGACTTGTGGCTTCACTTCTAGGAGACAGAACTCTATCCTTAAACTCACCAGGCTTTCTAAACAGACATGAGATCATAAAACAGGCCCTTAGGCTCTTTATGGTCATGTAACAATTTCACTGACCACAGCAGAGTTACTGCCTATTTTCATTAGTGCACAGAAGGGAGCTGGACCTTCTAACGTCTTCAACCTAAAATACTGGAGACCATTTTCAGATTAAAATTGTTTAAGATAAATATATGTATCACAAAGTGAATTTCAGTTGAATTATTCCATTTGCTTCAGAAATTTACAGTAAGAAAAACTATTGGCAAAATTAAATCCCATGCCATTTGTAATTTCCACAGTCAATATACACTTTTGATTGTAGAAACTGGCAGAACTACTATGGAGACTTCTACACTTGGTGAATATTCTGTTTAGAGGGCAGAGTAGTGTAACTGCAACACAAAACCCCAGCTTTGCCCCAGCCTTGCCACTGACCTATCCATGTCATTGCCACAGATTGCTGTTTGTGAAATGGAGATCAGAAAAGGGACAACCTCGCGTGGGTGCTGCAAGGAAAGGGATCATAGAACAGGACCGCCCACACCAGTGGCAGAAGGCATGCAGCAGCTTAGGAGGTTTCTTCCATTCCATGCTTTTAAAAAAAAAATTAATTTCTGTAAAGTTCTTTGAGATCCTTAAACAAAAAATACTGAAGCTCTTTTTATGGGGCATTTTGTATCAGCTCTCTATGGGCCACAAAGGGGAAGGAAATAACTTTTTGAAACATTAATAAGAATATAATCTGACTAACATTCATACTATTTCAACTTTATCCAGATTTACCTTGTTCAAAGCAGACCAATAAAGTATGTATTCTATTGCAGTGGAAAAGTGTAGGCGTACAAAATAAACTGTAACTACAAAGTTAAGTTCTAAAAAAACCCAAACCCAAGAGGGATATATTTGCAGCCTATCATTACTCCAGGCACCACTTCCAACCCATTCACAAGCCTCTCCTAACATCAGGAGTCTTCAGTGAACTTGCACCACAGTAAGCTGAGCTATGCAGAGAAGTTTAAATTTAGAGACAGTGGTAAACACTGTCCTTCAGCTGCTTTTCTATAAAAGCCAGGGCCACCTTCAGTTTTGGCTAATCCAGTTTCAGAAGTTCTCGTGGTTTACAAGGGAACTTCCTCTGCGCAGAGCAAAGCTGAGCTCCGTGCGTCACGCTGGAGGACGACACCAAAGGCGAGAGTACATTCTGTGCAGTGCAAGTAATCTGCACGGTCTGGATGTCAGCGCTGTGATATGCAGTATTTGGCCATAACAGCAGTTATTTCAGAATTCAGAAGCGAGGAAATATATCTTGCGATGAAAGCCTCAGCAGGTACAGTAAAATAGGTAACGCTGGAGGCTGTGAAATCTCAGTCTGTGATTCTTACGGATAGATTAAATTCTTACAATTGGATTACAAATAAGCATTAAAAAAAGAATGGCTCTTTTTTTTTGCTTTTGGAGGAGGATCAAAGGAGGAGGAACCGGTATGAGAAATTGCCTGCAAATCTCAGTGCAGCAGGAAAGAAAAAAAAGAAACCCACACATACAGCCAAGAAACAAATGGATAATTGGAAAGAGAAGAATCCCTCCCTCTTTCATCATCCTCTCCGAAGTTTCAGGCAGACTTTCTCTTAAATTGTAAGCTGGGAGCAGTGAAGAAAGAGATGGTGCATTTGTAATCATGATGGAAGCAACGGAATATATCAAAACAGCTCTAGGCACAAATGCATCAGCTGGGACAGCAAGCCCACTGCCTAAGCCTACCACCACAACCCTCTGCCTTAGCCATAAATAGTCTCAACAGAACAGGCCTTCAGTTCCCGTGCTTCTCCCACACCCCTGGGTCTCCCATTTTTATTAATACATATCTGCAGGGTATGCAAATACATTTCAGGAGGAAATGGCTCTCATCTGCTCATGGCTTTGACAGCAGGAGGCATCATCATCACAGAAGAGGTAGACCTTGCCTCTGGAAGCTAAAAGGCAAAATACACCCAGAGGAGAGAGGAGAAGAAATTCCAGCGCAGATGTCCAGTGATGCTCTGCTGCCAGCGCCTCCCGTGCAGGTCACGGATCTGGGGCTCTCCTGCTCCTGTTGCTAATGGCACAGATGCTCCACGCAGCCCCAGGCAACAGGTGGGACGTGGATTTGGCAGTGCCTCATTGTGGTCTTTATAATATAATTTATTTAAAGCCTTTCTGAAATCTGCTTTCAAACTACGGCAGAGCAAGGGAAGGGTAATGAAAAAGAAAGGGAAATTTTCATCTGTTTCATCGTGATCAAAGGAGCAGGTAAAGGAGCGTGCGAGTCCTGAGGGACCCATGTTCCCCACCGCTGCACAGTCAGCTATTGTCATAAAACACGGATCTGTATTTTGTTCAGGCAGTTTTGCTTAACAGAATATTCTAAGATGCAACATCTTATTTTCACGAGAGGCCTCAGGGGACAGAGTGAAAACACCCATCCTTACCAAGTAAAGAGCATTTAAATATCAAAGAAAGAGGGGAAAAAAGGTAGAGCAGAAAGCTTTGTCCAGCTATGGAGACTAATGAATGATGACCCAGGTTCATTTACCATCAGCTAACTGAACTTTCTTAGTGCAAGCAGGGCTTGGGATAAATTGGGACATTTATTCCAGATGACAGGACTAGAGTAAACAAATAGATGCTTTTTAATTTCCCCTTTTACTTGGGGGCCATAAAAACTCGATGGCAAAGAGACTGCACAGGGGAAGACATAGAAGCTTTAGATAAGCACAAGAAATATAACATTGACAACTGAGCAAAGGTTTACCTTAAGAAACAAAAAGGAGCCTTTAAAGTCTAGAAGGGCTCTTCCTTAGAGAAAAGGACAAAGACTTTTACCCTGAACGTTACATTCCCTTGTACACATCCCTGCTCACCTCTCTTTTCTGCCAGCGTGCTGGTGTCCCGAGCACCCCGTACCTTCCTCTCTTCACAAAAGTAGCAATGGTTTAAAATTCTTTCGCATCTTGTGAGGAAAATTAAAAAACCGCCATCACCCTTCAGTTAATCTAAAACTGGAACACTCAAGTGTGCATGTGTAAGTTTGGCTCCTCAAATCCCTATTTGAGCACTTAAAAATGACCTAATTTTAAAAGCTGCTTGAATACGCAACTTACAACTTTCATTCCACTGAAACTGGGGAGCTGGATTAGCCAGTACGTTGACTGCAGCTACCTGTATCACCAGCCCACGGAGATTACAGCCCTGATGTCACATCTGAAGTAGCACTTCTAATTCAAGGACAACTAAAGAAGGGATTACGAATACCTTCAATACTTTATCCCTGGGTAAAATAACATCACCCTATCTCACGCAGCAAAGCATACACCAAGCCAAACCAGTCATCGGTATGCTGTGCATGAGTATATCTGCTAAGCAGAGCCACCAGGATATTACAGAAAGCTCTATCCTGTCATCATTTAAGAACAAGAAAATTAAGCAATGCAGTGACACGTAAGTAACAAGAACTTTACACAGAGCATCAGGTTGTGCTATGTATAGGAACTGTTTCTCTTATTAAGTATAACACCTTATTTAGTCCATGGTTCTCATGAGTTATATCAATTTTTCATAAAATTTTATCTCACTTTTTATTGCTGTTGTTCAAGCCTCAGAAATTAAAGTTTTTCCAAAATCTTTCCCTAACTCAGAAAAAAACCAAGCGCCTTAGGAGTCTACTGTATACTATGCTTTCCTTGCAGCTATCTCTTTTGAAGGCTTTTTTAATTACAAAAGGAAAATGACTTTTGGCAGGCACAGGAGTGGTTCAGCAAATTACTGCCTAGAGCGTAGCATAAAACCCAATGCCGACAAGGAGGCATGTTCAGAATTTCAGTCTTAAAGGTCAGAAATACCAACCGTAATGAAAGATGGATCAATTTCAAAGTGCCAAGTGGTGGCTGTGGTCCAGAGCTTCTTGTCAGACGCGCAAGAAGACAGACTCCAAAAGAGGAGAAACTGGTGTATGCACATCTGGTAGAACAGCATCCAGCAATTTACTATGGGCATAACAGGGCTTTAAGCTTTTAAGGCAATATAGTCGGGTATGTTTGGCCATGGTTTTAAAAGGCATCATTCAAGACAGAGAAAAAAGAGGTATCATACATACAAAACCTCTATTAAGTAGTTAAGAAATTCACTGTCTTGTTTTTGGATCTGGTGCAAAGCCTGGAGAGGACGGTGGAAAGCCTCCTTCGACATCAGTGATCAAGGTCTGAAGAGCTACAGTACAGTGAGAGAGAAGGACAGGAACTCTGCATGGAGCAATCTTTCAGATACATAGATTTAAATTTCATTTTTCATATGGCAGGAGGCAGAAGTGCTCTATCACTCTGGAGGAACTCAAGCCAAAGATAAATACTATTATTAAGAGTAATACTTATGCATATGATTGATCTTGCAGAATTTTAGTCTTCACAAAAGTAAGAAAAAAAAAAAGTGGACAGTCTGGAACTTTACAGTATAACTTTTGCTTTTCAGATTTATTTTTTCTGATTGTTTCTGATGATGACCAGATGTATGAAGCACCTCTGATAAACGCAAAGTGATTTTTTCAAATTAAAAGTAATGCTTTTGTCCTAGATCCAATTCAGCGTACATTTTCTGTTAAGAAACGCTGCCAAATTTCATAACTTAATTTGAAAAAATGATCTTTTTCCTTAATGTACAAATTGCTACATTCCAAGCACATCCTACACAGCCTAGCCAAATTAACATAGTCTCATAAAGCTTAGAAGATACTGTTTTCGCTTGTCCTGGCAAGTTCAATATGACAAAGATGAATGTGGCCTGTGATGCTACTAGAGATATTTAAAAATGAAGGTGTGAAACATGCACGTGAATAAGTCAATGTCAGTAAACTCAATAGTACAAGGCATGTCTATTTTTCTTCCCCAAAAATCATATTCTTAGCCACCATTCTTTAACATCACAGCCTACTGACCAACAGACTGTTTGCAATTTTGGCCTTTTAACTGCAAGCTCGTCTTTTTTGCATTTGAAGTCCATACTATTTCAGGGAGTTCTGCTCCAGTCTTCCCTCATCCTAGTTTACACACTTGCATAATGCAGCCTTATTAAAGATTACAATCTGCTGTAAAAGGCTTTCTTCTGCCTGAACTACAGAGAGAACTGAACTAAGGCTGGCATCATTTCAGCAATAAATCAGACTATTTCCAGCAAAGCAAACTAAATAATTTTCTGTCCTAATTACTTTGGATAATCTTGAATTTAGCCTTATGCCATCTCTCGATGTAGTATTTAGCCATGAACTGGAGACTTGCTAACGCACCCTGACCTGCTTAATTGGAAGCTGAATCATAATTGATATCAAAACAGGTATCAGCCGAAAACGTTAGCCAGTTCACCAAATTCCCGTCCCTTCCCATGCCTGAAAAAACTTCAGCTGACTCATTAAGAAATTGCTTCAAGAAATGAGATATGGAAGACCAGAGACATCCTAATTAACAGAACAGGAAACACATAATCAGAGGGAGAAACATTTTGTGTAGTGGGTGCACTGGCAGATAAAGGCTGTATTCATGCTCATGTTTCCCTGCACCATTACAGTTTTCTCCGTACCACAGACTACTGTGAATTTAAATAAACCTGCCCAACAGTCAAATCTTAATCATCTGCCTACCAAAGGCAGATCAGTTTAAAAGACGTTCAAAATCATCTCTTAATCTCATCTCATGAGATTACAACCTCCTCCTGTCTGTTTCAAGAGTTTTTTAAAAAAATGTTGTTGCTCAGTCGCAGAAGAATGTGTTTTAACCAGAAATAGGCCAAGAGTAAAACATTTCTTCCAAATCCTTAACAATTCAGGTGGGGCGCCCATCCAAATCTGCTTTGGATGCAAGTCAGATCCAAAACTTGAGAAAAACTGTTTTCTTGTTCCAGTTCAAATATGGACAAAATCTCAAAATCTCTCTTGAGACAATGAACATACGCCTCAGATGAAACATGATTAAAAATACTGTTCTCCCTTCAACTCTTGCTTTAATTCCGAGTAGACGGTCCCACTTTGCCTTCTTGCAGCATCACACCCAGCTCTGCTGCTAGTCCATGTGACATTGAAGCAAAGCAATCTCCTTTTGCCAGCTACAGACTTTCCACCACTTTCTCCTGTTCCAACCCAGATTTACCACGTTAACAAAATACAGTTTAGCCCTTTCCCTTTTCCGAGTAGATTCCCAATGATTAATCCACGTGGGTTTATGAATCAACACATAGGAGATTTAACTTGCAAAGTTCCTTCCTTTTCCCTCTGTTTCTGTCACTGCGCTCCATACTCTCAGCTACAGGAACTACATTAGAATAGAGTTACTTCCAAATTCATTAATTAACGCCTTAATCCATCCCACAGGAAACTAGCAGAAGATTCTTTTTCTGCAAAATCCTGCTGGTAAGGAAGGCTGATCTACACTTACCACATGCTTAAACTCAGCAGCTTTTCCTTCTCTCCTTTATGCCTCATTCATTTTCACTTCCACCTCATAAATACAGCTTTCAAAAACCCAAAAATATAAAATAATTTTTAAAAATAAGCAAACCTGACTTGCGCAGGGTTTCTTACAGGGTGACACCTTTCTCACACCAGCAGCTATCCCAGAGTCTAAGCAGACCAGATCAGGCATGGGCAACGTCAGACACCTCCCTGCATCCCGCAGCGAGCCCTGCCAACACAGCCGAGCTGGGTTCTGAGAACGGGACAGGTAAAGAGGCACAGACCAAAGTTATTCTTCCCCCAAATATATTTGTTGTACTCAAAGGTGCCAGTAACCAACTTGTTATTTGGGTGGTAACTACCTTCTCCTTTAATCTTCTAGGGAAAATGGGCTAGCTCAATTGCTTAGAAGCTTAAGAGTTCAGCATAACATATAAGAAACACTTTTTTTCCTACAACAATCTGCTCTTTGGCACAGCCTCAGAATACTTTACTGCCACGTCTTACTTTGAAATGGGAAGATGCCAAGAATGAGATAAGTGCAGACATCCATGACTGGGAAACACAAGTAAAAGGCCTTCTCCAGAGCCAATTACAGCCTTCAGCAGACAAGTGCTTAAAAAAAAATTAAAAAAAGGAAAAAAAAGAACCAAAACTAAACAAACAAAGAAAAAGCAACAGTAAATTTGTCTCTCTACATTGAAGCAGAAACACAGCATTTGTTTCTTTAGATTAAAAGGCTCTCTTTTCTTTTTTTCAATCAAAACCCCCAAAATATCCAGCCAAATTGAAATAAAGCCTTTGTTTCTTCAGAACTTGAATCTGAATTCCCAAGAAAATATGAATGCCCACATTATTACATTAAAGACGAGATCATTCTTTATCTGCAATTATCCATTCAATGAATGGAAACCGAGATTACAGCAGAGACTTGCCATGAGATGTAACTGCTTTAGTGGCCAGATTTGTCTCCCGCCAACTCCATTTAGCTTTCATCTTCCTTAAAAGCCTGATAGCATTTTATCATGTAGTTTTATCAGCAGCTTTTCCACTACTAAATGTTGTAATCAAGATGAGGCAAAAATGCCAACATGACTACAGTCTTCATTTGAAACCATACAGTTTGGCATATATCCTCTTGGAAAAGGAGGAGTTATCTTAAGTCAATTAGGCAAAACATGGTATGAATACCTTATAAACCATCAGGAGAGAAAAAATTGAGTGAAATTAAATAAGCTACAGCAAGTAATGGACTATTTAGATTCAGCTTCATATACACTTAAGACTATCAAGGACCCCAGATTGATCCATTCTGCGTCCACCATTCTTGCCTGGTTAGAAAAATCTGTGTGCATAAAGCCAGGAGCCTGCCAAGAAAGACAAAAGAAAGGTGAAGGCCAAAAGTTAAACTGCAAAAGGGATTTCTTTTGATGATACAGGATCATTGAAAACCTCCAGGGGAGACCTCAGAGAAGCAAGCAGAGGAATGTCCACATAACAGACAACACCACGGTACAAAGTCATCCAAATAAAGCCGTAACTGAAAACAGCTCTGAAACCTCTAACCTCAAGGAAGTTCACAATGAATGTGTTTCAACCAAGTTAGTCCTAATGAAACCAAAAATTACCTTCAAACAGCACCAGAAATGTACTTTAGCTCCTCTTCAATTGCCTGACAAGTTCACATTGCCTCATGCAAGAGTTCTGGCCACTTCAAAGTCCTTGCCTCCACATTCCCTTCTTTGCTGGAATAGTGATGTTCATCACTGCTCTTGCACAGGGGAGACCTAAATAATTTTTTAAAAGCATTGAAACAACTCCAAAGCATTTTGAAAGGGGTTGGTGAGGACAGTGGAAGAGGACAGTGAAGTCCATCAAACCTCCACTTCCTCAGGAGTCTACAAAGTGGATACAACAAAAGCCAACAGCTCAGAAACTCAGCTGTGTGGGGTTACAGATCCAAAGGTATTTACATATCAAAAGAAGCAGTTAGCAGAATATGCAAAGTCCCCCTCCCAGTGACTTAGATACTTTAAGCTCACTGGAGGTCAAGCAAGTTAAAACCATAGCTCACTTTCATGTGGAAGCTTCACTTTTCACCAGGTGCCACACATCTTTTTTAGTTCACTGCTTAACTCTACTAAAATTTGCCCTTTGGAATGGATTATGGAGAGGGTAGGTATATATGGAGTAGTTCACAAAATCCACCACAGCGTTTGATATCAGTGGAAGTTTCAAAATCTTATTTTTCTGAGGTTGTTTTGGGTCTCCGACACTCTATTAGGATGGCTACAGGCATGGCTACAGGAGATTTTGCAGTTTGTGTCAAACAAAAGATCAATCTCCAGCATCATAAATGTGCTTGGTGATACTAAAAATAAAAGGCAAAGAACCATAGCAATATTTTTGCAAAGATGTGCAAAAGCATTCATTGCTGACAATTTAAACTACTGGAGTAACTTCAGCTGATCACCATGAACACTACAGCAGAAGCTAAGGCTCACCAGTTGTACCATTTGCACAGCGCTGGTAAAGCGGCAGGAGCACCGATGAGAGGGAGAATTCAAAAAATGACTGAATCCACTTTGTTGAAAGTTTCCACATAGAAGAGAATTTACCTTTGGCCAAAGACCAGGAATGAAAAACTCTCAGTCCAAAAAGAATGCTTTGGCCAAGGCCGCGTACAGCTTGAAAAGGGGGCTTCTCGTGAGAGCCTGAGGACTGTGGTTAGTCTGGCATCTGCTATCACATGTTTTACATTTTCCTTTCTTAATGACATTATGCTCCTTGTAAGTACTGAAAGTAAGAAAGATTTACTTATTTTACCGGTTTTTCCCATACGCTTTAGAGGTGCATTAACACCATTTGCCAATTTGGTCTATTTTTTGAAGCATTTTAGGGATTTTAAATTTACAATAATTTAAAATATTCAGCCTAAATCACATTTAATCAATATTTTATGTTCAATTTCTGTGAGTTCCACAAAAAGGTCAACTGTCTTTTGCAAAAAGTGGTACCCGGACTGTCTTGAAACTACAATATAATGTTGCATGCATGGTGAAATATAATGATATATACAGACTACTCCAGGAAACCTCTTTTTTCCAGTAGTTTCTATAAATCTTAATCCAGAAACTAAAAAGTTTCTTTTTTTTCCAAATAAAAGAGCAATATGTACTTGGTAAGGTAACTATGCAGAGGATTAAAACAAAGGAACGCATGCAAATACATTGCCGAATTGGAGTTTTTATGCTTTCTTAAGCACTTCTTAGTCTTTCTTAACATAAAATTATTCTGACAGCATTCTCTAAAAACCAACTAAGTAGTAGTGACCCAAGGCAACCACAAATACAAGAAGAAAGACACGAATCTGACACTTTTTAAAAAGAAAATTATTGTTACATTCATTTTCATCTGTTACTTTTCAATTGTACTGGCCCAAATAATTGAGAAATTCTCTGTTTCAGAACTGATGCAACCGCTATTTTACATAAGCAAACTAATGCTACAGTCACTTCTTGCCGGACTCAGCCTGGCTAATCCCTTTTGAGCCAGCACTGCATTGCCACTTCTACTGATTTTCTACAAACGGGGAATGGAGAGATGCTTTACCTACCACTTCCCCAAGCAACTGATATCTACAGTCTGGGGAAGCTTAAAAGAGGGAGATAAAACACTGTCACTGAGGGAGGAGGGTGTATCGGCTGCATTTGGAGCACCTTCCCTTTGCGACGCAGTAATTCCCTCTCCAACGCCCCCAGGTTTAACCCCTCTTCATGGGGGGAGGCTGAACTGACACCTTGCACGGAGCTGCCACGCAGCACTGCTGGCTGGGCAGAAGGAACCCGGGGAGCTGCAGCTCATCATCAGCTCGGAGGGTGACAGTACCAGCAAGAAAGCAGGCTAACAGCCACACGATAACAGAGACAGATGCTGGGACGCGTTGGCCTTTGGAAGAGGCACTCTGATTTCCCTCACTCGGAAGCATTGAATGCAGTGGGTAATGCTGTATTTGGTTTGGGACTCAATATGCAGAAGAGGCATAAATGAAATAAGGAAATGAATCAAAGAAGGGGCAAATGCTTTAGAAAAGTTCATGTAAGGACAGCTCTGGAGTATAGGCAATGGTTCTTACAAACCAGGTACAAAAAAAGGAAATACTGAAACTCAGTAATTCCCTCAGCAGAACAGAACTTTCCCAGTCCTCCAAAGAGGATTTGAAGGTGGTATTTATTGGACAACACTTCAGTGAGCAAAAGACGCAGAAAACTAACAGAGGAGAGCAATATGTGTATTTACACACTAAGAATTGCAAGAGAACCAGCTGTATTTTGAAAGGAAGGAAAGGCCACTCTCTTGTCTAAAACCGGATTTAAGGAACACAGAAAACGCAAAGCTTTATGTTATTTGTGTTAAATGTTTGGTTGGTTCAGAAGAAAAATATAAATTCTTTATCTGAAAATTAATGTCTGCAAAGTGACCAGAAGGCTTTTATTTTTTCAAAAAAGAGACTTTTTATATGGATTATCTCATTTCCTGATTAGCAAACTAAAAGTACGAAATTATGTTCCCCCTGGCTATATCCCAGCTGGATCAAAGCACTGGCCCAAGAACATACTGTACCAGTTTAGTTACTGAGAAAGTCCAGGAGAAATCTGAGCATCTACTTCTCATCTCTCCTGATAAAGTTATCAACCCTGGAATGTAAACATAGGGCTGGATATGTAATATAGAGCCAGATACTTGCCCAGACAGTTTTATACCTGTTTTTTGTTGCACTGTTACTCCTTCAGCACAAACAGTACCTGCTTTACTTTTGGAGCAGCATCCATGTGCAGTCCTAGATGACAAATCACCAAAGTTCATGACACCATCACTCCTCTTTCCAGGTCTCACGGGGAAAGGTTTGTTCCATGCCTGGAACTACCGTCACCTCTAACAGGGACCAGAGGGTACAGCTCACAAGGGAAGGGGGGGTGGGCAGCGGGCCAGCTCATGGCACAGGGACACCCTGTAAGGAGCAGGGTATGGGGTGGGGTGCTTGAGCACAATTCCTGCGAGTTAAACACCACTGTGATATCTATTTTCAGTAAATACAGAGGAAAGAATCCACACCCACCTCTTCTGAATGCACAGGGTCGTCCGTGAAAGGAGTCTCCTGCTCCAAGCCATAAAGTCACAAATCCAAACAAAACAAGAAGTTAACTTGTTTTCATTTTAATGTGGAGATACACTATTGGAGTACGAGTTTAAGGCCACGACACGTACTTCTGGGTAAATCAGCTCTCTGCTATGTAATCATGTGAAAGATAAATCCAAATACACACTGACAGCCAAAAGAGGAGAGCCATATCCCTCTCTGTTGCAACAAATAGAGCTATCCTTCAGGAGGGTGTCTGTATAAATACTACAATAAGTGAGAACTGATTACTATCTTCCAAAGAGCACTGTTAAGATAGGCTTTAAAAAGAGATCAATAGGCATTTTTTTATTAGTCACATTTTTGGCAGCTTGCCCATATCTGCAAATATATCTTTTAGAAGCTCAAATCGGCAGCCAAACCGTACTACATGCAGAACAAGGAAGACAGTAAATGCACATCTCGTAGAATCATCTAAGTACTCCCTCCCACCTGCAAGAGAAAGTTTTACAATGCTGTCTGGCCCGTCAAACTAATTCCTCTTTACTGCCCACTGGACTACTGTCCTTTCTATTGCCCCCAAGCCAACTAGGTCTTTTCCATTCCCCTTCCTCAATTCTTTCATTTCATAAATGTTTTGCGTATACATTATCAGTTGGATTAGACTGCACTCAACCTGAAAAGGGTTCACCATTCAGTGGGTTTAAAACATGAAGCAACACAGCAGCAGAGAGAGATCTGGTGTGCGTCACTGTCTGAAGCCCATGTGAGTCTACAGTCAAGAATAACTCCACTGAACATGGTCCAGCTTGAGAAGCAGGCGCACCTGAGCAAAGTCAGAGAGACAGCCCAAAAACACACCATGCAGAGAACCATACACAGAACCCACAGACAAACAGCCCTAGGAAAAAAAATGGACTTTGAGTTAGCCGTTGGGTGAACCAGCCTTTGAGCTGGGAACAGGAATCTGTGTCCCGCTGCTTGAATTGAGTTCAGTGAAACTGGACCTCTTCTGTTCTTTGTAAACAAGCAGGAGGTATGAAAGCTATCTGACTCCATCACCTTGCCCTAACTTCAACTGTCTGCAAAAGCCCAGTTTTTGGCAAGTCTCACTCAGGTCCAGAGAGGTAGCAGTGTGTGTAAATGCTTTATAGTTTAAAATGTCATATGTTGATGCTGACAAGTTCAAGACACAAGAAGAGGTTGCTATGGAAACACACGCTGTATTGCCTGGAACATACGGCAACATTTTACATTAAAAAGGGAAAAAAAACTTCGACCAACAGTTGCCAAATTAGGGTTTGGGTGGGGAAAAATTAGTTTGTCATTTGTTCTCAGACAGAAATATTATAATTTAGAAACAATGAAGCTAAATGTGATGAAAGCATTTACATTGCATTTTGGATTGTTTCCCTCGCCTCAGAACAAAAAAGGAATTTTATACAGGAAAACTTTCTTTTGCAGTCCATATACAGAAAATCCATCTCTACATTCCCATGTGCTGGAGTCTCCATCTAATTTTCCTTTTATAATTAATGAAATCACTTTAATGGACGGTCATGTCCTTCGAAGAACTAATTCTGTAACTCTTTGGTAACCTTACAGATTGTGTACTCACACTGGCCAACAGAACCAATACAGGAATAGAATTTATCAGAAATGCGCAGAAGTGCATCGTGGAGCAGCCAAGCGGCTCTTCGTTGCTGTATGAGCTCCCTTTTACAACCTGTCACTGTTGCAAGGTGACACCTGCCCTTCTGGGGCATCACGGTGCACTGGCATCCTTCACCGACAATCTCTTCTGCTTCATTCCCCTGCCCTCTCAACAAGCACAAGAGCAATTTTAAATTCCCCAAACAACAGTTTCAGTCTGCATGCTCCATCAAAAGCCTGATTTTAAGACACAATTCCCACACACCCGTATCCTCAAAAGAAAAAAGTTCTTTCCAATTAATGTTGCTCACATAAAACATATAGCCAAAAGAATTTTTTTCTGGAAACCTTCTGTTACATAACCACTGGATTTGAAAGGGAAGATTTAAAAAAAGGGGGAGGTGGGGTTCAACTTCAGCCACTTCATTTTTGGAAGCACTGAAGAAAGTTTGAGTTATTAAGCCTGAGACTGATTCCTTCATCCTTTGCTATTCTGAGTATCCTAGGAAATTTCTTTTTACTGGAGCATTTATTTATTTTGGATTTTTTGCTACCACAGCAGTGACAAATCTACAGATCTATGATTCAGCTTACAGATCTCTAATCTGCAGGTGATGCGACATTTATGATTTTTGTAAGATCTGCTTACAAACACAGAAGATGGCGTGATAGTACCATGGTGTCATCATCCATGTTTTTTCTTGATAATTTTATTAAAAATCTAAAACAAATTGCAGACAACATTTTTTTCATAAATAAATGAGCAGCAAAGGTGGAGAAAATCACTTTTTTGCTAACTAAGTTTGAGAGAGAGGATGTTCAGTAGACACTAGCAAGCCCAAAGACAAACCTCTGCAATGGAAATAACCTTGTGAACCTGCATGTGAGCACTACCCTTCACCATAAACGCGTCAGCAGGCAGACAATAGCAGAATGCTGTTTTTAGAAAATTTCTCATTTAGGGTTGTGTTTTCAAAGACGCCTATGGAGAACTGACATCCAAGCACAGATGGGTACCTGGTCTCCTCAAAACTTCAGCTCACGTGGTTACAGCTGCATTCCAACACATCCAACTTGTTTAAAACGTGGGGGGTTTTCCAACCACCCCACCCTCATGAGGAAACCCCTGTCCATGCTGCTTGCTGGAGGGCTGACCGCGGTCTCTCAACAGGGCTGCAGGCTACAGAATTCCAGAGCTACTGCTGCCACCCAGGCAAAACGGGGCACAGCAAAAGGAACGAAGAACATCATTTCTGAGTTTTAAATGCCAGATCACTTTTGCATCCATCCAGCAGCGCAGATAAATTCATTTATTTCTGTATTTTTAATCTTTCTGTACATGATTGATTCTGTGGCTAGTTCCATAACAGCCTCTTTTAAAAATCATTATTATTTTTAAACGTAACCCACTTTTTATGTAGACTTTCCAGATGTATAGCAGAAGAACTTTTCCATTTACTTTCCACTTATAGCATCAGTAGCACTGAAAAACTTTTCTTTTCTTTGTAATCTAGAAGCTCTGTGTTCCTTAAAAACCTTACAAGAACATTCAAGCAAAATAAGTGTAAATTATTAGCACTTGACTTCAACATTGTTTAAAGCCTGCCGTTTCCTTCTGTCACACCTTACTTCCCATTTTTTTCTTATTACTACCTTCACTGAACAAATGTGTCTATGGAAACTTGTAAATAGGCAGGACAAATGTAAAGACCTTTATAAATTTAGTTCTCTTAAAAATCCACAGTTGTATCTATTTCAAAAGGACTGAGGCAGAGAAATATGGAAAAGCTCATCTGTAAAGATACGGAGACTTTGGCTGCAGTTCACTCAATTTCACAGGGTTCATCACAACAGTATTTGGCTCTCCTCTCTTCTGTTTTCTGCACTGCTAATGGATACCTTACTATTTAATTAGTGCAGCATGATCCAAATCCCATCAAAGTCAATAAAACTCTTTTCATTTATGTTAATGGGCTTTGGACCAACTCTTGAATTAGCACCAGAATCAAATAAAAGACCCTTAGGAAAAGAATAGATACACCCAGCTTACACTTTCAAGTGCAATCTTAAAACCTTCCTAAGGTTTTTACTCGCTTTTAAGTAAATCTCATTATTGAACATCTCATAAAAACAGCTGGCAGCCCTTTTTTGCAGTATGATTAAAGTGTCAGCAGGAATCTAAACGTATGCACCTCTTCTTGGTGGAAAACCTTCCCACAATTAGGACAGCGAAAGGTGACATCTTCCCGAAGCTACTGCTGTGGCTCCTACGTGGTGCAGCACAGGAGATAGATTTGGCAACACAACTGTAATTAAAAGATCCAGCCGCAGACACTTGTTATTTCTCTGGCACCACCTCAGTTGTGCCAACACAGCTTCTCTGTTGGGCTGCCCTGAAGAAAACTTCACCGACGCGATTAACCCATTCAGGCTGTTTGGCCAGACAACATCTGAACCCGACCAAGTGGCACTAAGACAGCCAATGCCCAGCTGAAGAAAGCTCTGCTCAGCGGAGCAGTCAGTATTCTGTGTAACACAGCTGAACTTCCATAACCATTTTAATCAAATTAGCAGGAGAGAGCACCAGCTATTTTTATCGTACAGAGTAGAGAGGAGGCTTTCTGCTCTTAGACTATACCCTAGTCGCCGCAGAAATTAATGAACCACAAAGGCACGCAAAAGGTGAGTACTATGTAAACAGGGATATTAAACCTTTTGCTGATACTTTCGACCCATTTTGGCAATACCAACCAAGCTGAACAAAGCCACTGCATCATTTCTTACATAGCAGCATGCTTTAATTGACCAGCATGTTAAACATCAAAGCTTTTTGCAAAGTTTGACCACAGAAATCGCATTCAGGAATCACATCCCACCACTGCTGAGTCAGCGGCAGAGCCACAGAATACTTTTTCAAACTCCCAAAAGCCCAAACAAAAGAGCCAGACCTGTGCTGTTGGTTTGGACAGGGTTTTTTAATTTCACACTAGTGAAATACATCACAGTAGGCTGGGAGACAACTTTCCTTGAAAACAGCTTTGGCAGAAAGTTAATAGAGAAGGAAGAAAATTCAGGATGAGGATAAGAGGTGCTTCAGTCGCTTCTGGGTTGGAGCTGTGAACCTTTCCCATGGAATCAATCACAGCAGCTCTGGAGGGGACTGTCCTGCAGCACATGGGACGCACTGGTGATGTGCTCACGTGGCTTCATCTCTCTGCTCCCATCTGCCCAGTGCCTCTGGGCAGCCCTGACTCACCTCGTACCGTCACGTGCACTGGTTTGTGAGATGCAAGAAATTCAGTTTGCTCTCAGATGGAGTCAGTATTCCAGCCCTGTCCTGCAGGCGAGCACTGAGGATAAATGAGGACAACACTTCTTGCTTTGTTCTACGTTCTGGAGGTACTTGTTAAAGTAGAATATTCATTGAACAAGGATTTTGTTGTGAATAGCCAAGAAATAGGGTTTTCTTCTCATTCCTGCTGCATGGGCTACTCATAAGCTATTCTCATCACCTCAGCACTCCAGTGCCAGGGCTCAGCATCTTGCCTTGCTGACACTGCTCAGATGTCGCTAACTGCTCTTTCCTTTGGCCTTTTTTCTGACCCATTGCCTCTTCTCTCCCAAATCACATGCAGAGACAGCCATCTCGCTGCTCTAAACGCTATGCTCCTCCGCAGGAACCACAGTGCATTTTTGTCCGGTGAAGGAAGTATTTACAGCTCGCGAGCAGGAGAGCGGCACTGCGCACCAGCCCGGCAGCAGCCTGTGGGGAGGTAGACTTTCAAACAATTGGTGTAGCTTTGGAATTCAAACCCATTAACTGTGGTAGAGCACATTAACCACCTCTTGGCAGCGATTTCAAAGATGGCCATTTGCTCCACATTCCTCAGCAAAAGAGTGATGCCAACAAGGTCCCTGGCTCTATGAAGGCAAGGAGTGAAAACCCACAGGCGTGACCATCACCTAGAACCAGCTTCAGGGACGACATCATCGCACAGAGAAGGCTGTCTCCACACAGACTAGAAAACACAAGCATTAGGGCTAATCTGGCCAGTGCACCATGCTGCCCTCAGCACTGCCTAGTGCTTTTGTGTTTCCAGAAGCACCAAAAATTGTAAACAATCCATTGGATTACCTGTGCAGTACTCTTCACAGAGCAAGTCTATTCCCAGAAGCAACCGTGTTGTTCTTTGTAGCTGCCCTCTGACGCTGTGGCCAAATGCAGCAGATAAAGTAGTCCAGGAAGAAAAAAACCCTCTCTTTATTAGGGACTAAGCCAGATTCTTAGGGATATTCAAGGTATAAACAATACCTGAAGGGTGTGGAGCAAAGGTATCTGCCTGCCCACTCTTGTCTCTCTGCTTTTCCCCCACTGTCACCACTTTACAAGGCTGGGAAACACAGACAGGGCCAACTTGCATGGATGCTGAAGAAGTTTATGGAGACCAGGTATCGAATAGCAACAGCACTTTCTACACCAAACTTCAGACAACCCGCGCTCCTCCTATGGCCTGTGTCAGTGGTGATGGATATTTTTCTGATCAGTATGACAGAATGCCCCCAGCAATATTCACCAAATAATGGCTCACCAAAAGATGCAGCTTAACAGAACTTTGCTTAGTGATTTTTTAAAAGGTTGGACAAAAGGCTGGCAAGGTAGCATGGAGGCGAATGGGCAGCTTTATGACAAAATACTCAATGTGTGTCTCTGTCACTGTGTTTTGCTCCCTCATGACACTGCAGCATCTCAGCAAAGCTGTAAGGTCACCTTCTGCTAATTAGAAGTAGTCAAATGTGCAACTCCACTGAAGCATCTCAATGCAATTTCAAAACCTCTCTGAGTTTCCAGCACTTTCTAATCCACGTTCAGTTGCCCTCTTTGAGTGCTGACAACTCCTCCAAAAAGCAGCCTATAAAAGATCAGAAATTCCTCAGAGGAGACAGGGACCAGTCTATCTTCATCGTTCTTTCAAAGGATACTTTAAAGCATCCCACGATTTGTCACCAATAGCATATAGGTCACTAAGCAGCCTCTATATATGAGGTTCTGCCTGTGATTCTGCCTTTTTTAGTTAAGAATGTGATGTCCTAACAACAAAATAAAATTTAAACTTAAGGATTTAGTAGACTCCTTGCAAATGTCGACATTGTATTAAGTCAAACCAATGTGTCAGTGGCACAGAAGAGTTATATAGAGGCTTAAATTTGACCTGTTAGGTCTCTGACGTCAGTGAAAAGTGGTCTTCATATAAACAAATATAAAATGAAAAGAGAAAAAAACAAGAGTTTCCCACAGTGGGATAGCTAGAACATACTGTAGGACTTGCAAGCAGTGATTCAATATTCCGACATCATATTCTTGGGTTAAAGACTGCATGGAGTTCATTCTGGAAGTGCACTATAAAAATATCACTTAGGCACAAACATTTCTTAAATCTGCAAAGCAAAGCAAACACCTCTTTCAATCACCCCAAAGGAACACGAAACTGCCAGAGGCAGCTAAACCCTTCAAAGACCTAAGTATATCCATCACGGATGAGTTTCACATTACTAACATCATATTTATTCAATAGTTTCGCCAGTGGTGTCATGATTTCTACAGGCTTGCATGACAACATGAAAATGTCACAAAAATTACATCAGAACGGTAATTCAGAGACAGGAAGCCATGAGGCCCTCAGTGAGCCCACACTTTTGCATGAGAACAAGCAGCGCTCACAGCCATGCCTTCAACCCACCCGCCCATTCATGACCGAGGACTCTGAGAACCTTCAAGGACGCCGGGATCCCTGGTCACCTCTTCCAATGCATTTTGCTATTTCCAAGTATATAAACAAATCCTGGATACATTACTTAACCAGATCTCATGTTAATAGCACCTACACATTCGCAGATCTTGTGTGTCCTGCTGCCTCTCGAGAATGAGTGCATCTCTTTTTGCAAACTGTGGTAGCCTGTAATCCAGAGTGTCAGAGGAGGGCATGTCACCAGAAAAGTGTGAAAACATCTAATTATATGAGGCCAGGTCCTCAGCTAACACAAAGTGACAGAGCTCCCAGAAACCCATGGAGACACGATGATGCAGTTTAGCAGAGGTTTGGCTTGTTATAATTGAATAGACCCAACTTCTGATTTTCCCATCTAGTGACAGATTGTTGGAGTCCTTACCACCAAAATCTCAGAGGGCAATGGAGAGTTGAAAGGAGATTGCATCAGATCAAGTAAACTCCAGTCTGGCTAGAAGCATATTTACGATTCAGGAGTTTCAATTAGCTGTTGCTGAGTTATCTCACAAGTCTGTTGAACAGATGTGCAATTAGAGTTTTTCCCGTGTTGCTCTTTATCTTGACTTGGGTTTTTTTTTGTTTGGGGGGTTGGATTTGGCATTTTTGTTTTTTTTGCAAGAGACTCTAGTTTTATTGAGGTCACAGCTAATCACCTCAGATAGGCAGAGAAAGCTCTTCCCACCATCACACCTCCAGCCGTGCAGCAGCAACGAGGGGCAACCTCAGAAAGCAGGAAAATCCTTCTCCCTTCTGGTCCCATCTTCGTAGCAAGAAAGAGACAGCAGAGCTGTCAGAATGAGCCTGCAAATTCAAGGCAGCTGGAATTGCCTCATCCTCCTGGCATGGACAAGAGAAGGGTTTCTCCTGATCCCTCCCCCTCACTTAGCGCATCACCTCTTCTGTGGTGGGGATGTGGTGTGAGGCCGAAGGGGAAGAAGGTTTAGCAGAGCTATTTCAGTTTTAGAAGCATGCAGTTCTGCCCTGTTCCGTCCAGCACACGGGATATAAACAGCAATGGGAAAAGCTGCGCTCAAGCCTCTTGTACTCACCTCCCTCACCACCACCACCACACCAGGGGACAGAGAACAAGGTGAAAGACTAGGTTACGATGCGGAACACTCCGTGGCCTGCTTTTTGTCCCATATTCCTTGCTAATCAACCTGCCCATACAAAGCCAAATGAAGAGCGAAACTAAACACACTCACTTCAACAGCTTTGGAGCAAACCCAAAGATCAGCTACTTGCCATGGGACCTCCCAGGCCTTTACGCAAAATGATGCTGGATCACGACATGAAAATTGACAGAGATCTATCTTTTCTGTGTGATTCTCTGTTTAGACGAATGCAAGATTATACTATATTTTCACAGGTTCAGCATTTTTATTCTATTTTATAAGATGCGTATGATTATTGTTGGCCTTAATTTGACTGCAGTGAACTAACAGCTTTATTTTCATAGTAGATTCATTACTCTTTCCTACTGAGGAGTTTAAAATAATTCAAAACATCCTGTAAATTGTCTTGCCTTTCTTTGCTTGTCTATTACTTATCCAGACTGAGCTTCATATTCCTCTTTCACAGTGGTAATTCATCCTTTGATTAATCATATTTTTACACGTACTGTTTATGTCAGCCTTAATGTGCCATAACTTTGCAAACAAATGTAATATTGACAGACACCTCTAGCATTTATTTGGGGATTAAATATTTTAGTTTACTGATGAATGGTGGATCTGCCATTTTCACAATGAAACCTAAAACTATTAGGAAACTCTGATTTCAGGGCTTGTCATAAATCTGAAATCAATCCAAAGTCATCTCTAAAACTTCTTCATCTCTAAGCTCTTTATTGGTATTGAACTGAGCTTGTGTAAAAATTGTAATTCTAAGGTTTGGGGTTTTTTCGTTCTCAGTAGGTAAAAGATTGTGACCTTAGGTAGGTTCACACTGTTCTACAGAGTTGTTTTGAAAAGTTTCAAAGCCATATTTTTATCTAGCTATTACTTACGTTGTTTAAGTATATGAAAATTTTTAGACATTTTCAGCCTTGCAAGCTTCAAAGCCTGCCAGCTTCCAATATAACTCCTGTCACGTGAGAGAGTGCTGGCACGTGAAAGACTCTTGGCCCAGTTCAGCTGTCTTCATCATCAGGTAATGATTTATTTCTCAAAGACTGTTTTTTAAATACATTCTGGTTTGCAGAATGCTTTCCAAACAACATCTCTCACATTCCTTCCACAGCTCCTCTGCTTGGGGAAAAAAATCAGCCTAGCAATCTTAATGCTCTGAAGAATCAAGAAGTATATTCTTCTGCATATGAGTTGGATGAACATGATTTACCCAAAAGCCATGATTAAAAACAAATAAACCCCCTATTACAACAGTAACCACAGCCTGTGCTGCCACCTATCCTTAGTTAATCTCTGCATTTTCTGCAGGCTCTTTTTCCACTTCTGCGTCCTGCAAACAGGTCTGCCCTTCAACGGATTCAATGGCCATGGACACTGGCCCTTGTACCAGCCTTGGGAGCCGCACCCTGGACCACGGGAGAATATACAAGGTGCATCTGCTTAGGGCGGGTATTGGACATTAGTTCGGTCTTTCGCAAATGGGGGAAATATCAGCAAAATTAGCAAGTCATTGGAGTAAAATCTGTGCTTTCCCCTCTTCCCTTCTAAATTCTATCATTTTACTGTGTTTGTACTAAAATTTAAATGGTTTATTAGTATGTTTAGCTCTTAAAATATTTTTACTCCCAAGAACTTACGTCTTTTCTTTCCATTAGACTTGCTGTATTATTTTGACTTTCTCCATCCTATACTGTACAATATTCATTATACCATGCCAGAAAGCACACGTTCAGAAGCACAACTTGAAAAAGAAACCCTCCCACAGGACAAATTGTGTGAGAGCAGCACTGAATCTGCAGTCCCTGTCCTTCTGGGCACGCAGTGTGAAGGTGCCTTCGGATGGCTTTGCCTAAGCGGACTAACGCACGCCCAGAGCTCCACTGGACATGCTGGAAGCCCAGCAGTCCTCAGGGCTCCCAGTCCAGCAGGAGGGACCACCTAGCAGCAGAGGGGAGCAGGCACAACAGCGTGCTGAGCGATCTGCACTCGGGGCTCCTGTAGAAACACACTGCATTGGATCCAAAATGCAATCACTCCTGCCATTTCATGGACTGCTTCTTGGAAGTACTGCAAGTGACAGGGTAAAAGAAAACAGGTTGGGAAGAGCTGCTGGCCAGCCTGCCAGTTAGCCATGCAGGTTCTTGTCCACACATCAACTGCATTATTCCTACGGCAGTAGTAAATCAGAAAACACAGTAATAAAGGGCTTAAAGAATCAGGACCTGCATCAAGATGCAGCACTGTGCTGTCCTAAAACCTCAGAAAGATATTTTTATTTTAAGGCGTTTATAGACCAGTTGAAATGCTGACCAGGTACTTCCTTCTAGTTTTCTTGCTTCAAACATCTTGTAGAAATAGTTCACCGTCATTAAAGGGCAATTACAGCAGCTACCTATAGTCAACACACCCGGTGAAGAGAAATAACTTGAATGCATTGATATAGTTTTATCTAGTTACAGACAGAAGGAGCTCTTCTTAGCCACAAAGATAACAATGATGTTCACCAAATCTTTCTCATTACAGGATTAGTAGGTTTCACGCCTAATTCCAGTAGAAAATGGATTGTAATCTGTCCCTTGAGGTCCACTGGGCTAGAGGTTAAATGCTGAGAAAAAGTGGTCTGACCATATAATGAAATTCAAACACAGAAGTGGGAACTACAGGAAAAGTTAAAGGGAATGACAGTAGGAAAGAAGTTAAAGTAGCTGAATTTATAGTTCATCACATCAAAAAAAAAAAACAAACTAATATTGTACTTTGCAGGTGTAAGAGTCAGAAAGTACCATGGACCCTGGGAAATTTCAGCCTCTGCATTCTCCATGGAGAGTTGTAGAAGTGAGGAATTAAATGTATTTATTTAGAAGATAAAGGTCATGAGTGCAGCAATAAAGAGGCAAAACATTGAATCTGACATAAAGCAATATGAAGGGAAAAAGAAAGAATTTAAACCTGAAGGGAATGCTGCTAAGCTATAACATGTTTAGGATACCAAGACCAAAGAGTAACAGCAAGTTGTACAAATGGGACTTCAATTTTAGCAAGGCAAAGTTTTGGAAAACAAACACATTACTAGATACTGTCCTACAAGGGACACGAAGGGAAAAAAAATTTTAAAAAAGGCAAGTATATATTAATTTGTGGTCAGGGCAGGCTCTCCCTGTGGCACCAGACAGGCTTAAATGATACCAAAGTCACCACATTCAGCGACTGAATTTCCCCAACTTGGGGGGCAGCCAGCCCACGTAACATATGCCAGTGGACAGACTCTCCCAGGAGTACACACAAGATCCTCGTCTCTTGCTTTGTTTTTACTACTCAGCAGCTTGTCTTTCCTTTCCAACCGCTTCCCCCACCCTCCCTTCCACCACCAGAATGACCCTTCTCCTCCCCCCCAGCAGCAAACTCCACTCCTTTCTCTGATCCCATAACACTCCCCTCCAATGGAGGTTCCAACTTCTGATGCTCACAGGCAGGAGTCAGGCTCCCTTAAATAGACCCATTTCAAGATCATGAGAATCAGAATGTGGCTTGACAATACAGCTTGAGTCTACCTGTCACCAAAGGAGCAACCTCACATTTTTCCTCGAGCCCAGCTGAGATCATTCCCACTTTCACCCCTTTGCCTATAAAAATGTCCATCTCGCCCCACAGAGAAACAGTTAGCAACTACACTGGCAGGCAGCAATCTACTGGTCTGGCCACTCACCCGCTGGGTTAATGTATGGTGGAGTTAGGCGAGGAGGGTGCCGGAGCAGGGGAGGAATGGGAGCCCAGCACGGGGAGCAGCCAGGGAACGGGACTACCCCTCTCAGTAGCAATGAGGAGCTAAGAGAGACTCTTCTGTACTGTAAAGGGACACCTTCAGAACAACGTACTTGGGATGATTTTCACTGGCCTGGTGATTTTTGAGTGTCTTCCTTGGGGGAAACTCTCACTTAAAAACACTTAGGTCAAACAGAAAACAGTTACTTAGAAGAAAACATTGGAAAATTGATGCTGAGATTCACAAGTTATGACTCCAGGAACTCCAGATTTGAGGAAAGTACCAGACATTTTGAGACCTGGGAATAACTCAGAAGATCTATAGCAGAGACTGCGATTTAGATGTGAGGAAGCAACGTGCTCTTCAGCACTTGAAGAGGACACTCTTCTTTTCAACGTTACAGTTTAATAGAACGATGCTGAAAATAGCATGTGAAATGTGGGCCTTTCATTTTACAGACTATTAAAACTGGGAACCCGCTGTGTCAAGACTCTGCAAACAAAGATGAATTTAAAACACGTACAGATAAAAAGGCTAAAGAAACCAGATGTGATGTGTTAAAGGACTTACTGAAACTTTGGAAGAAGGAAAGCAATAAAGGGAGCAGGTGATTTCCAAGACAGGGTGTGCACATCAGAGCTGTTCACGGGAAGCAAACGCAAGGTTGTGCCACCCCCTACAAGAGACTGAAGACCTGCTCCCTGATTCTCTATTTCAACCAGACCCAGTATGAGAAATGTCCTAGTATGCACTTAAGTAATGCTATGACCTGCTTACAAAGCAACAGTCACCATTAATAAAAAGTGCCCACAAGTAGGTCGAACAGAATACTAGTGTGATCTGTGGAGAAAAGGTCCTGCTCCATGCAGCAGCTGGAATTCTGGTTGATCAAAAAAGATGTTTTCCAAGCTTCTGTAGCAAAAGACATAAGCACATAACTAATTAAAAATGTGGGAATGTCTCGCCGTTTGCAGGACACTGTACTGTCAAATTCTCAGAGAATACTGGAACACCTTGCCGCACCATGAGGAAGCACTGAGCTGGTAGCTAAGTAAGCTAATAGCATTTTTCAAGGGACGCACCTTTGGAAGCTGAAGAGGGACAGACTTCTCAAAATAGATGTTCTGCTTACCCCAGAAAGTAATAATGACCTTATAAAAATTAGTTACTATATATGGATCTTTCAGGATGGAAAGCAGAAGGAGCCATTAGGTACGTTTTCTTGGATGTACATGGTTTAATATTCTGGTTGGAAAATTAGTCCTTGTGTGGTCAAAGAGAATAGTACAGCCGAGATAGTACCACAATGAGGACAATGCAACACAAGGTCAAATAGGACATAAGGAAATACGTACCTTTTATACAAAGGCCTACAACATACCACAAAGATACTGGTTTTGATTGCCTGAGGATATCCTGGCCAGATGGTGTCCACCTGTATGATGTATGAAATGACTTACTCTGCCTTCAGACAAAATGTAGGTGAGATGATCCACGCACAGAAGATGCAAAGAAAAAAAAAATAGTACTTACAGATGACAGAGTCTCTTTTAAGGACAGCAAAATGAGGATAATTTACTCCAGTTAGAGGCTGAATCATAGTGTTTACACTCTGTGTTTCAGACTATAACATTTAAAAGGGAAAGTCTCTGCAATTTACATAGCAGAAGGGGCTGCCCAACTAGGCTAGGGGTGGCCAGAGACATGAACAGTAGAAACCCAGAGAACAGGTCATGAAGCAAAGTCTCTGTCCTGTGAAAGTATATGGATATGCCTGAGTGTCAGGCATCAAAATAGTTCCATTGCCTTCTGTCAGGCAACACAGGTCTTTTATATCACATGTGTGGATGTGCAGTCAAGCTCTGATTGTCATAAAATTTACATATGTGCTTGGCTTAAACATGTAGACACCACAGCTGAATTCGAAAGACCATACAGGTTAGTGGGCATCCCACTCTAATCCTGCAGAGGAAGGGCTGCTGTTTTCTTCCAGAGAATGACTTGTAAATTTTTTTCTATACGGTCACAGGAATCATTTGCATTTCTCCTGCCACTGTATTATAGTTCTACTTGTCCAAAAAGAAAAGAGCCGATAGTGGTTTTTGCCATTACACAAAAAACAGATGGCAACTTTCGTTTGATTTTGTTTTAATGTAAAGAGAAAATGCTCCCAAATCAAGACATTATATATGCCAATTTTTAATCCATTAAAAATGGATGCAACGCGATCATAATGTAAATGCTAAGAACTTAAAATACAAAAAAGAATTATTGGAATTATTTGTAGCAGGCATCTGTTTTAACTGTCAGGCACTCGACCTGACCAGACTTTTAAGACAATATTGTGCTACCTTGAGCTCTGCTTTTTTGCTACATCACAAACCAGTGTAATCCAAAAAACAGATAAAACAGAAACTAAACTAAATTGTAAATCCATATGTAAGCAGGAGATGGATGTCTAAAGGGAAAAAATAGCACAGTTATATAAGCATGTTTGTCTTCTGCTGGTGTATTCATTGTGAGCAGATCCTGCACCCTCTTACCCAGGTAAGTTACGTGATCCACATAAGGTGAGTTAGATTCAACTTCAGCTCTGTGGCCAGGTCCAAGAATACTTCTCTGTCAGGAGGGTATGTAAAAATATAACCTTCAAACTGAGTGACTTCAAAGAGCTCAAGCTCATGCTCAGAGTGAAGCAGGATTATACCAAACAAGGATAGATTTCACAAGATGTGTAAATGTCTTCAGGAATGCAGGGAGTGTGGTAGGAGGGAAGGGAGGAATATTCCCCCAGGAAGGAGAAAGGTGGGAATTTCACATGGGTAATCTTAATTGCTCTCAGGAAACACCATTGACTGAATCTGGAACCTGGGTTCCTACATTTGCAATTTACATGATGTGCCTAAAATTAGACTATATGAATACTTCCCTGTAAAGTATAGACTGCAGAAAATAAAAATATTCCATTATCTGATGTTAAAACAGTGAGGAAAATACTAATAATGCAACTAATATTTAGCTAAGTCTTGGGACAATTGACAGACACGCTCTTACATTAACAGTACCCAAAGCACCAGTCAATCCCTGAAGATCCACGACTGGCTAGTGAAGTGAATGTACCCCCACAAACCCACCCAGACCAGCCCAGTACTACAGTTACTATCAGCACTGGGCATGAGTCTAAAAAGCATTGCTGGCTTCCCAAGCATTTCTAGAAGAAATAGCATCTGGGCAAGCAGCCAGCCACCAGGCTTCTCTCAGATGGTTTGCAAGGGTTATTACAGCATACAGTAAAGATTGAAATGTTGTTGAGCAAACCCTGACTATTTCATCACATAAGAAGCAACACTTAGGTCCATTCTACTAGCAAGGTGACTATGGCTCAGTACCCCAACAAAAGTAGCGCTTACAGTTCCATAAGAAAACATACAACTGCAAATGTCCTGAATAGCTTACTTTCTATACGCCCACTTCTAATAACTTCCCATTTTAATGACAATACAGTGAAATTTTTGGACAGCTAATATTTTAACTTTTAAAAAAGGAAGAGGACTATACTAATGAAGCAGAGGTAAGACATCATGTTGAGTCACTGAAACTGCTGTTCCTCTATCTACCTCACTGGGTGCTAGATCACACCGGTTATGCAACCTGAAGCTGTCACGCTCAGCCTTTTAGGATCCTGTCAGTAAGTCTAACTCTGCACTGCAGCCTAATTTAATCATATGCTCATTATCCATACCAGATGCGGTGTTCGTATTGTGTTTCCCCTGTATCTGCTTGTTTTTAAGCACACATTCTAGCCCACAGACTACAAGTGTTATGAGCAGACTGGGAGAGAGTTTATGTCTCTGAAGTTCCACAGGCAAATCTTGCCATCCTGTCAACCTGAAGAAGACATTTTTGGCACATCTGCCTCAAGCATTGCAGAATTATTTATCAAAATAAGAAATCCAGATGCATAAAGAGTTCTACAATGGCATGTTCATCTGCTGGGGTGAAGAAAGGGAGTTCCCATAGTTAAGGCAATAACATAGAAGGGCTGCCATCATTCTAACTCTATTGGTTTACAGCATTTTTTCAGCCTCCAAGCACTTCTCCTTCACAACAAATCCTTGGAGAGGACAGCCAGCTCCCTCATCCTCCAGCTGCATCCACAAGTAAGGATTTGGCCAAGCACCAAGAACATACTCAAAGTGCAGTGTCTTCCACAACAGTCTGCAGGCCACTGACAGCTGACCATGTTGGTTCTGCCCACTCAGTGGAAAATTAGTTTGAATGCTATCATGCCAACCAAGATGATACCAAGTTGTCCAGAGTGTTTTTATCTTAAGTAGGAAAGCTTTCACTAAAGTTTTTTTGTGTATGGTAAAAATCATATCCATAATTCAGAGAGCTGTTAAAAAAATATTGATTAGTTTTAACTTTCCAATGATTTGTAAAGACCCATTTCAGCTTTGAAAACACACCTAGAACTGCATACTTCAGAATTTCTCTTCACCTGTCTCTGATTTGATTTTTAGCTCAATAAAATTAATTTTGCCATTGACTTCTGTTACAGAACACTGGGAGGACTCAAACTAACTGTGCATCTCCTCAGTCAGGGCAGCAGATAATTCTGTGTATGCATTCAATGTACTTTTTCATTTCTTAGAATTATTAAAATATTAGAGATTAAAAACCTTCATCATTTATAGTACAGTTCAAAAATCTGTTTGCAGATCTACTATTTTCATGTAAATCCCTTCCAATAACTTCTCATTTTGGCAATACCAACACCACCAGACTCTCCTCAGACAATAATTGGAAAATAAGACATAGTTGGCAGTAAAGTGCAAACCAAAGGGGATGTTCAGAGGAAATAACATCAGAAGTTGGCAAGGTGGCAGATGCATTCACTGACTTGAACCAGATTCAGTCAACAAAAGTTTGCAATGTAAAGATCAAACTATGAAACTTCAAATATTATTTCAGCCCCAATGTCTGGATGCAAAAGCTGGAAGCCCACCAGAAGCACAGACAGATGTCAAGCCACCTTCAAAAGTAAGCGCTTCAAGAAAATACGAGGAATTAAAGGAAGCAAGTTTATAACAAACAACTCAAACACTTGTCAGCTGACAACTCAGTTGTCAGACAGCTCCACCATCCCTATCGCCAGAGTAATCTAGAAAAGGAAGTGGAAATACTTGGGATATGTTAGGAACATGGGCCATGGCATGTACATTGTCAGGCAACTGAAAGAAAATCCCTGATATTACTGAATCTCTCCACTGAAGTAAACTAGGTGTGAAGAAAAAAATGGACATAGAAAACCGGTTGAGAATAGCCTTGTCCATGTCTTCATTCACATCTGAAATACCAGTTAACCTGAGAATAACATACAGCCCCGTGGTCTCCAAGAACATCGTGCTAGCAGTACATTGTTCCAGAGACTCTTCAACTCCTTGCACACACAAGAAATACAAAGGTAAATCGAGACACAGTTCAGCGTGGCATTAACTTCAGTGGGTTAGTTGCTCATTACTGCTGTCCATGGACCAGCGGCTTTTGGGGAACCACCGGTATAATTTCTTGGAGTTTATGTAATTTTATTGGTATCTGCTTTAAACTCTCGCCACACAAGAAAGAAAGAAATTGAGATGGAGGAATGGGCAGAGATGGAACATAGTACCCAAGGGACTGGAGTTCAATTTGTTGTTCCACAACAGATTTACTGCACAATCTCAGGGAAATCATTACGGTGAGATGCTTAAAGGTATTGAGATAATGCTTCTTACAGGATGGCTTCAGTGACCTGGGCAAAACCACACATGGTCCCTGCCCTGCAACATTTACAATGCAGATACGCACTGGAGGAAACAGTAAGTAATTTCCAAATGTATTGGTAGAATCACAGAAGTTGTAGCACCATACGAAAACCAGCGTGACGTCCAGATTAGAATATCTGCACTAGACAGCTTCTCTTGCTTCTTCTAATGAAAACAAGAATGCTAGAAAGAGGCAGGCACTGAGGTTGAAAACTAAAATTCTTTTGGTAGCGCTCTGGATGCTGCCAACGGAGCAGCATTTTATAAACACCTTGGCATTTACACACGCAGCATGAGGCCCTGGACCTTTAGAGTCTTGTCCATACTTTGGCTTTAAGTCCTGTTATATTTTATCATAACTCTCCTCTCCAAATACAAGGAGTCCACGTTCTGGCTAACACTGGGAGGAAGCAGGAACAAGCTCCACTGCTGCCCTTACAGTCAACACCTGAGCTGATGAGAAGAGCACGAGGCAAGCAGCAGCCATCACCAGGATCGCCCTCCACCTCACAGCACAGATGAACAAGGAAGAGGAGCTGTGGTTCCACCCCAGTTCTGCAACACCCAGAGTAAGTAGCTTCTACCTTACACAAAATTATCTGTGCTAGGTATGGGGAGAGCAAGGGAACTTCTGCTTCCCCACCTGAGGCTCATACTCTGCTTTCTGAATTGCTCTTCTTTCTCAGTCCTCTTGCTCCTCTTGCCCTCAGACAGCTGCCCACATCAAATGACTGCAACATTAAAACCTGCTTCTCAAAACAGGACTGCACATGGCTCGGAGAAACCACAGGAAAGGAAAGAGTAAGGGGAAAAGTATTTGATTCCCTTCCATTCTCAGATAGCCAACATACTATCTCTACACATTATCTTCTTGGCACAGCAAATGAACAACTTTCTGTGATTAAACAAACAGAAATACAACTGACTCAAACTGGCTTTTTATGCAGAGAACAGAATGCATTAAAATTAAGTAATCTCAAAATTATGAATGCTAAAGGGCACAGCAGGGAAATATTGGCTGGATAAATTGTTCGTTATCAAAAATACAGCCCTTTTCTCACTAAACAAATTGCTGTGCAGCAATTACTGTTCAAGTGATACTGTGACAGCTTAGGATGTCAGGGACAAACAGTTATGTTTTGACCGGTGAACTTGCACTCCAGAAGAGAAAACTGCAGCAAGTTTTAAAACACACAGCCTTGCAAAACGCATCACAGGGAGCTGTTTTGCTTGTAAAACTCGAACTCTTTGCTCCTTTCCACCAATCACTTGATTAGGCAACGAAACTCACCGAGTGAAAGATCCATGAAACCAGACTCTGAATAAATTAAAATTTTCCAGGGCAAAACCATATTTTACCTATCAGATTTGTTTCCAGGGCCATCCAGCGCATTACTCGGGATTAACTCTTCTAAAGTCTCTCTTTGCAGACTGGAAGTGAAAAGTTGAAGAGGATGCCAAAAGTGTGCCATTTCAGCCTCGGTTTCCAAGCATCAGACACCTCAAGTAACTTTCCCACAAATCAACACAATTCCTGGCTTCAGCTGCTCTGTTCCTGAGTAGCTACCGCAGAGCATGTGCTCAAACTTCTAGTGCCACTGTCTGTAAAGAAGAGCCTGGTGCAGCGCAGCTATTCCCACACAAGGGAACATTAGTTAATTTGCATTCACAGTTACCATATGAGGTGTGAGTTTCTGACAGTCCACACATTTTATATTTAAAGACTGGAGAAAATTAATGTAATTATCTTTGATTTAATAACAAAAGTAACTTACCAGCCCATCGCAATTGCTGATAGCAACTGAAGCATTTGGCAAGTCAGTGATATCCCCAACATAGAGGCAATTCCCATAGAGAGGTTCAACGTGGGTCTCCTCAGAGTCCTCCTGCCATTCAACTGTTGCTCCAGGGGCCACCAGCCTGGAGTTTGGCCGCAACCTGAAGTGAAACTCTCTTCCAAAAACAGTGACATTGTAAAAGATTTGCTCATTTGCTGCTTCATGTTGCAAGTCCTCCGCAGCTCTCCTGAAGCGTGCTTTTGGCGGTCCAGACACCAAGTGGGATAGGAACCTGCCCTCTGAGTCGGTGCTGGTGGGGACGACAAGGCTGTACTCCTCTATATTCCTCAGAATCGGATCTTTACAGGGAGAAAGCAAGAGAGGAGAGAGATCCTAGAACTAACCATATCCTGATGCCGCGGGATTTTTATTCCATTATTCATTAGCACAGCAGACGCTTACATAAGGCAGATGGACACTGCACTCTGTACAGGCACTTCATTCACTGCCATGAAGTATGCAGAGTTCATTCAAACTTGCCATTTGCTCCCCAAAACCCCAGCCAGGAAGCGTGAGCTTCCCCACCCCCCCCGCAGGGACCCCGCGCTCCTGCCCATGCAGCAGGGTCCCTTGCCCACCCAGCCGGGATCCCGCACCGCTGCCCGGCTCGCCTCGGGGGCTTTGGGGTTACCCGGGTGGCCAGCGATGATGAGAGGGCGCGGATCCCCTCCGGGACTGCTCGGGGGGCGGGGGTAGGGGCTCGGCGTGCAGGTGGGAAGCCTGCAAGGGCAAGGCGCGTCCCGCAAACCACCCCCGGGGCGGCGGGGACGAGTCGACTGGTGACGGGGAGGCGGCGGGCAGCGCGGGGAGAGAGACTCGGGAGTTTCGGACGGTGGCGAGCAGGAGGAGGAGGAGGAGGCAGAAGAGCTGCCATGTGCTTCATCCCTCCCGGGGAACTCCAGGCACCGACCCCTGCCCGCCGGGGCTGGCCCCCTCCGCGGGCGGGCAGCGGGCGGCCGCGGGGCTGCGGGCACCGGCAACCGCGCTGTCCCTGCCGGCGAGGCTCCCGCATCCCTTCCCTTCCCCGTCCCCGCTCGCAGGAAACAACTGGCAACCCAGCAGAAGTAGCCGCCGAAGAAGTTCAAGGGGAGCGGCAATCCGCGGGGGCGACCCG
>Ga0065711_1028876_pt1 | contig 38741 bp, 27 predicted proteins | sample Hoacrofraction12_FD_59098 | JGI IMG/M metagenome (GOLD analysis project Ga0065711, IMG submission 59098) | Hoatzin crop microbial communities from Cojedes, Venezuela - Epithelial fraction 12 v2 (version 2) | ecosystem: Host-associated > Birds > Digestive system > Esophagus > Crop | place...
CCCGCCTCCGCCAGGCGGCCCGGCCGGGGAGGGCGGCGGGGCCCGGGCCCGGGACCAGGCCTCGGGTTAGGGCCGCCCCTCCCGGTGCCTGGGAGGCGCCGCTGCCGTTGGGCCCGGTTCTAGCATCTGGGGCCGGGCTGCAGGGGCGACCCCCGGCCTGGGCCCGCCCTGCACGGGAGCGGGACCGCAGCTCCCGGTGGCCGTGGCAAGCGCTCGCCGGAGAGGGGCGAGGGTGAGGGGGGCGTCGCTGCAGAACCGCCCCGGGCGTGGGTTCGGCGGGGTGCCAGTGCCTACGGCCGGCGTTGGTTTCTGTGGGGAGCCCTGGAGTGGGCTTGTGGCAGTGTGTCCGTCTGCCAGCGGGCTGACGTGGTGTGGTGTCGCCATGCGTGGCACTGGCCACCGTGGGCGAAGCAACGCTTTCGGGTTACGTAGTTCCTGCAAATCTTGTCCCTCTGGTGTGCTTGGAGAAGAGTGGGGAGTGCAAAGCGGTATGTCCTTACAGTTGGGGTTTCACAAGCAGAGAAAATGACTTTATCTGTAGATAGTCAGGTAGAACATGGCTTATGCACCTTGAGAGGATCATGAAATGTTTGATGAACATCAGCAAATTGTTGTTACTTTAAAAAAAAAAAACAGCACAACAACCTCGAAAAACATCAGCTGTCATTAGGGATAAAAGGTATTTGGACCACAAGGTGTCAGAGAGAACATGAAAGTATCTGTCAGTTTTGGGACAGTCTTTTCAGAAGAGTGCGGTTGACACAAGCGTGAGCCACCGATACGATGCGCGAGGTGTTGACTGAACTGGGGCAAACGAGAAGAGATGCTGAACTGCAAAACGCTCCCTGTAATACTGGCAGGATAGTGTTGTACTGTGTTAGGTGTGTGCCCTTCTGCTCCACTCCCCCAAATCCTTCTCGGCCCCCTTGTTGCAGGTAGCATCCTTTGTTTCCTGAGTGTTCTTATTTTTCCCAACGATATGAAGAGCGCTCCTTGGGAGCTGTATGGGTCTATGTGCAATAACATGAGAAGAACTAGTGAAAACAGAAGTAGTGAAGGAGGGCAAATGATGTCGTAACAAATTGTTTACTTCCAGGACTTTTCCGTTGTGCTTCTTTGTACGTGTATAAAACCAATAAAACTTTCCATAAATATTCATTGATTGTGAGCAAAGGGAATGCTGATTCTAAAGAGAAGAACAAGTTTCTAGGTCAAATTGCTGTGATGAAAGCATAGGTGGCCTTTTTTTATGAGACTGTTTCAAGTAGAAGGTTAGTTATACAATATAAGTACGATCACTCCTTCGAATGCGTGACGTATGCAAAATAAAAGAAAATGACTGAAATAGATAACTGACTTACGTTCCTGTTTTTTTGTCAGCCTTCTAGCAGCGGCCGAGCTGCAGAGCTCCTTGCCAAAGAACGTGGAACAGTGCCCGGGTTTATTGGCTTTGGAACGTCTCAGAGTGATCTAGGATACGTTCCTGCAGTTCAAGGAGCAGAGGAAATAGACAGCCTTGTAGATGCTGATTTTCGAATGGTGTTGCGAAAACTTTCAAAAAGGGATGTCACAACAAAATTAAAAGTAGGTGTATCCTTTGTCACCCGTAACATTTTTTTTTTTTTACTGGAAAACAATACATTTTTCTAAAGTGGGGGAGAGGAATATATCAAGGTAGTACTATGTTCATATTGGCAAATTTGCTAGAACTGTAGTCCAGAAGGTATCTTGGAGAACTTACAAAAAGGTCCATCACACAGTGCTGATGGAGCATTCCTAAAATTAACTCTATAGATGCTCAATTGCAAGAAATGAATTGATTTTTGAACAAGAGAGATGCAGTGTCTGGTAGAAGCTGCTAAATTACAGAACATATCTATCTGACTTCTTAAATCATGCTCTTGATATTTTGATTTTAGGCTATGCAAGAGTTTGGAACAATGTGCAAGGAAAGAGAAGCGGAAGTTGTTAAAGGTGTTCTTCCTTACTGGCCAAGAATTTATTGTAAAATCTCACTAGTAAGTATTAAAGTATCTAAATTAAAAACTTCTCTGGATACTTGTAAGGCAGTCTTTATTGATATATATAACTTTGTTGGAATTACTACTGACTAGTTCTAGGAAAAACATGAAGCTGAAGGAAAATAGTGTTCTTTATTGTGGAGATGTTTTAGTGTTGGCAGAGGGTGGAAGCTTGGACTGTTGACGCCGAGGCTGTGCTTGCTGGATGGAGATAGCTGTTGGTTAGACCTTTATGTTAAAAAGACGACAAGATATTTCTTCTCATCAGAAGTTATTTGATGTAGATTCCGGAATGGCTGAAGAGAATGTACTGTTCAGTTAACATAGTTATAAATCTTTTTGATCTAGGACTAATATCTCACCAGACTTACTATTAATAAAAAAACAAAACCCCACAACCCACAAAACACCACCCCCCCCAACATAAAAAGACCATGTGTAGCCAGATAATCTGTAATTTTCTGATATATTTAATGCATTTCCAAACTGTTGGGATTATATACTGTTGGAAGCATGATATAGGACAAAATGAATCACTATTCTGATCTGTTAGAGCAATTCCTAGTATTTCTTTCAGGAGCCAAGAGTGTAGAAAGTCATGATGTTGTAGATTCATACACAAATAATGGATAATGATGCACAGTTTCTGTAGGCTTATGGTTGTTTTAATGCAAAAAGTGTCTTCAAGGCTTCCTGTTTCTCTTGCCTCTTGTCTTTCTGTTAAATGTTTGTATAAAATGGAAATAGAAACTGTAGTTAGGGATATCAGGAAAAGGTTACAATTTTGAATGTACAACACATCGGAAATATGATGCTACAAAGTTAGGACTCTCCCCTTACCTAGAGGTACGAAGACTTTTTTGTCGTTGTTGCATATTTTCAAATCTCTGTAGCCCAATTCATTGCAAAAATGGCTGAACTGAGAGACAGCTCTTCTTTTTTGTCATCACTTCTGCTTTGAAGTACCTGACATCAAAGGTACATTTCTTAAAACAATAAACCTTTCTCTTTTTTTTTTTTTCCTTGTTCTGTTTGTGGGGGGTTTTTTTTGTTTGTTTTTAACAGGATCATGACCGTCGTGTTCGAGAAGCAACTCAGCAATCTTTTGAGCAACTGATTCTTAAAGTAAAGAAACACTTAGCTCCTTACTTAAAAAGTATCATGGGATACTGGCTGATTGCTCAATGCGACACTTACTCCCCTGCTGCCTCTGCTGCAAAAGTAGCTTTTGAAAAAGCTTTTCCTTCAAGCAAACAACCTGAAGCCTTAGTATTCTGTAAAGATGAAATTCTTAATGTAAGTTTACACTTCCATATTTCTTTAAGGCTTTGTCTTGAATATATGTCAACTTTTATTATAAATTCTCCTGGTTTCAGCTGGGATGGAGTTATTGTTCTTCCCAATAGCTGCTGTGTTTTGGACTTTAGTATGAGAAAAGTGTTGATTATACACTCATGTTTTTAGCTGTTGCTAACAGGTCAAGGACTTTTTCCAGTCTCCCGTGTTCAGCTGATGAGCAGATGTGCAGGAGCTGGGAGGGAGCACAGCCAGGCAGACAGCCCAAGCTGGACAATGGAAATATTCCATACCACGGGTGTCATGCCCTGGTTATAAAGTGGGGTGGGCCAGGGGGGAAGGAACTCTCTGCGAGTTCGGTCTTTTTCCTCGCTTGGGGACTGGCTGCAAATTGGTCATCAGGCGGGGAGAGAAAAGATTGTATCCTGTAATCCTTGTTTTACATATTCGATTATTATTATTTCCTTTGTTATCTTACCGAGCTGTCTTAATCTCAGCCCCCGAGTTTTACTTTTTCCCATTCTCCTCCCCATCCCACTGCAGGGGGTAGGAGTGAGCGAGCGGCTGTGTGATCGTAGTTGCCAGCGAGCAGCTGCATTGTCCTACTTGCTGGCTGCCAGGTTAAACCATGACACATCCTGCCCCTGTCTATTCTTCATGGTTAAATTTTTCTCACCTGAAATTGTGCTCCTGCTAATGTGAAGACTGAGGCAAAGACACATCCTCTAGTTTTTTGCCTTGTGGTTAGCGTGACTGGAACCAGAGGAATGAATATGAAGTGAATTTTCTTGTGTGCATTTCTACGTAACGATGCTCAGTCATCACGTAATGTTGCTGACAGATGGAATAATGATGCCAGAGTAGTTTAGCTGCAGTGGTAAAGGTGTAAAGAACGCTGAGCAGTGTTTCAGAAAGCCACTGCAAGTTTAGTTCTGACCGAGGTTAATGCTATTCTGCCAGTCATATATGAAACGGAACTGAGTGAATTCAAAAAAGTACAATTTTGCATTGCTGGCCCAGCATATGCAAACTTAAGCATTTTGGTTTTTTCTCAGTTTGGCTTCTTCTTACCAGAAGCATGTTAGCATAGAACTGCAACTTACAAAATATTGTGAAATCTTCATTCAAACAGTACCTCAGCTACTGTGTTCAGCAGGAGTCAATTAAATTATGTCCTTGTCCAATAGCATGTCCAAAATGTGTTTAAAAGACTTGTCTCGGAGCTTGTGAAGTTTTATTGTAGAGCTGTTTCTGAATAATGTATGGACTATATTATTCACATGTAAATATTAGATTCTCATGTGTACATTTGTGATTTTTTTTCCCCTAGGTACTTCAAGATCACCTTCTGAAAGAAACACCTGATACACTCAGCGACCCCCAGTATGTTAGCCTGCTTTAATGCATATGATTTAAGTCTTGGTCTGTAGTGGGTTCTCTGTCCCTGGAGGTAGCGGGTTTAGTTTTGTTTCAAGAGATGAGATAGTTACTTGAGTCTAGAACCCAACAACTTTCTGTGGGATTAAAGTATAAATGCGTTTGAAAGTGTTGTCAGTTGTCTAATTCTTATTTCAGCTCTTTTAGTAGTAGCATTTTTTTGATAGCTGGAAGATGAGATGACTTGAAACTCTCTCTATTTGTAACACATTTTAATGTAATTTGGTAGCATAAGGACCTATGGAAAGTTTACATATTTACATTGCTGGCATGTGAAATCAAAAGAAGAACACAGAAAAACTGAAGACAGTTTACTTTATGCAGTTTAGAAGAGCTTGAGAAGCCTACTGATTTATTTGTGATTCACTTCAATCTTTTGTTTTGTTTTCTGAGGACTGTTCCAGAGGAAGAAAGGGAAGCCAAATTTTTCCGGATTCTGACCTGTTCCTTGTTAGCCTTAAAAAAGTTGCTTAGTGTGTTGCCAAAGAAAGAGATATATTCGTTGGAGGAAAAGTTAATGTCGCTTCTGTCCCAAAACAAATTCTGGAAATATGGCAAACACAACATACCACAGGTGACTTTTTAATTTCTGCTTTATTATGGTAGTTCTTATTTAAAGATAATACACTGAAATTAAATAAATATTAATCACTGATTTGTGTGTGAAACAGCCTTCAGATTTATAGGCCTTAAATAGACAATATTGCTCTAAAATTTGCCCAGTAGGCTGATTTGTTATTTCCATGTCACCATCACCAAATTCATGTAAAAGATACAAACTGTGTCAGCTTACTGCATGTGTTCTTAGTGCTTTTGGGTTTGAATTTTTTTAAACCTTTTTTTGAAAGGTCTTTGGTCTGCTAAGGCCAACAGTGCATAGAGTGATGAATTGATTCTGCTAGTATTTTGTTAAAAAGTCTTAAGGTGCTTTTGGGAGAACATGCCTTTTGAGAAGTATATGGAAATAAAACTTTTGCTAAGCATTTTATCACGGAACAAATTAAAATATTAAATGGGCTTATCAGATAATTTCTTTATTTTCAATAATGTTTAAACCTTTGCTCATATGATAGAATATAGGGGCTTCGTGTTGCAAGTTACGGTAACTAAAAGGAATGCTATACGCTACATGTAGTGACAAAGTGTTGTCGTTTGACTGAAATTTTGTTTTTTCTGTGGCCTATGTCAGATTCGCTCAGCTTTCTTTGAGCTGGCTTCTGCTTTTTGCCAGTACTTGCCTGAGCTGGTGAAAACTGAAGCACCAAGAGTTTGTCCTGCTGTTCTTCTCAGCATTGACGACAGCGATACGGTGGTGTGTCCTGCTCTTTGGGAAGCTGTACTTTATGCTATCGCCATGATTGAGGTAACGTGGGAAACCCAAGGGACAGGTATTTAGCTCGAATTGAACTTTTCACTAGGTGCCACTGTTTTCTGTGTAGAATTAGGAAGAACAGCTTTACTGGGTTTGCTTTATGATTAATAACATGAACTTATCAATGCTAAATGCTCTTTCTTCCTCCTTAGGGTTTCAGTGTAATATTCAAGTATGTTGTGTCCAGCATGTCTGAAAATCAGAGTTGTTGTATAAATTTAATTAAATTAACCTGAATCCCTTTGGTGAAAAATAGTTACTAATAAATAGAATAATACTTAAAAAAATTTTCTTGGTTAAAGACAGCCACAAAAATAATCTGCAGTGCATTTTTGGATTGTTTGTTTCACCTTCTAATTTAATGCTTGGTTTTAGAACTTTTTTCTTTTTTTAGTTTTAAGTGAAATACCATTTTTGAATTTATTAGCAGGATGACTGGTGTTGCCATAAACTGGGGATGCTTTGAGATGTAGATCTCTTTTGTAACTGCTGGTATAAACTGTAACAATTTATGGGGGGGGGGGAAATCTTTGTTCAGCTTGCTATAAGTATAGGTATCTGGAACTATGATGAATGAGATCAGATGACAAAAAACTTTGGGGTGTAGGAGGAAAGTGGCAGGGTATTCTGTAACCATCAGAAGATTTTAGAGGGAATTTTGAAGGCAGCGATTCTTCTAAAGTTAAGATTTTGAAATCATTGCTTATTCTTGATAATAAGAACTCAGAATTAAATACAGGGCCAGTTACAGTAATTGTTTTTATGAAGCCTCCTTACAACATTATTAATGAGAAGCCTTTAGTTTTGCAGTTTGCAAGCGAGGAAGGTCCATTGATTTTAAACAATACAGAAACAGTTTTATCACATTAACTTCTTAAATTCACAAGCTGAAATTGGTAGAAAGTGATTTTTAAAAATACTGACAAGGGAATTTAAATTTTACAATAACTTGTTTCAGCTACAACATAGGGAGGTGGATTAAATGTCTGGCTTGGGAGTTCTTCCAAGGCCACATACTTTCATTTAATTTACACCAAGTGTATTTCTTTCTGTAGGACTGTTGGAGTCATGTAAATGCCAAAAAGGGAGTTCTACCAAAGCTATGGACAGTACTTAGAGAAGGTGGAAGAGGACTCGCTACCGTTATATACCCAAATCTCTTGCCGTTTATTAGCAAGGTACCTCCTGGCATTGCAGAACCAAAACTGGAATATTTCAGAACTTTTTTCAGCTCTATAATTCAAGGGTATGAACCACAACTTTTATTTTTTTAAAAAATCAGTCTCTTTTACATTTGGAAGTAGGAGTAGCCTTCTTTATGATTTGATTACGTCTTCCTTACTTTAAGCATTCTTATCTTTCCTTGGCAGAGCTTCATGTTTATTCCGCAAGAAGTTTTAAAATGGGAAATTAGTTTAAAATTAAGAGTGGTTTTGAAGATACCAGGTTCTTCACACCAGTGTGTAATAATTGCAATTGTGAAATTTCCTATATGCAGGAAGTTTAATCCTTGTGATACTGTTTTTTAAAGGATTGAAACTGCTATCATTTTTTGCCTTTAAAATACGTCAAAACCAACTTTGTGTCAAATCTAATTTAAATAAATGCATGTGCATTGTGTACTGAAAAGCATATATAAGTTATTTTGTGAAAGACTAAAATGTAACTTATTTAAACAAAAATAAATTCTTGAATGATGTTGGCGCAGCCATTAGAAGAGCTCTTGGAGAAGAGAATTATGTGTGGGTTGGTTTGGAAAAGTGTATAGAATTTAATTGCAAGTAGGAAAGTGGTTTTCACGTTTGTGTGGTCTAATTTTTGTTAAAAAGCAAACAAATCACAGTTGTTCAGAACCAAACTGGTGAAACTGGCTTTTTGGTTTAGTTTTTTTTCTTTTTCCTGTAACGACAGCAAATGATGCTTTCTAGAACATTATTTTAATGTAAGTTATATCAAATGCTTGGATTTATTGTTTTGACTCTTTGAATATGTCCTATGGAGTTTGTTTTGACCTGACTTCCTGTCAGTGATTCTATATTCTCATATTGATGTTGTCTGGATAAGAACAGCCTAACCAAAGTTACATTCATTACATGCGTAGATACTGGGTTTCTCAGAAGCAGAGGTGACTGAGCGTGCCTTTCCTCCGATGTTGCCTTTCCATAGGTTGTCAAGTGAGCGAGCAATAGCCAGCCCTTCAGAAAGTTCAGCAATCATAACTGCATTTATGGAATGTCTGCGCTTTGCTGTACTACAGAAAATAGACGAAGAAGATGACCAAAGACAATTTCATCAAATGCTTATATATGACCAGGTATTTATTAGAAATTCTTAATATTGTTGTATGTACATTTAATAACTCAAAGTTAAAGAAAAGCGTAAAATTCTCTGAGGATTTACTTCTTGAATGTTTCACTAGATTTTATGGACAAAATAATTTAACTGAATTTAGTAAATTTTTTCCTTTATGTTTACTATGCAGTTGAAGTTATATTTAAAAAAAAAAAAAAGCATCCCACCCTGTATATTTTCATGAAGTGTTCAAGCAGGAGTAATTCTGATGGCTTTGGAATTGCTTCTAGAATGCTTTACAAAATTACAGAATTTTCTGCTATTACGAAGAATAAAATGATCATCTAGTTGGGTCACTGTTCTTTAATAATTTTTTTTTTGTCTTTGTAGCTGATTCCTCTTACCAATGCTGTACTTAAGGAGCCCAGGTTACAAAACGGGCCGTTGTTTTATGAAATAGCAGAAACGCTGAGCTCCTGGGAAGCTAAAGCAGAACTCTCCAATGGTAATGGCACAGATGAAGTTTTTCAGAAACTGTTGTCAGATTTTTGGGACCATCTTTTAAAAATGTATGTACTTCATGTTGACACATTGGATGCTGATGAGAAATCGTTGCTTGCCATATCTGATATGCTAGAAATGCTGCAGAATCCGAAGAGTGCTACAAAACCAAACAATAGAAAATCTCTGAAAATCAGATTTACAGATGAGGATGAATCTGAAAGAACCACAGAGAATGGAAAGCTCACAGAAGTGAGAAACAGTGACTCTGAAATGCAGGCTGACTTGCAGCATCGTTCACTTCTAAGAAAAGAACCTTTAGAGAATTTAGTCTGCAACCTTGCTGAACTGAGTATTGTGTATGTTAATGAACAGAAGTCAGAACGGCATTTGAAATTTCTCTCTGCCCTGCTCAACTCTTTTTCTTCAAATAGAGTTTTTCAAGTACTTTTAGAGCGGGGAAGTGATGCAAGCTCTGCTCAAGCTGAATCCCAAAACGAAGTTAAAGCTCATCATGAAAGTCCCTCTGTACAATTTCTGTATATGAATTTAATAACCTGGCTGAAAGAAGACTGGAGGAAAGACACCCATTTTCTGGTTGATATTTTGTACAGTGTGCTTAATTGTTGCAACAGTAATGATGAAAGGAAAATAATTCTTGATGATTTAACAAAGGTATGACTCTTGTACGTTTTGTTAGTAGTTTTTATCAAAGCGACTGCTCTCTTTGTGGGCTATGGTTGATTAACCACTTTATTTTGGGGCTGTGGAATGGAAAATATCCTACATAAACTTGGAAGTTCAGCGCAAGGGAGGTAGATATAGAAAAGGTTGACGTGAAGCTGTGGGGTGAAAGGTTATGACATATGTTCCTGTCTATATGGTATCAATCACTAAAAAAAAAAAGTAACATCAGAATTTCTCTGTTCTTGCTTGTTTATACAGTTTCCTTTTATACTAGTCATCGGTGGCCTTTCTTATACAGTCCCGTATTGATCTGTCTGGTAGAGAATGTCTTGAAAGTCTTGGGAGCCAAAAATAATATGATCAGTAGCTTTTTGTTACTGAAGCTTAGCAACTTCTCCTTATCCCCTGCAGAAAACAAAGTTGTAAAACAGTTAAAATGGTATTAAATACTTCCTGTTCAGCAAACAGTTTGTTAAATATTGTGGAATTTTGTTTTCCTTTTCAGATGGATCTGAAATGGATTATTTTTCTCCAGATAATTGAAAAGGTACCTGTTAAGATAGTTATTGTTGTTGTTCTTGTTTTGCATAGTTTTGAATATTTCCCTGGTGTTAGCTTTTGAGTTACATGTATTTGAATGACCTTTGTTTTTTATTTATTTAAGTAGTGATAATTTCCATAGTTTAAAAGTCTTGTAGTAACTATTTCAATGTGTTGTTTGTTTTAACTGCATTTAAATCTGGGCACAGTCTTAGAAATGAAATGATGATACCAAAACAAAAGCACCTTTGCCTCTTCTGGTTTTGGTCAGTTTGCTCTTTGAGCTGGAGCGATCCTTGATTTGTTTCGGGTCATCCCTTCTAAGCTAGAGAGAATGGAGTTGGGTATTAGACCAATAATTTAAGTGATTCGTACCGTCATCCTTACATCGTGCTTACAAGGGAAAGATGGTATACCATTTTTTCACATGGGATATTGAGAGACTGACATCTAAGTGATTGTCTGGGATGAAATATGAAGCGTATTACAAATTTTTGGACAAGAACTCGTATCACTTGATTTACAATCCAGTGCATTGACCATAATATCTTTCCTCACTGATACTGTGTATTTTAGGAATCCTCACTTTTTATGATTTTGTTACTTATAATGGTTTATCACCAAAATAATGGGGTTTTTTTTGTTTGTGACCTTCCATTTCTTTTTATAGAAATTCAGATGCTGTAAATATTTTATGTTGTAAATAGATTTTATTTCAGCCAACCTGGTCATCCAAAAGTTATATTTCTACCTGCAGTATAAGCATTCCCTGGGCTCTATAGTTTGAGAAAGGCAAAAAGAAGAGCTTTCGAAAAAGTGACTTGTTTTGCTCTAAAATACAGGTCTGACCTAGCCATAAGTTGCTGTCTCTGACCAAAAACAAAGTTGAGGGGATTGTTGTAGACATAGATACTTAGGGACTTACTGTTTATGACAGATGATATGATTCCCACTCTGTATGTGCAGGTTTGACATATTGATCTTATGTTCAGTTAGTAATAAAAGTTAATACCCTCAAAAGATTATTAGAATTATTTCTTGTGATTCAGGCATGCTCAAGCACAACAAAACTTTCCTTAGTCTCTGACTGGCTGAAAGGAGATACACTTGGAGAAAGACTTGTAATGCTGGCAGATGATCTGTGTCACCTGGGTTTAAAACCTATAGCAGCCTCATCAGAATCATGCTCTTCAGAAAGGTGGACCCTCCTGAGCTTAGTGTTGTCACAACACATTAAGAATGGTAAGCATATTTATTTCTTGGAGTTTATGAAGTGTAAATACAACACTTAAGCTTTGTAGAAGGTTGAAAGGTATTTGAGACTTTCTTAATCTGTAACATCTAGACTTTTTTCTGTTGGTTTTTTTTTTTTGGTTTGGTTTGGTTTTTTCTTTTTTTTTTGCCTGAGCTAATTAATCATGTCCAATTTAATTAAGAAAACACTAACTTGCAGCAGTGACATAGCACTTTTTTTGGTCTGTGTTGTTAAACAGAAGTCAGTGTTTAAAGAGCAAGTTCAGATCTGTGAGTCTGGAAAACATGAGGAAAATTTAAGAAAGTTTGATTTATTAGCTGATGTGCTGCAAAAGAATATTAATTTTTAAACCATACCATCTGAAATTTACATTCGTAACTAGGATATCAAATATCAATGATTATGGACCCATGCATGCACTGGTAATGCCTTGTTACAGGACCTATGGATTGCTTTGAGCCATTTTCAGTTAGATTCATGTATTTTAACAACTGTGCATCTGAACTTTTGCTGTATGTGTAATCTGTTTTTTTATTGATAACATCCAGTTTAATTTTTTCCTTGCATTTTGTGGTAACTGTGATACAGACTTCTAGTGGATTTCAATTTTCTTGATGTTTTCCGTATGAACTTGTCATTTGTGTTTTGTTAAAGTCAGCATTTGCTTTGATCCCTGAGATAACGTACTTCAGTTTATCTGAATGCTGGGCAGATTCATCATGCTTTGAAGTTTCAAAGATGGACACAACAAGTTGACTGCAGTGAATGTTCATAGACAGTGTATCCTGAAGGTGTTGTAAGAATTTCTGTTACTGGAACTTTTGATGTAGAGGAGCATCAGGAAAATCTGTTCCCTCTCCTCTCTCCAGAGAGAGTTCAACAAACTTGCTTACTTGTGAGTCAGTGGTGTCCTAGAGCTGATTGTCCAGTGACTTCACTTTTTGGCTCTAGAGCTGGAGGTATTGCTGAGCTCAGGTATTCATTTTGTGCTGGGTGCTGTGTGACCTGTTTTTAATGCATGTTGGATGAAGTCTGAGAGACCTTCAGGAACTATGCTTCTTCTTGACTTAGGGATTTAGGCCAAAACAGGGTAAAAGGCTTTGAAAAAGATTTTGGAAAAGATTTTTGTTGAGATCTCTCATCTAAGTTTCTCAAGGTAAACTGTTGTGGAGTAAATGGAAGGGCCTTTCACGGATCAGTAAGTTGTTAGATGATAGGAATTAAAAAGGAAAAAGGATAGATACTGAAAGGGTGACAATTGTTTCTGATAAACCATTCAGAGTAATCAAATCTGAAACTTCAGGGAGCTGTAGTGTTATGTGGTGATATTGAATGATTAACTGATGTAATTACAAATTAATTTCAAAAGCAATAAATATCAAAAGTATACATGGGAAGAACAGAGTTGTAACTGTACCTATTCAATGGTAGGCTCTGAGCTGTAAAAACTCAGAGAAGAACTCTGCAGTCATTCTGCAGAGTGGCAAGTTGGTGCTCAGCAATAAAAAAGGAATACAGGTTATTAGGAGCTGCTGTGAAAAGAAGAGAGGACAAATGAAAATGATTGTGGCATTGGTGTGTCAATATCTTGAATACTGCCAGTAGTTTTGGTCACTGCAATATTCTTGTTCACCTATATGCTTTGGAAAAAAAGGTGCGATAGAATTGGTATGTGCTTGCAGAAAGATGGCAGGGATGTTAGGCAAATGCAGTGACCTCTGCTTGTACAGGCAATAAACCAGACTAGAATTTTTCAGCTTGCAGTGAAAGCGATTGAGATGAGGTTGTGCTAAAGAGCCATGAAATCATAATTTGTATGGAAAAAGCAAATAGCAATAAATTTTTCATTGTTTCATTAAACAGAAGAGCCTGAGGTTGCTTACAGATGTTTAGATAGCAGGCTGGAGGAAAGACTGCTGTATGACTTCTTCATACATCTCATAATTAAAGAATGGAACTCATTGCCACAGGTTGCTGTGGAGTTTGAGGATAAATGGGATTAGCCTACTTCAATCCAGTGAGAAGGGGACTAAGCGTATTCGAGGAAGCTTTGTCTGATTGGATTAATTATATGCAGTGATCCAGGTGTAATCTCTGACTCATGATTGATTACTAGAAGCTAGGAAGGCATAAAAAGGGAAGGGATCACTCTGCACTTGCTCTGTTTCACATACCTTTTGTTTAAACTGCTTCAGCTGGTTTAGAGAAAGGATACTTGGCAGTGTGAAAATTTGGCTAGGTGGTCTTAAATGACTGGAATAAGAAAGGGAGTTTAGGTACACATTAGACTGAAACTACTTTGCACTTTATTTTGCATTCAAAATTAGTAAATAAGAAACAAATCAGTATGTATTAATGGGATGCCTTTGAACGAACATATTTATCCAGTAATCAAAGTGTGCTGTCTTTTTCCTCTTCCTAATAGAATCTTTGATTGGTGAAACTTTTGTTGAAAGGATTATTGATAAACTTCAAGCAGCTCTGTCTAAAGCTAAGGATCTTTCTGAAGCTGGAAATACTGAACCATCAGTATCTTTCATCTGCGATGTAGCCTCAAGCTTTTTCAGCTCAGTTAAAGGCTGTTTATTGATGCCATCCTCGGAAGACTTGCTGTTTACCATCTTCCAGTTGTGTGCTCAGAGGCAGGATGCTACACACTTAACAGGTAGTTTGGAAAAAGAACTTCAACCAAACTTTTTTGTAGTTTGTGATTACATCTAAATTCTTTTTAATGAAACAGATTCAAGTATATAACAGAATGTAGAGTTCGCAGACACTGAGCACTTCCAGCTATAACTGACATGAAAAATCTGTGCTTTAAGTTACAATGCCAGTAGTTACTACTAAACATCAAGTCCTGTACAAAGATTTTAAACTTTTTTGATGTGTGTGCTTCAGCTATCTTTGAGGCTGTGATATTCCACACTTTCTGGAGTGTTACATAAACTATTTAAGGTCTATGAAGTACAAAGAATGAGTGGGTTGTTTTGTTCATCCTGCAGTGTGAGGTTCCTATGAAAAAATGTGTGCAATGACTTCATTAAAGATATATATATTTATTTTGAAACTATTTATATGTCAGCGTGCTCTGACGATTTGTGACCCATTCCTCTCTCCACCATTATCTCTTCCTCAGAACAAGATTCTGATTTATATTCTTTAAATGCAGAATTTGACAGTGATCAACTGCTATATGCATTTACTGACATAGATGCAAAGGAGGAAATGTTACAGTGTTGTTGAAGTGAAGTAGAACAACACTAACCTGAAAACCAGTGCTGCTTTGCAAATGAGTATTGAGGTTGTGAATGTTCAGGATTTTAAAAATATTTGCAGTTTTGAAGACTGAGTGGACATACTGTAGTAGGCAACAGGAACATCACTCTTGCTCTCAAATAAAGTATTACCTGTGTGTCAGAGTTAATTTAAAATCGCAAGAAATCTACAGCCAGAAATCTGTATATTTGCCCTTGATAGTTATCGCATGTAACCACATAAAATAGAGGATTCTGCTGCTCTAGGACCTTTAGACGTGTGATTGTTGCTGTATGCTGTAGGTTGTAACTCGTAAACTAATAGTTTACCTGTTAGTTTACAGTTTACCTGTAAACTAACAGTTTACCTGTTTGTGATGGTTTTGCTTGTCTGTTTATTTTTTGGGGGGTTTGTTTCTTTTTCCTACAATAGATTTACTTGTATGTAAATTAAAACACACTTGGATGTCTGGTGTAAATTCACTTGTGCGTCAGCTTCGGAGTATGCAGAAGCAGAGTACCTTTTTGCAGAAATCTGCGCTGTGGGTCAAGAATCAAATTCAGTCTTCCTCTTTGGATGTTAAAAGGTAATTGTGATGTGCATGTCCATTCCATAATATGTTTTTCTCCAAAACAAACTAAGATCAGTGCTGTACTACTCTTTATTTAATTGCTATCTGTTTTACTGAGAATTTTTTTTGGCCTGTCAGAGGCGAGAACTGTGGCATAGAGCGTAACTTAAAACGCATTGCATGTATATAGCATTGATACAATGTAAATAGCATTGTATCAGCATAAAAGAAAGCGGCTTGCTTTTACTGGATAGTGCCAAAGTTGTTTGCAGTGTTTTCTCCTTTTCTCAGCCTTCAGGTTTTAATCTCTGCAGTTAGTGATTTGTTGTCTAAGCTTATGGAAGCTGATGGACAGTCTGGATATCTTGTGGGAGCTTATGTGGGCCATGTCACGCCAAACAAAACTGAGTGGGGGAAACTGCACGAGTCTCTATCCACTGAGGTATGAAAATAATAACGGACTTGCACGCGGTAGTTGATCTTACCTCAAGTTTTTGTCCTTTAGGGTGATAAGCATTCTTTGTTTTGACATGGCACTGCAGTTATGAATGCGCATATGTCTGTCTAGGGGTTCTTTTCAGCCTCTGTCCATGAAAGAGGACAAGATCTGTATGTTTATGGCCCCATCCAGTACTACCGGAGACAACAAAAATCTATGAAATTATCCTTTTCTGCATGGAACACCAGCAACTTACTTGACAATTCAGGAATTTTGTCTGACGGAATATACATCATGAAGATGTTCTTATCTTTAAGTTAATTCGCCTGTAAGATTCGTTTTTATGAAAGACACCAATATCTGCAGAGGGACATGAAATGCTGACTATCAACAAAGTGCTGACATACGTAGAGTGGGGAGGGACATGAGTTTCCGCCAGTCTTCAGTAACCCTAGTACTTTTTGTAAAATATATGGAGTTCTAGAGATACATATTTATTTCTGAGGCAGCAATGCAGTTTCAAGTTACTGCTGTGCGTGTAGGTTTTTTAATATAGTAGAGCGTGACATCCTCATCATTGTGCTTTTGGTGTTAATTTGTATCTTTCATGAGTTTTTAATAATTCTGAATTTTCAAGGAAACAGATCATAGCTCTTCTATGCACGATTAAAATGTCAATTATTTGTTCATACTCTTTTTATGCACATATTACAGTGGATGCACAAACCTCTTTTGGAAGGAAGGCTTAGTATGAATTGTGAACCTTTGGGATCATGTGTCAAGCTGTGTGGCACAACTAAACTCCCAGGCCATCTGTGTACTTCAGCCTTATTAAGTAAAATGGTGCTGCTTGTGTTGGAAAATGGTATAGTCCATGGAAATGATGATGCTGAAAGAAAGAAAATTGACAATATAAGTAAGTTGCAAGGGTAAAACTTAAAGGAATTTGATTTTATGCTAGTTGTAAATTAACCTGAATTAATAATTAGAAATGAATAGTTAAAATTTGACATGCAGGTATGAGAAGTCAATTTTTTACTTTGTGTTGGGTTTTTTCCTTCTCCTTTTAAAGTATAAGTATGCATAAGTATAGTGTTTATATTTCTAGGACCTTTTGTGATTATGTACATGCTATCTAAACAGAACTTTGAATTTGCCGAAGTTTGAATTTATGATGAACTTCCAAGTTGCTCATTGCCAAAACACATGATGTGTTGACGTGAGTGGGCAACAGGAACTGTGTCCATGCCATCAAATAAACGCCCTGAGCATTTAGCCGTAATGTAAAGATATTTTGAGGCAGCAATTTTTCTTAATTCCACTAGGTGGAATCTTGTTTCTTTTTATTTATAGAATGCTCAAATTAGAGCCACCATTATCAAATTAACAATTCTATCTCACAAAAGCCTCACCGTGATGAGCAGTGTAATTGTTTATTGTGGGTCTTGGTAAGCTAATGAAGAAACCACATGCTAACTATTAACATCAAATTTGTTTGAGTTTTTTTCTGGACTTAGATCTTGATTGCCTTGTCTGCAAGAAATATATGTATTAAAAAAAAAAAACCACGAGAGAGTGTAGAGAAGTTAGAGTACTTGTGATGCTTGTTTTGCTTTAAAATTTCCTGGACATCTAGAATAGATTATTGTAGCCTTTTCTTCTCTTGTATTTTATGAAGCAATGGCAAATATCCAGTTCGTGCTCTGAAGCACCTGAGATTGTATGTAAATGTCATCTTTTTAATGCATTAAAAACATACTTAAAAAAACCCAACAAAACCTTGACCTGAAATTTTTTGCTTATGCACTGATTATATTCAGCAGTTGTTTGTAAACAACAACCTTTGTTTAATTAGTTGCTGAGCTGTTGTACTCGTTACAATGGATTGAAGAATTGGTGAATCCTTCTCATCTGCTTCTGGAATATCTTCATATGTTAGAAGAAATGCACGTCACTTATGAGAAGTTCAGTACACTTAGTAATACAACTAGCCTTCAGCATACAATACTCGATAGGTATGTAAGAACAAGTAAAACAACCCTTAACTCTGTCTTCATATTTTGCATTGTATAGAGTATTAAGTGCCACCACCTTGCCTTATGTGTATTGATTCAAACTTCATCCAGATGCTTTTGCTGTGAACTGTGCATCTGTGTATATTAACCAGAGTCTGTCTTCTTCTTTGAAGATCAGAGGAACATGGAAGACTCTGGTCCTTAACCATGGCTAAAGTGGTTCGTGTGGAAAAGACCGTGTCCTGTGAGATGAAGAAACTTTTTAAGACAACAGAAGGGTATCTTAATTCTACTGCCTATAATCTTCTAGTTTATGTTGCAAATGTTGATAACGTTAAATGATACTGATTCTGATGAATGACATCTGAAGACTGAAAATTTGGTGGTAGACGTATGTGATAGGTAAAAGTGAAACTCAGTTTAGTGTGTGGGATTAGTTATGTCATAGAATATTAGATCATTATGAACAAATTGACATTTTGTTTGCTAGATAAAATTTTGCATTTGTTTCTTTCTTGACATTTTGCTTGTATGAATAGGTTTCTGCCGTTAACAGAGGGCAGATTGCATACACTTCAGTGTCTATCACCATTTTTAATTGAGGAAGAAAAGAAAGAACTTGTGTTCCACTGTGTGGCCAAACTTATGACATGCACACAGACAGAGCTTTCCAGCACTGATGGTGAGTATGTTCTTACCTCGGTCCACTTTGTTAGCATTTGAGAACATTGTTTTGCTATAAAGTTTGCTTTTAGATAGAACATGTTAACTATAATATTACCTTTTTTCCTCGAAAGAAATGTCTTTTCAGTTTGTGTATTTCTTGTAGAATGTTCGGCGTAGTAGTTTTCTGCCTTGTTAGGGAAGTACAAGCTGTACTGCCTCGTCCAAAACTAGAACTAAAGGATTTAGGCTGATATTGTTAAAAGAATTTTGATACTGCTCTAGTTCTTGTTTGGTCTATCTGATTTGAGCACACCTGTAAATATCAAAGTTTTGAATTAATCTTTTAGGCTTTACACAGCATGCAGAGAATTACTATTGCCAACTGGTAGTGTCATGATTGTCTTTAGATGCTTTAGCAAGAACTCTGTCATGGTTCATGTATAATTTTTGAAGTAGTTCTTCCAGTGCATGGGATATAGCATGCTGAGTCAGAACTACTGTACATACATTTTTCAGCAGCTTTTGAAAAATTACTTAGAGGTGATTGAGATGTGTTGTTATATTGCTTTGAATGTCCTTTAGAAGACCATTTTGTTTTCACAAGCTTGTTCCTTTTCAGGAAAACTCTTTGGAAATACACACAGTCCTTCTACATGTTTGAATTAGGTGTCATTTAGAAGAAATAACTTTCTCTAAGTACTGCTTTCATGCTTTCTTGCACATACCCTTATTGATCAGTTTATATAAAAACCTGAAACTTGATTTTGTACTTTTTAGCAAGGCTGTGCTTACTTAAATTGAAAAAACTATCCTTGGTGATTTTAAACTGTGGACTTCTGCCCCTTGGCAGTGTCCGGGTTTTCAGATGAGTTCTTCAAATGGATGTCCTCAAAGTGTGAAAATTTTCATTGTTGATGTCATGCAGCAATGGAGGGGAATTGTGAATCTTTCTACTATGGTAGTTTCGCTAACTGTTACTCTTTAGACTTAATTAAGCCTTCCTGGCTTTCTGAGTGAACCGGTGAACCAACTGAATGTGTCTGTGAAACTTAAAACAGAAGATGGGAAAAATAATCCTCACTTCTCTCCTGCTGTGGAGTGCTTTTGTTTGTAATGCTGGTCTGCATTTTCCTTTCTGCTGCTTCTCATTTTCCTAGGGATTCCTGAACAGAAAATATATACCCAGATTTTCCCATTAAGTGTGACACGGGTTGTGGACTAATCGTTCAAGTTTTAATTTTTTTGTTCTTTTTGCTGTGTATAGAAGGTGCTTCAATTAACTCAGTTCTTTGTCATTATGCTTCTAAGAAATGTTCTTGTTCTCCAAGAAATCTAGATACATGCAGTTTTCCTTAAAAATGCAACAGTAGTCCTTCACTCTGAAAGTAAAAATTAACGCTCTTATAATAATACTGGAATTGATAACTTGTAGTTACATTTACTTCGTTATCTGTCCAAATTATTGCTTAGTCTACTATGTTTTTAGTAGCACAAATGGATTTAAATCTTAGCAGGTATTTTTCCTTTTTGTTAATTGTATAAACCAACAATCTTACAGGAGTTTTTGGTTGGTTTGAGGGATTTTTCGGGGTTGGTTTTTTTGCCTTTTTAAAGTTTGGGTTGGCTATAGTATTTTTGATTTAACAATGGCATCTCTGGATGCCATTTCAAAGAAGAAAACTTAGATATTATCCAAACTGTCTTATGATATTAATTTTAAGTTCAAATAAAACAATCAAGTCAGTTGACGCACATTCTAATGTTTGTTTTGTCTTGATAATTAAGCTGTACTAAGTATGATATTTTTATTACATTATAGGAGCATTTGGGTGTCTTTCCATTTTGAACTCCTGCTTGAATGATAGAAGTATTGATTGTGATCACCTACTACCTGGAATACTAAAAATCATAATATCCTGGAAAAATGATAATGAGGACAGCTTTCTCTTTAGCTGGTGGGTGCAACTTTGAGATAATTTGACTTTTGCTGAATTTCTAAAATAAGAGTTTAAAAATACAGAATGGTTATTAACTCAAACAAAATCAACAGAATCAATTTGTAAGTTACAACTGCCATCCACTACTACAATACTACATTTTTAAGCCTTTGTAGGACTGCATGCCTCAGTTTAACATACCTATCTTTAAGTATCTAATAACTCATACGGGAGAAAATTACCCAAGTGGTTGAAGGCTAGGAAACTAGGAGCTTTTTAAATTCACCTAGATGTCAACTGTTTCCAAAAACATTCAGAACTGAGCAACTTTTGTAGGTATTGCTTGATATTTAGTTCCAAATTCTGATTGCTTATTTAGGTATCGGAAAGAAAATTTTAATACCAAACTTAGGTGTGTGTTTTTTAAAATTCTGGACCTGAAAATGTAACTTGGAAAACTCCCAGCAAGGAATGAAATATACAGAGGTTGATTTGTCTTGAGTGTGATGAGAAATATCCAGGCAATAAAGTCTCAAAATAACATACACTATTTGGACACTTGAGGGCTTATATTTCATTTTTAAAATTAGTAACTTAAATGATTACTTTTATTACATTAATTTAGTCAAAATTGCTAAATTTCATAGTTTATGTAAGTATATTACTTGATTGAATATGTAAATTGTACAATTTTAGGAATCTGTATAATGTGCAAATGAGCAAGTAGCTCTGATAAATTGTTTTGTACCTGTTGACTGACTTATTTAGACTAGGTAGCTAATGTAGTATTCTAACTTTGAAAGACAGAGTATCAAAACCACACAAGGCAGAGCCTGGTGCAAGACTAATTTGTCCTAAGAGGAGGAGCGAAGGCAAGAATATAAATACTCGTGTCTACAACATGAAGATATATAAGCTTTAGTTGTATTTTTATTGCAGCAATCTGAGAGAAACAAGTGCTCAGTTGCTTGGTTTCAACATAGAGATGATCCGTTACCTTCCCTTGCTGCTGAAGTACTCCACGGCTCCTTTGACCGCTAATGAATGGGACTTTGTTATGTGCTCCATGCTGGCTTGGCTCGAGGTAATATGAAAGAGACTGTTACTGACCATTACATTGCAGCTTTCAACAGGATCCTCCTGATGCCTGCTGAAGCTACTGGACTGATGCAGGGGAGGGGGGCTGAAAACATAGGCTATGAGATAGGCCAGTAAGATTATAGAAATTTAGTTATCTGATCAACGTTTCATCCTAAATCGTTGAAAGCTGTATGTTAAAATTTGACCTATATATTTACGAAGTGGAAAGCTGGGTATCGGGATGATACAGTAAAACATTGCAGAAGCTATGCCACAGAGCAATTAAATTTGGACAGAGAGGCATGAGGATTGCCAAGAAGAATGGAAATCAGAGTGCTCGTAATGGTTCTTGCTTAGAGTTTAGAAAACAACGGTCTTAACAGTTTTAACTTTATTTTGTCTAATGTGTGTTAACTTTCTGGTACTTTAGAGTAATGATCAGTATTAATAGCTGGGCACTCAGCATTTCAAGGATTTGAAAAGCATCTCAATCAAAATGTGGAACTAAGAAAATAAACTTTACCTCCCGCATGAGTGCTAATGTTCCATCTCCAGTTTTGATGTACTTAATCTTTTTAGATTATTCTCTGAATATGGCAGGTATATAGTTACCTCAGCTTAGCAAATACTTGACATAATGTTAAAAAGAATTGCACAAAATTATTTTTTCATTGAACTTTGGCAAAGGTCGTGTGTAGCTTAAAAACACAAGCAATACTGTGTCTTTTGTTTCTTTTTGTATATGGAGATGACATTACCTCCCCCTTAAAGTAATATGATGTTTAGTAGTGACATTGGTAACTGGAGAATAATTTTGAAATATGTCTGCTGTAGCTCTCTGTGCTGAAAAATAATGTCCCTTTAAGACTGAAGTCTAACATGAGATATAAAAATTAACTGAATGAAAAGCAGTATCTGCATTTCAATATCTAAATGATCACATGAAACATAAAAATTACATTCTAATGCTGTTAGAAAACAGGTCAGAGTGAACAGCGGACAACTACTTTATTAATCAAATAAAGATACAGAATCTCTCACCATCTAGCACTTTTTTTTATTATTATTGTTATAGTTTTAGCACCCTCTATCACTACACATTTATAAGGTCAGGCTGGAAACTTCCATGTGTCCTTTCTTGGTCTCAGGATTAATCTTCTTACCTGTGCTGTATGCCCCTCAAAACTGTATTTTTTTAATAAAAAAAACCAAAAACAAAAACCAGAAACAAACAGCAAACTTGGTTGCATAGACTAAGTGTTTGGGAATATTTTTAATATTTAATGGTATTACTTTTTGGGGGGAAGCTGGTAAGAATAAAAATAAAAAGGAGCTGTGTTGGGGAGGAGGATGTATTTTCCTGATCGCCACTTCAGTAATTTCCAGTTTACAATAGTGTATTGCCAATTTTCTTCTGCAATTTGGAAATACCAGCATGATACTGGCATGGCTTTTATGTTTGGGAGAGAAAGGTGAAAGCACTTTAGACATCAATTTTGGCTGGCTTGGCTGCACAAGAGCTCCAAATAAGCTACAGCTGCGTACATTTCTATTTGAATCCACTTGGTGGCAGTTTCTTTCTGTCATTATAAAGAAGGTCATATTAGGAAAGCAGTCCAGGATTCTAAATATTGATGAGACTTGGAAATAATTTTCAGCAAGTCTTACTGAAATACAGATTATATTTTTAAACTTTTTTTTCTTTTTCCCCCAGTTTGTTTTAAAATGGTCTTTGCAATTGAGTCGTCTTTGAAATTACACTTTCTGGAATATGAAACAGATATTTTAAAGCAAATTTATAGTTAAGAAATCTTCCTTTTTTTTTTTTTCCCCTCCTAGACAACAAGTGAAAACCGTTCGCTTTATCATGTCCCGCTTGTGCAGATTTTTGCTTGTGTCAGTTGTGATTTGGCATCTGCCCTTAGTGCTTACTTTGAAGCTGCAGCTTCTGAAACTGCTGAAAACCTTCCTGTGAACTTGATCAGTGAATGGAAAGAATTCTTTTCTGAAGGAATTCACAATTTGCTGTTACCTTTGTTGGTGAAAGTTACAGGCAAGTATATGGCAAGGAGGGTAACGTCAGGCTATTCTGAAGTAGAACTTGACAGGCCATATTTTTTAATTTATAGGAATATTATGTCAACATAGGTTATAAAAAAACTCACTTTTTAAAGACTTATATGCTAGTTATTAAAGTAATTGCACTCAATGTTGTGATTTTTGAGATTAGATGGATTCTGATAAGCAGAGTCTGAGTTGTTTCTAATAATGCTTGTTTATGATACCATCCATACATTCTGTATCACAGCTTGTCTTTCTCTGTTTTGAATAGGAGAAACCAAAAATGCATCTGAAGGCTCCTTTCAGAACTCTATATTGACTTCTTTGGGTGAAGCTCTAACGTACATCTCAAAGGAGCAGTTGTTAAACCATAAATTGCCAGCAAAGTTTGTTGCAGGCCAGAAAACAAATCTTCCAGATAAACTCCAGACTCTACTAAATACATTATCTCCATTGCTGCTTTTCCGGGCTAGACCTGTACAGATTTCTGTCTACCATATGTTGTATAAGTAAGAATCAACATATTTCTTACTTTCCTCACCTTTTCCCCTGGCTTTTTTTATTTTATTTTTTTTTAATTGTGCTGTAGGACATGCACTTATAGGTGTGCTTAGCGAAGTCGTGTTGCATTATGGGAGAAAATCCTTAAGCGGGCAATTTGTGTTCTGTATTGGAGAACATTACATAAAGCTACAAATGCTAAATTTAATTGTGAAAGTAGACTAAATATATACTGAGAAATTTTACTGCCATACCTGTAGATACAATTTTATTTTCTGTACCTTAGTTACGTAGATATCAGTATCATAACTATAAAAGTATTTGTTTTTAGCCCCTGTTTTAACACTCGGAGAATCCTAAAATGTAAACTGAAATATTCTAAGTTTCATCTGTGTCTGGCAGTATCATCTTCATTGGCTGTTATTGAGGAACCAACTTTGCAATGGTGACATGTCTCTTAAAGATTCTGTGTTGTTGCTAAGGAATAATTGCCATTATTTTATTGCTTATCATTAATGTTGACACTGATAAGTGAAGAACTATGCATCACATATTAAAATAGTAAAAATTAAATGTGATTTCCTTTCCATATTTCTGTAGATTAATGCCTGAATTGCCTAAATTTGATGATGAAGATCTCAAAACCTATGGTGACGAAGAGGAGGAATTGGCATTGTGTGTATTTTTTCCTCATGTTTTTTTATGACTGTTTTCTGTATTTTTAAATTGTGTTACAAGAGTTGAGATTTACAGCAGAGTAGTTGTCTGTCAGGAGATGTTAAATGAAAAAAAATGACGTGGTTATGACAGTAGAGTTATAAATATTGAAAATACTCAAAATAATTGGTTAAGTCTGCCTTGTGCTAAAACTGGAAGCAATATTTGAAATTGTTTTCTAGGTACAGTTACTAGAGTAAGTGCAACATAGAGGCTCTATAGGGTAAAATCTTGACAGATTTTTACTGGACATTCAGAATGTGTCCAGCTGCACAGGTAAATTCAGTTTCTTGAGCCTCCAGAATTGACCTGGGTGTTTTGTATGGCTTGAATCTTCAACAGTTTGAAGAGGGAATATGGTAACTGATTTAAAAAAAAAAAAAAATACTGCAGCCCAGTGGTTGATAACTTTTTTTACTGTAGAGCTGCAAAAGGCTTTTTAATCCAATGCCGAAGCCCAAACCCAGCCCCTTCAGTGATCAATCAGGAGATCCACTGTTCAGTTGCTCCTTTGTTGGTGTGACTTTGTTGGCGAGGAAAGCAAGCAAACCAGCTGTCCACGATGTAGGTTAAATCAGCTCAGCCACAGACCACTTTCAGATTAAGCAATCAGCATTCAGTTTATTTTCATCTTGCAAGAGGTAAAACCACCAACACTCCATTTCAGGAAAAAAAAATCAAAATCTTAAAATTTAGCACTAATGTGTGAATCTGAAAGTAAATTTTCTTGTGATAAAAGGCCCCTTTTGTGTTCTACATACCTGGCTTTACTAACAGGTTTCTAGGAAAGCTGTGAATATAAATTCAGTGAATGCTCTGCCCAAGATTTGAGTTTACTATGCTAGATAACATTTTTCCATAGATCACCTCCAGCTGCTCTTATGTCTGTCCTGGCCACTCAAGAACCTTTGCTAGAAAATGTCCTGGAATGCATTCCAGTTGGAGAATTTGCAGCTATTCAGCCCCTGAGCGATGAGTTCTGCCTTGTTTTAGGCTATCTTCTCACTTGGAAGTTAACATTAGCTTTCTTCAAAGCAGCTTCTTCTCAGGTATATGTTCAAAGTCTTTTCCTTTTAGCTGAATTTCTTAACGTGTTTATTTTGTTTGAATCTTGAAGTTTAATCCAGTCTTTTTTGTTCTTTTCATTGTGTATCTTCCTACCTCTTGTTTTTGTGGAATTAGTGGAATTCTGAAAGCATCAATAGACTTAGATTTCTGCACTGCAATAGTTAAGGATGGTATATGAGAGTAATAAAGAAAAAGATTCGTTGATAGGTGATTCTTTCTGGCATTTTCAAACAGACTTCCTACATTTCATGATCTTATAATCATTCAAAATGGGGCAGAGAACTAAATCACTCTTCTGAACACTTGTTCTGAATTACAGTCTTGCTTTTCCTCCCTACAGAAACATAATTTTATTATTTACAGAGTAAGCTATATTTGTGAAGTCTCATCTGTATTTTGTGGTTTGTTTTTTTTTGTTTGTTTGTTTTTATTTTTTAACACTATCAGCTGCGAGTTCTCTACTCACAGTACCTTAGAAGAACTAAAAGCTTGAATAAACTGCTTTATCACTTGTTCAGGCTTATGCCTGAAAACCCTGTCTTTTCTGGGCCAACTTCAGAAGTTCCAAATAAGGACACAAAAACCTTCTTTACCGAAGAGCTTTATTTAGATGTTAAAGGTTAGTAAAAATTGTATTTGTGCATTTGAGAAAGTTTTGTTATTGCTGAAGTTTAAATATGATTTTCTGCTTAAAAATACATATTTAGAAAATCTTACCTGTAAAACGGATATACACACAGACCAATACATACATATGTTTAAAAATCTTTGCCTAACACTCCCCATTTGAAGCTTACCCGAAGTTGAAATGTTTATCAGAAAAAAAAAAAAACAACCCACCAGGAAATGCTTAGATTATTCACTTAGGGCAGAAATAATACATTGCTACTATCTGAATCCTAAATGTATGCAAAGATTCTAAAATACTGAAAATGTGGGATCTATTCTGGGACTTCCTGTTTCTTCTAGGTATTTTTTTAATGCCACTGGAATTTCTGATTTTTTCTTCTTAAAACATACATAAAATCAACTAAAAATATATTTTAATATCTATTTTTTTAATGTTTGAGATGTTAAATTGTGTGTTGTTTTCATCATGCTGTTCAGAAGACCCAGAGTTAATCAGTCGTGATGAGAGACGATAGGCTGCTTTTTTTTTTTTGCTGAGAAGCATGAAAAAGAGAATTAGTTTTGAAAGTTACTTCATTGAGATTGTTATGTACCTGTATATATGTAAGCAAAGATACTGAGCTTTCATTTGTTAATTTTTTGCTTGAACATCACTACATGTTGCAGAACAATTCATCTGGATGACTGTAAGGAAGAATTACTAACATGACATCCCAAGATGAAGATGTCCCATCTCTTTATGCACTTTGCAGAACACTGCAAACCTCAGACTGCAAACCTGTGCTCCAAACATCACATTGTTTGTTCACTGCAAAGTGAGCATTTTGTCATTTTTAGAATGTAAAATTAGTCTTGATTTCTGGTAGTCCACTTAGAGTTCATCTCTAAATCAGAAGATTAATTTCCAGTTGTAAAGTGTTAGCCTAAGAAACAAGGAAGCCAGACTGATGGAGAAAGGCAGGGTCAAACAAGCACTTACAGCAGCAAATACAGAAGGAGAATGTACATGAAATTCCTGTTTCCGCATTTATGTTGGTATGAAAATTTTTGTATGTGGTTTGGAGGAACCAACATTTGTGACTAATGTGGTGGAATATTTCATCGTCCTTTCTTTCCCTCCCAGGGACCGGAGTCCTGTCATCCCAGATTCCGCATTTGGCCTGCTCTGTGTACCATATAACGCTGAAAGACTTGCCAGCCATGGTCAGGCTCTGGTGGAATAGCTGTGAGAAACGTGTCTTCAATGTTGTGGATAAATTTACAAGCAAATACGTCAGCAGCGTGCTTTCTTCACAGGAAATATCTGCTGTTCAGACTAGCACACAGTTATTTAATGGCATGACGGTTAGTAAGACTTTTTGTCCTTTATGGATATTACTTTAGTTTTTTGCAAACTTTTTAAGAAATGTCACCTCTCAGGACTGTATTACAGTGTTTTGTATGATTGTGGTTTCATTATTCTAAATGACTGCTGAAAACCTAATTTAGCTTGGTATCGATATAGTAAGTTGATGTTTATTAATATTCTGTTTGGAAAAAAATAGAAAAGAGTGGGTTTTATGATGTTGGAGAAGTTGAGGAGGTAAGTGGAAGGTAGTGCTATCAATGTACTTCTTTTTGGTTTATTAAAAAATGTAATCAATCAGTAGATTGAAAAATGGTTGGTAATTTCTTTTTGGATTGCCAAGATACAACTGAATTTTTATTTTCTTTGAGAAGAGTGTTTTCCTGGTCTAAGAAAATTATTTGATGTGTGTTGTAAAGTATTTATGTTTTAGATACAGATATATATAAAGACTAGAGATGGTGCATATCTCTGTGGAGTTTTTTTAATATGTGCATTTTCTTCATAGGTAAAAGCTCGGTCTGCTGCACGGGAAGTCATTGCTACCTATTCAGTTGATGATATATTTATTGAACTAATAATACAGCTTCCATCAAATTACCCGCTGGGATCCATAACGGTTGAGAGTGGAAAGAGGGTTGGCGTGGCTGTACAGCAATGGCGCAACTGGATGCTACAGTTAAGCACGTATCTTACACATCAGGTGAGTTTAGAGAACGCCCATAGTTTTGAAAACTTCAGAGTCCTGATACTAGAAAAATATTCCTAGTAATGTAATATTGTTTACACCTGTGTAATGGATCTGATCAGTAGATTTCGAAGGACTTCATAGAATTGGTCACTCTTACCACCCGCTTTTCTCCACATGCTGAAACGTAGAGGTAAAATTATCTGTCTAGTAAGTCCGGTTAAATCCATAGCTAAAGTCGAGAATGTAGATCTCCTAAGATATGGGCCAGTGTTTGACCCATGTGGCTGTGTCATCTCAACTATAATTTGAAGAAAAGGAAAAAAGAAAAAAAAAATAAAACCCCCAAAAAACCAAACCCACAAACAACCCAGAACATGAAATTCTCTAAAGGATTGGTGGTTGCTGAAGTTGCATCATCTGTGGTTAGAACAAAACAAAACAGTGACTAAAAATTTTTAAAGCCCCTTTTAAGTGCTCCTAAGTGCGTTTTTTTCATTGTGATGCTTGCATTTCTGAAGATGAAACTATCATCTATTATTTCATGTGTTGGCTCGCTGCATGTATCACATACAATTTCAGATTCTAAAGGCTTCAGGCTTTGTTTCCTTCATGTCCTTATGAATAACAGTAAGAATATTCTGAAGGAGTTCTAGAGTTTTAACAGCTCTTTTCCCTCTGTTAGAATGGAAGTATTATGGAAGGCTTATCTTTGTGGAAAAATAATGTGGATAAACGTTTTGAGGGCGTTGAAGATTGCATGATCTGTTTTTCGGTCATTCATGGTTCCAACTACTCTATTCCCAAAAAAGCTTGCAGAACATGCAAAAAAAAGTTTCATTCAGCTTGCTTGGTAAGTACCTAGGCTACATGTTTTTAAATAGGCAAAATATCAATTTATAGTTTGAACCAGGAAGTTCTGTTGTAATATGCTCCATTATGTCATTGGAGTAACTGGGATTAACTGAACTCATAAATTATTTGTATGGATTTTATACTAGGCTGTGAAGGCATGTAGTGAGAGAGGGGTTGCTACACTTCACAGATAACAACTATCCATTTTGTGTTCACTAAGACATAAGCCATTACATCTGTATAGGGTGTAGCAAGAGCATCTTGTTGTTATCAGCTCAGGTACGGGAATAGAAAAGGTTAAATTTAAATTTATGCCGCATGCTCTTTAGTAAACCATGCTGATCTGCACAATTAGCATTTAACTATATCCAAGTCATCACAGGCATTGGTTGTATAGTTACAGAGTATATTGGAACAGGTTGGCATCTGTATTGGCCGTACAATGGAGGAGTCATTGCTGCTTCAAAAACACTCTGTTTTTATTCCAGAGTGAGACTGGATAAGAATTCCTTTGTGTCAGGTTTTTTTAGAATAAAAATTTAGTATTGTGTGTGTTGAATACATGTGTATGTGTATGCATGTGTATATATACACAAGTGGAAACATTTTTGTTTTACTATTTTTATTGTTTTTTTTAAAGTATAGTTAATTTTTTGATAGTTATATTCACTGGAAAATAATGGTTATTATTGGTGATAAATGAGTGTTCCTGATATGCAGCTTGCATTCGTATATTAAACAGTTGTATTTCTCTTTCAGTACAAATGGTTCACATCCAGCAACAAATCCACCTGTCCACTCTGTCGAGAGACATTCTTCTGAAATAAAACGGTCTTTCTGTGAGCTAAATAATAAATGAAGAGGAGGCAATAAACTGTATGTTGAAAGAAGCTAACTTGGAAATCATGTCAGTTACTTTAAATTCTTGACTAGTCAGATATGACACATATTTACCTCTGAACTGTTTTTTGTAAGTTTGAAGATTCTTCTTTGATATAAAGAAATATATAAGAATAATTTATTTTACTTTGTATATTTTTAAGGTATTGAGATACGTTAAAAATTCAGAAATAATGCAGTTATGTCTGAAAAGTGGTGTTCAAGCCACAGCATAGTTGATTAACACCTCTTAATTTAGGTACATTCTAACATGGTGTTATGCACTTAACCCAGGTCATGCCTCTTAATATAGCAGGTGAATTTAACATAGGCGGTATAAAGACTTGATTTTTAATTATAGTGCATTCATAATAGTTCTCTTAGGGGGAGAAAAAGAATGTTTTGCTGTTAGACATTAAGGCATGGAACTAGGGTGATAACTGTCTGTTAAAGCATAGAAAGCATAAAACGTAAACATAGCATGCTCTAAATTAACATGTTTGTAAACTGAGCTTTCACCTTTTACAGTCCTGTTTTCCCCCCCAAAAAATCATCCATCCAGCACCCTAAAAACATGAAAACTTAGAAGCCCAGGTAAGCAGAGAGGGTACAATCATTCCTGCATGACAATGAAAAACACTAGCTATTTATTGACAATTGGCTTATAAAGAGAAGGCATACACACTGATCCATTTGTGTTTTCATTATTTCAGTTAATGTCTTCATTAGCTGGCAAATTAACTGTCACTGAATGTACACTGTACTTCCATAGTCCCATAATAATAAGGACTCTAAGTGAACATGACAGATATATCAGAATTTAATATTGTTTTTGACGATGCATTTTTTTCATGCTTTGTTTTTTTTTTTAACAGCAGTAGTATACTACTGTATTCTAATTTGGATGGTATTTCTGGTGGATTCCTTTGAAAAGTCAATAAAAGGGGAGGAATAAATTACTTCTATCTCTGTAGTCTCTGGATTGCTGTCTCTTCCTCTATGTGATAAAACTTTCATATGCCAAATTCATGGTGTAGTCAATTGGCTGTACCTGAACAGCTGTTTTTTTGAGATTCTGTATGTTTTCTCGAAGTTGGTTCCTTTTGAGGTGACAGCTCTAGAAATGATTTCTAGCTGTTGATAGTTTATATTTTTACCAGGTAACACTGGGCTTCTGGAAGAGAAATTTCCTGACATTTTTTGAGAGAGAATGGAAAGGATTTAAAACTGGTATTGAAAAGGTCTAACTGAAAACAGAGATTAAGGAGTAAGCTGTATTGTCTTCATAATTACTGATACCAAACCTCCAGGATTGTCTCCATTGCATCATTTTGTTTCAGACAAGGCTGGTTATTCCAAATGAATTATTTGCAAGTTCAATATCTGATTTGAAGGCTAGTTGTGGTTAACCAGGTATTGCTTGAAAAGAGGCATCTTAAACTCTTCTAGCAGACCCTAACTTGCAGATTGCCTACTAGGAACAGGCTTGTGGAGAGCTTTTGTCTTGGTTCCATTCGAACAAAGAAGTGCAGCAGTATGGCTTTTGGCACCGGTGCTTGCTGACAGAGCAGTGCCTCGGGGTCTGGGGGTGCAGAATTTTTGCGTTCTTTGTGGTAATTTTGACACTGCGTATAAAGTCTGTATCTACCCTGTGGCTTATTCTCCTGTGCACTGAATGCAGCAATATGCCCCCCAAAACTCTCCAGAAACAGTGTTGCATTTTTTGGTCTTCTAGGAGAAGGGAATAGGTGTGCCCTGGCAAACGCTAAATGTATGTGCAGGCCTTTGTAGACATAGCAGGTTTCAGAATTAACCAGAAAACTTACCTGGCCCATTACTAGTTCCCAGTCTTCACTGGGATGATGGTAGCGTAATAGGAATAGGTTCTTGCAGAACTTGTCCGTGTTCTTACTTGGATTGCATTTTGACAGGTGCTTCCACTGAAGTTGCAGCAGACAGCAACACAGCGGGCCAGGAGACTTGACTCATGGTGTATTAAAGTGGATACATATATTTTCATGTCCAAATTTCCAGTTGTTAGTCCAGTGCAATTGCTTTTTGTTGAAAGCATGTTATATTACACTTTCTGTTTTGATCTTCTGCTTCTGTTCTGATTTTCATTATTCTGTCCTTTCAACTGCATACACTGTTGACATTGTGATCTACTGTGCCAGATGGCTGCCCTTTTTTGCCTTTGATTACCTCTTTTAAAACTAATTCTTCAGTTATAACTAAAGGCTAGGCAGATCGACTAAAACTTCCTTTTGTTATACTTGTAGTTTGATTCTATTACATCTTAAAACTGTCTTTTGATGTTGCAACTCTTGCTCAGCAACCTAACTTTGTTAGCCAAAGTGGTTAACAACATAAAACTCCTAGAGTGGTCTGAGGATGACGGCATTTTGGTTCATTCAGACAGCCCCACGGCTGTAATTATAACCTCAAAAACCATGACTCTACAGAAAAGCAAGATCGCCAAGCATAAAACTTCCTCTCCTTACAGTTTTGTAAGAGAAAAGTGAACAAAAAAACAAAGCGTGGCTTTGCAAAGGGTCTGCATCAAGTCAAAAAGGTTCTAGAAGTAGGAAGCAGTTGAACTGAAATATGACTTACCAGAACTGACTAGTTGGGAAGCTAGAACGAAACTTTCCTTAAATTCTTCAATAGAAAACTGTGGAAACGCATTATTTCATAGATGGCCACAGTTTCCTCTCAGTTTCTCAACTTTGACATTCCTTAGACAAGTTGTTCTGAAGGCAAAAATCAACAAAGTCCTGAGCCTTTGGTCAACACTGACTCACTTTGGTCAACAAAATGCATTTTTTTGAACTCAGCAGTTTTAAGTACTAGAATTTCTTGTATATAGCATAAATGTCAAGTAACATCCTTAATGTGACAGTCTTGCTTCTAAACCTTCCTGCTGTGTGTTTGGGTTCACATTCATGTTTATCTACATAAAACCAAACTGACAGATAAGTTACTGAAGGGGATGTATTAGCTGTGTTTGAATTGCTGAATTGAATTGCAGTGTTGCTGCTCTTCTAAGCTGGGGAATGGTGACTCCTAGGATGTGAAACAACCAACACTGCACACTTCCTGCTATCCAGTCCTTTCTGTTTTCTTCTGGGCCCCTTGTGACCTGTATAGTCAAAAGCAGCTTCTTGGATTCCATTGTGGTAAAATACCTCAAAAGGTCTAGCTGAGTTTGCAGTCATGTGTTTCTGCAAATGGTACCTACCCTTCTTATGGGTTATCCTGCCTAAAAACTCCTTTTTTCAGTCTCCTGGAGAAGTTTTTCGGGAGGTCAGATCAAAACATGGAAGAACTACCATTTGTACAAGCTGGGTCGGTGCAGAGTCCTAACTTTAGTTCTGAAGTCTTAAATGTAATTGTCTTTCCAGTGCCTCAGCATCCTACAGAAGAACCTTGGACCTCAGTCCCCATAAAAGAGCTAGGTAATGGTTTATCGTAAAACCACTGAAAGATTCTGTTGACACAAACCCTTGAAGGTCAGGTTCTTTGAAAGCGCAACCTGAACAGTGCAGAACGCCTTCCTCACAGGACAGCGCCCACCACGCAGCATGTGTCTCCAGATGCGCTGGGGCAACCCTGGATCAGAACCTTCTGTGGGCACTGGGAGGGGGCTGCAGGGGAAAGCTCTTCATCAGGGTCGGGTGGTCAGGAAATAGTGTCCTATTTTGGGTAGTGATTTTGGGAGAGGACTTTTGTTCCACTTCTTTACTTAACTAACAGTCATTGTTTTCAGCTACCTAGCCTTTTTAGTAGCATATGCGCTTTTTTCCCCTTAGTATCTTTTCATGGATGAGAACTCTTCATCTAATCTAGATCTCCACAAGAGTACCCTCCTTGTAAAATGGCATAAAAGGGAGAACAATCACCATGATCTTTTGTCCAGAGGACTTCAGGAGAGTAACAGCTCGCCTGTGTCCCAGCTCTTGCGACACACGTACTGCATGTTTCTGTTCAGAAGTACGCCATTTCCAAACTCAGTAAGTGTGCCTTAGGTCTGTGAGAGTGCCTGATACTACATCAAAATGAGTAACGCTAATTCCAAATGTTCATTTAAACCAGACATAGATATAGACTAGCTATTAAAACAGGAGGAATTATATCAAGTACATTATCTTAATAAGCCACAATGACAAATATACAAATACCTATTTATAGAGGAAAAAGTCTTTAGTGCTTAAGTGCAAATGCAACAAGGTTAGGGCATTTCACAGTTCCCCCAGAACTGTCCTGCGGATAGGCAGAGGACAACTGTACCTCTGACAGCAGGGAGTAGCTGGTTAACATCCAGAGCAAAAATAAATATAGTCTCTTGATCAGTCTCCCTGCAGTAATCAGGAAGTGAGGATACACCTTAAGAGGGTGAAAATCTTGGTTTAAAAACTGATTTGACGACTTCAGTACTCTGTGCTCAACTTTCTCCAATGCCTAGTGTCTGGAAGGTTAAGAGCAGTTCTCAAGACTTGCTAAATTTGAGGACTTGCTAAATTTGAGGACAGTAAGCATCTCTTGTCCTGCTTGCCTGGAGAGTACTCGTGTGCCTTCTAAGCCATGTTTCTTCATCGTTTCCAGAATTTCATCTGTAATTGAAAGTGCAGTGTTACAACTGAGTTTATACAGATATTGGCTATAAGAGGCAGTGCTAAAGTATCTACCCAACATAAGCTGTAAAGCAAAGATTATAAACTGTCCTCTTTCAGACAGTAATTTTTATGCAAAGTAGTCTTCCACCAAGAACAAATGAAGTTTACAATTTACTAACAGAAGTTCTGTATTTTGGTATTATTAATAGCAATGAACAATTCAATTATAATGCTAATTTGTAGAAACTGAAATTTGTAGCACCTTCTCCCAAAAGCTGCCTAATGAATCAGGTGTGAAAGAATAATCTTTCTCCTTGAAGCTACTTGATAGCATATAGCCATTAAGTGTTAAATCAGAAGGAGCAAGTCCGAATCTTTTCTCTACATATGACAAAATGAAAGACCTCACATTTCCAGCTAAAGGCTTTTGCTTTTTAAGTTTACAATGCCATTCTCTTTCATGAAAAAAGGCTGGCCTGGCTCTGTTACTTAGTTCAGAAGATGTACAGTCACCTTTCAGGCTTGGAACTGAAGTCTTGCAGAGCTGCTGGGCTCAGAACCTACATATTGCCATTTTCCAAACTAACCTAGAGAGGTCTTAGTTTTGGTAAATTTGCTTTTATTTTTGGTCTAGCTCACCACACACTGGATGCACAAGGCATGCATTCAGAAAAATGATTCCAAGAGTCATCAGGTTACATAAAGGTCCATCTGTAGATTAAAGCCCCACACAAACTTGAAAGATGAGAAGCACAAGAGTCCGCAGAGATGTCACAGTTTGTATGAAGCCTGCAGATACACTCTAGCTGTCTGCAGCATTTCTAAAAAATTACCTCGAACACCTGTATGAATGAAACACCTCACTACATGCTGTCAATCTTCAATTAGTTACTATCACCACATGTTAGATTCAACTGATGTCATGTACTACTTTTTCTTGTTTACTGAAGTCTGATAACCTAAAGGACATTGCTGTGATCAATACTTTGATTAATACAGTGTTAAATCTGGTTGGGCACATTCAAGGGTCCAAGAAAAGTGATCACCTGGATTATTTTCTTTAATTGTGACTAAGTAGAATAATCCTCTTGGTGAAAGTAGATCTGGTACTAATGGAAAAACTCTATCCATTACTTCTCTGCCCTTTTTGCCACCAGCCCAGGATGCCTCTATTCCGTGGCTTGCCACCTAGGAAGAATGAACGCAAAGCTTGTCTTAATACAGAATGATAGAAGTATCAGTGGTACTTACACAAGAAAGATCACCATAATCTCTGCCTTTAGGTGCCTGCCACTAGGAATGTGACAACTTTAATTCAGCAGATTAGTTTATGCAGCAAAATTACTCCAAAACTACTTCCTACACAATGAACATACTACTTTTGTTTAAAGTTGTATTCTTCAACTGAATTTGAAAGAGCTACACTTCATCACATGCTTTATATTTATTTTCTTGTAATGTTTTATGAGCCTGTTTGCCAAGTAGAAGGTGGTTGGTAAACCCTTTAAGAGTTCCTGGGTCCAGTTCTGAGAGTCAGAGTCTGCAGAAGCAGAAGATGTTTATTTTGCAGGAACAAATGCGTTTTCCATTGAAAGTCTTCTGTAAGAATACCTTAGCATGCCTAACAGAAGTCTTACGTGGTTTACACTTGATCGAGAAACAAGGTATTGAGAAGCAGCAGCTAGCGATCCTTATTCCCATGTAGTCTTTATAGGCAGCTCTACTAAATTATTTTCATTAAACCAGTGCTGTTACAACAGTGCTGGTCCTACAACATCCTTTTCTATTTAAAAAAACCCCTGCAATTTTCATACCAGAGCTTAACTAATTTGCTGTCTCTCCTCTGACAGTAGAAATACCATTTTTGTTGTGTATTTCAGATTTTTCCTACCTCTTCAGAAGGTGTTACCACATATGGTGGATTAAATAGCAGTAGATCAACCTTGCCATTTAATCTTGGAGACAGTCCTTTGACCTATAGATGGAGTTGATGATTCTTTTGTTATTTTTTTATTTTAAACATAAAGAATATAAACATTTTATAAAAATACAGTTACATAGTGCTGGATATTCCGAGCATTTAAGCCGGACTCAAGAAGACTAAACTTTACTTTCTACGTGCAAGAGAAGCATCAAGAAGAATTACACGTGCACAGCAGAACAATTTCAATAGTGTTTCAATAGAGACAGGGAATAGTATTTCAGTAGAGGCACATTTGCAGACACAAAGGTAGTACTTTATTCTTGCTCAGTGCAGAATTTTGAATTTATCATTGGTTAACATTTGTTAACCAAAATGACCAATCTGTGACAACTGCAGTTCAGCTCGTAAGTAGGTGCAGCTGTTCATCCATTTTAGATCACATTCATTGTTGCCTATCTTCATCATTTATAAGTATATGTATTCAGGTTATTTTAAACAAATATCTTGCTAAAGAGATGAGAAACTTAAGCTTTTCTCCATATCAAATTTTGCAAGAAACAAAAGATAACAACATACACAGTTCCCAATTAAACTGGAAAGAGTTGAGAACCAAGAATGGCGTAGCATTAGTGGAAGGGCTATGATAATGTCAAGTCACTGCAGAGTTCCTTGTGCAGCATTTTCCAAACTATATCTACATAATTTATTTTTTAAATTAATTCAATTAGTTTTTAAAGCTTGAATTTGAATTTTAGTAGTAGTTTGTTTTTCCCTTCTTTCAGAAACGCTTTGGCATTTTGTTGTTTTCTGTTTTTTCATCCATGCTTATTAAGAGAATGTTTCTTCTGGACTTTATGGTTACTTTTCAGTAGCTCTAGTAAGTTAAAAAATTACAAAAACTATAAAGAAGATACTATTGAAACATCTGTCTTACCAAGTCAGTAATGACTGGCTCAAGGTGAACATTGTTAAGCAGAGCTGTCTCCAGTGTACAGTAAGCTGCCATCGGGTTGATATCTGTACATCTAAAAGCAAAACATTATGAAGTGTGACCTACTGTCTTCTGTCTCTGGAAGTTCAACCCTGTGAACCACATGCTACTTTCTGTACTCTCAATGAAAACATCCTTTCCAGCATCCTTTACTTTGCAAGTAAATAGCAAAAAGTAGCCAGTAAAATACACACAGTGTATCAGCACCTGCACTTCTCAAGGCCGCACTGGAAGTTTTCAGGACTGTCTGAAAGCTTTCCTTCTCTATGCTAGCTCTGCATAAATACATATGCGTACAAGTCTCTAATAAAATTCAGCTACTGCCAACACCCAGGTAACCAGTGCTAAGTCACCAGACCTCTGTAAGACGAGGCAGTGGCTGAGATTTAGGACTCAGCCCAGCAATTTGTCCAAGAAGCGCAAAAATGGAATTTAATCGCACGACTGCTTGTTACAGAAGCTGAAGTAAATAGTTTAGGCTTTCTTTGCTTTGATTTCTGTATCTGTAGGACCGAGCTAGTATTTCTTTGTGAGTAGTTTTAAAGTATGTACGTGAGGGCCAAGTATTCTCCGTTATTTCGTGCTGCTACACTTACACATACAGCGCGCCGGGCCCGATGACGGAGGACGCCAGAAACGCTGAAACCACGCCAGACCCAGCGCCTATTTCAAGGCAGATCTCGACTCTGCGGAGAGAGAAGACGCTGGATGGCTTTTACTGGTGACACGCACGAGCACCCGCCACCCGTGCAGAACCAGTGAGGGCCGCGCCCCGGGGCCTGCTGCCGCCTCCGCCCCCCGCCAGCGCCTGAAGCCCCGGGGAACAGCGTGCGTGCGTGCGTCCGTCCTTCCTTCCGTCCGTCCGTCCGTCCCGCCCCGGCGCGCCTACCGCGCCGCCCGCAGGCGCGCCGCGTCCCGCTCCAGCGCGTCTAGCAGCAGGAAGGTGTCCTCGGCCGGCTCGTACACATCACCGAACGGGCCCCGGGGCCCCACGTGCTCGTACCGCGGGGTGGGGAGCGACGGCGCCGCCATGACACCGCCCCCCCTCCCGGCCCACCCCGCCCCGCGGCGCGCATGCGCATCCGGCCCCGCCGCCGCGGCAGGG
>Ga0065711_1028877_pt1 | contig 38739 bp, 20 predicted proteins | sample Hoacrofraction12_FD_59098 | JGI IMG/M metagenome (GOLD analysis project Ga0065711, IMG submission 59098) | Hoatzin crop microbial communities from Cojedes, Venezuela - Epithelial fraction 12 v2 (version 2) | ecosystem: Host-associated > Birds > Digestive system > Esophagus > Crop | place...
CCTGCCGAAGCAGGGTCACCTACAGCAGGCTGCACAGGACCTTGTCCAGGCGGGTCTTGAATATCTCCAGAGAAGGAGACTCCACAACCTCCCTGGGCAGTCTGTTCCAGTGCTCCGTCATAATCTTATGACATCAGTGGGAAAGTCTGAAATAGCAACACAGAAAACCATTGTGGGTTCTTAATCTAGAGGAGTTCACCATCCGGGACAATATTGCATATGTCATGACCACAATATTGTAACCTCAGCTCTTGTCCAAGAGGAGCTGTGATTCTGTCTCCCTGGCCATGTGTAGACACAAAACTGGAGTGGACTCACAGGTTCTGAATAAGTTATATAAATGATTTGCCACAGCCTGCTTTTCTATCCACTTTCTCTGTGCTTCCTACAACATAGGAAAATTGTCCTAAGTCCTGCTTAGTTCTGCTAATACTGAGAGATTACTGAGAGGCTAAGGAAAAGCTGAACTGGACTGAAGGGCAAATGTACTGGGTGAGCTTCATCCAGCTAAGCTTAGGTGTCTATATCTGTATCTCACTCTGGAAAAAAACATTCATTTCTAGGGCACAGTTCATCTGATCCCAAAGCAGGTGCCTCAAACATTCAGATGCATTGCTCATAACAGGCTCTGAGGGACCCTGCTTTGTCGCACTGAATACAAAATTAGTCTAAGGTGACTAGCCGAAATATAGGCAAACCACTGACTTCTAGTGATGAGTAAACTCCATCCCAGCTGCCAAGCCTGGACAGTACGGTACAAAGCAAACAAATCAAGAGTTTATGTACATGCACAGGACTGACAAGAAGCCCTAAGATATTTGTAGTTACCCACTGGAACAGCTCAAGAAAGTCGAAGGCTGGACTTTGAAATATGAAGCTATAAACAACTTCAAAGGCTTTAACCAGCTCAAATCCATTCCAGCAGTACTTTGCAGCTGGGCTCCCATCTTCCCTGCAGGGTTGCTTCAGTCCTTGGAGTAGACATTATCCTCCCACTGAAGATCTCCAAGGATCTAGCTGTGATTGAGCTAATTATAGGTAATCTGCTGATGTGTGATTAAATATGCTCACCATCATGATTTGCGGGTTGCATGGTATGCTCTGCTACGCCAAGCAAAAGGATCTGACATTGAACAGGAATAAATACCAGCTTGGACTGCAAGAGATTAGTGATCTGAAGCACCTGTTGTGTGACAAAGACATCCATGCTGGGATGCCAGTTCAAACAAATTCCCTTGAACAAGGATGCCTTGTCATGTATGTGTTAGGAAATACAATTCTTCCTTAATCACAATTAAGGAATCATTTTTTAATATTTGCTTTTTACTACAGACCAGAGGAGGAGTGGGCAGAAGTGCTAATCCACTCACTGTGCTAGATGTGCTACAAATATAGTAAGAGACAATTATTCCACTGAGGAGACTGGAAGCTAAAAATACAAGGCAGAGGCTGAAGGGCAGCCAAAGGTACAGGGTGATAAGTCTGTGTCTGTGATCACACGGCTAGTCTGTGCCCAAGGACTGTTCTCTGTTCCTACAGCACTGCTTAAATACAGCCCAGAGTGACTGTGGAAATGAGACAAACCTCTAGAGCTTGTAGAAAAAAGTTTGCATGCAATGATGCCTTTCACACTGTCCTTAAGTTAACGTGAAACCAAAGATCTCCATCAGTGCAAGACTGCATGAGTTGCTGGCTACTTGTCTGTAAAACGGATGGCTTCTATAAGACAGACCCTACCAGCACTGTCTGAGGACTGATGAAACCAGAAGTGGGATTTGATTATGAGTAGTCTCAAATTGGATCAGGAAGTTGTTCTACAGAAGCCATTACGCAAATCACAGAGTGAGCCTCAGCAGAGGTCCAAGGCACTGCAGAAATCCCTGCTGAACTGGACACACATGCCTGGGAAGGGGCTTTGTACTACACCAGAGTTCCCAGAGCGTCTCCAGTCTAACACAAGGAGCTGCAAGAAACAGAAGTATGTCCTACACAATAACACAGAGTGATTTTGTCTTCTACACCTAAAAAAATATAACCAACACAAAAATAAACATACCTTAACTGCTGAATCCTGGTGGGAAAGTCAAGATGAAATGATGTCCTCCCCAAAGTTTATGCCACTGTCAAAGACACCCAGAGCTCAAAAATGCACGATACACCAGTGAGCATGGTGAATTTCAGAGCAAAGCCCAAAATGTTCTGTTCAACTCATTTCTTTATGACGTTGCCATCAAAAATGAAGCAGCCAAATGAAAAACACCTTCATCAAAGTACTAGTAACCAAATATGAAAAATCCAAAGAAACTGCACAATTCTTCTGATTCCCTGTGCCAGGGCTAGCATGTACCTACTTGAACGTAACAGGATTTGTTCCTGCCCATGGACAACTGAATGTATTTATGTTTGGAATTGATCTATTGCACAATGCAATGAATAGCACAGTAATAACAGAGAATAAATCAGTTTCCTTGGCACCAAGTTCTGGATAGTAATAACCTGCAAATAACACATGACTCATTGGCAATTCCCTTTCATATGCCAGTTTAAAGGGAACAATATTGAAGTTCATTAAATTATCACCCATACAGTCAGCTATATCCTGTTCAAATAACCAGTTTATATAGGTGCTGGCGCTGAGGTATTTTGTCCACTAACCAGGGTCCTGAGCCAAAGATTATTAACCAAAAGCAGCTAGAAGAGAATGATGAACATGACATAAGTAAAGCAGTATCTTTAGGCCATTACATCTAGGACAAAACAACTGCTATCATGAAAAAGCAGAGCATGATATAAATGAATTAAGAACTACCTATTTTACAGGTGGGAGAGAATTAGTTTTTTCCAAAAAGAAGGTGGCTGGCAATTTGTTTTGGAAACAATCAATGCCTTCAATGTTAAGATCATAAAACTTTAGCCACCACCATGGGTTGTTTCAATAAGAACAGTAAAAGACATGCCATCACACCACAGTAGAAGTCCTGGCCTCCTTGACATTCAGTCAAGAAATGTCTCAATTCTGAGTCTTGCTTTTTACTCCTGTTTGGGTTTGTAAGAACAACACAGGAAGCAGAAATTCAGCACAGGAGAGGCAGGAGATGGACACAACACTCTTCCAAACACTGCATAGTTAATTACAGCCCTGGAATTACACTCAACTGACAGAGTAGGTCAAATAGATTCTGGGTTTTTTAATTGCTTGTTGCTACATTAGTGTTACTTTTATAGTGATTAGAAAAGATGTGACTCAGAAATGAGCCACCGCAGGAATGACAAGTATTTCAAACTGGAAAGAAATGCACTGGTCTTTCCTGGTGCAGATCCACCAGCTGGTAAGGTGGTTAAAATGAAAGGGAATCTTGGCCAGACAAAATATTTTCCTTAGCCCACGCATGTTGTTAAATATCTATTAGACTTGAGTAGCATAGAGTCTTGTGGGGAACAAAGTTGATGAAGTCAGGTCCACCATGCAAGCGGTTCAGAAAGACCAGACGCTTCTAGAGCTGAGAACTCGAGTGAACAAATCCTCACTGCCACTGCACTGTTGATTCACATATCTGCAGGTGGGTGCTTAGCTAATGGGTGCACTCACACCCACAGCTGAACACACGCACGCTAGCAGGCATGCACCTCTCTCCTGATTCAGGAGAACATGTCTACACAGCATCACACACACACACACACACAGTGAAGAAGAACTCAAGCCCCTCTACAGTAGTCTTCTGGTCTGTGCTAAGAGCATATCCCCGCACTGCTTTCTGCTTATTTGGGTCCCATCTTATTCCTTTTTTCTCATTCACTTACCTGCTTGCATTTCTTTTGCCACTCACTATGCAAAAGCTGTGTTAGTGCAATGTTTACACAGCAAGGTCAGGAAGATGGCAAAAGTTATCTGGCATGCAAAGATGGGGGAGAAGTGTAAACATGAGCAGTCATGCCAGACACTTCCAGAAGCATAGCCAAATGCAGGGTCAGAGAGACCAGAACAGTTAAAATGAGTCAAAATGTCCTGAGCACTGCAGTAAGACTCAAGGGATACTCATGTAAATCATCACCAGTCTCTACAGAATAAAAGTATGTTTAAATTTCCCCTTGCGTGGTGTAAGAAAAAACTTTTCACATCAGAAGCAGATATTTCTTAGTGGAAGATTTTTGACCACAAAACATTATCTAGATGTCCTACAGGTATCTCTCACTTTAGGGCAGAAACAGGCTGATTACTCTTCTGCTCCCTCCCAGCTGCTAGTTGGCTATTTAGCAACTCATTAACTTCCACAAGAGACCTTGGCCCTCATTAGTGCCTCGAGTGATCATCCTGCCCCTTTCTCCTTCATCTCTGCCTCTCAGAGCCTTCCACAATGATTAAAGGAAACCATACTCCTTTTGTACAATTTTAAAAATTGAATTTCTTGAGCTATCAGAATCTGCATGCAACTTGAATTCAGTTCTGTCTTGGAGCTTACCAGACCATTCCAGAATTATCCAGCTTGCTTTGACACCCTAATTCTTCATGTGTACATGTATCACTCTTAAATCCTCCAAATCAGGCTCTGTAGTTTCCTTTCCTTTGCCTTTTGTACAACAGAACCTATTTTAACTCAAATTGAAGTGTCACCAGGGCCATTCAGCCAACAGCAATGTTGATGCCAGTCCTGCAGTCTTTTTAACACCATCAGTCAGAGGGAAATGAACAAAAAATGGACTAAGTCAATCTTCCAAAATTATGATGTATTTTGTATGTAGATATAGAATCATAGAATCATGGAATGGTTAGGGTTGGAAGGGACCTTATAGATCATCTAGTTCCAAACCCCTTGCCATGAGCAGGGATACTTTCCACTAGACCAGGTTGCTCAAAGCTCCATCCAACCTGGCCTTGAACACTTCCAGGGAGGATGCATCCACAGCTACTCTGGGCAACCTGTTCCAGAGCCTCACAACCCTCATCATAAAGAATTTCTGTCTTATATCTGATCAAATCTACCCTCTTTCATTTTAAAGCCATTACCCCTTGTCCTATCACTATAGGCCCTTGTAAAAAGTCCCTCTCCGGCTTTCTTGTAGGGCCCTTCAGGTATCGGAAGGCCGCTATAAGTTCTCCCCAAATCCTTCTCTTCTCCAGGCTGAACAACCCCAACCCTCTCAGCCTTTCCTCACAGGAGAGGTGCTCCAGCTCTCAGATTATTGCTGTGGCCTCCTCTGGACCCGCTCCAACAGCTCCATGTCTTTCCTGTGCCGCAGGCTCCAGAGCTGGACACAGGACTCCAGGTAGGGTCTCACCAGAGCGGAGCAGAGGGGCAGAATCCCCTCCCTCGACCTGTTGGCCGTGCTGCTTTTGATGAAGCCCAGGGTACGGCTGGCCTTCTGGGCTGCCAGCACACATTGGTTATGTTGATCTTCTCGTCAACCAGCACCCCCAAGTCCCTCTACTCAGGGCTGCTCTCAATCCATTCTCTGCCCAGACTGTACTTGTGCGTGGGATTGCACCAATCCAGGTGCAGGACCCTGTACTTGGCCTTGTTGAACGTCATGAGGTTCTCACAGGCCCACCTCTCAAGCCTGACAAGGTCCCTTTCAGTGGCACCCCTTCCCTCCAGCGTGTCAACAGCACCACACATATGTACCCATACACTCCATAATGGTGACAAAAAGAACTTATCAATATTAGAAAAACAAGATGACTCCTTGCTTTAATTTCTGTCTAAATGGATACAGTTAACAATGTTAAATTCAATAAGTATATGAACTGAAAGATAAAAAAAATGTAGAAAGCAAAATGAGAAAAGTTATGACTGCAAAGCACAAGCAAAATCTTACTCAGGCACTTACACAGTTTAATGCATGTGTCCAGCCTATGCAAAATGTTTTTTATTTCCTGAATTTTTTCCAGTCTCTCAGAAATCTGTTTTGCATTCAGCATGTCTGCACAAGAAAATAAATGCTGCCATGCCCTGAAACTGGTGTGTTAGGATGACTGGACACAGGTTCCACTGCTGCAGAACCACAAATGCACTCATAGTCCAGCTAAACCCATCCTCTTGCCAGGTTACTGTGATAGTCCTTATTCACCAAAATAAGAGGAAGGACTGTCCTTGCACATGGACTATTAAAATAGTCAGTCCAAGGGCTATGAAGTAGTACTACTACCCTAACAACTCTCTAATTAATATAATTACTTTAAATGACACCTAAAGACTCTTATTTTAGATATGCACACAGATCTTCCATTGGCATTACAGGAAGGCAAACTGAAGCCATCATAATCTATTATCATAATTATATACTAATGATAACCCTAGATTTTTTTTCCAAAACAATGTTTGAAAAACATCATCACTACAACAACAGAAATCCCTACAGGAGTGAGGCTAGTAATCTCCTGAAGGGTTTCTCACCTGTAGCAATTAAATGAAATTGTACTCAACAGATTTCTCAGCTCAAAGACAACCTGGTGAAAATAATAAAATATTTTAACAAAACATGATGCTGTGACACCCAAGGAATTTCTTATTATTATATCTAAGAGAGGCATGAGACTACAAGGCCCATTTAAAATAACAGTCAGTAACCTGTTAAAAATGTTCCTGTTCTGGCATCCTTACCTTGAGTAGTCACTTATTTACCAAGCTTGAGCTGCAGGTATGGTCAAACCACTGATTAAATATTTCCTGAATTCTATCGCTGTTTTCCTTAGGATTCCATATGTATGTACCCAAACCACACTTGCCTGTTTTCTGCTTTGTCACATTCTCGTTCACAAATTTCCAACTCTGTGTTAACTGCCCTTTGCATTCAAACACAATTTCCCTTACACACTCAGGCCCTTTCAATATACTGAATAAGTAGACTTTTCTCTCTACCTTTCCTAAGTAAAAATCTCAGTCTGTATAATTCTTGGGAGAAAAGACTTCTGCTTCAGAGAATTTTGGGGGACAGAAAACTTTCCCAAACAAGAGGTGCTTCCAGCTTTGTAAGCACCTCTGATCAAAATTCAGAATTTCCACCCTGAAGAACACACTCTGCTGAATTTGGATGAAAAGTTGAAATAATAAACTCTATGGAAATATTGATACATCCTATCGATATACTCTCTCTATGGAATGGAGCGTTGGCTCCTTACCAGTTCTTATTTTTGAATAACTGAAGGGCGATAGACCATCTTCAGAGCAAGTACTACTTTTCCAAATGGCCCTCTCTTCCAGTATTCTCAGGGCACTGAATCTAATTTGCCCTCAGGAATGATGGAGGGCCTTGTACTTGCAGGATGAAGACCAATCTGAAGAATATGTGGTGGGCCCAACAGCCTCACTGTGAAGATCTCTCACTGCAGGCAAAGTAGCTTCATGGTAAAAGGTACTTTGTGAAAAATAGGAGTTATTTTTAAAAAATCTGTTCTGCATGAAACTCAAAGTGCCATAGATTTCTTTGGCAAATAAAGATGGAGAAGCTTCCAGTGCTGAATAATAATGGCAAGAGGACCATCAGTTTTGCAATCCTGAAAATCACTACATTTAGACTCCTAAATAACTTCTTTTGGAAATATGAATTAGCCATCTAAATCACTTTTAGATCAAATTTTTTAAAGATATTTAGGTGTCAAGACCCCCTTGAGTTGAGATATTTGACCATAAACAGGATGTTTTGAGTAGAATGGCTATGTAATTTCAAAAACCGTTTCAAAATTAGAGCATACTGGCTAAGCAGAAGGAGCTGTTACCATCACAATAGTCAACCACATAAATAAATCATCAGCATGATTGATCTCAGTGGCCTTTAATCCTGATGGCTCTTTTCCCAGGCCATCTAGGACACTTTGTCCAGTATGCTAAATCTAAAAGATAATAACTATTGTAGATAACACAGCTCTATGCAGCATTTAGATACAAATATCAGGGCATGTCCCTGCACAAGAACTGCATTGTCCACTAGTCAGGATGCCCCCAACTTTGGCATGGACAGACAAATAAGAGATAAGAGGACAAGAGGAGCTGCCCCTTCTTGTGTGATCTGTGCAAAATGAGAGGCAAGGACAATCCATGCATCGGGGAAGGCCAGGGCAGGTCCCCTTGCACACTGAGCCATGGAAACCTTCCCGAAGAAAGCAGAGCAACGAAATATCAAGGTACGGTTTCCCTGTTTCTCCTCTGAGCTTCAGGGGCCTCTGAGAAGCAAAACTCAGGCTGTACCTGGCCTCCTCACTTCAAGAGAGTGTAGCTTGACTGAGACCAAAGGGTCCAGGCTGGCTATGACTGCTCAGTAACACAAGCAGCACAGGTGCCTTTATGTCACTCTCTTTGGATGGTGATGACCAAAATAGCTGATAAAGTGCAAAAAACATGCATGAATAACCTAGGATCATACCAACAGCCTGGTGTCAAGGAACTGTGTTAGCTGACCACCGTCTACTACCCAACATCAACTACTGTCTCCGTGCCCGAAGAGCCTTTCCTGGCTGATGGCATACTGCTGGCAAGAGAAGCAGAGGCAGAAGAGCAAGCGGGAAGCCACCACTGAAACCCTGCACAAAGTAAGGGAGTGTTGGAAGGAAAGACTGCCAAACAAAACCTCACGCACAAGCATATTTGAGAAGCGTAGGCAAAGTCATGAAGTGAAGGAGACCGTATGGGCATCAGTGTTTGCTGAGCTCTTTGAAAGTGGTAACTGCACAGAAGTGTGGTGGGAGAGGAAACATAAAAGGAGATGTGAAGATGAGAAGCCACCCCACAATCCCAGAAGGTGGCATTACATAGTAACAACTGCAGACAACGTGGCTTTAGTGCCATGCAGAACGGACCATAAGGGTTGCAACTACAGGCATAAAATGAAGACTAGAAAGTAGAGAAATGAGCTGGCATTGGGATTAACAATGCTGACAGAAAAGGAGACTGAAAGGTTTGAGGCCACTCTGCAACTGGAGATCTCAGCTGAGTTGGCCCCTGACAGGAGCTGAAGGAGGAATGGAACATGTGGCATTTGCTGTCCTGGAGAAAAACATTTTTCCAAACTACTTGTTACTAGTCACAAGATTAAGGCTTGGAAGAGAAGTCAAAAATGCGTGGATGTCCTAGTCCCGAGTGATATAGGCTTTGATCTATTCTGTTTTAAAATACCTGATAATAAGTTATCTACATCATTAGTTATTGAATGTACCCCCAAAGATTCAAGGAAATTATGTTTGCCTTCATATTGTTGCTTGATTGCCATATTGAAACAGCAACACTAAATAATAATTATTATGGATAATGCAGATAATCAGAACAGGCCAGTGAAAGGTCCAAGACATAGGGCAGCACTCAGAGAAGGGTGAGCTATCTTCACCAGATTTCATATGAGTGAGTGAGTCACTTTGCTTTTCTGTGTCACACGTTATCTGTTTATAGTACACCACTAACACCATCTCCTGGCCAGCTGGTGTCTGGAGTCAAATCTTTATAAAAGTTTCAGAGAGCCTGGAATGAACACTATTGCAAACCCGAAAAATGTTACCTTTGCCATATCTTATATACGTTCATACTCATTGACTTTACATATGCCAAAATAATACCCAAAGAAACCCCACAGAATTAGACGCAAGGTGCAGGCATTTCAACTACTAAAAAGTAGTTTTTTTCCAAAGGGCTTCCAGCAAGGTGTATCAGAATAGTCTGAAATCAGCTTACATGTTCAGAACTGACCACTGATTTGGATATACTTTGTTTTGGGGCCCACAGAGAAGACCAAAACTGAAATTAAGGAGAAGCCTGTGAAAACAGACCCTTTTCCAGTGTTTAAAGTTCAGCACTTTAAACCTTACACACTGTCAGAAACATTGCTAGCACCACCTATTGCTGTCAAAGATTCAGTATTCCCTGTTCTTTTTACTCATTTTTTAGATATCAAGTCCGTCCAGAGATACAAAGAATAACTCTTCAACTTTATGTGCTTTCGGTACAGGTCAAAAGACCAAGGTCTATCCAGTTAACACTTATTGAATTTATCCAGCTGTTTTCAAGCATTTAAGATCAGGCTTTGACATCTTCTTAATTTTTCAAAATGTTAAATATCTCTAGATGTCCAACACAGCATGTTAAAGAGTTACCTTGGAAACTGCTCAGGGGTTATTGTTCCTATATATCAATTGGCCCAGACTGCTTTCATGTCAAAATCACCTAAGAACTGATGCACAACTCATGGAAAATACCTTCTTAGCTTTGGCTTTAGAAATCATGTTTCCAGAAAAATCAGCAGAATCAGTAAATTGTATTTTTGCATTTAAATAAATTCAGGAACACAGGGTCAACTTCTAATTTTAGCTAATCCCAGAATAAACAGACAGCAGCAGAGCCTCCTGCGTCATTAACAGCATAATCAATCCAGAGTCTTCAGCACAGTCTGTCCTAGAGAATTCAGTACTTGGAGCTACAGTGGGTTTCTGAGGAGCCCAACCTTATGAATGCCTTGGAAGGTAATCGGATTATTGTACTCCTGAAGGATTTTTACAGGAGAAGAAAACTGCAGTGTCATACTTTCTGGAATAACTTGTAGCCAATATTATATGAATGTCTCTGGTGTATTATAATTGAAAACATTTTGCAGATGTCCACAATGCTCTGTTCAGCCATCTTAGATTGAAATGATTGCTTTCTGCAGAGTGCATACTTCATGCAGTTATGTTGCTGTGAGCCACACTAGAAGACAGAAATAGTCATTTTAAATGCTAGCAGATAGTGCTTATGATCATCATACAAGACAGTCAAATTGATTTTGAGTGAATCGGTGCAACACCAGCTACAGCCCAGCAGAAGAAAAAGAAAAGGTGTAAACTTTCTCAAACCTGGCTATCAGAGGAAGCCTGTGAAAATCTCTGAAGAGCTCTGTATGAGCAGTAACATAGCTACCTCTGGCATTTGGTGTTTCAGTGATTCTCCAAGAAATCCTGTCTTCAAACAGTCATTTAAAAAAGGAAGATCTGGTTTTCATTTGTGACTGATTGCATCATAAAGCAACAAGTACATGAATACCTGAGTGCCTGAAGCCTCTAGACTCAATTGCTCTGCTTCATCCCACTGCATGGAGCCTGTAACATCTCTCTACTACTATAAAACATGGTGAATGGGAAGAACTATCTCAATTCATATCATCATTAGTGTGTTGGTGCAATTTGAAGAAAACTATATCCTTTAATTCATCTGAAATTTGGCCTGTTATCAATGGGAAGTCTCATAAAGTGACCTTTTTGAAGGCTGAATGCACTAAAGGCTATGTCTTGACAAAATGGGAAGAAAAACTTTGTTTATGGCATCAGAAGAGGAAAATCCACTGAGACATTCAACTGGTGATGGATTGTGAGTCATCAAGTCATCATGAACAAGCCATAAGGCCCAATGTGAAAGGTGAACTGACAAGCAGGGAGAGTTTAGTACTTTAGGTGTTAAAATAGCCTCTGAGATAAATGGGAGTCCTCTGTTCCAGAATACACGGCCTGACAGTCTAGGCAGTTGTCCTGCAGCTTCCCAGAAAGCTCTTCTTATTGACAGGACAGACCCATCCAAAGTTTGCTTGGGTAGCTTCTCCTCCAAGCTGCTTACTGTTTCATTGGCACAGGGGAAATAAGAGCAGTATGGCCAGCTCAAGAGCCCTCCACCGGGCTTTGCCTTTTTGTGGCTCAGTTCCATTAAATGCAAAACAGAGATAATGGTACTAAGATCGCGATAAGCATTATTATGATCACTTTACAAGCACGGCACAAACTAATTAATACAGTTAAGTTTGATACATGTAGCTCTCAATGCCACGTAATTCTTTATAAGAAACAGATCCCTTTCACAGCAAGAGACACTGTCTCCAAGCATGATGCTATCAGGCTGTTGAAAAATCACAAACTTTTAAAAATGGGGACAACACTAATATAATGGATACAGTGTGCTAAGAACAGTAGGTCTAAGAATGAACTAGCAGGATTATGTAGCTCGAGAAACCAGAACCGTGATTTTAATCAGCAGCTGCTATTGATAGAAGTGCAGAAGGTTGAGCTTGATTTGAGAGGGCAGCACTACAGATACGGAAAGATTATTTCATAGGGAAAACGTCTAGATCTTAACTCTTCGAAGGATAGAAATTATGGTGAGCATTTCTAGAAACTGATTTCTACCAGTCCTTCATGTGTGCAGTCTTATCTGGATCCCACAAAGCAGGTTTATAATTCAGCTGGCTCAGACCACCATGTAGTCAGAAAGCTGGAGACAGCCTCTGTAGTTCAGCTGGGAGTAGAGGTGTTATGGAGGGAGCAGGAGTGCTTTGGGCTCCCAGGGCAATATAGATTGAAAATCTGAGGAAAAGTTTCTAGGCTTGGGAATGTGAGTGGATAGAGGCACTTCCAAGCTAGGGGGCAATCAAGTCCTTTATTATAATGCTGCATTTCTCCTGTTTCTCAAATGTCTTTATCAGTTTGCCTCTGCATTTTTCTTTGCTTTGTTTTTTTCTTTCTTAACTGTATTTTTAAAACAAGCAGCATACATTTAGGGTCAGTTTCTCAGCAGTCAATGGAACTGCCACTGAGGGACAACAGAGGAGAAATTTGTCTTTAATATATTTTTAATGCCTCACAGCACTGCAGTCTTTTTTTGTCAGCTCTTCTGTAGCAAAACATGTAGGCTGGGTAAGCAGCATGCTTATGGCCAACGCACCCTGGCCAGGAATCGGGCAGAACATTAGACAGCTGCTACAGACTCTCTCAAAGTTGTAGTGACATACCCCAACCCAAGCTGAGAAACATCATCTTGCTGCAACCTTCCCAGCACTACTGGGATAATGTCCAGAAAAGAGAGCATTACTGGAGCAGGAAGAGCAACGGTTACTGTGTCAGAGCCAGCTGCCAACCTGAGAAGATTAAATTAATGAATGACATAAAGAGTCCATTCTACGTGCTTTCTCACCTTCCTCTTAAAATCCTCCCCCTCACCCCCCTCCACCCCACAATGCCAAGAGACCAAGACCTGTTGTTGAGATAACAAGAACTAAAAGGTTTACAAGGTGTTGTACAGGACAGCATGGCTGAGATCCAAAAAAGCACTTAGGCACCTCAGAAGCCATTTAGGCCACATTCAGGTGATTCCAGCATGCTATTCCCCAGCAACATCATTCTGCTACAAAATGCTTAATCCATGTATTCTCAACAGCAAATGCCTGCAGTTCTGCTATGCCACATACCAAGTAGGACAGCAGCACTGATTACATCTGAGCCCAGCAGCCACAGCCACGCTCTCTTCAAAGGACAACTGGAGGAGACAGGCCTGGTGGTCAGAGCCCTTGCCCAGGACTATGGGAGACCCAGAAGCAATTCTCCTTGCCTGTAGAGTTCAAAGCTACGTTTCCCGAGAAGTGCTTTAACTTCTACCTAGAAGCTGGCCTTGGGCACTCAATGAATAATTTGAGGGCACTGTGCCAACTGGAGCGGGCTCAGGCACGTGTGCCACAGAGCATGCAGGGGTGCTTAGACTTCCAAGGCAAACAAAAAATTAACATCAAGCCAATCACAGTGTGTGCCTGGTTGGTCTCAATCCAGACACCCACACACAGCTATCCAGTGCCATGTAAGATCACAGAATCATAGAATGCTTTGGGTTGGAAGGGACCTTTAGAGGTCATCTAGCCCAAACCCCCTGCAGTAGGCAGGGACATCTTCAACTAGATCAGGTTGCTCAGAGCCCCGTCCAACCTGGCCTTGAATGTTTCCAGGGATGGGGCCTCCGCTACCTCTCTGGACAATCTGTGCCAGTGTTTCACCACCCTTATGGTAAAAAATTTCTTCCTTATATCCAGTCTAAATCTAACCTCCCTTAAAGCCATTACTCATTGTCCTATTGCAACAAGCCCTGCTGAAAATATTTTCCCCATCTTTCCTGCAGGCCCCTTCATGTACTGAAAGGCTGCTGTAGGGTCTCCCCGCAGCCTTCTCTTCTCCAGGCTGAACTGCCCAGTCTCCAGATCCCACCCCAAAAGCACATGCATCTCCTAGAGGTCCTGTGTCACAGCTGCGGATATCTTGGCCACCTTACAGCACCTGCTAATGCAACACATGCTTCACTTAGGTAAATGAATCAAGTGCCTGGCAAGTTTAGGCATCTCTAAATGGTGGCATCCCAAGGATGACTGTGGTCTCATGCGACCAGTGTACGTCATTAGTTCCAGTCTCACATGACCTGTTTTACATGTCTCGTGCCTTTATTAATTCAAGCCCCAAATTCTTATCCTGCATAACTAGCTAGGTCCAAGACAGCCCATAAAAAAGTAGACGAAACAAAACACTTACCCCCACAAAGGCTTCAAGGAAACTCAGCTGGAAAACAATGTTTTGTTGCAACAGTAGTGAACTCCAGGCAGAACTTTGCTGGAGAAGTTTCCAAAGAATATTATTCTGAATACGCTGGCAAAGCTACACCAACAGGATCAGGCATTCAAATGAACTTGAAATATGATTATTTACTTCAGCCACATTCTGTGCTCACCAAGATTTGCTGTTGTAAATGGCTGTGTGAATGCCCTGGACAAGGTCCTGTGCAGCCTGCTGTAGGTGACCCTTCTTCGGCAGGAGGGTTGGACTAGATGACCCACAGAGGTCCCTTCCAACCCCAAACATTCCGTGATTCTGTGATTCTGTGACAGCAGAATCGTCAAGGGAATGCTTCTTCAGGTAAGCGTCTGAGCTCAGCCACACCCCAGGGAGTGCATGTACCAACAGCAGCACCATCTCACCAAGCATATGGCTGCAGGTGATTGCTGAAAAATTATGATTCAGCGTTGTGTACCTATACAGACAGACAGGTGATGCATGAGGAAGTTTAGAGCAGAAGACTCTCTCTTCCTGTGGCCCGAACCTCCATCTCTGAGTTTTACGCGACTCCCACAAACACGATTTCCTCTAATTTCTCCTGCTTCTGATTTGTTTTGTGCAGTTAACAAAGAATGTCAGCCACCTGAGGACTTCGGGTGCAGGGTATCTATGGGTCCCTGGGGCTCTGTTACACACCTGCACGGTTCCATCTCCTGCTCACAAGGCTGAAACATTATAGAACAGAATCATAGAATCATTTAGGTTGGAAAACGACCTTTGAGTCCAACTGTAAACTTAACACTGCCAAGTCCACCACTAAATCATGTCCCTAAGTGCCACATCTCCACATCTTATAAATACCTCCAGGGAAGGTGACTCAATCATGTGCTGAAGTAAGTGACCAACCACGTGCCATGAGTAACTAACTACTGGAAAGGTATTTATTCCGTAAAAGGCAAAACAATGCTGAAATCCATAAGGTATTTATGACTTGCGGCAATGAGTCTACAGCACAGCTCACTGTAGACTTCGGATCCAGGACAAGTCTTACTATACCGACACAGCGCTGCATTTCCAACAGGACCCATTAACTCAGATCAGGCCCAATATAAATGCAGTTACCATGCTTCCAGACCCAGCATGGATATCTCCACGACTGTGGGATACATACACTCCTTATCTCAGACAAATTTGAGTATGCCAGGTTTTGGTGTGTGGTTGGAAACACCATCATCAATACACTGCAGCCTCTAGGCGAGTGTCACCAGGTCTCACTCCTCCTGGAATCAGCTGGCTGTCCCCATCGATGCTGACTGCCCCATGAAGTCCTTCCATATAGCTAAGGGGCTCTTCAGGTTTATTATCTTATCCAAAACAATGAAAACTGGATGTCACAATATCCCAACAGCAGAACCTTGTTTTCTTCATGTAAGAACCAGACAGCAGATATTCACACAGCTTTCCAGCACAATGCAAGGAACAGAGCTGGAGAGATGAGCTGCCCTTGTAGGTGAAATTCACAATAAGGCCTTCATTTGCTCTTTGTCGAAATCTTTACAGATACTTAGATTGCTGAGATTATTCAATGGGCTTGGAAAGAGTCAGGGAAATGCAACAGACCTCAATGGTTTGCTTTGCTTTTTAATGCTTTTCTTTTTCTGTGTGTGCAATTACTGAGAGAAACCTAACCCTTCCCCAAGCCTTCACCTCTGGTCAGAGCTGGTATCAAATGCTGTTTGGCTTAGGTACATTTTGTGCTTGTTTCTTATGCAAATGCAAACTACTATACACCAGCTGGCACTTTTGCCAAATTTGTTTCATGGATTTCATTCTGTTTTTTACCTTTCACCTAAAAGGGGTATTATGTACACGGAGATTACTTTTCTGTGAGAAGACAGTGAGAGATCTATTTTCTTTCAAAAATTATAGGACTAGATCCATCTTGGAGTAATTCCACTGAAACCTGTAGCCTTACACCGATGATTATTTAATTACATTATTTGCTAAAAATCATCAGAACAAAGCTAATCTGTGTTTCAAGTGCTTTGTTAATGTTATAGCGAGGTTGACCACTTACATATTTTTTAGCAAGGCGTTCACACGATGCCTAATCAAGGGTACTCAAATATCTCATGCTCCAAATCAGCCCTGTGTGGGCAGCCCTGAGAGAACAAGTCCAACTCCAGGGCTGAATCTAGTCCCTTGAGCTTGAAGAATTGGTTTGTACAAGGTCATGAGGCCTTTCTCATGCCCAAAGTCACAAGCTTTCTCCTGCAAACCCTCCGCTTGTTTCTGGGCTGTATATACTTGACAACAGGGTGGCTCATAATGTCTCACCAGTGCCCAGTTTCAGGTTCCAGACCAAATACTCGCTCACATACAATACACACAGAAAGACAAAAATAAATGAATGTTTACACAGTCTCTATTCAGTAAGAGTTGGGCTTTGGAAATGAAATTCAGGCCTCAGTGCCTGCAGAAGGATTTGGGGTCGAGATATAAAACAGACACCTGGAGTTAAATCTTCCTTATTTTAGGATCTCTGATGAGGATAATCCCTAGTTAGGTCACAACAAATAATCTATGAGCTTTGGTTCTTGCTCTGTGGATTATTCTTTAACTCAATTAAAGACCATCGGATTTTATCCATGTCTACACCTAAGTAATGTCATTTAAATCAGAATGTGATGCCTTGCAGGATTTAGGCTCACTAGAATAGTGGGAACAGCCTATTTAACATTATGTGCTCTGCACTGCAATCCTTACAAAGCTTCAGGTTTATTATTTAAACTACACACAGAACTGTATAGGCTTTTTAACCTTTCTTTAGAGCTTTGAATCAGTTTGCAAGAAGCAGAAATCACCCTAATTATTTATAAACATTTTCATGTCATTGTAGATTCACTCTCACACCATTGTCGCTGGGGCTGGGTGAGAGGTAGCATCCCTTACAATGCACGGTGTAGTTATGACCATGCTTCACTAATGGCTTGAGACACTCCTTGTAGTATAGATCTAGAACAGTGAATGTTCTACTGAAGGTGGGCCCATAAATCTCAGCCGCAGGAGCATCCACAGGAGAATTGCAGTTTTTGCCCAGCATCTCAGGTTAAGGTCAGGGGCACTGCGATCTTCCATCTCACTCCCTCCTCCCTCAAAAAATCCAGACTAATGACAACTGGAATGGCTTTACTATTGCATAACCCCATATCCCAGAAGTTGCCTGAGAGAGGAAAGACTGCACCATACCCCTGCCATGGATGGGGCAGAATGAGGCTCTGTCCATTGGGATAACTCCATGGAAGGAGACATCAAATTCATCTCTGAGGAGCCCCACAGGACTGGGTCCCACAGGCAAGGTCAGTGAGATCCTCTGTGTTTTGAGGCTCAAGACAGAGATCAGAGCATATGTAACCCAACAACACTTGGATCTGGGTGGATACACACATGCCCAAAGCTGAGGTCACGTCAGCTTACGTGGCAAGACCACTTATGGCCCACATTTTTTATGCAGGCGTGTAAAATAGCAGCAGCATACCCAAGTCCTTTTTCTGGGCCTACCACTAACAGCTAACCCAAACAGGATGTAACAGGTCACCAGAAAATTTTTGCAGCTGACCAAGACTGTCACAGGGCAACCAGATGACTGGTAGTCATACGAAGAGCAAATTTGTTTCAGTTTCTTGTGCAATGGTCAATTTTACACGTTCTGTAGTGTAATATTTAATGTATATTACGTAGTTTTATACATATATAGTATTATGCATTATAACTATATAGCATGATACTTAGGCTTATGGAAGGTCTACTTAAACTCAGATTGCATGCCTATGAACTTTTGGAAAAAATATGTAAATAAAACAACCCAAAGGTGCTATATCATCTGTGGAAATTACTTTTGTCCACTTGACATTGTCAAGAAGCCATTCAAGACAGAAATCTAATTCCTATAAATTCCTATAAATACATTTTCACTGAATTCTGGAAGACAGCTGTTGTTTCACCTCTGCAGAAATTCTACATTTTCCTAATTAACTTGTAAAACAAAAATTTTGTGCCAGTTATATACCTTCAGCAGATTTCTGTTCAATTATTTTCAAGAACTGTAAAAAGCCACCATAGAAAAACTTTTTAAAAATCAAAAGCAGCAATACAGTTCCATCTAGGGGAAGAGAACTGCTTTTCTATAACGCTTTTTTTTCCTCCTACACTGGACAATGCTGGCCGGTTGAGATTTAACCAGAGATGGGCTCCTTTTACAAGATTGCTTATATAAAGCGAAGATAATGCCAGCTGGGTTCAGTTGAAAGAGGACATCTTGGGAAGAGCCGACAGCACAGCTATTGGAATAAGACTGGAATGAAAATCTGAAATACTTAGCCTCTTCCTGTCTCGCAGGTATTATACGTAATTTATTGTAGAATGCATAGGATTGTAATTAGACGGAATTGTCACTGAAATGTACTGCATGGGCCTTTTATAAATATGTACTTTTGAATAGAGACTGGATGAAAATGTTGAAATTTATTCTTTTTGTTGGAAATACTTCATCAGGAAATATTTTCTTTATCTAAACAATATTTGTTATTTCCGACAGCCTGCTCAGTGATGTTTGTATGAGGGCAGACACTGAAGAGTGTCTACAGAGGGAAAATACGAGAACTCCAGTCCCAGTCCCACAGGCTGTACATGCTTCTCCCTGTGGGAAACAGCTTGCAGGTTTAAGACGTGACATAGAAATGTAAATTACTGCTATGTATGTTTTTCTGAAAATGCAACATTTAGCAGTAAAGGAGAAAATGCATAATTTACCAAAACTGAGGCATGTGAAGTTAAGATTATATACATCAGGATAGCCATCAACACAGAGAAGTGTTTCAGCATTAAATTTATAAACACAATATGTATGTTATTGCATCATATTTCTTCTAGCAATTTCTGTTGCCTCTTTTTTTTTAGATCCCAGTGTTTCGGTTTCACTTGGTTATACTAATGCTTTAGGTTTAGACTCTTTACAAGAACAAAAAAAACATAGAGTAATTCAAAGCTACCACTGAACTGAAATAGTAAAATTGTCACAATAGGGACCCAGCAATAATAATGGCCTTGGAAATATTTACCCTCTAGATGCAATTAAGTTGGGCAACAGAATATCAGTAATGTTCTTTGTTTCTCTCTGCAAAAAGAACACGTTTAGCATTAGCTAGAGTTTTGGGTCTGCAGCCAATGAATTTTTTTAATTTCCAATTTCAAAGACAATTTCAGCTTTTATTCCCTCTGTCCTCAGATCACTTCAAGAAATGGTGACTCTTACTATTTATCTGCTGGTCATCTTGGCTCAGACTCTTGCAGGGCCTTGCATTCCAAATAAAGCAGGTAAAATAACTTAAAGCTCCTATGATCTTCTCCTGTAATTAACCTGCCAAAGGGTTTTTTTCTATTTAAAAGTGGAAAGGTCTTTCTTCTGAAAATTAAACTGTAGATTCTGGAGAGCTAATTCTTGCATTTTGTTTATTGATCTGCTTTCAGCTAGCACAGAAAAGCAAGCACCACGGAAGTCTGAGCCCCACAGAAAATTTGCCGCATGTTTAACTCTGTGCAATAATCATAGTCCAATAAAGTTAAGCACAAGCAGAGTTCAAGCATAAAATGGCAAAAAAAAACAACAACAATTAGAGATTATCTGCAATAGCACAGGCTAGATGCAGCAGATCTTTGCTGGCCAAGCTGGGCTTTAGTCCCACTGACTGCAATCAGATGGCTAGTGGTGAACGAATGTGCTGGGCTGAACTCCTGAAACAGACTGCAATATTAGACAAGAAAAACTCAAAAATCGTTGAAGTTGAGGCTCTAACTGCACATTGATTTCTACCTAGAAACTCAAATGATCTGGTGCCAGACAGACCTGTAATGTAGAATTCATTACAATTAAGAAATGTGCTTCGGAAATGTGTTGGATTGCTTTCTGTGCGCATGACTGGTGTCCGACTACTGCCAATAATTTCACGGTATATCTTAAGTATTTGTCCCTCTAGTCATTTATTTCAGCACCTTCGCTTACACAAGCAGTTTCTCAGAACTGCAGGAATTTTCATAGCTGTAAAGTCACCAGAGTTACAGATCTGACCATCACCACAAGCAGAGTCAGCCTGCGTGCGCAGAAGGTTTGTTGACCAAAAAGTAGCGAGTTGTTAAGGTCCCTATTTGACTTTCCCTGAGTATTCCCTTACTTTCTGCAGATACGGAAAGGCTGCAAAATCAGGCTTTTATCATAAAAATGAGAGTGTCAAGGGCTTTAAAATAAATAATTGAATAAATTTCAGGTAGGGTGCCTTTTCTCTGACTGCAGTAATTGGATGTCTTTCTCAATTTTCAGGTCACTAATGGTTAGTCAATATTTGCCCCTTAAATTCCCAACAGACATTCAAATTTGCGTTGCCTGATTCTCTTTGAAAAATGTCCAATTCTGCTACCGTGAAGCAATCAGTCTGTATGTTACAGTGTTCAATATTCATGGCTGTATTAGCAATCACCGTGTCTGGAAACATATTGCACTGCTATTAACCATTGCTGTTCATGGGGCTAAGATTTCAGTTCATTTACTATTGCTATTAACAGGGCTAGGCTTTTCGATTAATTTTTAGATCTTAGCTTTTAACTTGCTAATTGTAAAAATTCAGTGTGTGCTAGGGCTGCAATGCCAGTGCAAGGAGAGAAAGGGCAAAATATTTATCGTGGCCTAGGTCTAACACTGCCAGAAAAAGCCACAGATTCACTGAAGCCTAATAAACAACTTCATCAATATTATTTTTACAAAGTTGGTGGTGCTACAGAAGCCAGGTCTGCAGCACAGTCTTACAGATTTCAGTGAAGTAATTTTTCTCTTCAGGTTTCTTAGCAGTGTCTCTGCTCCTTAATCAGCTATTCCAGAAAAAACAAAAAATTTACATGAAGTTCTGCACTGATTAGAAGGCAAAGACATAACTCTTCCAAAAAGGACAGAATTTAGCAACCCAAAGGTCAGTTCTGTGTAGTAAAAGCTGCTCACATTAGGAGACTTTCCAGCACACACCCCTCCTCACAGAAGTTTAATCCCAATGGAAAGTAGGTGTGCAGACCCACCTCTTTGAAAGAAAAACAACACTGAATATCACTCTAGGTGTATTGCTTTCCTTTCAGATGTAATTCTGGTATACTGCTATCCTAAAACCATCATTACCAAAATTCCGGAGTGTCCTTATGGATGGGAGGTTAATCAGCTGGCACTTGGAGGCATTTGCTACAATGGAATCCACGATTCAGGGTACTACCAATTCACAATCCCGGATCTGTCTCCTAAAAACAAATCTTACTGTGGGACGCAGTCAGAGGTAAGACTATCGAGGTCAACATTTCCGAGCTGGACTTAGAAATCAGCTGGCCTCACTTGAGAGAGTCCCATTTGCTTCAGCTTGGAGTGGGCTTTAAGTACTGATGGAAAGAGGAGGCAAACTCCAGTATCAGGGAGAAGGAAGGATGAAATATTCGTGCTTTGCATCTACAGGCAAAACACTCGCAGGCTTAGTGATATTAGCCTGTGTGTCAGTCACCCATTTGCACCTGTATTACTCAGAACATATATACAGTGAGGCACATATATAGGCAGCACAGCATATAAAGAGCTACAAAACCATATTTCCTTGGGGACGGTGTTTTGTCACCAGACAGAGTCTTCACGTTTCAAAGTATGAAGTTGTTCTTGATGCCTCAAAGACTTAGTACTGCCTCCATGTCTCTGTCTCACCATCCACAGTTTAAGAACCCCATTTATCACTTCTACAACTCCATCGTCTCCAACGACTCCTCAGTAATCGTGAAGAGCCAGCCTGTGAATTACTCATTCACCTGCACATACAATGCCAACTACCTGGTGAACCAAGCTGCCTTTGACCAAAGGTATGTCCTCTTCCGGCAGCGCACCTCACCCCATTTTCAGCACCACATCTCACTCAGATGGAAACTTTGTTATGTCCCCAGAGTGGCCACCGTCCATGTGAAGAATGGAAGCTCCGGCTCATTTGAAAGTCAGCTGTCCCTCAACTTCTACTCTGTAAGTGCTCTTTGCCACCCAGCTTTTTGCCTTCATTTTTCACAGGCTTCAGCCTAAGAGCTGGAACATGGGCTGCTGCTCCTGACTTCTGTGTGTCCTGGAGCACATTACTAGCCTCTAACAGTGGGGTTTGCAGGGGTTCTTGTTTCTGCTGATTAACAGGGATATACTTAAATTGAACAGAGCAGACACATGCCAACTGTTCTTTTAATCCCTCCAAATCAGGCAGATTTTTCTGCTGAGAGGTACATTTCTAACACACCGACAGGTTTTATAAGAAAAAGAAAAACTTGTCTGTAGTCTCACTCAAAGAGCAGCATGCATCTGCAGGCACCGCTGCTATCACATAGTCTCTATAGATACAGCAAAGCCCCATCCATTTCTCTTGCAGCTTGCTTCCTGGTCCTCTCCCCTGACAGTTATTTTGTGTTCCCCAGAGATCTTTAGGTCATGCTGGAATTTTGTTTCCAACAAAATATCATCACTGGATATCAGCCCAATCTTCTGAAACGTCCCTCTCCTTCCCACGGCTCCACTGTGCCACTGGAGCAGCCAGCTCCTGATCCTGTAGTCTTTTTTCCACCAAAGCTGCCCCTCTACTCTAGCAGGGCTAGAAGAAGCACAACAGATAACATATTGTGTTAAATTTACAGGCCAGGTAGAGGGAGTATATAGCACAAGGTGGAAATCTCTCCCCCCACACCCTACATTTGGGCACCAGTTGATCACTAAACATTTTGGCAGCCTTGGGATGCCACGTGAAAACCCCCATGGTCTTTTCTCCTGATACATGGCACGCTGGTAAGTGCACACTGGCAAGGTCCCAGGAGGCACCACACTGCTCCCTGCCAGCTCCTGACAGAAAGGCTGCAAAAACAAATGATGGACAGAGAGCAACTTATCTCCGGTACTTTTTTTTTCCCAAACGACTGTTTTGTTCTAATGGCCATGGGGCTCACAGGTGTCAAGGAGGGAGTGGCTGAGCTGTTGCTAATACATTTTCCCACAGAGCACAAGTACAGAACACACTCAGAAAGCCAATAGACCACTCCTTTGTTATTTTGTTCATATTTTCACTGGGAAGAAAAGGTTAATTTACATGAAATGTTCTTTTTCTTTTTCTGTCAAAATGGAAAGAAATGATTTATTTTGCCTTGCTATTCTGCTCTGCTGCTGCCTGACAGCCCCCTGTCTCATGTGGGCCATACTTCCAGGTGCTTCATGTGCCCATTTCCTCATCCAGAAGCAGCATCCAAGCTGCAGCATAACCCAGCAGAAACACTTCAGTCTCACCTGTCCTTTAACAGAAAAGGACTATGATGCAGCATGGGGGGCTGGAGTCTGAATGGAAATCTGACCTTCAACACTGAAACTTGGGAAGAAAAACAAGATAGTACCCTAAAACAATGTACAGCAATTGAGTTTGGAAAAAGAAGCACTACACGAGGTTCAACTGCTTTTAGCACACGGACTGACAGGAGTTTTGTGACAGTACTTCTGCAAATTCTCTGCTTCAGCAGAAATCATTGCGTAAATAAGAATTTCTCAGGGCACTTAACAGCCATGGATCACTAATCTAAACACAGCCTTGAGCCTTAACTTCAGCACATCCAATCTATCAGATGTTGCAGTGGGAATACCGTAGTGCCTCACAGCCACCTCGCCATGTAGGCCAGGAAAGGTATATAAAACAAATCAGTACCTGGAAACTGAGCAAGCACAGCAGGGAAAGATAGTCAAACAGCTCCAGAACTACATACACCTGAATCCTGCTGTGTAGATTTAACTAATCAAACCAATGCTGTGACTAAACCTGTTACTTTTTCATATAGTTCTGGTGCTAGCTTTGTTATGATCTTATGCAATAAAAAGCAGCGGGATTTAAGGTAGGTACTTCAGTGTATTTGTAACCAAACTTTCTCACCTGAGCACCACCAAACACACTGCTTTTAGCAGGCTGGCTTTTTAGTGGATGAGTGACTACAGCTGGCAGAGCTCTTGCTGCATGCTCTTGCCCCCTCAGCTCTCACCATGCTTGCGACCGCAAGTATAAATTATAGTGCTGGACCTTTGCATACAGACACATGATTTCTGTTTGTCTTCATTCCTTTTCCCTGACACGTGGCTATCTCCCATTCCCATTCCATACAGTCATCTCCAGTCTCTCAGTCCCCCCAGCTTCCCCCACCACCTCTAGTGTGCCAGAAGCAGCAGCAAGCTTGCTTCCCATGCTGTGATACAACACTTACCACAACCAAAATTGCATCAAATTCTGTTGCTTATTGTCATTATAAGCCAAACATTAACAAAAAGATTTTTAAACACCATCTTGTGCTTGTAATAGTCCTACTACTAGGTGTAGAGTTAGGAGTTTACAGGTAATAAAAACCAAGACTTCTGGAGCTCTCCAGAGCTGTCAGAAGTTGCCACATGCCTTTGCTTTGGATGTTTCTAGTAATGTATGCTGCCTTTCTCTTTGTCTTTCAAAGAATGCCAAGTTTTCAAGTATAAAAGAAGCCCCTTTCGTCGTTGAAACATCAGAAATTGGTTCTGACATATTTGCTGGAGTGGAAGCTAAGGGCTTAAGTGACAGGTAGGCAAGGGAAGCAGCAATAATTACTAAACTGGCAATCAGGACATTCCTTGCTAACCTGGGGTTTGTGTCTCCCCAGGTTCAAAGTTGTTCTCAACAACTGCTGGGCAACTCCCTCCTCAGAGTATTTCTACCAGATCCACTGGCCTCTGATCACCAAGGGGTAGGTGCTGGTGGGACCTGGGTGAGCACCTCAGCCCAGCCCCAAGGATGGCAACAAGGCGAGGGGATGAGAGGGCAAAAGAGAAGCTGGCCCACAGCAAGGCAAATGCCTCCATTAGACCACGACTTCAAGAGATGTTTCACGGAAGCCATGTAGGCTCTGACACTGCTTCTCCGTGCACAACACAGGTGTGCCACGGACAACTCCATCCTTGTACACGAGAACGGGAAAACGAGCCGGGCGACGTTCCAGTTCAATGCTTTCCGCTTCCGTAACATTCCAAAGCTGTCCAAGGTCTGGCTGCACTGCGAGACGCATGTCTGCGACAGCGAGAAGTTCTCCTGCCCGGTGGTAAGGCCTCCCCCTCCAGAGAAACACACGGTGCTAAATTTAGGCAGAGGATGTCGAGACCTTCCTGAGGGTATGTTGGGTGCCGAGCTGGTGCCAGAGCTTTCGGCAGCTGGAGCCACTGCCACGCATGAACCCGAGTGGCCAGCCATGCACCCCAGCCCCTGGCATGCCACGGGCGCTCTATGCAACATTGTTTAAACATACTGAGAAATACGGTAGCCATTTAAAAACTCAACTCTTGTCAATATCCCCAACTACAGTCCTGTCTGACAAACAGCTACAGTTAAACACAAGCCCGAAAAAAAGGAAAAAGTAAGGCTTTTGCTATTTTACCAAGTATCTCGGTGCTGAGGGCGCCCTGGGAACCTGGCTCAAAGCCCACCGCTCATCAAACAAAACCTCCCAGCCCTCTTCCCAGGGGGAGTCCTCGCCACTATCCTGCCGAGCTGCAGCAAATTACCTCTCTTGCAGCCATCCTATTCTGCACAAAATACATAAATTGTCACTGGAGCAGGAACTGAGGTCAAAGAGCAGGTTCCTGTGGCCTTAGGTGGGAACGGCGGGGGGTGTGCTACGCAGGCGTGTTATTTAGCATGGGGAGGTGCGCACTGCTTGCACCAACTGATACAAGGGTGAGGGTGACTCAAGTGTCTTTCCTTAAAGACTTTTCTCTACCTCTTTCAGTAAGTCAGAGCTTCGCTATTCTTTTTGTCACACAATGAATATGTCATTGCTATAAAATGAAGTTAAATTTGATTTAACCTGAAATCCAAGCCCAAAATACACCTTGGCCAACACACTGTCATTTCAGCAAAAAATACGTCTTGCTGGAGAAGAGAAAGCATCACTCCTGGTCAAAACAACTTTTCTTTCTAAACCGTTTCTCAGTCCAGGAGCCAAATTAAGACAGTAATTTATTACCGAGTCTCAGCGCTAAGCAGGGGGCACTGATTTGTGCAAAACCTCCATGTTTGTTTAAATTGCATTATTAGAAATGCTAAGTTTCAAATGCAAAAGAAAAACTCTGAGCTTAGATTTTGTTGTTTGTTTTTAAACATTCCTTCAGCTTTTTATCTGGGGTTAAAAGAAAACACAAAACCAGTACTCTGTATCTGCCTTTCTGACACCACTGCCTACTGCCAAACATCTACATCATGCTTACAGGCACAGGGTGGAATTCCCTCCTCACCCTCCAGTGAAGGATAATTGCTCGATCAAGCTAACATCCCTGGAGTCCACTTCCATCTCAGAAATGCAGCTGGTGGTCTGCTGCAACCAAGGTCAAACCAAGCTGGGGGGCTATGCTTACAAGCAACTCATAATCAGAATTACCACACGCTGAGTTTGTAAAAAAAATGCCCACAGCTGGGGATCTGGAAAGGTCAGGGGAGGGACAAGGACCATTAATCTATAGAACACTCGCTCCAATACAGACCTTGTCAGCTGTGACAGGCATCATTAGTGCTGGACATGAGGTGATCTATACTGAAGGGATTTAGCGCTTCCCTTTGCTACCCAATGGGCAACAATTATAATTCGCAATAAACAACCACAGAAGCCTTCACAGAGGTCACGGGTTAAATATATGGAGCTCAGCTCCCCTCTTCCTTCTTGACAGGAGGTTTGTTTAAGGCAGGGTGGAAAGGGCAGACCAGGCAGACCTATAATGAGCAAGCCAGCAGCCATCTAGGCTCCTGCCACCTCACAACTGAAAAGAGCACTTACACTGACAGTGACTGTAATGGCTGTGGCACATCAAAATCCTCACAATATGCACTGTATAGACTCTCCTTAAATTTCTCCTGCATGAAAAAAGCCCAATAAATACAGGAAAAAAAAAATCTCTAGAAAATATGCAGCAATATTGACACAGATTTCATTTCCTTGGTTGGAAACATGAGAGTTAGCTTTGGATTTTTAAATTATTTTTCATTTTATTTTGTATACATGGCTTTCTCTGTGATCTCTTCAGACCTGTGACAAACGAAAACAGCGCATGGAACAAACTGGAGGTGTTTTAGTGGCAGAGATCACCGTACGCAGTAAGTGACTGGGTTTCTGGGGTGTTTCTCCCTTTGGGAAGCAATGAAGTTGGGCACTGTCAGTGGTCACAGCACAGGAGCAAGCAGAGGGAGCCCAACCCCTCTGCCAGAGCCCTCTCCCTCATGGCAGCAGGAGTCTAGAACAGAAGCTGGTCCCCTCCAGGCTCGGGGCTCTGGCAGAAGAGCTCAGTAAAACTCTCCTCATTTACAATGTCAGTAAAGGCACCCATTTGGCATTAATGATAAACGGCTAAACCACTTACACACCAAGTTAGCAATGTAAACTCGGCTCACCTGGGCTTGACCTGGGCAACAGCCCAGACAAGCACATGAGTGGGAGAGTGGTCAGGCTCAGGAGCAGCAGGAAAGGTTTTCTTTACGCTGTGGGTTGGTACGTCAGCATAACCACAATGCTGGTAGCTTAACCCTTCGTGTCCATCCCTCCTGATACACAAACTGAACTACCATCAGGTTTTCCCACTGTAAAGCAATGCCTATCTCCTCTCACTGCTGCCTCCCCGAGGCACCAGGAATTTCTCCCTGAGCTGGTTTAATCTGTGGATCTAGCACATCTTTTGAAACAGGTCCTTAGAACAAGGTATGCCTGAGTCATGTTTTCACTAAAGCCGTTTAGATCAGTTTATCAACTACATCCACACCAACCTGAAAGCAAATTTAAAATTACAAATACACGTAGAGCAGCATTCTTGCAATTCAGGATGTTGCACCAGTAAAACTCCATTAGTTTTAGATGATAGAAGAACTGAGGATCCTTTTATAATTTCAGGCAGTAAAGCCAAGACGAAGAAATATCCCGAGTTTCAAAATGTGGCAAACATCATGTGTTCTGCTTTTAGAAAGCACGTTGGTGCACTTTGCCCTATATTAAACATGCCACCCCAGTATTCTCTTTTCTCTCTTATTTTATACAGGCAAAGGTTTCTCCAGATTTTACACACTCTCAGGTAAATAGCAAAGTATCACAATGAAAATATCAATCCCAAATATGGATTTTGAGTGACTCTGTCAACATAAAACCCATAGCTCAAAGAAAGACCTGGTAAATTTGACAGAAAGTGAAATATTTCAAAATCAAATTTTATTCCTCAACGTTATTTGTTTTCCTCCTTTGGGCACACTCCTCATTCTGGACAATAAAGTCATACCAATAACTTCCAGTATTGAACATTACTTTCTCTTCACACCCTCTTCCCAAAAAGGAACAAGCATGTTTCACTGGGTTAACAGAGACATCTGAAAGCATTTCTGCTTGGAGAGGGTTTGAAAAAGCTCTTTTAAAGCCCATTTGTTAAAACTTGATATGGTGACAGAGCCACATTAGGGGCATGCAGTTGCACTGATGAGGGTGGGAAGAGAATGTGAAAGGCAGCTGACTGCTCACATTTAGTTTGTGTTTCTCTTGCAGATATCATCTTCCACCTACTCTTTGCCATTGGATTTTGTGCTGTTTTATTATAAAACGCAGCCCAGTTGTGTTTCTTAACTCTTCCTACTCCTCTTTCAACTGGACTTCGTTACTGAAGATGTTTATTTTACAAAGCAAAAGTCACAAAAAAATATTTGTGCACCATTTTATCAGATAAATAAAACATTCCATGAGCTTTGTGCCTTGAATACTGGAGAATCCCAATGCAGATTTGCCTCTCCCCAGTATCTGCAGGCATTTTAAACTTGTGAAAACCCAAGGATTATGCATTCTACCAATGCCTCCTTTTAAAGGGATGTGATGCCAACAGTACTTGTTTCTATAAGGAATGTAGGGATATGCAAACTCAGCATTTTCTAACAGCAAATTTCCCTTCAGGGTCCCCCTTCCCTGTCAGTCACAGCGTGGTACCAAACTCCTCTCCAGGCCTGGTCTTGCAAGGTCCTAGCTTGATCTGTGAAGCCTTTGAATAGGATGAAAACTAACTTAACATGTCAAGGATGAGAGAAAAGGATGCTTTTTACATAGCAATAGTTAGAATGTCCTCAGAATTAATTACCAGACATTTCTTTCCTGCTTCTCAGCATTGTCAGCATTGATTGGATGGGTTAAGTAGAGTACAACACATGCTACAGTAGGTACAATACTGTTAGGAGTAGGACGTCTTGCTGACTGGGCAGGCTTAGTGCTGGATAACTGCATGGTGTGGATGCAAATTAAACAGCCTGAGGTTGGAAAACAAGCTAATGAGCTTCACACTTCCTTGAAGACATAGCTGCTGTTAGATACTACAAGGTGCAGGTGTTAGCTCTGCACCTGGGTAACAACAGCTCTTAAACAGCAAGAAGAACTCAACACAAAGGAAAGCCACAATTTCTGCTAAAGAGCAGGAAATATCAAGCCATGAAACAATTTCTCAGCAAGAGTGATGGTAGGTTCATTACTTCCAGTAATTACTAAAACAATATTGGACAAAAATCTTGAAAGCTTAAGAAACATTCCTAGTGCTTTTCCATGAAACTTTCAGGATCATAAATGTGCAAGAGAGAAGAATGCCTACAGCTGTTACGCTTCCCATTAGTGAGCACAATGGGTGTATCTGTGTCTGTACATACTGCAGCAGAAGCACATTATAGAATTTTTGCTGTTATTGTTAGAGGGGAAACCTCCTGAATAATTCTATTAAATTAAGGATGTTAAGCTCACTGTTCTTTTTGAAACCTCATTGCTATAAAGATAATGCATAGCTAGAATATGCACACATTGCAGGCATAGTTTTCAAATACAGACAGATCCCTCTTACCATGAACTCTATTTGCTGCTGTTGGTGTAAACTCAGTCTGTACATATTTATAAGTAATTGAGAAAAACAACGCTGTTTAGAAGCTGAAATGTTAGCAGGCAGCATCGCCCTGGGCAGCTGCGGCCAGAGGGTCGGTTCTACGGGCGAGCACTTGGCCTCACACACAACAGAAGGCACTCTCTGGACAGGGCTGCCTGATGCAGACAGGCGTTTCCAAGTAGCACATCTGTCACTTCGAAGTAATTCTTACTGATGCAAGTCTCTAAAGCAGAGCAGAGCTATTGAATGCTTTGTGCACCACAGGGCACTTTTATCAGAGGTTTTTCTGCAGGTTTTTCTCCTCTGCTTGCTGTTTTGCCTCCCTTTCCCCTTCCCTCCTTCCACTAACACCCCAAGTTTCAACCCCTCCTGCCAGACGGCTTTACCTCTTGAAGTTCTTGTCCTTGCCAAACGAGATTAACACACCGTCTTCTTCTCCAAAGCCCGTTTCTTTTGCCTTGCCTTTGCAATGGTCACTGCTCTCCTATCATGGCTATTTTGTGCAGAAAGACTTGAATTGAGTCTCCTTGGCAGGCTGGTTAATTTTCTTCCTGATTATGCAATAAGTGTTGCTTTGGAACAAACCTTGCAGGATTGCAGCAGCTGTGAAGTGTGCCTGTGAATTCCCAGGCCGCCTCCCTGCCCACCACGGGACAGGCAAACCTCCCCTCTTTGGTCCGGCCGGCACTGACGAGCAGGGTCCCACAGCCAGGCTGCTGTGGCTGCAGGGCAGGCAAAGCCCTGCTACCTGTGCCAGTCTGGATCGCTGTCTCCCTAGAGTCCAAAAATGGTTTACAGCTAAAAACAAATAAACAAAACACAACTGAAAAACAGCTCCCAGAGGTGGCTGTGAAAAGATCAATCTGCCAAAGAAGGCAGCAACGTATAAACAGGGTTCAGCTCCAGAAGTGAACCACTTACTGTTCCTTAAGGAAGCACAAGCTGTCCGTCCTAAACAGCTTGCATAAAAAATATGGACAGTAGTTCACCGCCATTTTTCCTAACCTGCATATCATCACTGTTTATTCTGCTAAATACTATTTATGTTGCCAGTATCAGAAAATACAGTGATTTCAATAGATTTTAGCACAAGCTAGATAGACTTCATAATTTCAGATGCACTATAATGACGGATCTTTTTCAGCTAGTGGGACATGAAGATGCTTGCCTCAATCTCTGTATCTGAAAGTCCAGCTCAAGGCTGGTCATGGAGATGTGGGGAAAGGAAGGTTAGTTACAGGAGATTCAGATAATCTGTTTAGGACCCAACATTTGTTTTCCTAAAGATTACAGTTTGGTTTTGTCCCACTTCTTCCTCCTATTTGGGTGAACTCTAAGGCATGAGTTGTCATATGTGTTCCTCCTCAGTTAGGCATTGTGATGCTGAAGCACAAGGTCACTGAGGTCATGGCAAGAAGTAGGAGCAAAATGAACACACAAAGATGTCAAGGTGATAAAAACAAAGGTTGCAGCACAGGAGTGCTAGTACAGTGACACACATTTACACAATATTTTGTTCATTAAAGATAGGTAACTTCTCACTTGCAAATGGTAAACACCATTAACCTGGGTGGCCTTTGTTTGACAGTCACTGCGTATGCAAATAACGATTAAGAAGGTCCAACAGAAATTGCCAGTGAGTGAGTCAGATATAACACAAAATCCTCATAAATACAAACCAGCAAGCATGCTACCTATGCAAGCAGTACTTTCCATCCTTGATGCTCTATATTGTGTCCCCACACAAGCAGTGGCATGGTATTGTGATTCCTACTCCTGCCACCCCATGTCCCATAGCAAAAAAGAAGGAGCAGGCTTTGAGACTGTCAAGTCAGAATTAATTACAATCAAGCATTATGTCTTATATACTTTGCTGGGATCCCATAATTTCAAATCCAAACTTGTGAACAAATCCTCAGTAGCTGGTATCAGAGGACATGCAATTGATTCTGCTGCAGAGATGGCAAACTAGGTGTGACCTGATATGCCCACATCGTGCATCCCCTGTTAGCTCAGTCCTGAAAGGAGTGAAGCCACACCAGGGCTGCAAGCCTTTCTGTAGGGGAAACTCAACTTGGTAGCACACTGAGGTGAACATTGCACACGCTGCCAGAATTGGCAATATATTACACAATACAAGCACAGGCAATGTCTCAGATCCAGACAGCACATATAAAAACACCCTGTCTTAGTCCTAATTTAAACACTGACTTCAGCTCTTTATTCTGTAAATCCATGACATTTTGTTTAAATGTCCCAGTCGGGGACATGGAAAAACTCTACTTATCTCAGAATAGTATCATAAGAACCATGACTCGGTACATACAAAACGCATTATAGAAGTAGATAGCCTGTATTAGGAGTGAACCTCCTCACTCCATTCTGAAGATCAAATCTTTCCCAGTCATCTCCAGCCGAAGGGCAGCTGTCACTCACAAGTACAGAGGAAAAAAATAGCTATTGATTGATTGGAACCCACAGCTCTTTCATGTAGCATATCATTGTGGCCCTGCAAAGGTTAAGTCCAGCAGCTTCAGAGAAATAAATAATAACCCTGGCAGCCAGGCACTCAAGGGGGAGACGAGTGTCCTGAGCTCTGTCAGAAGCTGCATTGCCCCCTGAAATGTAGAGATCAGGCTGCTTTCCAATACATTTTTCTTTACTTCGTTTTTACAAGAAAACCTAGTACCCATCTAAGAAAACCTAGTACCCATCTAATGTCTTAGCCTGCTCTTCAAAAGCAATTGTTAGAATTTAGAACTGGCACATAATGAAGTGAAATGTTGTTAAATTCCCCTATACGAAGGCCACCTGCAATGCAAACAGCTGCTCTGGTGCAACCAGTCTCCAGCCTTCCCAGACTGATTCCCACATGGAGCAGCCTGTGTCACCTCTCCTGCTAAATTTTCTCTGCGTGCGGTTCATCCACAACACCCTTCTCCCACAGACTGGCTCCCTCTGGGCACTGACACACCATGACATCACTAGAAGGGATCCCACCCTGCTGCAAGCCAGACTGCTTACCTGCTTACCCTCACCCACTCTAAGTCAAAAATAACATCTTTTTCTTCTGGGAGCAAAGACAGCAACATACATCAACACTCCTAAAACACAGACATTGAGAGTGTATATCATGCTGACCTCATTTTAAAAAGACAATTAAGCAACAATAGTTGGCACAGACTTGTCAGCAACATGGCCCTAAAATATGTTTTGAGAAGATGTTGTGGGTTTGAATTGCATTCTGCTTTGCCACAAGAACATTCAGCAGGGTCCAAATGATGCAGTACTGCATGAGGGGAAGTGGGGCATCCTATTCCTTGGTGAGCACCAAAACTGAGGTCTAATGCTAAAGCAGAGGTCTTATCACTGTGAAATGTTTGCACAGCATTATAAATTTACATGATGATTAATAAGCTCTGATAAGAGCACTCTGAACACTTCTCATTGTCTTCATGCCCAACACTTCTGTGCTAGCACCTTTTAGTGAATACCTCAAAGTACTCTAAAAACAGTAACTGATCAATCTGTCTGGAAGATTTAATCTTCCCTTTACAATCTATGAAAACTGAGGCAGAAAGAAGTGAGCAGGTCACAGCCGGGGGGCACATCAGATTGTTACTCATTCCAGTCTAGGGGAATGTTACCTGAATAACAGAAAGTCTTCAAGGAAAATATGTAGCCTGATCTGATAATACTGAGGATGAATTGTGAATTGAGAAGATTTGCAAATTGTGCATTTATTTTACGTGTGTTGGAAAGAGAAATTCCATATATACAGAAAACCAAGACAACAAATGTCAGGATTCCGATACACAATTTGTGACGTACCTGGTTACCCACAGTAACAAATCACAAGCACCCACAGCAAACATCAGGTAAATCTCAAAGTTTAATCACCTAGAAGGAAGTTTACACCAACAAGTTTTACCTCACACTTGTGCTAGGTGTGCCACCATGCCTCAGTACGTGGCAACACTTACCCTCCGACGTACCCAGACCTCCACCCCCAGCTCACAACCAGCCAGACTCAGGCTGTTTGCCGGTGCGAAGGCCATTAAGGCAGCTTCAGCTTCTCTGTGGGTATACGGCCTATCTCAAAAGTAATCACAGCAGCTAGGAATTTCACAGATATCATAGCTATTTCTTCAGTGTGACTGATTGCACTGCAGACAGGTAGGCTGCTAGCCACCATACAAGTATCACCAGTGGTTTCTACTTTTAGCAATAAAAAGAGTGTAACTATACTTAACTGCATATCCTAGAGGTGGGGTGCAGGGTGCAAATAAATCTGAAGCTTCACTCCTACAGGGACTATTTTGCAAAATGTAAAGGGGGGGGGGAAGATGTTTTGGACTTGCTGTATCAATGGTCCTTCACTGGTCGAAACTGAATGTCATTCAGGTTTTTTCCTAGGGGAGATCTTGAACAACTTCACAACTTTCTTTGGCAGATAGGGAAACAAGTTTCCTCCTCGCACCCATTAATAGATAATAAAAATGCATTTGCTGCTAACATTTCTACTGAGTTATTCTAGCAGAAGTCCCTCTCCAAGGCCAGCAGAGTCATGACGAAAGCTTTGCTGTTCCATGACTATTTTCTCAAAAGCCAGGAAGTGCCAAACACCATGTGTTTTCAGGGTGTAACAGAAGAGGCTGCATAGGTCACTCAGTAGACCGACCACCTGAAGGGGGATGCTGAGAGATCACAAGTTGTAGCTCCATCAAGCAGTGAGCGGCTCTCTCCAGTGAAGCTAGGAAGGAGGAGGAAAAGGGATAATTTGTTTTGTGACCACTGTTTCTTGTTCTCCGTTTCCTTCATTTGTCCTGATTTGTTTTGGAAATAGCCAGAAGTTACTGAAAGCATTTTGCAAAACTTCAGCAGGAATCAAGGAAGGCGATGCATGGAGATCACTGACCATCACGCTGACCAACATTGCCTTCCTGTTTCTTCCCCTGCTCTGACATTCCTCTGCATCCTCCATTGGCTCTTGTTTCTTCATTTCAGGGATGTTAGAGGTAACACTTTGGTTAGCAACATATTTGTACAAAGCGTCAGTCAAAAAGCCCAGGCAACACTGATGACAAGCTCATCTGCCTTCCTTTTCTCTGTCACCAACTGCACCAGTCCCTCCAAACGATCAACATATTTTTCCAGTTTGTTCTCCATCCTGTCCAAGATCCTAATGTGCCTACTGGGGCATATACAAGATCACAAATTTTTTATCATCTGGTGCCAAACAACACAGCATACTGTGTATAGTTTCAGATTCCAGTAGTTTCCTCCTGGTGGCTGGATTTCATGGCAAGGGAGGAAATGACTTGTCTGTTCCATATTCCAGGCCTTTTCATGAGGTGCCATAGTTTGATCATGCTTGGGTCCTCCTACCACATGTCTCTGCAGAATCTACATACACTGCTAACTACACAGTCATTTCTCACACTAGTTTAAAGAGGTAGCTTGCTGAGGGAAGAAAAAATTTAACACTGGCCCCAGCGGAGCAGAATAACAGTTCATCTAACTCAAAAGCCTCCCTCTGACAGTAACCACCAGCAGCTGCGTACAGAAAGGGCAAAAGCAACAGAACACATACACAGCGAATCCCAGGGTGCCCTCTAACAACTACTGTAACCTACAGCTATCTTGCAAGACACAAAGCTGTAGGCTTGCATCCTGGCCAAATTCTATCACAGATTATTATATAATAAAATACTGTGATATTGAAAGGAATAAAACACAATTACCTGAGAGAACAGGTCACAGAGGGGGGAGATCAGGGGCATCTATTTTTCAGTAAGCGCAACTGCAAAGGATGAGGCACTTTTATATATTTTATCTTTTTGGCTTCTTTTGAGGCTTTTTATATGTAGCAAGATTAATGTGACCTATTTTGCTTCAAGAAGAGACTAGACAAACATTTAAAATTTGTAGGGAGAGTATTGATCACAGATACAGAAAACTAAACAAGAGGCACTCCATCACCCCTGGTGCCTGAAGCAACCACAGTCTGTATTAAAAAAAAAGGAGACTAGCTTACTATTTGCCTAATTAACATGACACTTCATTTCAACTGGATATTAATTGTCTTAATTTCCTGCTCTAAGCCACTGTTGTGGGCTGTTCAGCAGCTACTATTTCCCTTCTCTACAACAGCTGCATTTGAGTGGTAAACAAACAACTCCTCTACATTTCACATGGTCTACAAAACACTTCTGATACCTGTCAAGTGAAACGTAAGACCTGTTTGTGGTTATAGGCCTGTCACACGTGAGCAAAACTCACCCTTCACATTTGCTTCTCTTGATCGCTTTTTCGCAGAGAAGAAAATTAGTCTCTGCTCTGTATTTTCATCCCAACAAGCTCTTAAGGTGGTGGATGATCCTTGCATTGCACTTCACACACACTAGGATGGCTGTAGGGATGAGTCCTTGATTCTGTTGATAATCTCTGAACACAGCAAGCATGATTCATCATGATCCCAGGTCCCCATATGGCTATTCTCATTTAGTATTACCCATATTTGATTGAAAATGTGTATAACAAGAAAAGGGATGTGTCCTTCCCATAAAGGGTTCTGGCTCCCCACCTGGGAAAGCTTCCAGGCTAAGGATTGCATGCAACCAGGGAACCAGCAGGAATCAGTGCCAGAACTTACACAAATAAGAATATCAAATAAGGAGAAATTGTCTTTTAAATATGCAATGGACAAGAAGATATCATGTGAGTGCTTTAGATGCACTGGAGAGAAATTGTAGCCATGGTTGCTGAAACAGGTGTAAAACTGAGAAGGAATTGTGCTGAGTTGCTTGAAATTTGGGGCATGGTGGAAGTGGGGGGGGACTTGAAGCATACATGTGGTTAGTTTTTTTAGTAATAGAGTTTACAGTCAGTGATAGGATCTCCATCTAGTATTAGAAATGCAATAAAGAAATTACTAGTAAGCTTAGGTAAGTTCTATAATCTTGTACAATATTTATGAAAAGGTCAAAATGCATAAAAGTCTTTGAAGATGAAAAGTGACATCTTTAGTATGCAGACAGATACATTACTTTGTCTATACTAATCTCAGACATTCTACGTTTCAATGCAAGTACAGTACATATAATTCTTTCTGGATGAAAATACACACTTCCAAAAAGGATTATATGAAAAGATAGTTTAAAACAAGCAATATAAAAATATGGCAACACTAGCTTCAGAAATCCTTGCGAGCTCTCTTCTGCTTCCCTCCTGGAGGAGCCCTCGTTTCCCATCAGCCTACACAGTATCATGGTTCTGCTACGGCTACCTGGCATTGCCCCATCTGCCTTCAGACATCTGCCAGTGACTCAGGCCAAAGGCTGATCTCAGTGCTGACTCCTAAATCTAGTCAAGCAGTACCTGAGAACAGACCCAGACCTGATTTTGCTGTACAAACAGAATAAGAAGAACACGTAGGAAACTCAAATGCTAGGAAGGATATAGCAGTGCTAACAGACTGCTGTAAAAGTTTGTCTTAGGAATAACTTTAAATTCAAGGTCCTTTAGCCTAAGTTAGATCAAAAAAAGACAGGAGGAGTAAAAATAGAACTTTCGTGAGGAAAGGCTCTAGAAAAAAGTGAACTTCGCACCCTAACAACCAGAACAGACCACAAAACAAGGGTAAACTGGTTCAGGTAACCACAGGGGAAGAACCAGGTTAGGCATTATGTCTGATCAACGAGAGGATGACAATTCTTTTGCTGTAGTTCTGCCATTGCAGCTCTCTATTTGCGGTCAGATATTAAAAGCATTACTGTGCCCCAGAGCGCTGTAACTCAGGCACTGAGCCCAGGTTTCCATCTCAAGAGTGAAATAAGATCCTCATTCCTTTGTAATTGTCACCTGAAGGTTGGGCATAATTTACTATGAGGCTGCCCAGTTGGTGGCATTTCTTAACATCTTACTATTTATGAAAATATAAGAATTAAGATTTTCTTTTATCTACAATTTCTAGCTACAGGGAAGCGGAGCAAGGCGTAATTGCGGCAAAACATGATTAGTGCAGCAGCACGCTGCCAGCTTGCTCTGCTGTCATGTAATCTCTGGCAGCACTTCAGCACCTTTGCACCATTCTGGCAGCTGAGAGCAACTGGGAAACTGGTTTGATCAGTGCTCAGGGAGTCTGCCAGGTGTGGTGTTACCTGGGATCGGCTGGTGCTGCCATCTCTGCCTGGCTTTCCCAGAGAGGGTTTCAGCAGAGAGGCTTAAAATTTCCTAAAATCAGCCTGAAGGATTACCTGGTGATGACTGTGGAGCTGGGCCAGAGGACATGAACTTCTTCATCAACAACCTGGATGAAGAGTTAGAATGTACCCTCAGCAAGTTTGCTGATGACACCAAACTGGGAGGTGTGGTAGACACACCGGAAGGCTGTGCTGCCATT
>Ga0065711_1028878_pt1 | contig 38737 bp, 18 predicted proteins | sample Hoacrofraction12_FD_59098 | JGI IMG/M metagenome (GOLD analysis project Ga0065711, IMG submission 59098) | Hoatzin crop microbial communities from Cojedes, Venezuela - Epithelial fraction 12 v2 (version 2) | ecosystem: Host-associated > Birds > Digestive system > Esophagus > Crop | place...
CCCCAGCACCGCGGACAGCTCCCGGCGGGCCGAGCCCCAGCACCGCGGACAGCTCCCGGCTCCCGGCGGGCCGAGCCCCGGCACCGCGGACAGCTCCCGGCTCTCGGCGGGCCAAGGCCAGGGTGCGGGGTGCCGCTGGGCTCTGCCCGCGGGAGGGACATCGGTGCCCGGCTCCGGACCTGCTCCGTGACTCGGTGTCCCGGTTTATTGCGTACTGCTGGCAGCCCTCTGCTGTAGGAGTACGCCGCTCTGCCGAGAAGGACGCCGAGAGATCCCCACGCACAACCACCCGTCTCTCTCACGGAACCAGAAGAGGGCTTATCTCTGGGCTCGGAGTCTGTTTGTTTTCTGTGGATCGGGATTCACAAGCTTGGACAGTGCCTGTTTACAGTGGTGTACGAGTCTACAGACCCCAAGGTGCACTACGGAGTTAGAAAGAAACCTCGGATCTGTCGCGCTGTGGAGGGGTAAAAGAAATCCTATACAACTGGTAAACCTAGCCCAAGTCTTCCTACCTCCTTGCAACCAACTTTACCCCCCCCCAACCAAGAGAATTCCCTCCTTTCTTCCTCCCTCCATGCTCCTTCCTTCAGAGACTATAGGATGAGGCATTTCCTTCTATTTGGCTCAGGGTAAAAGCATACCCTGGGGGCAGCAGCACACATCTGGCAGGGACTGAAAGGTTTTAATCCAGCCTCTACTGCAATCAACAATGGCAAATGAACCGGTGATTCTGAATGTTTATGACATGGTGAGTATGAAACAGTACTGATTGGGGGGGAGAGGAGGCAGCGGGGCCGGGTGGGAGTTTGTGCTTGGAGGCAGGCATTGTATGAAGAGTGGCCAAGCATAGATCCTCAGAGAGGCTGATCCCCACCACCCCAGACTCCTCATCCAAGCATGTCGTGTTCTGGCTGTCAGAGGTGATGATGACCCCAGCTTTTTTCTTTGAAATCTTTATCTTATTGGGCCAGATTAGAGGTAAAACTGTGCCTAATTTTCTGGGGGATTGTTCAGGAGCAGCACTGGGTGAGGGGAGGACTTTTAAATTTCCAGTGTCCCAGTTAAGGAAGGAGATGTGATCACATCTTTGTTGGAGCTAATTGTCTTTTAATTTTGGGTGAGCAAGCAGTGCCATGCTGTGGGGAAGGGGTCAGGATTTCATCCAGGGAGAAGAAACAACAGTAGAATTGCAGTAAAGACATGGTTTCTAGGCTAATAATCTGGATCAGTCCCTCATGTGCATAAGACTGTAGTTAATAATTTTCTCTGAAGGTTAATTGCAACAACGGGAGTAAGAAATTGTCTGAACTGGTGAAGTTTCAGCACAGGGACATGCTGCTCAGCAATGTTTCCTGAAAGTTCACAGTGTAGCAAGTGGGTTTCCTTGCCCTCCTCTTCCAAGAAGGAATGTGAGTGGGAATTATCTGTGCTAACAAATCAGAAGATCCAAATCCTAGCCTTGGCACAAGCCCCTAGAGAGAAGAAGCCTTGGCACAACCTGTTTGCTTTCTGGTCCAACAGAAGCTTAGGAGAGGCATTTTCAGATGAGGAACATTTTGATGATGATGTACTTCCTCTCAATTTTTTGCTTATGAACTAGTGATTTAAAAAAAAAAGAGTAGTTTTCAGATCTCCCCAAAATTTAGTAAACTTTGCTGGGAAAAATACAACCTTATGAGGCCCAGGTGCTGACAGAGCTCTGAATATCTAGCTCCAGACCTTTAAGGTTATGGCATACATTTGCTTTTTGCCACCAGACAGTGACAACTTTCAACAGGAAGCCCACAGAACAGTGTGAGTTTACCTGTTGGGGGAATCCAGAGAATAGACACCAAAGTAAACGTCAAACTCTTCTTATTACAAAGATTAAGTGATCTGTAGTTGACTAAAAAAGCTGGGTTGTTTTCTGAAGGAAGAGGGAGTCATAAGGGCTATTTAGGTAGTACTGCATCCATATTGAAGGACAGTCTGAAAAGCACAACTACAGTGGCTTGAAGCCCTCTTCCAGGGCTATTATTGGTAAAATTGAGTAAGTTGGTGTAAAATCCTTCCCTAGACTTTGGTCTTGAGTGTTTAATGGTCAGTTGCTTGGCAATCTGAACTGTGAACTCCCCCATGTTGGTCTTCACCCAACAACAGGTCTTTGACAGGTCTGGTAACCCAAGCAGGTGGTAGCTAGACCATGGTAACAAGGGACTGGCATTGCAAATGCACACAGAAGACTTTCTCATTAATACTTTGAGGAATACAAAGGGATTGTGTTGCCCTTTTATTATATCCACTGTCTTCCTTGCAATTTTTTTAGTTTGTTCTGTAGTAGGCTATGGTCTTAACTTTCCTCTCTGAGCCACTGTTGAGCTGTCCCAAATCGGTGAACATTTTGCTACTGAACTAAAGAGATCTGAATACTGGATGGATATGGTATTTGCCTTTTTTGTGTGATTGACACCAAAGATTTGGACTTGCTGTTCATGGTCATTGTGTTTTGAGATGGACACCCAGCCACAGTGAACTGAACTGAGGTCATCAGTTTAATTCAGACCGAGCAATTTTTGCTGCTTAGCAAGCCATGAAAACCTTCATGTGTGAGTACTAACTCCACGGCTTAACCACAAGTTAATGCTCTGTACATAGAAACCGTTCTATTTTCATATAGCATCTGTTTGACTACCACTGAGTCACCTTTAGTTCAAGTCCTACATTATGATTATTGAGGCTACATGCTTTTCCATTGCTGCTATGATTTTAACACCACGGAGATTGGAATGTAGCCATGCAAAATCTGCACTTTGTTACACTGTGGTGGGGAATTGCGGGGGAACTGGGAAATGAGCACATTTGCTTGAATGACTGTTGGAAAACTAATCTCAAGGAGAAAAAAAGACAGCTGGGGATCACAATTAACTGAATGTAAAGCTCTGCTTTCCTGACAAGGAACATTATTCCTGTATGGCATCTGGAGGCACTTACACTGCAGGAAAACTTACCCCTAGGGCAAAAGTTCAATTATGGGTTTTGTGCAGCTATGAAATACCCACTTTGTGTAGTCTTGTGTATTCAAAGATTATAGCCATTTATCCTTTTATCCATAGGTTATGTACCAGGATTCTTTCGGAAAAAAGTGTTTCTATTTAATGAGGCATTTTGCACAAATAGCTGAAGCAGGTAGATCTATTTGTAGACTTTCTTCAGCATGAAATTGAGCAAAAATCAACGGGTACTCCAAGTGTTCAAAATATCATTGTCAAAAGCAACTTCCCTCACCCCCAGCACACAGGGTACTTATATCCTGTCTTATCTGCTGCTAAAGAGCTTGTACACACCTGTACACTTGCAAAATAGACAGGGCAGGAGAACTTTGCTGCCCCACAAGGACATTTTAAAGAGTGAATATGCAAGATACTGAACTCTGATTTAAGCTGTAAGTGTGAACACAGAATAACAACATGGATCAGGGGTTTGGTCATGGATGAATCTCTTTCCCAATCTGAATCCAGCTCTCTCATGGACTTTCTCGAAGTCAACAGGTGTTCAGAGACCTACATGAAATAGCTGGGTCTGTAAAATCTATGACAGAGTTTGCTCTGATCAGCCACTTATCACTTTGCCTTCAGAGGGATAAATCAAATTCCCCTTCATAACTTGCAGCTCTCTTCCCTCCACTCTGCCTTAATAAGCTGTTTATCGTGGATCAGATCTTACTTAGATCACAGGGCTGACTTTCTTCAGCCAGGATATCATCCTGTTTCCTCATTGCTTTAAGTCTTTGTGGCTTGCTTTGGAATAGTTGACTTAATCACTGTACATTAATAAATGTTGCCTACTTAAATCAGACAGAAGATTATTGCCTAGGTTTACATCTTTAACAAGCAAGCTAAACACATTCCACTAAAAATAGTTCTTGTGGCAGAGATTCAAGTTGGGGGCTCTCGTAATATTTTCAGCTTATTGCATAGCACATTCATGCTATCAAATTAAAAGCAAAGATATTCATATCACTGCTGTCCCTCTTTTATTACAGATATGGTTGTCCCGAATTTCCACTGTCTTTGCAGCAGATAATATACAAAAGTGTCATTTTGATCTACCTGTATTTTGTATTACTCTTTATGCTGGGGAAAATGAGCCCCTGAGATGTGCTGCAGAGGAGAATGAGAGCCCTGGTCTGCAGGGATCCAGGGAGCAATGATGTAAGGTCTGTTTGGATGAGAGGGGTGCGTCTCTTTCTCAGCCTTGTCCCTCTGTTATTCCATTGATTACATTGACATTACTTGTCATCCTCTCTGGAGTGAATGAGAGGGAAATAAGATTCGGGTCACTGTAGAGACACTAGTTCTAAGATTTTTCCTTGTGACTTCCAACTTCAGAGAGATACCCAAAATGTAATTATTTATAATAGTCCTCCCATATTCTTTCAGTTCTTTATGTAATTTATGTCATTTGCCAGCTAAATGGCTGAAGACCATCAGCTGGTGGCAAAGGGTGGTCCTGCAGGTGACTGACTGGCGTCTCTCTTGCTTTACTGATCAGTGGATGATGGTGTCATGGACTTGATTTCTTTGTCACACCACTGAGTGGATCATCCAAGTGGCCCTGACAGAAGAACAAACGCAATAGCATTCTTGTCTCCATGGCAGTGATAAAGGCCTCTGTTTCGTATTTGTGATATTACGGCGAGCAGCCTGTGTTGAAGTAGGGGTGGCATTTTGGTCTAAGGATGTAAAAGCTTATATTCATGTATGTTATTTCTAGGAGTTCCGGGAACATGAATCTCCTGATTTTTATTGGTGTGGTGGAACAGAGCATCCTGGGAAGCTGCATCTGCACAGAAGGCAGTATTTCTAGGGAGGGAAGAGAAGGAGAAAGATGGTGTTACAAACCCTGAGGGTTTGTAATGAGTTTACCTTCCTCTCTGAGTTTATATGAGAGAGGAGAAGCAGTTTCAGTTGTACCACCGAGAAACATTGACCCTGGTCTGTGTAGCCAATCAGTGTGTGGTCTCCCAGCAGAGGCTGATCAGAAGATGATCACAACCTGTGAGTGGCTTAGGTGGGGAAAAGAGCTCTGATGAGGTTGTTTCCACCTGGGTGTGCAAATGTCTGTCATCTTACAGTTGCTTCTACATAGAGCTGGACTTAGGGACTGGGGGCTGGCAGGAGGGTGCTGGGTCAAGAAGGGGAAGTTACAAGAAGCAGTCTGGCTACTCTGTCAATCCCAGGAGAGAGGTAGGTAGTATTTTTGGACAAGCAGTTGTGCTGTGGGAACCTGTATGTGGGACTCTGCAGCAGATGCTGGGACAGGGTGAAAGTTGGGTTTTGTTTATGTGCTCTGAGGAAAGGATTGTCAGAGAGTCCCTGCATGAAGAGGACACACCAGCTATCTGTAAGGAAAGGCATAAAGCTAGAGGTTTTATATGGCCACAGAATAAGTCCATAAAACTTCAGTGCTTTAAGCCAACTTCTCTGATACAAAATAGTTTTATGGAGGTGGGAGTTACTTTTCCTTTTGCACTTTTCAACTCTGTCATTTTCAGCATTTTTCTTTAACATCCATTGGTTGGTTGTGATTTGGAGATGGTGACCTGTGTGTACCATTGAAAACCAGCATAGACTTACCATCCTAGCATCCCTTTTTGGCTTCAGTGCAAGTGGAAAAGAGAAAGACAGACTCTTGGCCACTATAATTAAATGCTTTGGGACTAAAGGAATAGAGGTGCTTTATACCTCTAGCTTCAGTACATAAGGAGCCTTTGAGTCTCTTTTAGAAGCAGCAACAGGTTTGCAATCACTTCATTCTGTGAAGTTGTTGTTTTAAGCACTGACTAGATCATGGAACGTTTTATCTCTCTGGAGGAAAGAATAAGTCTACTTACTCAGAAAAGTGTCAACATGTTTGTGATTATGGTTACTAGAGGTCTCAGATGCTCTCAGCTCACTTTAGAAGAGTGAGAAATTCTATTGCAGGTGGTGGTTCCATCTCTGCACTACTTTTTAGTTGTTTGTGAACTGCTGTATGTGGAGTAGTGCAGTATCACCTGACTCTATTTGGTGTTCCAGGAAGCCACATGGAAAGCAAGGGGACTTTTTCATCAAGTAGGTTGATAGCTGTGGAGTTTCTTACTGCGATGAGCTAAAGAGATGCTCTAAGTTAACAGAGCAACTTGTGGTCTTGAAAGATTAAGTGATACAGAGTCACTAGCATCTCTTCTTTCTTTTTCTTCCTTCATATGTTGGCCAAACTGAATGTATTTAACAAATGGAGAGCAAAATGTGAAATATTGCCTTTGGGAGATCCTAATTAAATTCTGGCAGCTCCTAATATATACATATATAAAGTTGTTCTGAAACAAAATCACCACTTTTTAAAACACATTAAATGAAATGTTTTGACTCTTCCTTAAAATATTTGCCAATCATCTCTGGCCAAAACTGTTTGCCAGATCTGAATCATTTCAGTTCTCCAAAACACACTGTTAACTCAAAAGTTTGCCATGTTCTTGGAAGGGCTTGGTAGTTGTATCATATTCTTATTTATTCTTTGGCTGCTCTCAAAGCTCATAAGAATTCTCTCTTGCATGAATAAGCCTTGACTAAGGAAGATCGGGGGTGTTTTATCTTCTTCACAGGCTGGTTGTGGGAGTAAGGTCCAAGGTAAATCCTTAAATTCCTGAAGGAAAAAGGGAAGATTTTGGCCTTGGAATTTTACATTATCACTGACTCTTCATTTATCCAGAGCCTTTTTCATTCTGCTGTCTTCAAACTACATCAAGTACAGCGTACTGGATAACAAAACAGAATGGTGAGATACCAGGTGCCCGTATGTAGGAATTGGTTCCTCATGGTGCTATAACATGTCCTGCATAAGTGTTGTCTGTTTCTAAGTGTAGTTGAACGTAGTGCTTGTCACAGGTGGTAGTGTGAGGATCAGGTAGATCTCAGCTGTTTGTTTTTCTGTGCCTTCCTAGAGCTTTTGGTTGGCCTTCTGCCCTGGGCTTTTTTTTTTTTCAGTGAGACTGAGTTTAGACTGTTAACCTTTTCTGATGCTGTGTAATAGGTCTGGGCTTCATAATCACTCTGGTAAAGTAATGGTCCCACTGCAAAATCTGTAACAGTAATGTCATACTGTGATACTTGTTATTATGGGACCAAAAACTCTCTGGAAAGACTCTTGGTTAGAGGCCAAACGGGCCAGGTAGGCCACTGCTGTGAATGAGACAGGAGGCAGAGAAAGCTGCTCTCATTGGATGTCAGCAAGAGTCCCAAGCCCAAGGTATGAGAGGGCTGTCCAGACTGCTTCACTTTTCTTGCATGCAAAATTTCCCAGTGCAAATGCTCTTGACTTTGAAAAAAAAGAAAAACAGTGTTATGGCAAATCTAATGGCAGTACATTAGAGTTTGTGAATAAATCAGGTTGAGCAACCTCACGGTGTGTTCGGGTGAGGGAAACTAGGCTTTGTTTCTGCTTGTCTTTTCCTCCTAGACTGCATCAATTTAATTTGAGTGACAACAGGGTGACCTCAGCCAGGCCAGTCATAGAGTGGGATTACTGCCTTGCCCTGCTTGAAGTCAGGAGCAGAGGGAAAAGGAAAGCAGTTTGGTGATGCAGAGCGCTGTGTTGTAGTCAGTGCCTGGTTGAAGCCTGTGAGAAAATGATGAAATGCAACTAGATGTCCCTTCTCTCCTGTATCTTCGGAGAGACGAAATCAATTGGAGAAAGAAAAGATAAAAATCCAATACACTGAGATACAGCTGAGTCTATTCCTTCAAGAAGAAGGAGCCCAAACATGGCGTCTGATCTAAACCAATTAAGAAACTAAAGAGTAAGTGGCATGGCCTGGCTTAGTAAGTCCAGCGATGAAGTGTGCCCATTTATGCATAATAAATGGATTTTTGTTGTCTTAGCAACAGCCTGGAGATGTGTTATCCATCAGGGGAACAGTCTGTTTTGATGTTGTTGGGGTGACAAGCTGGCTACCTGTCCATGTTACTGCTGATCTTCTCCAGCACTGCATTTCTTGAGCTACTCTATGCTTATGCATGAGATATTTTAAGAGCTGTCTCTTGACAGTACACAGAGCATTGCTATCTCCAGCTACAGCATTCATCCCATCAGCAAGCTCATTGAACCAGTGCTCTGTTGCCCAGTGGACTGACTTGAACTGACTCATCCAGGGCAATGTGGGAGTTCTCACTTCTGCTAGTCCTGCACGCGGCAAGAAAACTGCTCCACAACATGCTGTCCTTTACATGAGCAAATATAAGAAACCCTTATGAATGAGGAGAACCTAGGAAAGATAACACGGCATAAAAAAAGTGTGAACTCTGCTGCTGGAGCAAAGCTTTGCAGGTCCTGTCACTAGCCCAATTCCCACATCAGTGTCCTTGAGTTAGTTCCTGCACATGACAATCTGACTTAGTGTCTCTAAAGTGCTTATTTCAATGCAGCCTGAACTCTTGTGGAGTCAGGAGTCTTATGGGCAGGATTTCAGGTGTAAGCCCAAGGGCTCAAGGTTAGGTCAGCTCTAACTTAGAGATACAGATAACTTTTGCTGCTACTGGAAGATATCCTTTAATCCCATCTACAGGCAAAGTCACAATCCCCTGGCCTGTCTCTGAGCAACTCTGAGAGAAATGATTGTTTCCTCTTGAAACCATATGGAATTTTCTCTGGTGTTTTTCGAGGTTTCCCCAAACAGCAAGGCAGACTCCTTTTAGAACATGACACTGCCATCAGAAAGATTTAGCCTCTGGCTCATTAGGCTGTCAAGGTTCCTAATGTCACTTGGCTATTCTTTAAAATGAACAAACAAAACCACCAAACAAACAAAACCCTCAGTATTGATGAAAGCTGAATGAATGTGTTGACAGGACTGGAGACCTCCTGCCAAACAAATTTACACTGACAGTAGCAAAGGAGACCCTTTTGCCTTCTCTGCCTCATTCCTGGTTTATAGGTTGAGCTGCTGTGGTGTCCTGGCTCAGCTGGTCATCCAGCTTCTTACTGAGGGAGTCCACAGGGACCAGTTACACACATGGTGGGAGCATCTGCTGGGGAAAGCTGAGCATTAGTGATAAAACCAGAGCTACTAAGTTGGAACAGCTGTCAGATCTATTTCTAAGTGTGGTGATGGGCAGGTATATAGTTATGCATTAGTGCAAAGAACTGAATTTAAATGGGTGTCCTAGGGCCAAAAGCTATGTTAGTGACCTGGGTTGCCCTTATTCTAATTCTCTGGTTGTTTCAGTCTCTCTTGTTCCTGTCATTATGCCAACCAAGATGACGTAGCTGAAGCTGGGGAGGGAGGCAGAGATCAATCAATACTTAAAATCTATATTTCTGCTGGGGAAGAAAAGAAGCTAAATTCACAAGTCTGATGATTCTTTCTCTAGCAAATGGACCCAAACTGTTAGGAAAGAAAAAAATGTTTGATACCTTTCTAGGTAAACACCGAATGTTCTTGAGTATGAAAGATCTAGAGGAGTGAAAGTAGGTAACTCCTTACTTCAGAGCTTTATCTAATCAGCACGTAAATCTGTGAGACTTCTCATCTCAGAGTAAAATATGAGGCTGTGTCCTAAAAGAGGAAAATTGTATTAATCAGTGACTTATTTTTTTAGCAATGAATTGTAACGTGTCTGGAAAAGCAATGGTATGGAAAGAAGGAATGCTGTGGGTTACAAATGATCTCTGATGGGTATGAATGCTTATCTACAGAAGCAAGTGTCGGATGCTAGAAATGCTGAAAGTATTTCAGCCTGTTTAGCAAGTGCCTTCATCATGTGGGTCAACACATGGGTCAAATGCCATGTGACAACTGATAGATCCACATCTCAGAAATGGAGGACCTGGCACAGTCTAAGCTCTGTTGATAACAGGGTTTGCTGAACCTTCAACCATGGATCTGGTACTTAAACTGACAAGGAACTATCAAACCCTTTGCTATTCGCTTCAATATCTTCTGCTAGTGATTGATTTATACTGGATACTGATGCAAGAAAAAAAGCTTCCTAGATGCTGATTGCTGCCTCAGGGTTTGGAGTGCATGAGAAGCAAAATGTTGCCTTCTGAGAGTGAATTATATGCTTTGCATATGTTTGCTTTCCCTAGGTACGTGATGTTCTTCTAGATATCTGCTCTTGGCTCATCTGTGTGTCTTGCTCTGTTTGGGATAACTTGGAGCAGATGATTTTATAATTGCCCTGTATTTGTCATTTGTCCCAGCTCTGGATTAGCCTGGTGAATGTGAGAAGTGACAGAGAGAGAGGACCAAGAGGTTAAGCATGGGACTAATCTGATAAGTCATTACCTCTGTCATTAACCTGCACTCTTGGGCAGTACTTGGGGCAAAAGCCTTAGCAGGCTTCTTCTAGTTGCATAAGAAGAGGCCTAGGCTGTAGGTATTTCCAGGCAGGGCTGAGGTGCTTTTTTAGAAAATCACTTTTCTAGAAAATGAAAGGCTCCATTCAGCTGCCTAAACACAGACATCAAGGGCCGTTTTAGGATATCCATCTGACCTCTGGGTTCCTCTCAGGAAAGATCCAGGTCTCTTCCCTCATGGATTCTTTTTCATAGCTATCAACTTTGTAGAGATGTCTTGAATATTTTGAGGCATTTGTGTTGGCATGACATGCCCAGAGGTTCTGACATGAGTGCTGCTTATGTGCCAGGGAAGGATCAGTAGTAGTTCTGCATTTGACTTCTAGTATCCAGTGTGGTGATGCATCTGGAGTGACAGAGACCTGGTTAAAATCCCTGAGGGACTCGAACACAACTGCCCCTTCACGCAGGTCTGCCATAGAAGCAGACAGCAGGAAACTCTGGATTTGGTTATTCTGGGTCTCTTGTCTCAAAACATTTAGGTTTTGTTTGAAATATTCCCTTAGCAGAAGAGTGGATGTTTCCAGTGGATCCTGGCTGTGCCAGGAGGGTGTCCAGGCTGGAGTCAGGCTATAATATTACTCACACTTGTTCTCTGGCCCACTGAACATGTATTTTATACAGAAGGAATCTTTTCTTCACTTTATATGAAAGAAAACTGCTTCACCATGAAGGACTGAGAAGGCCTGACTGTACATCCATTATGAGAAGGTGATCAGGCTGCTTCCCTCTGAGGCAGGTGGAGAGCCAAACCCCCTCTGGCAGGCTGAGGTGATTAGGAAGTTGGTCTGCACCCTCCTGGACAAGTGTCTGGACTCCTGGTTATCAGGTAGAAGCAGAAAGCACTTGCTCCTCGTGGTAAGTAGAGGACAACCTTGCTCTTCCCTCCTCCTATTGTTCTGTTTCCAATCAGGGCATTTTTAGACAGATGTCAGTCTTTGTTGCCCTGACAGGATCTCTTCTGCCTTTTTCTCCTTAACTGGCTACCTAATCTGGAGAGACAATTACTTGAGAAGCCTTTTTTCTGAGTCTGTCCCAGCACTAAGAATACACAGGGTACTGCATCTTTAGAGTACCCCTGTGATGGAGGCATTGTGGAGAGGTGGGAAGGCAGTGCTGGAGTTTTCCAAATCTGCGGAGGCCAGAGCTAAAAATGCATGTCCCAAGCTGAAATCCACCCACCATCTGTCTCCAGTTCTAACATTCATTGTTCTTGATTGCAGTGCCATTTGCTGTGCCCTTGTTCACTATAATTGTTATGGCTGCTCGTTATCCAAGGCAGCTGGCTATCTTCTTTGGCAGTTCTTTGGGATGTGGAATAGACCTCTTCTATTTTCTGCTCCTGCAGCACTGTGCCTCTTGTGCTTGCTACTGTGAGAATATTGGGGGCCAGTGCATTGAGGAATGGGCTGTACTGAAATAAATCTGAACAGATTAATCCCGGTGTAAGCCAAGAAGAAACAGAATGCAGAGAGAGAGGAGCAAATTAAATGGGTCCATTTCAAGCTCGGGTGTTCTTGGGACCAGAAGTAAAGAAATACTGCAAATCCTTCTTTTCTCTATGAGTCTCATAACATAGGCAAAAAAGCTGTGAGTTCTCTTAGCAAAAGCATCTTGAAGGATAAACAAATGTAAACCACATGGTTCCATGAACATTTCAGTTATTTTTATTGTCTGGGTCAAATTCTGTCTCCTCCCTCACGCAGAGTGCTGCTGGCAGGAGATGCTCTGCATCATGGTAGCCAGAGGCCTAGGCAAAACCAGACAAGCAGGCAGGACACCCCTTGGGGGGCAAGAGAGGACAGAAAGGCTTCATCCCAGCACCCTGTTAATTGGATTGGTCACATGTCCCTCTGACTGCTGAGTGGACTCTTCTGCCCCTTGTATTCAGGCAGAGCAAGTAGGAGGGAACACTTCATCCAAGAGCTGAATTGGGAGGTGAGAGAAAAGGGGGGATGGGAAGGGAGAGATTTCCTTACACTTTCCTCTTTCACAGTCTTCAACCCCACAGGATCAACCAGAACCTGATTTTTTTCAATGCTTTTTAAAACACCCTCTACTTGTGAGAGACAGGGAAGGGAGCAGGAAGCAAGCTGGAGTAAAAGTGACATCCTATCTTCCAAATCCATCTCTGCAGTCAAGTTATGCTAGGAGGCTCACACGTCCATCTGTGGCTTTTTAAGTGCTGTTTGTAATATGGCACGTTATTGAAATGCTTCAAGGATTTCCTTTGTAATGTGTAATTACTCTGAGATATGCAGTCCAGCGGCTATTGCAGCTGCTGTTTTGGATAATCTTGATAAAGCTGTTGCTGGATCAAACAAATTTATTCAGATGGAGATTTTAAAGTTAGCCTAAAGAACAATTTAATAGTCTCTAACACATCAGGTGCTTAGAAATCCTGTACTCGATACCTCTGAACTTTAATTCTACTTTTCATACCCACAGGACTTTGAAGCATGTTTCCCGCTGTCTGCTACCTCTCCGAGGTCTCAGAGGTGTCTCATTAAAGCTGATGTTAAAGCCTATTAAATACATGAATGTAGCTTCTAGTGATGCATCTCATTTAGCTGAGTTGTCACCAGGAATTTGCAGGGATCATTGCTGCTCTGATCCTTTGGTAGCTAGGGTGGTGAAAGCCACCTGGAGAAGTGCAGAATAATACCTTCTTCTGTGTTGAGAGACAAAAGGCAAAGCGTCTCAAAAAGGTTGCTGTCTTCCAGGGGCACACCCACTTTGTCACCTTCTCACCCTACCATCTCCTGTTCCTCCATCCTGCAAAGTGCAGCCTCAGCTCCCAGAGCTTCCAGATGGGAGACGTCTGTCCTTGGGCTCTCCATGTGTCCAGCCAGTTAGTTATTAATTGTTACAATATCCCTTATGTCAAGCATCTGAACTGCCCATGAAGCATGGAGACCTGTTTTATCAGTTGAGTCACAAAGCTTTTAGTGCCCTGCCACTCATTATTTGTAAAGTCGTTCTGTCAAAGAACTTAAGCACCCAGAAGAGAGAGTTATCCTATCTGAGCCCCACACCTGGTGACCTGGTGCTAGCAGGGGCAACAAACGTATGAATTGGGAAACCAGAAGAGAAAGTTAAGCTTGTATCATGGATCCTGCAACAGTATTGGTGCTGTACCATTGGATATGTTTAGAAAAATAATACTACTGCAGTACAGGTGTGTTGTCCATTACAAGCGCCTACTAGGAAAAACACCCAAGTATTTAGCTCCCTTGAAAGGCAGCTGGGGGGCTCTTAAGTCCTGGGGGGCACAACTGATTTCCTGTGACTGTTGGCTGGCTGGCTGTTGTGCCTCTCCTTGGAATGCTGCTGCTTACCATTGCTCTGGAAACAGTGAGACACGTGAACTTGTTTGGGCCTCTAGGACTTGCCTGTTCTCTCTATGCAGGCTGTAGGCTAGTCTAAAAGAGAGAGATTGAGCAGAAACAGACAAGAGCTTAGGCATGAAAGAAGAAAATCACTCAGCTTGTATCAAGATACAAGACGCACCTTACTGTTGGGAGTATTGAGACGTGAGAACCTGACCCCCAGCTCCTGCTAGCTGGGGCTATTCTAGTGGAAATGGAATGGTACCAGCGCTTTTATTTCTGGTTTAGTTTTGATAACATACATTGAAGCAGCAGACCAAAATGCTAGCTATTTTCCACTCATGTGTAGGGCAGTTTTTACAAGGAATAAATTTGTTTCCTTCTGCCTGTCTGCAGAAGAAGCATTTTAAATAATGTCATACTCTCAGCATCACCCAACTAAAAAGAAAGGTCCTGAAGTCTCTCTTAGCAGTGTGGCACAAGATACCTTTACTAAACTATCTCACGAAGCCTGCAGCTGGCGGTTGTCACAGTGGTAGCTCTCACTAGATGCTGCCAGCCTCCGTGCCCTTTGCAGTTTCCTGGGGTACTCCAAAGGCTCTCTCCAGTAAGAGCATGTTTCTGCTAAGTTGCTGAAGCTGACAAGTGGAGGCAATAGTATACTTTCCTGGCACCATTTAAAATCCTACTGTGGGAAATCTTGAGTGATGCAGGTAAGTCAGCCCATTAAAACAGGACCATACATATGAGTTAAACTGTGCTCTTTAGTGTCCCTGTGACATGATTAGGTCCTCAGGTACCTCTGTGTTCTCCTCCACCCTTCCTTCTATTCTAGGATGCCTTCATGCAGGGTGAAAGAAATGGTGGTGGATCTGACAGGATGCTTTTTTGTCTCGGTGAATTAATGTTAGATCATCACTAATTAGCACATCTAGGGTCAAGCTCACTCATATTTCATTCTCTACCAAGATAACATGATTGTAGGAGATCAACTCTTATTTACATGTAATAATAGATGGAGATGGTTTTTTTCCTCCTTTCAGTTCAAACATAACATCGTGTTCAATGACACCACAATGTTTTGTGAAAAGTACAAGTGCTTTGAACATGTGGGAATCAAAAAGCTCTAAATAGATTGTGTCATGCTGCCAACAAAACATGTCCTTGGACCCTAGCCGAGAACAGCCAAACCTTCATTTCAAGTAAAGCACTGGATGTTGAGAAACACCAGAACTTTAGTCCTAGATCCCACCTCAATCACGCTTCTAGCAAGTCACTTCAATCTCTTTGCCTTGGGTTGTCTCATGTGTAAGAAGGGAAGTGCTCTTGTTGGGGTGTGAGGAGATGCTTGGGAGGTTAAAACCCTAAAGCCCTAACCACTCTCTGGTACCTGAGATGCAACGGCCGGGGTTGCTGTGACTCCCCCAAGAACAGGAAGCAGCTGCAGGGTTCCTGGGCGGTGGGCCGAGGGCCAGCAGCCTGCATCCCGCTGGCAGCACCCGCCTGACCTGTGCCAAGTGTACTGTAGGTGACCCTGCTTCGGCAGGAGGGTTGGACTAGATGACCCACAGAGGTCCCTTCCAACCCTGAACATTCTGTGATTCTGTGATTCTGTGAAGTGATCCCATGCCCTGTTGCAGCTTGGCTCCTGCTGCCTCCGAGGCTGTCCCTGGCCCTCCTGTCAATCAGGAGGCGGTGGGCCCGCTCCCTTCCCCACCAGAGCCTGCCTGGGGAGGGTGGGGAGGTTCTGCAAGCAGTCAGCGCCCACACCTGCTCCCAACCTTGGCTTTCATTGCCCTTTGACCGTGTATAGCAGATGAGGTATTTAGAGGCAGCTGCTATTTCTGGCATTAGCACCCAGACTTCCTAGGAGAAAACTGCTGGCTTTGTGACAGCTGAAATCTGATTCAGAGGAAGCTTTTTACTTCAGCATGTACGAAAGCAAGGGGAGAGTGAAGTATGGGGGAGGGAAAGACAGCACTGAATTTGCTATTCATTTAATCCTGTCAGGAAAGCCCAAGTAACTCAAGATGATGGTGTGCAAATTGCAGACACGCGTGTTGCAGCACGGTGGATATTGTTCAAGGGACTGAGGATGCAGAAACAGCGGGTAAGAAAACAACGCAGATGTAGGGGCTGTGTGCTGTGCTTCTTGCCAGGATACATTAGCTCCCACTGAGCAGCTCTGTGCTCTGGAGCCTGCTGATGGTACTTGCCAGTTTTAAGCAAATTTGAGTATCTCCGTGTTGTGCTGCCATTGCAGGCACTGGAACAGCAGGGTACCCAGGAGATCTGCTTGGCCTTCCCCATCCCAGTGCATGATCCTTTCTCAGTCTTCTCTGGTGTACTTCCCAGTGTTTCTCCGGAGAATGAAAAGGCTGTTATTCCCACCCCGCTCTGAGGCGCTGGCATGAAAAGAGGCTGACTTGTCTGATTCTAGGACACGGGGAAATGGAATGAAGCTGCATCAGGGGAAGTTCAGGTTGGACTTTAGGAAAAAGTTCTTTGCTGAGAGGGCAGTTGGTCACTAGAACAGGGTCCCCAGGGAAGTGGTCATAGCACCAAGCCTGTCAGAGTTCAAGGAGTGTCTGGACGATGCTTTAAGACCTAGGGTTTAGTTTTAGGTTAGTCCTGCAAGGAGCAGGGAGTTGGACTCAATGATCCTTATGGGTCCCTTCCAACTTAGGGCATTCTATGATAAGGTGCCTCGTTGCTGTGCCATCTCTTGGGTTTTGATGTGGAGTTATGTTTGTGAGACTGTTCTTCCTTTCTGTAGCTTTGTCTGCTGAAAATGCTCTGATTTCTAAGGACTGTGTCAGGTGTTTCAAAGTAGATCGTTTTATTGAGGCTTCACAGTTTACCTGTGCTCCCCTTTGATGGAGTTCAGATAGCTTCCAGCACTGGAGGGAACTGTGGGTTAGAAGCACTCTTTCAGCGCTCAGTCTTCTTGAAATCAAAGTGCAGGCTTTCTGTTGCTATCATGATTTCCAATATGGAAGAACACTCTTAGGATTTCATGTTGTACTGTGACACCAACTGGATCAGGGATAGTTCTTCCCAAACCAATTAATTTACAGCTCTGGTAACATAATTGAAGAGTCTGTAAAAAGATCCCGCTTAGCAAACATGGGTAGATGAGCCTAAGCATGAAGGATTAATGCACACACACACACACACACACACACCCCTTGTTTCCCATGGCTCTGTACAAGCCATGTGAAGTAGGAAGAGGTAGGAAGAAACAGTCAGTCCGAGTTCTGCCCAACGACTCGACAACAGGATTGCATGCATGTTAATCTACCACAATTTATCCTTTGCTTTAGAAACAAAAATGATTGCTCTGGGCTAGCCTGGAGTCTTTATGCTGGCTGGTTTACACAGGTTATAACTTAATTTGGTGGCAGTAGATTTTCTTGTGTTTTACTTGGGACTTGTCAAAATAAAATGCTACCTAGGATTCTGGGGGGATAGGAACACAGTTACATTACACGCTAGGGTTACAGGAGGTGATGTGGTTAAACACTGCATGCACATATGTGTTCTGGGGACAGCTTGACAGACTGCAGGCTTTTGGAAAGAGCCAGTCTAGCAAAGGGGAGGGCGGGGGGGAAGCATCTGTCAGTAAATAGATGGATAAAGATACTCTGTGCTGCTTTTAAGAAGCAGCAATCATCTTTATAACTTTGACAGGTGGCAATGGGGCAGGGAGGGGAGGAAGAGATTCAGACAATTGTGTGGGTGGTGAAGAAATTAATCCTAATAAATTGGAAGAGCAAATCCACAGCGGGCAGAAAGCTTTGGATTTCTGCCCTGCTGGATGTGGATAAATGCAAGAGAATCCCTTTTGCACGCAAAAGCTAATTGGGCAATTACAATGCAACCTCAAAACCTTTGCTTAAACTGTATCCTGACTATCATAGTGTGAAGCAGATTGGGCAAGCCTTATGAACCACTGGAAGACAGAGTCTTTCAGATGGGTGTTTGATATAGGTCCACTCTTTATCTTTCCCTCTCTTCTGGGAAATAAAACCTCTCTGTTACCTTTTTTTTTTTTTTTTGTTTTAAATGACTGTGCTATGATGGGAGAACTAATTTCCAAGGCTTCCTTTTGATGTTTTCATTCTTCTTCACACAGAAGAACACACAAACATAAGAATGGCTGAACTGGTTCAGACCAAGGGTCCTTCTAGTCCAACATTATTATTCTTCCCTCGGTGCCTGCTTGTTGCCGCTACAGGAGATGGAGCAGCATGAGCATATATGACATTTCCTTCTAACGCTTTCACAGCTTCCAAACACTTAGAGCTCTGGGGCTTCTTTGAGCTTGACTTCTGTCTCTTTACTAATCCTCAATGGCTCTTTCTTCCATTCAGTTCTCTGGAACAAACGTAACCTTTTGTGTCAACATCCCTTGTGAGGGAGTCTGCACATCTACTACCTAGTGGTGAAAAGCCAAGTCTTTTTTTTTTGTGCCACCTGCAGAACCCTACCACATCTCTTTGTCTCATGACAGGTTACATCCTTAAGACATTTTCTGAAGAATGTAATCAAAAAATGTTTTGGAAATAAGTTAACTATGTCAATGAGATCACTGATTTCTCCAAAGAATACCAAGAGGCGGGTGTCACAGGACTTCCCCTCACAAAAGGCATGTTGACTGTTACCCAAAAGATCATATTTATTGTCTGTTAATGCTATCTTTTGTTATTGCTTCTACTAATTAATCCAGTCTAGACACCAGGCTCACAGACTTGTAATTCCCTGGGTCTCATGTGGACCTCTGTTTGAAGATTAGCATTACAGTTGCTGCCTTCTGGTGCTCAGCTCCCAAAGACATTTTACATGAGAGGCTGCCCACGATCATTAGTAATTCAGCTATTCTGTCCCTGAAGTTCCTCTGGAAATCTTGGGTAAGTGTTGTTCTGCCCCTGGGATCCTCCAGGGCCAGTTCCGTCTGTCTGTGTCATATTCATCCATGTCAACTTTAAATAAAGCCTCTTCTGATTTCCTCACTCTTCCTACTCCTTCTACAAAAATAAAAGTGGGAGGTTCAGGCATGGGAATCTCACCAGTTTTCTGTTGGTGGAAACAAGAAGGCTCTGATGCAAAGATTTAATAGATTTTCTCTGCAACAGCTGTGTCAGGTCTGAGTTCTTTTACAGGTTTCCTAACACTTGGCCCTGCAGACTTTTCTTTTCTGACATGTTGGAGGGAGGACTGAAGACATAACTAGGTGTTACTGGAGCAGCTGTCCTTCTCTTTTCCAGGCCTGTCTAGAAGCTAAATGTGACAGTGTTGTCATCTGCTTTTGAAAACTCAAGGTCCTGAGACAATTTGGGTGAGGAATGATCAGTAAGAGACCTCTCTGTCCGCAGTGAACTCTGTATACCTTGGGGTTTTCCCACCCCTAATTTGGGAGTTCATGTTGTCTAAATCTTTTGTGTGACTGCACTTAACTAAGGCTTGAGTGCTACAATACCAAACAGTTCCACACTCCAAAGAAATGGAGCATCTGGGTGCTTCCATAAGCTTGGGTATTCTTAAGGCTTTAAAACTCAAGACTGATTCCTATTTACTTGAACCATCTTCCAAGGGCTCGCTTGTGATGTGAAGCATGCTATTCTTCATCCCATCCCTCTGCTGAACCTAGCTGGTATTTTTTTCTCTCGGAGGCAGTTCTTTTCTTTAGAACTGGCACCAACACAGCAATTTATTATCAGGCTGGTCTTACTCACAACCGTTGTGTATTACCAGCTGATCAAACAGATAAAGAAGAGCCCGTGCCTTACTAGGACTGAGTTGGAAGGGAAAAAAAGAAGGTATTTGCAAGCATGGGTGCACACACCTCAATGATATTAGCGTTCAAGTGAGGCAGCAACCATGGCTACAAGATTACACAAAACAGAAATGAAGCTCATGTCACAACATGAAATGTGTTTTTACAAAGAAAGGAAAAAGATGCATTGGTGGCTAGTGTTTATCTTTCCAGCATTGTTTTCAGCTTGGTTACCTGGAAGTTGCTGCAACTGAAGGGTAGCAAATCAAGCTGTGTATTTACTCTCATGGTTCACAATGTACAAATACACCTTGGAGGATGAAGTAAGCTGGGAGAGTGTTAAGAAATTTTCCTGGTTTTGTGATTTATTTGCTGAAGGAGGCTGTCCTCTGAGCAGGCTAACTACTGCTGCAGAAAACATAGGCATTTCTAGGGATTCAACAGCACTCCTGTGCAAGTGACCACATTCTGGAGGAGGATGGTTAGGAGAAAGTTGTTCCCATAAGGAGACTTCCCAAGGAAAAATCTGTGGTGCTGCACCTTTGGTGCAATACTGGGCCTGTTTCTAGGCTGATTACTAAAATGGTGGATGTGAAAGAAAGCTGATTGTCAGTCTGTCCGTGGTTGGCTTTGTACACACTCTTGGACATGTTTCCTTGTTGCAGCAGGACACCTCATGTAAACCAGAGGACTAAAATGCTGCTGTTCTCTAAGACATCATTGTACACATACAGACTGTATTTATGTTTTTACATGTGATGCATGAGCAAAGTTATCCTATTTGCGTGTGCAAGTTTTATCTATGTTCTCCTGTGGAATGAGGTAAAGGTCTCCTGCTTACAGCATACTGGTGTCTGCCTTGTCCTGCTGTTAATTAATTATTTGTGATACCAGCTATGAGCCCCAGCCATGAACTGGGATTCCACCATATTTCATGAAGACACTTTATAAATGGGAGCAAGAGGGGGACTTCTGGATCCAAAGAGATTATGAGCTACTTTTTGTCTAGATCTGATATGGTGGAAGCAAACAGCAATTGGTTTTTTAACTCCGTCTGGTGACCCTAACCCCATCCAAGATGAGATCTCCCACTGATGCAAACATTCCTTTGGTCGTAATGTCCAGTAAAATACAACTTTGGTCCCTCTATGAAGTTTTATACTTACTAATTTTTTTTAATCCCTTTTTGGTCTCTTCTAGTAAGAGAGGCAGAGAAAGATTTTTGAGGTGCTAAAGGGAAGCACAGGAAAATGAGTTATATAAATGCTACCAAACTTGTATTTCATAGAGCAAATGAAAGTTTCACATAAGATGAAATATATCAGGCTGGGCTGCTGATTGTATTTGTTTGATGAATCTGTTTACCTCTTGCGTCCATCCATCTAACTCAGGAGAAGGCAGATATATGGAGTGGGAACTGAATGGTCTCAGACCTATCCATTCATCACTTGCAGGGTGCATCACTTGCATGACTTTCATTGCTGGAGTGTTCAGATACTTCCCTGTTATACAGGAATAGAAATCATTCCTTTCTCTTGGTCTGCAGGATAATTAGCTTAATTTGTAAGTTTATGACCATTTGTATTCCCTAGCTTGCAAGAGTGAGCTTAAAGAAAAGCAACTTGGGAGAGCTGAGATCCACATCTGTTGTACAATACCCTTCATCTCTTGTGGGAGTCATGTCCATATCTAAGTTGGGCCCGATTATATGGAGTTCTGCTCTTGTTCTCCTGTGCTATGGATCACTTTGAAAAGAGTGTGGTGGTTTTTTAGGTCTCTGGTTCTGTAGGAAGCATTTTTGGGTGAGTATGGAATATGACTTATGTGTGTAATGTCCTATTATTAAGAGCACGGGCTCTTATTTTGGTATTGATCAAGATGGGGGTGTACTTGGAGTGTGCTTCTTCACTTCTACAAATGAGTTACAACCTGCTTTTTAGAAAGGTGGTGGGCCATTGTCAGCTAGGAATGAATAAGTCCTTGTTTTCCTACAATAGACACCTGGGCATCTAGAAGGTTCTTAAAAGGGCCAAACCAGGGAGACAGTTTAATCTGACAGCAGGTATGTTTGATATTAGAGGATGTTGTGAGCTAGATGAGGCATTTACAGTGCTTATCTCTTTCTCCTACATTAGTTTGGCCACAGATCAGATTAGATGTCTGCTCTGCATGGAGGAGAGTTTTTTGGCAGGTCTCTGAGGGATCTGGCAGACAATACCATTTGCATGCCATGGTGCAAATACAAAACTGTTTCTCTTTGCACTAAAATAAATAGGACCAAAAATGAAGTTGCAGTATCTAATGGATTTTTATAGAAATAAATAGAGATGGGGAGGAGGAAGGGGAAGGAATATTCCTGTGAAATCTGCTATATAAGGCAAATTCTCCTCCTTGATTTTACTGAAGTATTTCCTTATATTTCCCTTCCCCTTCAATCCCTGATCTCCCTGGGTACATTTCAGATGTAGAGACACTGTAAGATGCATGTCCATGAAGAAACCTAGTTGGCTGAATCACTAGGGTCATTTCGGGTCTGGTTCTAGAGGTACGCAGCACACAGTGGATTAGCACAGAAGTTTTGTTTTAGCACAAATGTAGAAATATTCCTGTGCCCAGCAGAAGGGAAATATGTAGGGCAGCCTGAATGCTAGTCCAACACTGGTCTTACCTGTGCTGTGCTGTTTAACGCATGGGGGCAAGGAAAAGAAACAAAGAGTAACAGTGTTTTCCAAAGAAGCTGCACTGGCACGTTTGTGCCTCTCCCTGCACAAGGATGTATGTGACTCTTGCGAGAAGCAAGCACAGAGGTTGTCCCTTTGAAGGGACAAACACCCACATTTTAATCTGAAATGTTTTTCACCCAAGACAGTATATTCATAGTACTAAATGCTGATGATTTGTTGCCAGGCACTCCTGCTAACTGTCATCTCTGTCTTTCAGCACGGGGCGGCTATTACATGGTATTGCAGAGCTGCATGTCCAGTGCTGCTCATTAAATAGAGACAGTGGGAATCCTTGGGGGAAAAAAAAAAAAAACCACCAAAAAAACCCCTGTAGCCCCAAGACAGACCAGAGCAGAGTGCATTACGTCACAGTCGTTAAGATACTCCCACAGCTTTTTATTTTTTTTCCCAGCCGTCATGGCATGCTGCACATATTAATCATTCTGTTGCATCTTCATATTGGGGGGGGGGGAAGTATCCTTAAAGCAGTTTGTCAGCATCCAATGCCTAAACGCCAACAATCAGAAATGATTGCTCATTTCCAAAACTATTAGTGGTTAGTATCTTTGGTCATTTTAAACAGTGCTAATATCGCTCGGCATAGAAGCCCTTGGGTCATGGGTTATATAGGAGTTTCTATTTGAATGTCCCTGATTGGTGTTTTTACATCAGTTTTGTGCTTTGTAGAAAATAATTATTCCAAAAACCCAGTCTGGTACTGGGTTACGTTGTATGGCTACCCCTTCTTGAGACAGTTCCCTTCTCATGGAAATGTTCCTTATATTCCTTGTTCTACCTTTTTTTTTTTTTTTTTTCTTCAGACCAGCAGAAACTGTGTTTTTGGGGGAAAGTGTATTTGAATCTCCATGGCACAACAGCATTTTATTATTGCTATATTCAGGTTCCTTGCTTTCTGGTTTATCCCTTAAATTCTAATCTGGAGACAACACTGCAATGCGATTCTTCAATAATTGTGCTGGAACAGCACAGACAGAGTACATGATTATAGCAAAAATGCACCCGTATCCTTTTTCTTGTAGGAAAAGATAATGCTGAGTGATGAGACACTGTATGAAATTGGCACGGTATTTGAAGAATTTTATCCAAGACAGGACAAAGCACTGTAGGGAAAAAGGACACGTCACTAGCTGCAGGAATCTGTATTTCCCAGTATTTTTCTAAGCGAAGCTGGTTAGGCTCACTGCCAGCCAGGCATGGCCCCTGGAACCTCTCCAGGAAAAAAATCTCAGCTCACATTGTGAAAGGGATTCCCCCATCCGTGCTAGAGCAGAGGTTCCCTTCTCAGGAACTTAGAGATAAATATTGATTTTTTTGCAATAGCAAACTAATGCTAATGGCATGCAGTCAATTTCTGTCATGGGCACTATGAGGTATTTTGAACACATGCCACCAAAGCCAACATAGAGCATAGATTCCTTAGCTGCAAACAGCCCCCACCCCACTCTTTGACACTGCTGCTGTTGGCTCATAGGACAGGCACAACTGTTTTTGGCAAGTGAGTGGGAATGAGACAGGGAGTGAGAAGTTATGTGCCTGCATGACATGTAACTGCTGGACGGGATTTTGTCCTTTACATAGCGCTTACATGGAGAGCAGTGCTACTTCCTTTTTTATTTTCTGTAGGGATCCAGATTCACTTGTGGGCAGGTTTAACGCCTGGCTATGAGGTCCTGTTGCTGCCGTTGAGAACTCCAGGGTGAGGCCTATACCTGTGGATTTCCAGCAGCAAATGATCAGTGTTAGGAGAGCTGGGATCTCCATCTCTGTTGGGGATTCTCATTTTCTGAGTATGGAGCCCACTTGTTTTAGCTGTAGTAGAGTGGGAAGGTCTTCCAGTCAGGTTGCTGGTACTGATGGTGTTAAACACTTCAGGGTAAATGGGAGTTTGAAGAAGAATTTGGAGGATCATAGTTTTGAATTTGAATGTAGTATCATGATGATGAAGTTTTAGTTTTGACCCACTATGAAGTGAATCTGTAGTGCATACGTCTGTAGCAGATCAGCGAATATGAACCTTTCAAGTCCTTGTTTGACATCCTAGCTATGGGACTATCCTTCATCAGTGTGTCTATGGATGTCTGAACATGCCTCCACGTCCTGTTTGAACGCAAAATTTTTTCTCTGCTTTCTTTTGAGCAATATTTTTCTTTTCTTTAACGTCTGTGTGCCTCTCATTTTTAAATTTTTTTTTTCTATTGAAGATGTCAGCTTTTGTCTAACAAATGTAAGCATGCCAGCCTGCGAATTCCTTTGAAGTAGTCTGCTGTCTCTCTTGGGTCTCTCCACAACAGGTTGAAAACAATTATGTTACTGTGCTCTGCATTAATGGGATGGAACAAAAGGAACTATTTATTCCATTGCCTGTGGTGTTCTCCGTCCTTCTGTGACATCATAAAGGGACTTCTTATCCCTTTGTGATGGCTGTAATTACAATGACTTTGTTGTTAGCTGAGTCTTCTGCAAGTAGTTATCCATGTAGGAACTTGGCAGAAGTCAGAAGTTGTTTTAACTAGTTGCTTATACTTTCTAGGTATAAAGAGTGTAGACGTTCCCTGCTTTGTCCCAGCCTCTAGGAGGCTGTGGTCCTTGTTGAACGCATTGATGAATTGGGTTGCAATGCAAATATGGATACAGTGTTGTCAATAAGAGGTATGACTTTTAGGGCTAGAACTCCTCAGGAGACAGTGCAAGCTGAAAAATCACAGCTGAAACTTTAAAAAGCCTCCTCCATATTCTCCTTCTCTAATTGTGTTGTCAAATAGGATGCTAGTTTTTCAGTAGGTTATAGTGTCTTTGGCAAAGGAAGCCACTGTGATACCCCTTTTCAGAAGAGGAGCTGTGATTGATCAGCCTCACTCCTTTCCACTTCAACAAACCTCATGACAGTCCTGTAGATCAGTTCTTTTTGGTGGGCGTTATGGAAGTGTTAATGGATTATTGTTAACCTTTGAGCCAGGATGTTGAGCTCATCTCTGCTCCCTATTTGCTGTGTCTTCATGGTCATAGCGCGCCTCTCTCTGTCTCTCTCTCTGTCTCTCTCTCTGTCTCTCTCTCTGTCTCTCTCTCTGTCTCTCTCTCTTCTTTTTGTTTTTTAATCCTTTTATTTTTACAGAAATTTGTAGCTCTAAGTCAAGCTTGATTCCTAATTCCTTCCACTTGGTACTCATTGCTGAGAGTTTTTCTCCCCACTCCAGTTGTACCTCGGCACAGTATGCCTTCAGATGGCAGCACTTAAGAGAATGTTCCTACCAAAATAAAGTTGAAAGTGGCCTGCATGCAGCCGATCAAAATTTTCAAGGCCATATCTCTGACAATAGAGGCTTTATTGTTAGTCTGTTGCATCCCATCCCTTCATAATTGTCACAGCCTGGCACTTTGCAAATGATTCTCCCTTCCCCTACGACTGACTAGATACAGTTTGGAGAAAAGGCAGGCTGATCTTGGCATGTGAACAAGCCTTAGGATATGAAATGAGGATGGAGTATGTTTGTTTGGATCACCTGGCAGGTCTGACTAACTGTCAGACGATAACAGAAAGAAACACCATTCAGGAAGAAGAGCAGACGCTCCAGTCCACCGAGCCATGGAGCTCTGCCCCTTGTTAACAGGATGAGCGGACAGATTTTTTTCTGTCATAGGTATGAATTTTCTCCCCCAAAGGCTCTGATGGCTGTACCTATGAATTGAATCCTGATGAGCAATACTTTGTTTCTGAATTACTTACGAATGGAGGCAGCATAGTGGAGGGTGTTTCAAACTACTGTGTTTCAAACTATGCTGTAGCTTAAAAGACATTAGTGTTTTGGATGTTCTCATTAGAAATCTGAGAAGAGATCTCAAGAAGTCTGCCTTGGGTGGTCAGGCATGGACTGTTAGTGTGCCTGAGCTAGCCATAAAGTAGGTATTTGTGTTTTGCCAGGCAGGAACTCTCCAAGAGAGAGCAAGCCAACATGGAAGAATCAGTGTCATATTAGCGTTTTGCTACTATGGGAGAGAAATATAGGAACCTGAGCAGGGATCTAGATGAGCCCTTGGTAGAAAAGGCTTAACTGTCAGTTTATTTGGTGGCATGGATCTCTTCAATCTCTTTTGCTGGTGCTGTTTACATGTGCATGCATCACTTTAATGGAGAAGTTATAGCTGGTGATTAGGGTGTTCATCTTGGATATGAAAGGCTGAAGTTCAAATCCCTGCTACCAATCTGCCACAGTAGAGAGATGAACTATGCTTTTCAATGCTTCAGGGGCACACTACAGCTGTTAGGCAATCAGCTGTGCTGTGGAGGGCTTGGAGTGCACGTTACCTGCAACACGATTCTCTGAACAAAGGCAGATGCTTTGGCCTAGGCAAGACTGGTATGTAGACTGGAGTGCATTTTCAAAGGATGCACTAAATGTCTGACATTCCAGCAATCAATCGGGACAGGACCAGTAGAGGTCCACAGAAGACAGCAAGGATCCTTACCAACAAGGAGAAGGAGTTGTTAATGTTTCTTGGTCTGAGCAGGGCCTAGCCACAGCATTACTCCACGTCTGAGAAATCATTCAACAGCCCTATTTATTGTTACGGTTCTGAGTTATGTCTTTCCTGCAAGATGAAGGACAGAGAGCCCTGAGGCCATATTGCTGACCCTACCAGGCATGTCAGGGCCAAGGTAGTTCCAGAGTCAAAGCATCTGCACTGTGCTTCAGATATCTCCTGGTGAACCGGGGTGTAGGGTATTTGTCTCCCTAAGTTTTTTTTTTCCAAGTCACCCGAATTGTCTTTGGCAGGGAGCCTACTTGCTGATACACTCTGAATAGTGGGCTGAGGGCTCACAATGTATGTAGGTGTGCAGGGTCTGAAATATGCTCACCTGAGGATGTTGACAGCCTCCTAGACATGAACAGAGGAAAACATTATGGACCATTTGATACTCTGTCCTGCACAGGCACACTAAGGCTTTCTTGATATCTGGCTTTCAGTCATACAAATATCTGCTTGTGCTTTCTTACTGTCAGGAAACTTCTAAACACTTAGCCAAAGTCTCTCTTCTTTTTAAGCTGAGTATGGTACTCCTACTTGAATTCTTTTGTATCGTTCTTAAGAAGTCTTCTCCCATAATTCATGTCAGCCTATCAAATATTTGCAAATTTGTCATCTATAGTCATTGCTTTGCCAAGCTATTAACTCTTCTGAATTAATTCTCTTATAAGTCAGTCTCGCCACTTCCCTGATCATTTTGCTGCTGTTCTTTTTGAAAACCTCTCAATTTGTCATTGTGAATGCATCTAAGGCAACGGCCTTATCACTTTTCTAAGTTTATAACACATCCAAGTTTCTCAGATATGTTCCATGCGTAAATACACTTCAGCGTAATCCTGCAAATGGACACTTTTATTCCTGGCTTCACATACTTGAGATTAAGATTGTACATGAAAGCTGTCAAAACTAAGGAGGCACAGCATGTGAAGTGGTGTGCAATAGCATGGATAGTTCTTCTGCAGGGCTGCTTATGAGACCACTGTCTGGGACAGGCTCTCGGCACTGGCACATGCTGCACCCATCTCCAGCAACTCCCCCTCAGTGATTTCTGTTTGATGGCCCCAGTCCGCCCTTCAGCTGACTCCTTCAGGCACAGCCAGGACTGAGGTTAAGGGAAGCAGTTGGAGGGTGGAAAAATGGCATATTGCTTCTCATATGGCACAAACAATCTACTACAAATACCATGTTGTGTACACAGACACCCAAGCTGGGCCACTAGTGTCATGACTGGTGTGACAAACCCTTGGGCTGGTGGATTAAATTCTGCTGGCTTCTGTGTGAATTTGCAAACAGAAGAGACAGGGATGCTCTTTCTGCAGGGACAGGAAATAGTTGCTTAATTTAGCCAGCTAGTTGCCCTCTTTGTCCATTGGTAAGGCAGGTTCCCACTCAAGCTCTGAAACGTGGGTTGGACAGATGTTCACCGTCCCCAACAAGAGTCAACTGCATTTAATGCAGAGCGTGCTGGATCAGCTACCTTCTGAACAGCAGGCTACAAATGTGCATGGCTTGGGGCAAGAATACACAGTGGTAAAATTCCTCTCAGATGTGGCTGCAGGAAGGAAGCTTTGCTCAGGACTACACCTGCTATCAGTGCAACAGGGTAGAAAGTGGAACAGTGATGGAGAAGGCAGAAAATTATAGGAGACTTCAAGTAATACCAGTATATTGAGCCAGAACTATGCCTGCCCTTTTGTAGGATAAGGGTAAAAGTGGAAACACTGAACATATCCCCTTCTCACAGCTAAATCTTGTATAATGATTTTTAAATAAATATTGAGAATATACTCAAAAGTTAACTGCTAAAATGCATACTGTTTCCTTTCTGCAGCATGATTAATATTTTCTTCTGTCCTGCTGTTCTTCCAGTAAAATCGCATTGTGTTACAACATTGAAGCATAAGTAGATTTCCAACTCTCCCTCAGCAGCAGCATCAGTTTTTAATCCACAAAAAGCATTTTAAAAGCCACTGGAATGAGCTCTTTATGCTTTATTATTGCAAAGATTTTAGCATTGGCTCATGCATCAGGCCATGCAGAAGCATATTATAAAGTCTGAAAAGCCACAACAACCTCCCGAGAAATTCCTCCTGAAGAGACAGCTAAGGAATGTATTTAGCCCAACCTGGGAGGAAAAGATCCTTTGCAGAGCAGAACCTGGCTGAAACAGAAGAGCTCCTGAGATGGAGTTGGCTGTCGCAGTCCTACAGAGTCTTCGCCTGTTGTTCCTCTCAAGGGTGCAGTTGAGCGTCTTGCCTTGTGTCTCTCCTCTTAGCTCTTGTGGGTTTGCATGAGGGAATATGTTTAGCAGTATAAGCTGTAAATTTTGGGCTGTCATTTCCCAAGAAATTCCTAGTCTATTACAGCATATTAACATGAAGGTTGGAGAACTGTCCTTGGCAGAAGCTCCTTTCACTTAAAATGCAGCAGAGTGGAGTCAGTTGCATGCTGAGAGATGCCTTGTCTTTTTCTTCTTTCTGTAATGTGGCTGTGCTCCTCAGATGTCTATTCTCCAGCCATTTCTCCTGTTCTGGTCCAAGTCTGAAGTGTCCAAGTCTGAAGTGGGGTCCTTGTATAACTATGTATCCCTGCTTCATCAGAGCTACCTCAAGTTCTCTGGCTGCATTGCAGCTGCAGATTTCTCAGCACTTGGATGCTCCCTGGAAGAAACCCTGTAGTTCAAGTTTTTACCAGTTCTGCCAGTTGGGTTGTTTGCAAATATGCCAGCGACCACGCTCTGAGAACTCTTTTTCTTGAGACTTGCAATCTATTGCCTATTGCAATGGGAGGCTGAGCCTGTTTATAAACAGAGACCTGCTTACTGCAGTATTTTGTTTCTTTAACACTATCTGGCATCTGAAGTGAAAGTAGCATAGCTGACTAAAGCAGGCACTTTTGGCTAATTGGATTTGAAGTGACCTGACAGGCTGTCACACCCTGGCCCATGACTTGCAGATTGACAGCTTTTGCCAACAGCAAAGAGGACCTGGCAAGGGAGGAGATCCTTCAGCCAGGAAGAGTAGTGTTCTGCGTGTGCCAGAGTGAGGACCCACCCAGATGGCTTTTCCCAGATATGAAGTACCAAAGACAGGTCTGTGTCATCACTCCTCAATATCCTGTTAAGCTTCTTTTTTTATTGCTGTTCTGCCCACATGCATTTAAATCCTTTCCTGCTTAATCTGTATTCACAGTATATTAGGAAAACAGCATTTTAGGCTTGGTTAAGATACAAGCCTTGGATCTCTGGAAAACTGAGTGTAAGAGAGACACAGGTCACACTGAAATGAGCTTGGGTCTCATTCCAATGGCTAAAGAAAACTTACAAATAGCAGCCATGCTGTATAATTTGATGTCATTCCACATGATAGTGAGTTTTTATTACTGGAGCTCCAGGCCAGAAGGGGTGAACAGCAGATGGACTGAGACATACTGGCAGAACTGTGTGCATGCCTAGGGCTGTAGGACATAAGTGAGCACTGCTGCAATACGACTGCAGCACCTTGGCAAAGGTCTGTGAGAAGCCCCCTGTCCTGCATGTGTGTAGCTGAGGTAACACTTCCTTCACGCTGCAAGCATTACTCAAGGATTAAAGTCTGTGTTGTGTTTTGGGCACTCTTCTCTGTGGGCCTGAGATTCTGGATCCTGGTTTAGAAAAACGTATCAGGAGAAACTGAAACTCTTCTGAAGTTGCTGAGTGTTTTGCACTTGACTATGTAGGGCTAGGATTTCACTGACTGGTTTCCTGAAGTGATGTTCTCTAGTTTCATCTTTTGTGCTCTCATGTTTCCCATTTGGATCAACACATCTCAGTAAATAATGCTGAGATCTTACTTTGATGCTCCCTGGCTGGTCTCCCGCATCAGTCTGATGCTGCCTTTAATATTGGCTTTTGTGTTGAGCTTTAACATAGCCGAGGATTTTCCCAGTGTTTGAGATATGATAGATCAGTGCATTTATTAGTACACACACTCCTCTGCATGTTTTCATGAGGCTGCCTAGGAAAATTGACCACAGGGGCCTAGCAGCATTAAGCCGAGGACAAAGCCTTCCCACAGTGTACCGAATAAAGGCAGAGGTGTGAAGAGATGTTGCTTGCCAGTCTGACTCCTTTCATGGAGCACACTAGTTAGCAGCTGGAGGCCTGGTTGTCCTCCACTTGGACTTGTTGAGCCAAGGGTCTCTTCTGCAGTGGGCAAGCTCCCCCGTCCTAGAGACTGGCGATATCATCTCTACAAAGGAGAGCTTAGTGTTACGGTTTGTGACTTGGTTCTCAAAGAGGAAAGGATTAAAATCAAGTCCAGGTGGTAGGGCAGACAGTCTGATATTGGACCTGTGTTGACAGGAGTGCTCCATGATCTGAAGACTAGCAGAGGGTGAGGTGATTTGGCCATTTTCTTCAGTCCCTTAACATGGTCCTTGCTCACTAGCAAGGTCAGAATATCATCTGTAGCTCTTGTCTCCGATTACTGTTTTTCTCTTGCTCCTAGAAACAACGCTTTACCAGAGAAAAGGAAGTAATCCTGCTGAATTCTGTGCAGATGGTGCTTTGAGAAGAGGTATGGTTAAGTTAGTTACTGGTTCATCATCTGCACCCATCCTTGGTAAAGATGTGTTTTTCAAAGTAATGTGTGTGGTCATGCACAGACACAGAGCAATCAGGCTAGGTCAGAACAAAACCCCATCTAGCCTGGTATTCTGGCTCACACTGTGATTGTGTGTGATACCTAGTGAAGAGCAGAAGAGCATTGCAAGGATCTACAACACTTACTGGGAATACTCAAGAGTTTGCAACTATTTGCTGAAACCAGATTTGTTTAGCAACGCCCAGTGGTTTTCTTTTCTGTGTGTTCATACAGATCATAAAGAACGATGGGTTAGTGTCTGTTCAGCAGTGGATGGATGTGGTGGAGTGGAATACCCTGTTTGTACTAAGGTGATAAATAGAATATTGCTTGGTGTGTTTGCTCCTCAGAGAAAGTAATACTTGCGATAGCCACAGAGGTGGTCTTGTCTCCAGCCTCTAAGGAGCTGGTTAGTTACAGCTATGCAGGAAAGATTTTGGCAATACACCATGGAAAACAATGGTCTGAAGTAGGGACATAAAGAGAAAGTTAGGGGTAGAAACTTCAATGTTGTAGTAGGATATTAATAGATGGTAGAAGTTGGTGGTTTCATGGATGGGCCTCTCCGGTCCGGAAACCCATGTTTCTGGTAGGAGTTCACAGGAACTCCTGCTCTAAAAAGTCCTAGGATGACATAATCTGCTAGTATCGTGCCATCTGCTTCTCCATCCTAGACCTACCAGAAGCCTGTCAGTATAATGAAGCATTTTAGCTTCTTTCCTTTCTGGAAACCCGGTGGGACTTTCACTTCTACCTCTGTGTGAAAGATGGATAAATGAAGTGAATAATACCACAACTGACTCGGAGGATCTCCCAGAAACTGAACTACCTCACCAGACACTTTGATCTCTGAACCAAACCAGTCAGGAAATCAGGGAAGGCTTGACTAAAAACTGGAAAATTTTAAATTCTACTTTGTCACGGACCTGCATTAACAGCTCTTAACTGATACACTACAAACTGTAAATGCACAGAGGTTCCTCTGAGTTAGAATTTTGAGTCCTGGGCTATCTGCTGCTTCTGTGAAGCAGTTGCAGTCTGGTTAGCTTTCCTCCCTGCCTCTCTTTGCTTCTGAGCTGTTCTCTGTCTGTGTTGAAGATGAAAATCAGATAGAATGCTCCAAGTCCCTTTGTGTAGGGTTTATGGCACGATTTTGCAGACAGTATGCGATGCAGGCATGAATCACAGCTCCCTTTAAGATCCTGCTGTATTCGATTCCCTGGCTCTTTCATCTGACTCAGAACAGGCTGCAGATTTTTGTTTTTAATCTAAGCAATAGCCAATTTACTCCATAGATGAGTATTTGCTGACTGTTGCTACTGTTCTTATGCTCAGAATTGAAAACCCCTTGGAAAACGAGGCCAGCTTGTGCATGTGTGTACAAACCTGGTTTCAAATCTGTCTTGGATTCTCTCTTCCAGCTCAGCAAATGACTGACATGTTCGCTTTAGCATATCTTCCTCCCGAGACAAGCCGTGGGCTATGCCAAAGTGCCGTGAGGAGTTCACTGCGCGTTCAGTCGCACGCTGGAGGCAGATTCTGCAGCACCCTGGAGACAGGGGTGAGATGAGGACAGTAGCAGCCATGATTCAGAGCTGCTTTGCATTTTGGTCTTGCTAACAGATAATACTGAAATTTTTATTTGCAGTGAACTAAGATGCAGATCAGATCCTATTTCAATAACACTTTAGTATTATTGAAGTTATTTGAAAGAAAGTACTAAACCAGTACAGCTTCTGTTCAGTTCAAATTCAGGTACGGCTGAGGTTGTTGCAGTTCAGTCCACTGTAGTTCAAGGAAGGAATTCTTACTGAAAAATACAGCATTTAAATACAGAAGTGTCCATGTGATGTTCGTAATCCTGCAACACCTGGCATCAGCCAGAGAAACACTTATGCTCCTCTCTCCTTTCTCTCTGGTGGAGCCTTCTCATCACTTGTGTTTCCAGAGCTGTCCTGCAGCCTCGCTCGTGGGTCTCAGAGTTGGGCAGGGTGGGTTTTGGGGGCTGTGGCACTGTGCTGGGAACAAGAGTGGTTGGGGGACAGGGCAGGCTTGTAATCTGACAGTATGCTGTATGTATGAGGTGATCAGGTCTCAATGCATTATTCTAACTTGTTAATCAAGGAGAGGTTTTTGGGGTTTTGCTGCTTATTTGCTTATTTATTGTTTGGATCCAACATCAACTTTAACATGGAAGAAGAAAAAGCTATAACTGAAAGTGGCTTTCAGTTTAACTCTCTTGTTTGCGGTACAAAGCCTGATGCAGACCAGTCTCTGCAGATAGCCCTGACTTTGATAACTGGCAAGAGCATTTCTAGTTTAAAAAGCCTCCCTCTCTTCCTATTAGTTACTCCTCTAAGCAAAGCAGCTGGCATGACCTGGGCATGTTGTGCTTGTATTGTTGCTGTGAGACAATAGCTTAGCCTGAGGGAAGAGGACAACCTACTTACCACCGTATCCTCTGGGAGTAGTTACAGTGGGGCTATGTTGAAACCAGTGTTTCTCTGAAGCTTACTGAGACTATCTCAGAGTCGGAGGAGTTAACCCGTGAGATCTGAGAGATTAAAGAACTGAACTGAGGTCTATGTGTCCATAGGAGACAGGCTTTGGTCTCCTCAGCAGATGTGGCTGGTGTCATATGGGCTTCCATATGCAGCCTCTGCCTCTGTATCTTCTTCCCCAGTCAGAGCAGGGATATTCCTGCTGCAGAGGACAGGACAACTGAGATCTGTGGAGAAGGGCAACAGAAGGCAAGCGCACATGATGTCCCTAAATACGAGGCATGGTGTTCAACCCTGGATTCACTGCTCATGTGCTGCCAGAGGTTGAGAGCTACCTGACCTAACTCCAGTCCAATGCTCTGATGTATCCTAAAAACAAGAGTTTGCATAATTCAAGTAAGTGGAGATTATGCAAGGTCTGAAGAGAGCAGTGGGCAGGGGTCCAGCTAGGGTCAGGTGGTTTGCTGCCTTCCTGCAGTAATATATAATTTGTGATACCAAAACTCACAAAGAACAAGAAGCATTACAGCATATTCTGGAGCAAAAGGGAACTGCTGTACTGCCAGAGGCAAGCCTTTTGGGGGACATGGTTTAAGGTACCAAGATTGGCCATACATTAAGTCAGACTTGGGACTGCACTTTTCATATCAAAGCTACTGTGTTTTTCTACAGTAGCATTAGTCTCACAGAAAGCATTTCTAGGTGATTTACAGAGCTACTGCAGTCATCAAAAATACACAAGCAAGCAGTGTAAGGAAAGTAGATGGAGTATGCCAGACCTCTGGTTACAGAGGGGTTCTCACTCATACTGTGGCAGCTCAGTGACACCAGACACCAGGGAAGGTGCAGCTTATTTTGGCTCCACCAGAAGCAGCTACCAGACCCAAAAGAGAATTCTAGCTGAATAAACCTGTCATGCCATTGTACAGGGACAAGTGAACAACAGTCACTTTTCTTGCAGCACTTGATTAAAATAAGAATTCAGTTGCTCTGAGTTACTAGAGATGCATCTTCACTGCACAGTAGCAGTGAGTGAACTGTAAATATACCAGGCATGGGCAGTTTCCATTCATTGCCTGAAAACATCTTTTCTGTAGCAGCACAGCTCTGCAGCTAACCTAATAAATACTGGTGCTGAGCAGGGCTAATTATCTCCAATGCAGCACTGCCCTGGCGTGGCTGTGCAGCTTCCTGCTCCAGAATGAGCTTAGCCTGGACTTGTTTGGGTGTCTGCACTGTCCTTCATGGTACGGTGGAAACAGTGAGCAGTGCTTGATGGAGGGCTGTCGCTTGCATGCACCTGACTGCAGTATTCCTCTGCTCTAAATGTACCGGGGAAGTGCTGGGATCCAGAGCAATGAAGTAACTTTACAGCTCCTGTTGAAAACTTTTCTTTGACTTGGGTGAAGTTGTGGTCACCTTGGAGCTCTTAATCTTGGATCAGCAAGCCCTTGGCCCTTCTGGAAACAATAGCTGATAGTATGTGGTGCCTCCAAGCAAAATGTTGACTAATATGCTCGCAGCTGCTTTTTTTTTTTGTTATAAAGCAGTTGCCGGTATACTGTATAGATACCAGTTGCCATACAGATAACTACCAAATGGTGCTTCTCTGACCTAAAGAAGGAATGGAACTCTGTCTCAAAGATCTCATTGCCTAAAAACAACTTAATAAAAAGTAGATGTTGGGAGGTGATGTAAAATGGTGTACAGAAAATATCTGAGGATTCTTTAACTCAAGATAAGTCAATTGCTAAAACTGGCTCAGTGTCAGCTATTTAAGTGAGAAGATAGATAAATAATCACATATGCGGTAGCAGCTGGATTTATGCAGGTTCAGGTCCAGTTATATCAGAGAATACAGGGAAAGGCATTACATGGAAAAGACTAGATGAGCATTTTTTTGAGACCTAATCCCAGTCAGCTGTATAAACACAGTGCCCACTTCTGTTGGTCTGTAAGGAGTCTCAATTTGTTTGTCTCAAGACAATTTCAAAATCGCTCTTGTCCTTAAGAGAAGTTGCCCTGAGGACGGGAGATGGGGGATATATCCTAGACCAAGATAGTGTGTTTCTTTTCCACTAATGCTTCCAAATGTGGCTTTTCTTTTACTGTAGTACTGGATAAATGAATACACCTCCACTTTGGGGATTGGCGTCTTCCACTCTGGCATCGAGATCTACGGCAGAGGTATGAAGTATTTCCTTTTCACTACCTGCAGATCATGGGGACAACTGTATGGCTAGTCTGATATGGAAAACCACCCCAAACTTATAGATTTTGGCAAAGAATGTTTTGAGGAGTGAAAAACTCAGCCAGTTCTCTTTTTAGAGTTCATTGTGGAGTCCAGTGGGAACTCCTGCAGTTCTGTCACGGACCCTGTAGCCATTCTTATTTTCAGCATGTAACTGCAGCCTCTATAGCTTGTGCAGGTATGTAGCAGGATGGCAGATAGGAGGGACCAAGTAATGATGAAAAGCCAGTGAAGGGAAGAGAGAGAGAGAGGGAGAAACAGGAGAGGGGGAGGAGAGAGATGAATCGGAAGTTGTCTTGAGACCTGCATGTAAAAAGGTTTGTGCTAATTCCGTATCAGGGTAAATCAGTTTTGTAGTAATGCTTTACACTTGTCTATGGCCTAGAAATGATAGCATCTGGATTTCCAGATCTTGGAAACTGTTCTTTTGAAACAGCAGAGTTACAAGGAAAAGAAAATATCTTGCAAGACTTTTGAAATGGTCTGGATGAGATTGAAGCTGATTAGAGCACCCATTGCAAAAGGAGCAGTCAAGGGATCTGGGAAAACAGCTGTAGTGCAGTGAAGGACAGACTAGCATCACAGACTTTCCGTTTCCTTCTTCATCATTAAATGAGAATGACTCGGGCTATCTCACTCATGGTATTTTTAGCCAGTGCCATGCAGTAGATAAACCCCCTGGGGTGCCACATCCCATCTCGAGCACAGATGGTTTCACAGGCCGTGCGAGACAGCGTGCATGACATGGTGGGACCACAGGTTGTGTTTCACAGGCCATGCAAGATGATCTGTATGACATGGTGGGACCTCCTGGCTTGACCTGCATGCTGAGGCAGCAGAACACAATCTGCTTGGCTTTCTGCAAAGAATTCCCAGTCACTGCTTGTAAATCCTTCTGGAATAAGATGACTTGATTTCTCCCTACTCTAGAAAAGACTTCTTCCAGCTGGGTACCAGCACTGACAGTCTCTTGTAGTGTTTCTAGATGTCTCCACCGCAGAACTTTCCGCTGAGAGGAAGCCACTTGGATGGGCACGGAGACAGAGAGTTTTCCCAGTGCTGTGGGAAGGCAGCAGTGTTAGCATGGAGGGAGGCTGTGAGGGTACCCTCAGGCTAATAGGTAACTGGACAGAGAAAATGGCTGTCAGAGTCCGTCTGAAGTTGGCAATAGCCCAGCCCCTGGTGCTGATGCTGAGCCATGCAGACAGCTGCCATAGACTTTTTCCTGACATTGTGTTCATTCAATTACTCACAGTCTGTTTCTTTCCTTGTCAGAGTTTGCCTATGGAGGGCATCCCTACCCTTTCAGTGGGATTTTCGAGATCACACCTGGAAGTGCGGTAGAACTTGGGGAGACCTTTAAATTCAAGTAAGGGCCCTTTTCTACCTCTTCCCCTCTTCCCCCTGGTAGCCATCAGTATAGAGGGAGCAGGGAATTCCTCTCCTCTGAGTCCCCCTTTCCCGCTCCTCATAAATGCCCTCACTGCATCCTTTACATGATGCTGGCTCAAAGGCAGCCCTGCAGGGATTTTGGAGGTGGACGAAAGAGCATGTACAGCAAACAGGAAACAGTGCTGAACTGTGTTTGGCAGGGTTTAAGCATACCTACAAATGAATGCAGTTCCCTCTTCCCATTTTCTTTGTTTCTTGTGCTCCCAGTTTCACCTGTCAGCAAGAATGGGAGTAACTGTGTGTTACACAGAGCCAGTGCACAGGGGAAAAAACCAAAACCTAGTCTTTTTATGAGTATCACCTATTTACAGATATGCACAGAGTACCGGAAGTCATCTCCTGTGTTTATTGCTACTCTGTCACGAGGGACAGGCCAGTTGCTAGAGGAGTGTGAGAGGATGCTACATTAAGGTGTTTAGGGTGCTCAGACACTGGGGCTGTGGGTCAAGGAACCAAGGGCCCATGGCAAGTGGGGCTTTGCCTTCCCAGACTGCCAGTTTATGTTGAAGGTTGTTGGAGATTTTCAGAAGCATGAGTGCTATTAAGTGAATATTGGGGGCAAGCAATAGGTTTCTGAATAAAGTTCTCAGTTTGCTCCTTCCTGGTCCACCCCCTGGAAACCCTCTCCATCATGAGAAAATCATCTCCTCTGTCCTACTGGAAGTTTCTATTGAGGGGCAAGGGGCAGAGTGGGAGCAGACCCTCAGAGCTGAGACTTCCCTAGTAGTGAGCAGGAAGCTCTGGGGGCTGTCGCCTGTGCTGTAACCTGCTTTGTGGATAAGCTGGGGATATTACTGTGCCATTTTTTTAGTGAGAGTCTCTGATAGCCCTGGACATGCATGTCCATGTTTTAAACTTCTCCTCCTTGCAAGTGCCTGATCATTTCCTTTTCCCTGGGTATGTATCACTCTTTCACTCTTTTTCACTATATCTTTCCATGTTTCCTGTTGTGTGTTTTGTTTTTAACTAGAGAATCCATTGCCTTGGGCACTACAGACTTCACAGAAGAGGATGTGGATAAGATTATGGAAGAGCTGGGCAAGGAGTACAAAGGCAACGCGTACCACCTGATGCACAAGAACTGTAATCACTTCTCTGCTGCTCTGGCTGAGGTGGGCACAGCTATCTCTTTTTTTTTTTTTTTTTTTTTTTTTTTTT
>Ga0065711_1028879_pt1 | contig 38737 bp, 27 predicted proteins | sample Hoacrofraction12_FD_59098 | JGI IMG/M metagenome (GOLD analysis project Ga0065711, IMG submission 59098) | Hoatzin crop microbial communities from Cojedes, Venezuela - Epithelial fraction 12 v2 (version 2) | ecosystem: Host-associated > Birds > Digestive system > Esophagus > Crop | place...
CACCTGGGGAGGAACAACCCCATGCACCAGTACAGGCTTGGGGTGGACCTGCTGGAGAGCAGCTCTGCAGAGAGGGACCTGGGTGTCCTGGTGGATGACAGGTTAACCATGAGCCAGCAGTGTGCCCTGGTTGCCAAGAAGGCCAATGGGATCCTGGGGTGCATTAAGAGGAATGTGGCCAGCAGGTCGAGGGAGGTTCTCATTCCCCTCTACACTGTCCTAGTGAGGCCCCATCTGGAGTGCTGTGTCCAGTTCTGGGCTCCCCAGTTCAAGAAAGATGAGGAGCTACTGGAGACAGTCTGGCGGAGGGCTACGAGGATGGTGAGGGGACTGGAGCATCTCTCCTACAGGGAGAGGCTGAGGGAGCTGGGCTTATTTAGCCTGAAGAAAAGGCTGAGAGGGGACCTTATAAATGCCTATCTGAAGGGTGGGTGTCAGGAGGATGGGGCCAAACTCTTTTCAGTGGTGCCCAGCAACAGCACAAGGGGCAATCGGCACAAACTGAAGCACAGGAAGTTCCGTCTGAGCATGAGGAAGAATTTCTTCCCTCTGAGGGTGACGGAGCACTGGAACAGGCTGCCCAGAGGGGTTGTGGAGTCTCCTTCTCTGGAGATATTCAAGACCCACCTGGACAAGGTCCTGTGCAGCCTGCTGTAGGTGACCCTGCTTTGGCAGGGGGGTTGGACTGGATGATCCCCAGAGGTCCCTTCCAACCCCTACCATTCTGTGATTCTGTGTGTATTGGGTTGTCCTATTAGCTCCCTCCAAGAGGAGGGCCAGACAGGCGGGAGAACGGTTTCTGTGATGCTTCTGATATAAGTAGTGTCTGCACCTTTATTTGCCCAACTTACTGTCATGAGTCAAAGAACCTGTAGACTGTACTCAGATCTGCCATAATAACATGCTGTTTTCTCCATTCCATGACTTGTCTTAATTTTCTGTCGTTTCCTAGTGCAGTTTAAAAGCGTATTAGCAGCTCAGAACATTTCTTTCTCCAAAGAAGTATCTCTTGCATCTGAATTTCTGGTAGAAAAGGGAAAATCAAATGAACCCCTTTTTTCAAATACCCAGACAGAACATCAAGATGGAGGAACTGAGTGTGTTAGCTTACTGGCACAGGGGATTGTTATAGGAATTCGCTGAAACAAATAGGAATAAAGCTAGCCCATGCAAGGTGCGTATTTTAGCTGGTAAAAGCAGTTCAGTCAGCTATTTTCACACCTGTCTTTCTTTCATGGGAACGCAGGATACCCCACTGCGCAGGATACATGTGCAAGTGGCACATCCAGTTTCTATGCTTGATTTTTCTTAATTTTCAAGTGCTTGTCTCTGTAACCTACAGGTGATCTTTCAGCTGTTCCTGCAGCTACTCTGCTGCATTTTTTACTGGCTTCTTCAGTGCAGTGTATCGATGTAAACCTTTGGGGTTTTTTTTCCTATTAATTCACATTTTATGGGTTGCTGGAACTGGCTAAGAAATCATTCTGAAATATGTTACTACCTTGTCTGCACTGAGAAGGAAGGGTCAAAGGCTTTGGGATGCTTAAGATTACATCTAATATATTAAACACTAACATATTAAGCATTTTACAGCCGCAGATCATTATATCTGACCTCTGTTCTGACATGTGTACCACTAACTAATCATTGTAGATGTAATAAACTGTTGCCCCTGTATTGAAGGGGCAACTTCATTCCTTTCTGAATCCATTCTCAGCACTCTGACTTCAGAAATACTGACACTCACCTCTTTACCATGTGGTAGAATGCAAGAACTCTCAACTGCTTCAGGTTAGGTGCTCAGCTGCAAGGGAGGTGGAATAAATGTGAACTTCTAAAGTGCTTATTACCACGTCTATACTTTGTTTTGGTGACCTAGTTATACCAGGTCAACTTGACCCCAGTGCTGAAGATACTGGAGACGCAAGATGGAGAAAAGGGTGTTTCACCTCTCCCAGTCATCTAAAACTTCTGCAAAAGCCCATTGTAGTAAGTGGCGTCATCTTATTGTGGCACCGAAGCCTTGGCTTCTGTGCTTAGCCACACTCGCATTGCTGAAGAAACTCTGAACTTCTCCAGCTCCTTCTGAGAATAACCAATAGGGAAAGTTAATCTGAAATGGGTCACACTGGGATTCTGCTGCTAATCCATGTACTATTTTTGTGTAAATCCTCTGTCATGTGCGCACAGGCTACAAAAGGATCTAGCCAACTGCTATCATGTTGATCTTGTAGAGGTCTGTATGTAGCAGGTACTAGTCTTAGATTAACTTCTTATCTGTTCTTAAATTGCCTAAAATGTAAACCCATAAATCTTTTAATGAGGTAAAAGGTTAAGTAGAATATTAGAAGTTTTGAGTATGTAACAGGCCTATGTAAAGAGAAGTAGTTCTGCCTAGAAGTCTGTTGGATGTTCCTACTTGAAGTTTACTTTTCAGTAAGTAGCATCTAGTATATTGCAAGAATGAAGCATTTCAGATTGAAAGGGTTAGGTTTTTTGTTCAAGTCTGTTTGATGCAAACTTTTATGTGGATTTTTAGAATTGGATTGGTCCTATCCTGGGTGGACAACATAAGACGCTTGTATTAAGAGACCTAGGTGATTGTTAACTGCTCTTAGATGGAGAATTCCAAGCTTTCTGACATTATTCAAGAAACTTAACAGTCTATGTTGTTAATTGTAAAACTAAAGAGTATCAGGATGAAAATACTTCATGTGGAGCCTTATTTTTTAAAAAGGGCAGGAGACCTTTATTTGGGATTACAGTAACTGGAATAGCTCCCTGTGGTTAATAAAGACTGAATTCAATAATTTGATTATACTTCCTGACACATGGTAGCCCACATACTGCCTTAAGTGTGACAACAACATAAATCCTGTTCTGCTGAACCTAATGCTGCTTCAGACTGGAAAAACTTAGGTCAGCTGAAAAGAAATATAATTATGGATGGTCCCACCAAATATTTTGGTTTTGATGCTAAGAAAATTGTTGGGTCAACGCTGTTAGAAAACTTCTGTTGGAGCCCACTGCAACTTGCAGAAGGACTCAACGGATGGTTAAGGGCTGTGTTGAAGTCTGCGTTCATGGCTGTATCGGTGATGACTGCAGTACAGACAAACCCAGTCCAGAAGGCTTGAGTTGGCAAAAGCCCAGCTGCAGCAAGGACAGACAAATGGAGCTTGTGCACCCAAACCCACCTCCTCTGGGTGAAAGGCTGGGTGATCAGCCTGGGTGGACCTCTGTGACAAAGGCAAGCTGGCTAGCTGAGTTGATAGTGCCTTTTCAGCTGAGCACTTACCAAAGCAACCACTGGCATCTGCGTTTCTGAAACTTAGTAGTTTCTCTGTGAATGTCAGTAAAAATGCAGAGTAGCAGCCCTATCTTTGTGTTTCAAGTATAAACTAGTAACAGCAATGCTGTCTTGCAGTACCTCACGAAGCAAGTGGAGCTCTTGCGTCAGATGAACGATCAGCATGCAAAAGTCTATGAACAGCTGGATGTGACAGCACGAGAACTCGAAGACACTAATCAAAAACTAGTTGCGGAGAGTAGAGCTTCACAGCAAAAGATATTAAGGTAACAAACTTACAGTAGATCCCCTACCCCAGCTGATAATACAAGCAAGAGCAGTCCAAGGATATTTGTGTATTTACAGGGTGGCTGCTTAGGGGTGTTCTACAGTACCGTTAAACTGAAAGGATAATTTTATTTAAAGGTCTTTTGGGGCCAAAGAGCAGTCTTTGGAGAAGAAACTACAGTGTGAGGGGATGGGAAATTCCCATGTCCTCTACTAAACACTCAAATGTTTTAACAGCAGTCCTTCACCTTTTAGCTTGACAGAGACTATTGAAAATCTGCAAACACATATAGATGACCTGCAGCGACAAGTAGAAGAATTGAAGAAGTCTGGACGAGGCCGGATGAGCCATGAGAGATCTGACCAGCCAAGATCAGTGCATAGTTTCTCATGTTTGAAGGAGCTGTATGACCTTCGCCAGTAAGACTTTTTTTACCTTGCATAGCAAAGAATACTGAAATGATTTTAAGCAAAGCTTTAAAAACGAATTCACAAGCACAGACGTCAAACAAGCTAGCAGAAAAACATCTATGTTCACAACAAGCAAAGTATCTGCACAGTCCTGCCCTGTGTGGTGTTGCTGCTGCTTCCGGCATACTTCTGGACCACGCTAGTCTTCGTGCGAGAGGAACTGCAGGTTCCACTTTCTGTCTTGAAAGGCTCTCTCCCAAAGTCTCCAACCATACCAGACTGTAGTCTAGAAAGCTTACAGCAATTTGCACCCCACTTTTTTTCAGTCAGATAAAAACACACACAGAGATAATCTGAAAAACAAACATCATAAATGCAAAATATCTTCTGTAACTTACCCTTTCCTTTGATGTCTGTGGGTGTCGTCTTTGCTAGGCAGGCAGGATTCCTCCAATAGTTTTCTTGAACTTCAGCTGGTTAAAATGATGCTTAAGCTGCTAAAATGGCCCCTGGAGCTCTGGGCTGCTTTTTTAATTTAGAGCAGTTTTACCCAGCTGAACTGCATTAGGATGCCCATCAGCACAACCACCTGGGGTAAAAGCTCAGACTAGCGTCAATCCTAGGAGGTAATTTCAGAAGTGAAGCACCTCCACACAGGCAGAACAGGCTTTAGTCTCTGGGCTTCAGCACTGCATGCAGGTAGGACTGTAGCATAAATCCGTACATCCAAAAATAAGTTATTTCTTGACAATTCAAAAGACAAGTGGATTCCTGCAAACCGCCAAAGCTTGTGGAAATAACCGGCCTACAGAACTGCCTTGTCAGTCTGAAGCTTGTTTCCATACTAGTGACAAAAGTTACAAGAGTGGAGTCCTGTGGAAAAAAATCGAGTGTCAGAAAGTATTGCATGATAAGTGGGGGCAGTGTTTATTTAAACCTAAATTGTAAGTCTAGTTACTCACTAAGCGTGTCTGTAACTTGAAACTATTAACGAACTGCCATTCTGCTTGAGCTGGGAGGCTCGATTTGATGGCATTTAAGTATTCAAAAACTTTGTTCTGATTATTAAATGGACTCATATGTTAGTAAAATGACTGTTATGTATCCTTTGAGGTGTGTTAGCACACAGTTCTGAATCTGTCATTAGTTACCCAGGACAGGAAAACTTTAGGAGGTGTGGTCAGCTGTACTGCCTACATTTGATAATACTTAATTTTTGTTTCTGCAGGTATTTTGTTTATGATCATGTGTTTGCAGAAAAGATTACTTCGATGGATAGTCAGCTAAGTCCTCTAGAAGAAGAAAATGAGACCTTAAAAAAGGCAGTTACAGTTCTGCAAGCCCAGCTGAACCTGGAGAAAGAGAAGAGGGTAACAATGGAAGAGGAATATAGTGTTATGGTCAAAGAAAACTGCGACCTTGAACAGCGGCTTGTTGATACAGACTTGTATCGGGCTCGTGCAGAGGAGCTGGAAGTGGAAGTAGCTGAAATGCGACAGATACTTCAGTCTGAAAACACATTCCATAACACAGAGAAATTGGTGCCAGAATCCTTTTTCATTTCATTCAAGGAATCTTTAGAAAGGGAGCTTGGTCAGAGCCTGGCAGATGATGGACTTGTGACTGTGTCAGAGCTCGAGAAGAAGGCACTGAAACGGAGCAGCAGTGAAACTTTGCTGAGCAGTGCTGCAGGGGCAGACATTCTGAGGGGCCATGAAGAAACCTGCATCAGGAGAGCTGAAGCTGTGAAGCAGCGAGGAATCTCTGTGCTTAACGAAGTTGATGCTCAGTACAATGCTCTGAAAGTGAAGTATGAGGAACTTTTGAAGAAGTGTCAAGTGGATGAAGATTCTTTGAAACACAAGGCTGTACAAACGCTGAAGCAGTATTCCAAAGACCTAAACGTGGGGAATGCCCAGTATGATCTTCCAGCTAGCAACCAAGAATTCACACATGCAGAGCTTAGTGACTCTTCCACAAATGCTCTTCCTGAGTATAAAGCACTCTTCAAGGAAATTTTTAGCTGTATCAGAAAAACAAAGGAAGAAATAGATGAACACAGAGCTAAGTACAAGTCCCTCTCCTCTCAGCCATAACATTGGATATGCTGATGACCCACTTTCTGTTGATGACTAATCTGTTAGTCAAGAAGGGGGAAAACTTCATACAAATGTCAGAAGGCCCCTTGTACTGATGTGTTTCTTGAGCATTCAAAATGAATGTTTCGAATTGGCTTGTAGACCCGTAGTTAACAAGCTAGTTAGTTAACAGCTAGTCTCCCTGTACCTATGTAGCAATAGATTTAATGTTGTTTAGCACTGTCACACAAACTAGTGGTTGTAAAGCAAACAAGCATCATAGCTTAATGCTACACTACTACTTCATACTACCCTTAATCTCTGGGCAGAGCAGTAACTGACACTCATTTCTTTAGTCCACTTCAAAAATAAAAGAGATAAGAAGCCTGTACTTTGTTTCTCCCAAGCAACGAGACTGAAGTGTTCTTTGGGTTCGCAGTGGTGATGTAGCTCTGTAACTACATCTGTGTAGAAAACAAACAACGTCAAAGCCCCTGACCAGTCTCACAGGCTGCCTCTCCTCAGTTGGAGGATAAGGTGAGCAGTCTAGCTGCCCTTGCTTTGGCAGGAGGGGGAGAGCTGGCACAGCAGCCTGCATGGTGCCTCGTTTAAGCTAATACCATGTTTCCACATCCAGTAAGCTCTCCCACAGATGAGTATAAATGTCTTCCTACTAAGAAAGTTTGCGTGGCTTTTTAGATATGGTTTGTTACGTAGGGCACTTCGTCTTAAGGCAAGATACTGTGAATTGATGATGTATGTTATTGGGGACCTACTGTTCTTTGGTGGAATGTCTGCAAAGTACATTTTTATGTGTATTTGGTAAGATAGAAAGTTGCAGTATAGCTATGTAACTTTAGTAGTAGCAGTGACATAGTGGAATATCTCTTAATATTACATGCCACAAACTCCAAGTGCTTGAAGGAGAGGGGGCAGGTAAAGACTTTATCGTATTGTCTGTTGCTTCCAGTGTCAGCTTCTGTGGACCTATTCTGTGCTGCCTGGGGGTGGGAGGATGGACACAGCGCTGCCAGCACCTCTCCTGAAAACTCGTGCTCCTCCACTCCCTAACAATACTTCGTATGTATTCAGATTCTGAAAAACAAAGAGCAGGGAGAGGCATGTTCTTTAAAACTGCTTCAAAGTGTGCTGAAAACAAAGGCCAAGAGATTAAAGGGGGGAAGGCACAATGAAAGGTGCTGTCCTTTTCCTTACAAAGGGTCTCGGCTTAATTTGATCGGCCGTTCCTGGGACTCAGCTTGCTGCCCGTTTGAGCTGCTGCGATACACCAAACAGTTGATGCAGAGCGCTGACAGTTTCTCAGCTGTAGTTCAACTGCTGCTGTTGCAGTTCTGGCTGCCTTATGTTGTACCCTGTTCAGCTTGTGTAGAGCTGTCCTTCAGTTGCAGTATTAAGACTTCATATTGTGGGAGTTTCTCTAAAACATGTATTGCACTCTGAAAATTATTTAAAATGGGAATCTGAATCTTGTGAGTTTTTTTTCTAAGCAAATAAATAATCCAGTCAAGCTACATGTGTAACTAGTAATTATGCCCACCCCTGCCAGTCAGGAAACAGTAAGCTTGGTGCAGATGGCACCTGCATTATCTACTCTTGCCATCTTTCCTATGTAGCTCATGTGGAGTTCCCATTAAATTTGTATTTTAAAAAGGTTACACTAAATAGAAAAGGAGAGGCCTGTCTGGGAAAGAAATTCAGAGGGAAAAAAGTAGTTTCTCGTCATTGTTGCGGTTTTTGTCAGCGCTGTTCAAAAAGGTGGGGGGGGTGGAAGTCAGAAAACCTGATGGCACAACAGCAGCTTAACTGTATTGTCATTGCATCCTGACACTGGGATCCTCGTCACCGCCCCAGTTCAGATACTGGAACGCAGGAACCTTGAATAGAAAGGCACAGCCCTGTTAGTCACAAATGATTTACTACTCGCGTTCCTCGCCACTTTAGGGGAAGGCAGATCCACACCTGCTGCACCGGAAGACATGTAAAAGCAATTCAGCATTTTTCATTAAATGGGCGATCTTCAGTGGTTTATTAGTGTTGGCTAATTTAGAGCACTTTCATATATACAGTTTTTATGCTTTAAAAATAGAAAACATGTTCCCAGATTTCCACAGAGCTACTTGATTCTTCTGTGCTGTAACTTCCCCTTGGCTCCCTGTGCCGCTGCTGATCTCTGGCCGCACTGTCCTGAACACTCGACTGTACCCACTGTGCAATGCAGAACTCTGTGGCTGGGTGGTTCCTCCCTAACTCCTCTCTGCCTGCGGCCTTCCCAGCACGGAGCTGTATGGACACAGCTGGAGGCCATGCTGTGGCACCAGGGCTGCACGAGGGGAGTGTCAGCCACAGGTGCACGCGACAGACCCAAGACAAAGGCTGCAAAAGCTGCCTGAACTTAAAACACGTCCTTATTATATTGATGTAGTTAATAAACCACACTAGCATATTAATTAAGGTACAGTTTTAGCAGTTTAAAAACAGGTATTTTCCACAGAAATGTGAAATGCTGTAAGTATGGTAACAATATTCTTAGCCAATCTTATCTGGATTAACTACCTTAAGCTGCTTATTTTAGTCAACAACTCAACCGTTTCTGAGCATAAGCAGATGAAATGAATAGAATCTCCCTGAGCTTCTCATGGGATGGAAATTACAGCAGAGAACCACGTTCTACCATGCTCACCGTAGGATGCTCCTTATCTTATTCCAGGGTGAGCCTGTAACAGAAGGATGGGTTACTGTACCTTGTGCAGCTCCCCAGGGTGCCCCCCGAGGAACGCGATGCAAGCGGAGCGAGGTAAAGCAGGTTACTGTCTACCTCTCGCCTCTGCTAAAATGTTCCTGACCTCTCCTTCCTCTGTAAGTCTCCAGGCTATAAACAGGGCAGGTACAGCTTCCATTTCTTCTTAGGCAAATACGAGGCAGGGTAGAATTGACCTTTGAGATAAAATTTTATTTTAAAAATTACACAAAATAGAGGTTTTACATTGTTGCTATGTGGTGACTACAGCTGGATGCCTTCCAGAGGGTGCACTCGGTTACTTACCTTGCTGTAATTGCGTACAGTAATGCACAAAACCCCTCAACCAAACCCCACACCAATACAAGAAACACAGTGGTTGTTCTGCATCTGTTTCGGATGCAGGTGCTTTTCCGAACAGCTCGTTTCACAGACAACAGGTGAGAACAACTGCAATGTGGTACAGAGTTCACAGACACTGATTTTGTTCCCCCTCCCCTGACGTTTCCATGAACATGATTATCTTCTCCTTGTACAAGGGCTATTACACTGCTCAGACTAAAGTATGAGCACCTGGGTATTTAACAAAAAATGGGATGTTTGTAAAAAAGTTTAATTTATTGGCATTACTTAAAAAATAAAGTATTAGACCATGATTTCCCATCATGTCTCTGTCAGTATATGGTTTTATTTTTTTATAACGAAACAGAATGAGAATCAAAATACATTAGAAATCCCAGATTAACGGAGCTGCAGAGAGGGTCCTGTGTTCTCTTCCCCGCTGCTCCTGCGCCTGGGCGGCCATGCAAGCGCATGTGAGTGTGGTGGGAGGACAGCGGCTGTCTGCAATGCCCACGTGCCCCGAAGTGGGTCAGGTCCTGCCCCACACTCCCGAGGCCACGGCTTCACTCTGCCTGTGCCGCCCGCCACAGGTTTCCTCTTTCGGCCTGGAGATCCCTTGAAAGTGCTACCACCGCTGTCAAGACTGCACCGTCCCCTTAAGATACCACATTCCGCCGTAGCTCACGCAGCAGTCCTGGGGAGAATGGGAAAGTCTGTAAGGCCTTGGGAACCATCACCTGGCTTCGGGACAACGCGATCAGAAGTCTCCTCTCCAGTGCATGAGAGCATGAGTGCAGAGGAGCGGGCTGCCTCCACCCTGAGGACCACACGGCTCAAAGATAGATGACAAACACAAGGGAGGGGAGGTTGAGAGGCCACAAGAGGACAAGAAATGTGATGGCAGCAAGACATGGGGCTTTTGTGGGGAGAAGATGGGGATCGTGCAGAAGCTGGAGAGGCTGTGGGGAGGGGGAGGCCAAGGGAACGAAGGGGTGGACACAGGCTGAAGCTCAGGCAGAGACTGAAGCAAGCAGCAGGAATGGGCTGGAGCGCGAAGGCAGTCACCAGATGTGAAGCCTTGTAAGAAACAACGTTGTATGACAGCGAACTGTCAAACCTTGGGAGCGCGCTGTGGTGTTCCAACCACACGTCTGCCACGCTTACAGCAGGTAAGCACCACAGTGCAGTAAGGGGTCAGTAAGTGGGTTTGCTTGTGGCTCATCGTCTTATTTCTGAGCACTGTCTCTCGAGTTCTGAGCTAATGGCTTCTCTTTCTTTTGCTCCCACCCTCCCATTTGGGAAATTCAGCACAGGCTTGAGTAAATCCTGCTACAGAACTGATGCAGTGGAGCTTAAAGGGAAAAGGTATCTTTTTTCCTGAAGTCTTGGGACTCACACATTGCAAAAGCAAATAAGAAATTAAGTGTGGATGCTAGAAAGAGAGTTTGCAGACTTGATCTGCAGAGGCAAAAATACAAACCCTGCCAGTCTGTTTTTCTGTGTATAAGAAAGGAGCACATGCAGATGGGGAAATAGGAGTCAAAAAATTTCCTTCAAAGACGAATCGAATCTCTTGTGGCTTAAAGAAGCCAGAGAATCTTCCTATTCCATTCAGCCATAATTCTAAATTTTATTTCAGAAACAAAGATAATTTCACATACTTCTGTGACAAATGTGTCAGGCTGCTTCGCCTTGAATGCACCACAGGGCTGGTTGCACAATGACTTAGTGACTTACATAAAAACAGTAACCATTTTTTTAGGGGTCGGTATTTTTTCCAGAAATAGGTTACCTGTTAAACAGCAACAGCATCATGAAAATCTAATGCTAGCACATTGTCTAGATGTTCCAGGAGAGCTGATACCTGAGCTCATCCAGCCGCTCACAAAGCTCACACACCTCCCGGCAGGGGCAAGCCACATGAAATGCTGTCTGGCAGCAGGAATGTCTGAGCTTATTGTGATGCCAGGACAACCAGGTTCTTTCCAGCAAGACCAGTTTGCTTATTATCGCAGCAACAGATCTGTAATTTTTCACATGGGCTATTACTTGGTTTCCAGATCCCGATGTAATAAAGTACTTCAGCACTTGACTTATTGAAGTGGGTGACAGTAAGCAAAGGCCCAGCAACAATGAATAAAGTATTACATTAGTTGGCAACTTTCTACTTGGCCATCCTGCATCGCATTTAAAACTTGTCAATCATGGCCTGTGTGGTCCATACTTTATACCTTAAACTTCTTTGGCAAGTAAATGGCACACCTTCAAAGGCAGAGATGAAAGGATTCAAATAAACATTCACAATGAAATGTGTTCACTAGGGCTTCGCCTGCTTGTTTTGGCTCGGGTTTTGCTCCGTACACTGCTGCACGTCCTACTACAGAATGAAATGCGTTTCCTTCGGAATAAGCAGCCCTCGTGCTCTTCAGCACCAACCAACAGCAGTCAGCTGGCGTGCTCAGCACACTCTGCAGAACCCTCACACCTCCTCAATGTTTAACTCCACATGATTTAAAAATAACTCTGAAGTATCACATTTACTACACACTATTCTCTGCGGGTCCAGGATGACAAGATTTGTTGCAATAATACAAAATAACGCATGAGTCAAAATCACTGCACCTTGGAGGGAAAGATGGTAGAATGAGACAAGTGTATTTTTTAAAAAAATAAGCTGAAACCCAGGCTTTGTCCGCATTCCAACAACACTTGTTCTAGCATCCTTATCATTTGTCAGTTCAAGGTAAAATACAATCCTTTGCTCAAACCAAGCATTAAAAATTCATGCATTAATTGGATCAAACCCACAATGGAACAGAAACTTACCTTTAACACTCTGTCCACCTCCTGCTTGTTTAGATCTGCTCCACATTCTTGACTCAACTGACTCTGGATGACATTCCTGCGCACTCGATAATTTTTCGAAAAGATTTCAAGCAAAACTTGGCGATGCTTTGAAAGTATCATAAATAAATACAGAAAGAATTATCTTTCTATGTATCAAAACTGCATGTGCCTTAGTCTGTGCAAGACACTCGCTGACCTACACTAGAGGATTCTTGCTTCATAACCCTGAACCCTCCCCATACACACCCCCTCCCAAGCAGTGCCCTTGCCTGAGGGCTCCGCAGGGATATCTCCGTAGCCCATGGCCAGACCTGCGCCTGTCCTGTGCCCTGGGGCACCTCCAGAGGTACAAGAGCAGGCCGAAGAAGGGGCTGCAACACACTCATCTCAAATGCTTCCACGGGAGTTCACGTGGTCTGCGCCAGCCAGGAGGCTGGATACTGCTTGGGTCTTCCCTATAAAAATTTATTTCAATCATGGACACAGAAGTTACATTGTCCATCCACATTTTGTCAGACACCTTCCCTTTCACTTCATTTACTTTGATAGCAATTAAAACTCAGGAGATGCTCACATGTGCTGTAATCGTTTCCTATCCTAAGTACAAACAGATACATCAGGTAATAACATCATTTAATCTCTGGTTAATGTTGTACTACCAGTAAAAAAGAAAAAAAAAAAACTGGACTGGATCCTGGTGCAAGGCCTGCATTGCAGAACCCTTTTTCCTCACAGGTTCAAAGTTACTTGTATTCCACCGAGCTAGTCACTGACAAGGACTACCCACATATTACGTTGCTTCTGTCCACGCCGCTTTGTCCAGACACAGCAATGACCACCCCACGAGCCAAGAGCTTCCGCTCAGCTGGAAATAGGTTGGTACTGAAAACTGGGCACTTCAATAGGGAAAGAGGGAAAACTACCTGCTGCACCAGTTCCAGAAACACAAATTCAAACGATGCCAAATGCTCAGTAAACCTATCTTTGGGAATGTCACTTATTTTCACCTTTACCTGATCATAAGTGTCACCGGCTTCCCAAAGTGCATAGACCTTTAGTTCATCTGGTGAAGCAGCAGTCTGCGGAGGAAACTGAGAACAAGAGGCTGTTAAAAATAACCATCTATTTAATGAGTTCTGCTTAATGATTCTATGATACAGTATCCCTGGACACCTATTACTGACTCAGAAACGTTGTTGCCATGTAATGAGCACTGTTGAAACAACAGAAGCTTCTCTCCCCTTCCACGCTCAAAGGGTAACTTTGCACTGGCAGCCCCTGTGCCCACTCAGCCACGGCCCGTCCTGCTGCCACGGGGCAGACACCCCGCGAAGGCCCTGGTAACATCAACAGAAACATGACCTGCATCGAGCCTGTCCTGCCAGGTGATCCTGTGGCACACAGACCCCGAGTTAACGAGGGGCTAACCACAGCCCAGGGAATGGGACGAGCACCATGGCACCCCGATGTGTGCCTTGACATGCCCCAGCCATGCTTGACTGACACGTCTGGTCACAGTGGGGTAACCCACAGCCGTGCCACGGGGCTGGTGCCATGTTTGGCACACCACCAGCCGTTTCAGAGCTTTAAAAGGGAACTGCTGGGTATACTGGGATCCCATGAATTCCGCATGGAGACAGCGTCCCACTGATGGAGAGTCAGTCACCACATACCAGAACAATGTCAGGGCTTGGACCTTAGCCGTTACCTCATGGCAAGATGTCTAAATTTTTCCGGTCAGTAGTGTTTGCTTCTCATACCATCCAAAGCAGTATTCAACTGAGAGCACCAAACGTGCTGCAGGGTCTTTCTGGAGGTTTCTACATTTACAGTGGCAGGTTTTAGAGATTCAGATTCCACCCTGTATTTACCTGTTTCACTAATCCCAAGCCAGCATTACTGACAAGCACTGTGCTGCTTCTGTATTTGACACCTCTGTTTTGGGGCAGACTACAGGACTCCACATGACTGAAAGCTGATGGACAATGAACCAGACACTTGCTCATTTCAGGCTCCAAAAATGAAGTTGTTTTGTTTGGTTGTTTTTCTCCCCCCCCCCTCCATGTGCCAAGCTAGAGAAATACATTTGTTTTTTCTGAGGCAGAGGCCTCGCACCCCTGTACACAGGAAGGACCACAACTGCCTCCCTCCATTCCCCAAACTCATAAGAAAACAAAATACCATCCTTTTGCCTTAACATTTCCCCTTGGAGCAGTGACTAACAAGCAACGCTGGAATATGCCTTCACTCCTGACGTGCCTCTTTATTCCTTGCTAACCGCCCAGACAACCTAAATCAATCATCTATGAAAAGCTAAAAAGCCAGTCCTCATTGTTCCAGTATCCCTCAATCCAGGCTGCTGGTATAAACCAAACCTTTCTTCCCAGCCTCCCTCACACCACGCCAAAAGACTTGTGCATCGCAGAGCGAAAGATCAGCCCTTCCTTTCACACTTTGCCTCTGATCTCACTGTAAAGAGGAAGAGTTCCGGCCAGTGGGAGCTGCCTGGTGGGATTAGCAGCTTTGGCTCTCACTTTGGTCCAAATGGCTGGGATGGAACAAGGTTTTACACTTGGTTTAAAGCCAGGTTTCAGGTTTATTAGGCTCACGACTCCTGACATAGTTCTCTTCTCGTAAGGACACTCGCTTTTGAGGAATAACATCTCCTGTATGGTTTCAGCACAGATAAAAATCAAATATTTCAGCTTCCCTCCAGAAAAAAGCTGCAGCAGGAAAGGCAGACCGCAGGGTACCAGGAGCACCCAGCCACAAGCTGCACTGCTCTGAGAACATCACTCAACACAGACGCGGAGTGCAAACTCCTCCTGCCTCAGCCACATGGCTGAAATGCAGCTGTGTTTATCTGGCCATTCGGTGAGGAAACAGCGTCCACACCAGCACAATACATATTCAGGAACAAAAACCCACAGAATCTCCTCCTCCTGTCCAGCCTTACCCTGTAAACTGTCGCAAACACTGCTGCCCACAGCACCCTGCTCGCTTGCTGCCGTCACACAGCCTGTCCACCGGAGCGGAAAATGCCGTCAGCGACTCCTCAGGGAGACACGCTGCTCTGGCCAAACAGCTGTACTGTCTTGCCATCCGCTGTCCCTTGGACTTTTTATGTTTGTTATCTTCATCTCTCCAGCCTTACCCTGAAACAGCTCTCCACTGCCTTAAAATCCTCCTTTAAAATATTTGCCCTGTGCCCCTGCCTGCTCTAAGCCCCCAGGGCTAGTGCAGGGCTTTTAGGAGATGAACTGCTGCCCTGGGGTCCCCAGGGCTGCCACGTTAAAATGGAAGCTCTCGGGGAGGAGCCCTTGGCTTTGGACACATCTCGCCCAAGCACTGAGCACACCCTAAAAATAGCCCCTGCCAGGCAGCCTTGCATTACAGCTAAAGCAGACTGAAAGGGGCTCCGTCTGCCAGAACCGTCTGCCAGAAAACACTTACCAGCTGGAATAATCCTAGAGGTAAACCGCTGAGCTTACCTCTCCAGGAGCCTGGCATCAGCACTAGCCCAAAAGGCTCACTCACGGTGAGCACAGGGCTGCATTCCTCTCCTGTTACCCCAGCCTGGCAGGACGCTGGCAACGGTTACATCATTTCCTGATGCCTCAAAAATATCTTCAAGATTTGAGCGGGACCTTGCCACTCCATGGACCACGGGAAGGGAGCCAGCGGGAGCCAGCCACCCCCACGCATGCCCTCCCGTCTGCAGGAAACGGGTGCAGACCCTGAGGAGTGAGATTCCTGCGCAAACACGTCCCGTGGGGCTGGACGCCGGCTCAGCCTGCGCGAGCTTGGGACACCCGCGCAGCCCCTGCGCCTGCCGAGGGTGCTCTGCTGGCCCGCTCTCCGGTGGCAGCGGCAGCCCTCGCACCGGGGTGCATCTGCCCAGGATTTGCTATTTCTCTGTGCGTGCTTTTCCCTCCCGCCTGAGGATGGTGCAAAGCACAGGCAAGCACAGCACCCTGCAGGCATCCCCACGGCCTCATCGCTGCTGGCTCCCACAAGCGCTATACACCCTGGGTGCAGTCGGTCAGCTTTATAATAAATCCTCCATTCCCCTGGTAAGGTTTCAACTGCCGTTTTCAGCAACATGTTTTCTGTAATAGGGCAGCAGGCAAGCCAAGAGTGTCTTCACCCGCCATGGAACACCATTTTAATTACCTCAGATCATTGATTTTTATCACCAAAGCACTTTCAATTACAGAAAACTAATGAGCAACTGTGAAATCCCACGCTAAATAACCCTCCAGGCTTTCCCTGAGCTCAGGCGTCCTTGCTGGGTTCTGACAAAATTGTCCTGGGGAACAATCAAGAAATACCAAAGTGTATGAGCCCATGCAGAGTAAAACCAGCGCCGGCACCTTTGCCATCTGCACAGAGCATCGGGGGGAGGCTTGGGGGTACCGATTTACATTGCTGATAACACTACAGGCTTATACAGGATCCTGTACAAGATCTCAAGTTTTGCAGTAAATTCTGGGTCAGCAGAACTTAAGCTTACAGCAGACCTCCAGCAAGAGATATTCCAGTGACCACTTCTACACCTCTGCAGGTCTCCTGTGACAGGGTTTTCCAGGCAGAAGCAAGTTCCCAAGCACCTCTCTTCAAGAACATTTCATTCTGGTTGTTTTTTTTTGAAAAAACCTATCCCACTTTCACTCCTCATAGCCTTTAAGCAACAACTGGATGGAATAATTTCCCAAATCCTCAAATTTCCAAAGCAAACAAGTCCCAGTCCAAGTAATGGCGCAGCAATGACAGCTGTTTACCACCAGCATGGCAAATGCACACCTTGCACCGCGTACAAAGCGGAGCCTAGCCAGCAATAGGCTGTTCCGGGCAAACATCACCCCAGGACTCGGAAGCTGCCAAGAGAGAAAGCAGAAAGTACCGAAACCGGTGGTCTCCCTAGTGGCATTTCAAACCTGTTACTCGGTTCCCAGGTGCCACAGCACGTACTTTGCACACGACTGAACATGTTATTTCTGCCCTCCCATAGCAACCCTTATGCCTTAGCCAAGTTTCGACTCCCATGCTCCAGGCTCTCTCTCGTCAGCCCGCCTGCCTCCTTCTCTTTCTGCCTTGTCTGCTCTTCCGAGCAGTTCACACGTCTCTTTTCCTCTCTCCCCAAAGGCAGCTGACTCTCAAGCTCTTTCTGCTTGCAACCCAATCAGCACTGCCAGATGTCTTGTAAAATTAATTTCCTTCTAGGCTCTTTCCCATGATGCCAAATTCCTTTTCCTTTCCTAAGCAACCTACTGTCACACAAATCTGGCTGTCTCACGCAATCACACACGTCATTTCCATAAAGACAAAGAAACAAAGACACCTCTGCACAGTCTAGAAGTAAAAGGACTGACCCGAGAAACCTGCTGCAGATACGGTTTGTCGCTTCCCAGAGAGCTCTGCTGGGTGTGCCTCGCCTCTCCCAGGCTGTCAATGCCACCTTTCCTCCCCCAGCTGCATCCCTGTCCCGAGGAGAAGGAGTTTGTGCAAGTCCAGGAGAGCTGATGGGAATCTGGGACTGCCTTAGATCATCTACACAGGACCAAACTGGCACAGCGAGTCACTGCAGCCCAACAGCCTGGACATGGGAACAGAGCCCCAAAGACGACTAAGCTATGCAGCATACCACAAAGACAGCAGAGCGCAGGGCCTGCCAGGAGCAGGACACCAGACAAACGTCCAGCAGCTTCAGCGCATCCAGTCCTGGACAGTTACTCAGAGCACATCTGTTCTTCCAGTCCGCCGGCACAGGACACCATTTCACAGCTCAGGCATATTTCACTTTTCCCCCCCTCCTCCCCAGAGCACACCAAGGGAGAAACATACTTACAGGCACCAAAATCTGTTTGCAGCCAGTGTCCAGCACCATGTCCTGTAACATTTTGTCTGAAATGCCACTGAACAATGTATGTCCTGGAGGCAGACTGGCTAAGTGAAGGTTAAATAACCGTTTAAGCTCACTCAGGGTGAGCACAAATTGTTTCCTAAATGTTGACGACACAAATGCCTTCAGTTCTTGGGCCACCCGGTCAATGCAGCCTCCAGGCAAGTGGCCGTTTAAAGAGTCCATGGAGTCCTCCTCTGCATGGAGGCCATTGACAATGCCGTTGTTCATCCCCTCATAAGCGGAGGTATCCATTGGCTCCTCATCACTCACAGGCTCCTCTTTGATGTGGATATTGGAAACATCCATCTTGGTTGATGTGTCATTTGATTTCATCTCTGCCTTTTGCTTCTGGAACTCCTTCTCCAGCTGCCCATAGTTCTGCTTAACTTTTGCTTTAGCCACGTTGACCCTTTGCTCCCCAGAGACCAGCAACGGATGAGCTAGTAAGAAACACAAGATACCAGAGATCTCACCATAACCAGGTCTCGAGTCTTGCCGAATGTTTCTTAAAGGGCTCATAGTGAAATAAAATCAGGAAACATCATCTGCTTGCAAAATCTAAGGCATAAACCCAGTTTGTTGACCAGATTTTACTTCAGTTTTGGGTTTTTTTAGTGGGTTTTTTTTTGGGGGGTGGTGGTCGTGTTTGGTTTTTTTTAAAGAGAAACATATTGACTATTGCAAGCCAGATGCTTGGGGAAGGGTGTTCCAGTCAAGGGACCTGAAGCAAAGCCAAAGTGCACCTGTTCAATCACTAGGGCCTTTTCCGCAAATCAGGAAACGGGGATCTAGACAGCTTCTACACCTCTACTTGTCACTCAAATGCTTCTTTGTCCAACAACTTTTCTTTTTTTTTTTTGAGTCTCTAGTGGCTGGTGGGGCCTGCTGCAGCAACTGCCAGAGCCAGCATAGGGATGTCCCCTATAGGTACAGTAAGGAGAGTGAAGGGGTTAATAGTGAACCTGAACAACCTTTTAGCATGAGGTGCACAGTATCAAAGTCTGAGACCTTCTTCTTAGTATTGCTACCCAGTGATGGGGAGAAAGGGACAGGAGGGAGTCCTTTCCCATGCAATCCTGTGCCTCTTCCCCTGTGTCCTCTCCACACCCAGCTATCCAATGGTGAAAGGAAGGGGTGTGTTGGCAGCAGAGGAATCCAGTCTCAATGCCAAAGGACGGAGCGCTGTGTTTAAGGCAAATGCATACACAGCACACGCCGTTATCTTCTCTGCTGTTAGGCTTACTAATCCTCTCCAAATAACCCAATACCTAATCCTTCCAAGCAGATCAGACACAGGGTATTGAAATGGATTCATATGCTCGTTTGTCAGTTCTGCTTATACCCTTCATTGGCTCCAGCATCTGGCAATGAGCCAAATGTAGAGTTGAAACTCTCTGGAACACCAAGTTTTCACAATCTTTTAGGATTATGGAGCAGCTACTCTAATACTCTCACTGGCATCCATGGTGGAGAAGGATGTCAAAAAGAGACAGCTTCACACCTCCTTACAGCCCCCTGCCAAACACATTCTTCATTAATTGCTCAGCCCTCAACCACACCACAGAGAGCCCAGTGCAAATCAGGGGAAACAAACAAACAAAAAAATCACCTCATGCGCATTAGCTTGCAAACTGAGAGGCAAGAATTACTTGTGCATTGGCCCTGGTCTCTCTTCAGGAGCTGCTTACACCCTTACACCATACAAGCTGCCCTAAATGAAGAAGTGGATAACAGAACCAGCTGATTTTACATTATGAAATAGCGAGTCCCCAGTGCTAAGGAATCCTCCCTGCTCTGCTACAAGGATGCTACAGTAAGCTTGTGTCACCCCAACATCAGTGATGTTAGTAAAGACCAAGGTTTGTCTCAAATAATACAGAGGAAATCACAAGAATGGAAAAATATTAAACAAAACAAGACTGGCCCCCATCATATTCAAAAGCAGAGAGGAACTCCAAAACATCACCCAGGAATATGGAGGGATGCATGTGCTTCAAGCGAACCAAGCACAATTCCATTTACCTGATTGTGCCTCTTGTTTCTTTGGTGTCAAGTGCTCCTTTAAGAGATTATAGACCTTTTCTAATCTGAAAGACAAAGATAAAATACACCAGGACAGTTTCAGTTGTTATGACTGCATGCAGCCATGCCAGCTTCAGCCATTAGGTAGAACACTCAATTTCTCCAGGGAGCCCGGCAACAGGAATGACCTGAATGATGCAGTAACACCCCCCACCACCCCACTGCCTGGTGACTGTGAGGGGAACACCTTCGAGGTAATACTGATCAAATTATCTGTAAATGTCTACAGAAACTTTGTAGCAGACAGTTCCCCGTTTCTAGCTTATTCCCCAAAATCAAACAAGTCATTTACTTGGCCTGAATGCCCATCCACAGCATATGTTGTCTCTGAACGATATCTGGATGCTTCTTAACAAAGTCTTCATCATAAGGGAGCATGAACTCCCAACCTTTGTTTATTCTTGCCACAGACATGTGCTCTAAGAAGTCTTTCACATCTTCTGGGCAAAGCTAAAAGATAAAGAAAAAGCATAAATAATATGGAAGTCAATTTACATGAGACACATGCAGCCATGGGCGTTGTTCCATGAGCCAGGCAGAGTGGGGCTGACTTGGTACATATGGGGCACCATACACACCCAGCTAAGTCAGAGACACTCACCCTTCTCTGCAGCACCAACACTTTCACACAATGTTAAAAGCACAGGACTTCACAGAGCAGTGGTGATTAATCACCTGAGAGTCAAATAGCTCATGGCATGTTTTGTGAGGAAAAGGGAGTTTCTAAACGGAGATGAAAAGACTCTATTGTGAAGAGAAGAATATTCTACAGTGTTAATCTTCTTTCAGAGCTGCAGGTCAGACATGCTGCACCTACACATGCACAGCTTTTAAGCAGCACTGGATCTTAATTCCAAAATAGATGGTCTGTGCATAAATTGACTCGTGTTTCATCATTTTACGGAAATGACTTTTTGTCCTCTTTACTTAATGTTTCTCATTCATCTGCCAGTTTTAACACAATATTCAGGTGCCTGAGTTGCTTTAAAGCTTTTATTCTGTATTAACAACTGGCAAATACTGACAGAAGAGCTGCTCTTTTGTAACACACCAAAAGCAGAGTAGCTAGTGTGAACTGCACAACCACTCATCTGCTTTGGTGCATGATCAGTCAGCTTAATCCAAACTGTGTCCAGCTTTCCACTAAAACAGATAAGAGGACAAGATGCATTCCAATGGCTCAGCTACAAGGACAGTCACATCCGTGGAGTCGTGGTAACTGTGGGAGCTGCTTGAAACACTTCTAAAAAGAGTATGTATCTATACCTGCTCCAAAGTGAAGGCTGCCTGGCGAGCAACATTGCAAGTCAGGAGTAATGCAGACACTGTGAACCTGAGAAAAGGCTAGCAGCAGCATCTGCTACCAACCTACAGACAATGCCCAACACTTATCACCAACTTCTGATTTAGGAAGAAAAAAAAAATCACTCACTTTTGTAACTGCTGCCACTTCCTTTCTCACAACCCAGCGGTCCTGTGTGAACTTCCACATCTAGGAAGGGAGCAAAGGAGAAAAACCTAGTAACTGTATTTAGCAGTTGCTCTACTGAAGTTGTAGTAATGACCCTGTTCAATGCTGTTACCAGAAAAATGCAAACCCCATTTCTTTCAAGTATGTGGAAGGAGGTGATTCTCGGCCAGGCAGTTGGAAAACACCTCCTGGTCTCTCCTGGCCTCACATGGGCATGAACATAGTATCAAAAGCTTCAAGAGACCATGGTTTGACTTGGTGAACCTGCTATGAAGCATCTCCTGAACTCAAACTCCATTTAGCTTACAAAAAAAAAGAAAAAAGATCCATTGCAGTGATGCTGGGCCTCCAGAAGGCACACATGAGGCTCAGCTTCTCACATACCTAACCATCAGCCTAAAGAAACTCTTCATCCACTTTTGTTAACGTAGAAGCCTGTAGAGGCTGATGACTGTTGCCCTTCTGTAGCACGCAGCCCCTTAGAAAGCACCCGTTCCTTTCTTCAACGCACCTCACAGTCACTTACAGTTATGCTGAGGTGGCCTGTCACTGACACACTTGTCCCCAGTTAATGGAAAAGCTAGGTGCTCTGCAGAGCAGCTCCTAAGGCCCAACATCCTGAGAGGCAGCTGCTGAGAATGGGCTAACAGGATACATCAGGACTTGGGCAGAACACTGAAGAGGACCTTCGATTTCCTCCTGTCTCCATTTAAATAGACTACAACCTCTTTTAGTCTGTGTGTATTAACAATGTTGTGAAGACTTCAAAATCTCATTACTTCAAATTTCTTCCTGCCCTATGACGTCATCTATGCACCCTTCTCTGTCATTAAGCTTCTCGCTGCCCACAAACACACAAAACCACTACGCTCATGTTAGGGCACAGGGCGTTTTAAAGCGTTGTGTTTTAAAGCACAAGAAGCTACCATCCAAAGGGAGTAGATCTATCAGCTCTCTTTGCACACAATTCTGAGGCAGTCATTTCTCATTAGGCCCTTTACCCTCAACTAGAGCCAATGGTACTCACATCCTTTGAATTTATTATGTGAGAATCTGGGGAAAAAGAGAAGCTTTCAGAAAGACACAAACTACTTTTCCTTCTCCCCAAAAGTCACGGTTGGCTATGAGCCTATTTCAATCCTATTAATTACTTTACAGAAATATGTACAGGGAAATAAAGTTCACTTTTTAAGCTAGAACACATTTTCTCCACAGATGCAGTGCAGCATTACATACTATTTCTGAGCCTTATGACCAGACATTTCACTTTGTCTGAAAGCTAGAAATATCGATGCTTTCTATTTTCTAACATTTTTCCCTGCTGTAGAGCTAATCAGCAAATTTCATACCTTTAAGAGCAACACAGATCCATTTCTCATGCAAGGTGTATGTGACATAGTTCAAATGAAAATAATTTATCTTTACATCTTAATTGCTAAAACACTACTGTTTACTTAACTGAGCATAATAATTTCTGGTCCCTAGAACTTTATGCACGACATGTCACCTAATCTGCTGTGTCCTAAAGAGTTATGTCACTGGGTCACACCTGAATCCAGGTCTCCATATGACAGCATCTTGGGCAGGCATCAAGACACAATAAGAAGTCAGTTTCAATCACCATCAGTTTTGTCTTACACTAGTACTGTATTATCCTTAAAGTCTCTTGCACTGCATACTCCTGTTCAGAGCTAAATCTCAAACAAACTTTGCAAACAAGGGGAATAGTCAGGTCTAACTGAAAAAAAATGAGAGCAATGCACTCGTCAGCTTCTTTTTGATGAGGCGGAAGCCATAAACCACGTATGAACTTAGGAACCACTTAGGAACTTAATTCTTTCCATGGTTAGTCAAAATAAACACAATGCAGAGGTTGTTCCTTTTTGCTGTGGTTACGTGCGTGTTTACAAGACCTGTATTCATTTCAACTTCCATGTGCAGCTACTACTCACAAAAGGTGCCTGGGAACAAAGTCCTTTCACTGATTAGTAGCTCTGGGGAATAAAGTCCTTTTTAAAGATCAACAGTGCATACTCAGGGAGCACAAGGCTTACCCACACTGCCCTCCTGAGACCTCACGGTCCTGAGCCCACAGAAATATATCTGAAGAAACAAGCACTTTATTATCCAGTCCTGGCTTTTCTGTAAGCCCCACATTGTGGGGGCTATGTGATAGTGGCTCTACAGCATGTATTAGAAAAGGATTAATACTGTTAATGACAGATGCTCTGAACCTGCCAGCCAGCCACAATGTCAATCTGCACCAACACTCTCATGACAAACTTATAACAACACCTTCAGGATTAAAGCACAAATAATCTCTTTGGAAGAAAGACCTTGTTGCAGTAGAGCAGCAGAGTTTTGTAACGCTGTGGCCTCTCAGGCAAACTGCACCTCCATTTTGCTTTAAAAACGATAAACACTTTTATACTCACAACAAAGTCTCTCCCTCTACAGAGCACTTCTGCAGGGACTCCACTATGTGGACTAGAAGTATCTTTCGGGTAGAGGACATCGCTGTTAATTAAAAAGGAAGACAGATTAGTTACTAGGTACTCCAAAAAAACGGCATTGATGAAGATTAACATAACAAACATGTCCTCCCTGTTCTGCACTTAAATTACACCTTTATCCAAAGCATAGTTTTCATTAAAGGAATTAATATTGGTGTAATTACACCACTGCAATTATGCTAGTGCAAAAAGGCTTACACCAGCAAAGCATAGCCTTGTGGCTAGCAGATGCGTGCAACACAGGTACAAGTTCTGCTTTGTTCTTGCAAAGCCTGTCCTCCCTTGGCTCGGTGTAAACAAGACCAGAATGATCCTAAGAAACACTTAGGCTAAGCTGGTACGTAGCCTCGACAGCGTTTAGCCAAAATGCTGATGTATGGGCATAAGGTTTTCTATTTCCTTCTCAGCAATCAAGAGCTTAGCAGAACAACACTACAAAATGCCATGCTCGAACCAAACAGCTCTGAGACCAACACTACCCTGTGTCCTTGTCTCCTCGTAAGACCCACTGGATGACATCTGTAAGCAAGCTCTCCAAAGACTCAAGGCAAGCCAGGTTCAAGACCTTGGTCCTACCCAGGCCAAAGGAATGGGTGCCCTCTCCACTTCAAGCTCTGATGTGTCCGTATGCTGCTCTGTCCCCAACCATCCCGAACACGTCACATCTACTAGAGATATGCATATCCTTCTCAGCCTAGTAGCAAAGAATCAGCTACAACATAAAAACCAATCTGAATGGCAATATATTGTCTTTTATCTTTCTTCCAGCTTCCTTCTGGAATGGCCGGAGGGACAGCAAGGAATTTTTGTAAAAACTGTTAACTTTACTAACACAGGCCTGTACCACAACAGCTGAAACACATCCCTCTAATAGACTTGGACTGGCAGCTGGTGCCACTCATCTTAACACAGAGAGCTATTCCAGAGACTACAATCCTCGGCATGCAGTGCTCCACCCAGGTGAAGAAAAACAAACAAACAAAATCATACTGCACTTTAGACTTCAGTTCCCAGTGGGATGCTTTATCCTAACGGGAGGATGACACAGGATCCATTTCATGTGGTACACTCAGTACCCCACACTTCATTTATTAAGCAGTTAATGCCTTCTAGAGGGTAGCTTTCAGCTGACAAGAGCGGCATCCACTGATGAACAGCAAGGTGACTGCACAAAGATCTTTCTTTGACTGAATTTAGCAAAGAAATACTATAGCTGACACTGGTTTAATTTTCTGTGTTTATATTTAACACTAATCTCCGGAGGAATTTGGGACAATCCTCTCACAAAAGAACATGAGTGAAGACAACATCAAAAACCTGACACAACTCAAATGCAGATGCAGATTACATCGCTGCTTAGCCACAATTTTAGCTAGGGTAGGTACTAAGGTATTATCATTTAGTCCTTTGAATTTTGAGTATCTGACTGCACTAAGAAGCACCAAACATTAAATCAAGATTTTATAGTACTGCGAGTTAAGAACATGTCTACTTTGGGACACAAGGAAGATGAGTATATAAAATCCATTGTTCTGATGCTCTCCTTATAGCAGAAAACCATGTCCCAGTAACAAAGCGGAGCCATACCTCTTCACCACCCAGTTTCCCTGGACCAGCATTGCCACCTGCTGTATACAGCGGAGAACTGCCGTAGAGTCAGTCCCAGAGCCTAGCAAACTCATCAGATTTGCAAACGGCATGACCTTCACTGAAACGCAAAATACACATCAGATTAAGGGTTTCTTCAGTGCACGTGATACAGACTTAGATATATAAATCTAGGATACTATGATTTATGTTGAAGTTCATGGTCGAAGCTGTATCTTAGTAAAAAGCCAAAACCTAAGTTCTACTAAGTCCCCCCCACGCTACGGTCAGCGTGTCTTTTAAAAACATCTGCTAGTGTTGCATTAAAGTTGATTAGTTTAACTGGTCCCAAATTAATGCATTAATAAAATTTTTAAGAATCTATGCTTTTGGCAATACTTGGAAACACAGACACCAGTCCTCAGGATTTGCTCTCATCACATAGTAACTCTAAAGACACAAAATTAAATTCACAGATGTCACTCATGAAGTGCATATTACTGAAAACTTTCCAGAAAATGCCAAAGTGCAGCCTGTTTCATTAAGCTTCAACTTATAATTCACACTCAGATCCCAAATTCCAGGAGGTACCTGCTCAAACAGATGTATCCAGAAAGCTATCATCAGATTAGAAACTATTCTAAGAGTAAACTGACTGCAAACATACAGAGCAGTAGTCAGATCTGCTGTTGCTGCTTTTCTCTGCACAGCAGGTCTTAAAGAAAGGCTTGGGATTTGGATTCTTTTCACAGAATCAGAGAGCCAGACAGTCTGGCGGGGTGACAGAACTGGTACTATTAGGAAAGGTACCTTATCTGAGGCAACCAGAAGTCATAAAGTGCAAATGTATTACAAATCTACAAACCATTCTTCATCAGGATCTTAATCTGATCAGCGAGGGGTAAAGTTCTCAGCTGGGCCATAGACAGCACATTGCTTGGAGCCATTGGTTTGTCACTGCAGATAAACAAGCAGAGTTGCACAGCCCATGAAAAAGAGCATCCAGCCAATATGGACTTCGAACATTCTGTACAAACACTTACTTCTCTTCCTCTACGCTTGGAGGCATCAGCATCATTAAATATTCACTAGAAGAAAAGAAAGCACATCCTTAAAACACTTGTCTTGGGACTTACCACGTTTAAGTACAGTTACTTTTTGCTTAGAGCAATCCTACTTGTGTGAATCTACAAAACATTAGCCTGAAAAGAGAGCTCTCCCCTTTCCCATGTTCCTCTGTAAATTCAGTACTAGTAAAAGCTATTGACATTCACCGGCCCAAAGACAAGGTATAAAATAGAAGGGAGTCAGAATCCCAACTCTTCTGTACAGAAGAGGTGTCCAAACAGAGGAACCGCAAGGGTAAATACACTAAACACAGGTGTTGTGACACAGCAGTAAGACGGGTCAGGTAAAGTCCTGCAGACAGATAGAATCTGGCCAGCTAGCAGCAGAAAGTCTCTTCCCCTCAAGTAATTACCAGTGTCTGTGAGGAAAGGATCTTATCCAAAACTCTTCTCAGAACACCTAGTACTGTTCCTCTGAGATGTTAATGTTAAGAAAAACACACCCACACTATTAAACAGAGTCTGCCACTTTCCTGGTTGTACTGGATTACAGCGAAGCATTACTATTGACTGCATCATGACTGCATTCCTGTATAGCTGTGGTCACCAAGAAACAAAGCCAAACAAGTTTCAAGTAGTTTCAGGTGTCCCTCACAAACAATAAAAGAAATTTTTACAATATTTCCTAACAATGGAAGTTATTGGCTTCAGAGTTTTCATTTATTTTAACCAGAAGGAGCTTTTGTTTTACTTTTCCTTTACAGTATTCGGAGTCTCAATAATGCAAGGTTGTGATAATGTACAAGAGGCTACAATCCCAAGCAAAAACAAATAGTTTTAATCTCTGAGTACAGGGAAACAAAGAAAGCAACCTGAAAAAGTTTAAGGCTAGTTTGTTTCTGTATTTTTTAAACAATCCAATTTTTATCATGGATAGAATTATCAAAGACCACGCTTTTAAAGAATACACCTGCTTATCACTCTGAAAATAATCCCAACAAATTCATGAAATTTCTGTAGGAAGTCATCAAACCATTACCTGGGAGACTTAATTAATTCTGTGTTTTCAGCAAGGCCATGACCTTGACTAAATAAATACTGGCGCTCGTGCTCAGAACGGCTATCCTGGAGATACGGAGAAAAACAAGAGTCACTATCACACACTGACAACATACAAAATGCCAGAGAGCTGGATTCCTCATTCCAAACTGTGCCCACTCTGTCATCACTGCACCTTTCAAGCGTTTCACATCGCTGACGTTCTGCTTTCACTTTCTTGAACGATGCAGGAACATTTCTGTTGCTATGACTTCAAAATCTCCTGACAGACATGCACGTGGGACAGACAAACGGGATTTCTACCACTCAAAGGACTGGGTTCCCCAAGCCTTTCATAAGGTCCAGTTCATAATCCAAGACCCAAGTGATTCTTGTACTCAGACTCCCCTTTATGTTTGTTCAGTTCTCAGTTTTAAACCTCTTCCAGTGTGAAGACACCAAAGCATTATCCAGCAGAGGAGGTACAGAGTGCTGCAGGGTCTGTTCAAGCCTACAGACTTACTTTTTCTTCATTATATTTTGATGATTCCCTGATTCCCAGGGGCCCAGATTTAAAAACAGTTCTAGACTTGGCTGAGTGTTCAGGCCCAGGCAGCCTCATCAGCAGCCAGCACAAACCCACCTTTAAGCCATAATAAAGTAGATGAACCCAGTGCTCTTCTGCTTGTCTCTTCTGCAGGAACTCATAGGACTGAACACGTCGTTGACGAGCCTGTTCAGTCTCAGGGCGGGAGAATCGTACCTAGGAGATATGGGAATCATTAAGTACATCCCTGAAACCCTCGAAGCAAAACACCTGCACTATTTATTTGGTTCATAAGTAACAGAAGCTAGGGGCCCTAGCTCAAACGAATCATCCCTTGCTGACAGTGCCATCTTTATGCTTGTGCAACAAGCGCAAGTCCATCTTGCTTCCCCCCTCGCAAGCCCAGGGTCACCAGGACCAGCTGAGGTTTCCTGTCCTTTTGTTTGGGTGTGAATTGGCTTGCTTTCTTGTGAACTGTTGCCTGAACTATAATAAAAAGGAAATTCGGACATACAGTAATTTGCTTAACATCATCTTCAGCTTCATCCTGGGATGAATCACCACCTGCCAAAAAATACAACAGAATAAACACACCACTGCAGTAAAAGAGCCCAAGCTAATCTGTAACTGTTTGGGGGCCCAGGCAGGAAGACAGCGGTACTAGGAACTAAGTAACCATAGGTTCCATCCCAGCTTGCCAAACTAGGCAACGTATGACAGCACCACACTGCTCCTGCGATAGGAGATACGGCTCCCGTGAGCTCTGCAGTGCACCTTTTCAGTGGCAAGACACACACCTTACTGCTACCCTTTGACACCAGCTCCCATCCCTTGGCCAAGCCCCTACACGGTGTCCACAAAAGCATTTATGCAGTTACACTGAAAATATTATCACTGAAACAACCTGAGAAAGGGCCTTGCAACTGGTATGTTGTTATAATAAACACCTTCAGAATACAATGATTCTTATTGAATCTTACCTCCCAAAAGAAAACACAACTCAGAGTATGTACCTTCATTAGCAGCTTCTCTTTCTCTGTGTTTTGCATCAGCCTTGTCCAAGTAGGTGAAGCTTGGCCTCAGCTGAAGAATTCCATGTAGTGGAGTCAGGTGAAGTTCACCTGAAAAAGAGAATTAATGCTGGTTAAAATTGTTTTTTTCCACTGCACAGTATCATTATCTCCATACCTCTGTAAAGGCACAGCTTCAATTGGACATCAATATTTAAGACAGTAAAATGTAAAATGGATTGAAGTGAAAAATTCATCCAGTGTTCAGGATTTCAAAGGAGTATGAAAGACGAAGACCAATTCCTGTCACTTTCTTTTTTGTGTTGAAACCAGATCTTGCTGAAAGCCACATTCTGGCTCAGACTTGACATATAGTTCAGGAGACTCCTAATAAAATAGTCATCACTGAGGACAATCTACATATTTTCACCTCAAATGATCACCAGATCAAAACTCTGTGATGGCATTAGGAGACGAGGGGGGCAAAAAGTGTTGAACAGGAAAATGAGACAGACATAATTAGATGGAGATAGTAACATAAATAACAACGACAAATTTACGCTACAAATGTGTATTATTTCAGGCCACCATATACTGTTAAGATCCTGGAGGTATCTACAAACCCACAGTGTTCTTGTATAATATTTACAATTTTGCTAGACCTGCTCAAGGACTCTGGGGACATTGATAAAGAAAAATTGTCATTTTTTTAAAGATGCATCAGTTAATTAAAACCTAGGCTGAAAAAAAAGAACAAACAGGTCTTATTTTAACCCTGAAATAAGCGTGTTTCACTGATGTGAGTGGGTATGCAAAAGAAACTTACCTTTTTTATAAACAGCAGCTGCATAGCGGGAGACATTACTTGCAGCTTGTGAAGAGCAGAAAGTTTGCTTGTCCATCAGCTTCCTGCAGACAGATGAATGCTGTGAGATTGTATTCTACAGACAATGTGGCATACAGATGTTAAAGGGCTGAGATCACCAATTCTCAAAATGGAGTATCAACTGCAGCAAATATATATAATGCTCTGTTTGTGATTCAGAATTCATGAAGCATACCAAAAACCATAGGTTACTTCCAAGAATACTTGCTATATAACAGTGTCCAAAGCACCTCCCGAGATTGTACAGCCACTTGTTCCCACCCTTCTCCGAAGCCCTGGTGGACATACATATATCCATGTTCACGACAAAAAAGGAAATGAAGGCAAAGAGGACACCTACGAGGAATAGGTACTTGTTTCATCTGTACACGTGCCATCTACATTGAGAGCAATCTGTTCTCCTTTGCTGCGACAGTAGTTAGGATTCAAAGTATCAATGGCCATTTCAAGTTCAACCTAAATCAAATGAAAGACAGCTAATTACCATGGCAGACCCCCAAACATATCAACTGAAATTCAGTCCCACACTTGCTATAGGTTTACAGCAAATTTAAATATGTAAGCAGCAGCATTCAAATCCACAGGGCAAATCTCATGCATAAAGTTGAACATACGAGTTTTTTGTAGGATGGGGACATTTTAACAACAGACTAGAGATGTATAAACTCCTACGTAAATGAATGGGAGCAGAGAAATTAAAGAGTTCTTTAGGCAGCCCTGAAAAACACCTTCACTTTATTGGATACCTTCCACTACATTATCAGACTAGTTTACTTATCAGTACAGATCAAGCACTCATGCAATATCCTTCAAGCACCCCATCACTGAGGATCCATTCCAAATTTCTCCAACTTAAGGTGTGTTTCCTCCTAGGTTGGGTACCAAGCAGTATAACGTTACTACGTCCTCTTCAGAGGCAAGGGCCTCGATGCTGTTAAGTTTGAGACTGCATCACTTACCACTGACTACATAGTTATTTCTGTTTTACACTGGTCAAAGTAAAGAAACAAGCTCCAAGCTTTTAATTACAAGGAGAACTATTCCTCCTCTCAAACTTTAAACTTCAGACAAACATTAAAAAATAAGTGTTTTCCTGCATAGCATTTCTCTTTATATACTATAACAATACAGTATACATTCTTCCTCAGGGTGTGCCAAAGCCCTCATAAATTTGTGTATCACAGCTATCGCCTCATTGTTTCCTCCCCTTTACATTACTCGTAAACTGAACTAGTTACAAGTCCCTGGATGAGACGGCAGATTTACAAGTCTGCATAGGACTTACAATGCACATGGTCGCTAATTTTAACAGAAGACTTCCTGAACACAACATGCACCCTAACTCCAGAGTTCACACAAGCATTCTCCTTAACCACTTCCCAGAACAAAACCCTAATACCACACTATTTCTGTGTTTTTCACATAAGGGATTTTAAAAACATAGCCACAGCTTTGGGATACATTTGCAAGCAAATGCAATCATTCTGGCTTTGGCTATACTTTCACTACCTAACAACCACACTGATTTCAAAAGGATTGCTGATGATTCACAGCTAGGCAAGAGAGAAATCAAGACCTGCATTGACACATTGTCTGAAAGACAGAGCATGCCTCCAAAGCTCAACCCTTTTCTGAATACTGGAAAGACCTTTTAAATCAAGCTGCATTAGCACAAGCATCTACAGACTGAATCAGCATTGGTAACTACGTTACCCTGAGTGACTCTATATTAAAAGAGTGGCTTTTCCATAACTTTAATTCCTCTCCTTTATAAACTACTCTTATTCTAAACTCTACTTTGCAGACACAACGAGAGACTCCCCCATTCCTCCAAACACAGAGATCTGGTCCTGCAAGTAGTTGCACCATTGTAACAGCTTAATAGCATAACACACTATTCTTTAGTACATTCTGCACAACATAAAACAACTTTTACAGACTGGACTCAAACGATGACCAACCTTTTGCTGCTTCGGTTTTATCTTTGCTGACAAATGTGTAACATCATCGTATGTCATGGAAGCTGGACGAATAGGATACTGGAAAACAAATCCATTTCATAAAAACTCTCTTCATTCAAAGGTCAAAGAACTTCACAGAAATTAACTCAATCTCCCCTGTCCCCTCACATGTAGATCCACTTGCCAGATGGATACAAGACATCAAAAAAAGAAATTACTTGACTGATTCAGGAGTCGTCAGGGGATTCGGGAGTATGACCTAGAAAGCATGTTGCTTTCCCTCCAGTCCTTTGCTGTTGTCACTACACAACCCCCTTCCTGCCCCTCATATGCCACAATAAACTACAAGACAGGAAAGGGTACCACACATTAGTCCAGCAGAAAAAGGAAGTGTAAGAAGCAATTAAAAACCCATCCCTCAGGATTAACTCTCTGGAGAGTTACCATCAAAGAGTAAAACATTTGTGGGTTTACACAAGTCGTGTTAGCTTACAGGACACAGGCCACAGGTAGCTAGTCAGGACACCAGACCCAGGTTAGCCACATGGGTCTCTTCCGAACCATCTGCAAATGCAGAGAGGACAGCGTGGTATCCAAACAAAATCTTCCAGCCATAGCAGCACCCTGCTCAGAGCTGCCATTTCTCCACAACACCCACAGGTCCCATCACTAACCAATGCTCACTACAGACACAGAGCAGCTATGGGTACCCCAGAGGCAAGGCTGCACAGCCTGGGCCAGCACGTCTGGCTGTCTCCAGCCGCGCTCTGCCGGCACGTCCCACCCAGAGGCTCTGTACAGGAGGAGCGGGCTCACCAGCGAGCATCACTGATTTGTAATGAACATGTCATCCAACAGCCTCAAAAAGACTTCCCGTTTTGCAGATGGGAAAAGGGAATCACAAGGATAAAATGGTTAGAGAAATTCAGTGGCAGAATGGAAAACAGACCTCGACCTTCTTAACGGATTTCCACCTTCAATCACTAGTTAGTTTTATCTCCACTAAATAAGAGGGCTCTTCTGATGACTCGCATTAATCTATAAATATGGATAACGTTGTCTTAAATAGGGCCAGTCCTATAGGAATGTTTGTTCAGTAAACATGGCAGAAATCAGTGATGACAGAAGATGGCTAAGAGACTGCAGATTTGTCCAAAGCACGGTATGACGACATCATCTACTAAAAGCACTCCCTTAGGGTGGTTCAAGAGAGTGATTTCATGACAAGTCTGTGCCAGAAATGACCACTCCTCTCTTGGCAGTGATTTAATACTAAATGTTTCAACTGACTGAGACCAAAACAGGCTTGCCTATACCCAAGATCTTGACAGGCTGAAGCAGCAGGGAAAGTTACTGCTCTTTGAATTTATTTTCAATTGGCTATCACTGCATAAAAGCTAACGGAAATACCTGAAACAGATACAGCTTCTCCAGCAGACTTCTGGCCAGGAACACATCAATCTAAAAAGCAAACCAAACAACTTTCATCAGATACCAGCTGTAATTGATGGAGCCTCAGATAAAAGCACAATCCCTAGAGCTTAAATATTGACAACCTCAGCTTTTCCTTACAAACTCTAACATAAAACACATTCATGACTCTCTTGTCATAGGTCTCCTCTCTGTTGATTTTGACATGAAATTCTGCAGTTAGCCTTTCTAAAAAACAAACAACAAAACCCCACTATGATGAGGCAGCAGACAGTGGCTGTAGCTGTGTGTTTTCTCTCTAAGGAAACCTGGCAAACAAATCGGAAATGAAAGAGGAAAATTTTTCTGACGGGCTGAAGTGAATCTGTTATCACAATTACAGAAAAAGGAGGAAGTTCTCTCTTTGGTAGTATGACTGAAAGGTAACTTCACTACTAGTATTTTGTCATAAAATCTTTCTAAATTAGAGAAGACATACCCACATCCCAAATCTGATTCAGTATTAGCATTTTGCCACCAACACCAAAAATCCACAGATGTTTTATGAGTATCACATACAGAAGCCACCATTTTGGATACCCTTAGATATGCTCCTGATAACTCTTCTTTGTTTTCTTATGGCTCTTCTCCTTCTCATGGGCTTGCCCGTCCTTGTACATCTGGTGTGTAAATTCAGATGCAAAGTGAACAGGACACTGTGGCTACTCTTTGGGACACAGCAGTCCTTTAAAGAAGTCCAGAATCAGAACACAACTGCTTGTTTTAGCAGAAGGCATGAAACATTTCAAGTTCCTATTTAACAGATATTAACTCATCAAAGTAATTCCAATTTTTTACAGCTCAGAGACGTGCAATAGAGTCACTGGAAACACACAGTGGTAGCAGCAACTTCCCCACCTGTGTTCCTCTTCTGACGTGGAAAGATCACACAGGATCAAAAACCTGAGCTGAATCTGCCAACGTGGACACCACTATTTTGGCAAAATAGATACCGTGAGTGATATACTTGGCCCACACAACGTATTTCCTTGCACACAGCAAGCCATTGGTTATAAGACAACCACTGATGCTGATGACGCATTGTTTCAGCAATGTAAGAACCCTGGGAACTATAATAATAATAATAATAGGCTCATGTACAAACACTGCTGCCTCAATACACTCTTTACCTCTTGTATAATTGGATCATCTTCTTCATTTGCCATGCTAGGATACAAGACCTTTTTCTTGGCTTATTCTTTGGCACAACCTGAAAGAAAACAGAAATGTTGTACGAGTCATTACATCTGCACCATGTACCACATGTAGCCTAGAGTATTTGTTCAAGTTCACTTGGTTCCTTTCAGTGGTAATCTGATCAGCCTGGTTTTCGAAGCAATGTATGTGTTTGCACGATCAGGTCCCTAATACTCCACGATCTTGACTGACTGCCACCAAATTTAAGCGACATCAAATGTCTCAAAAATAGGTAAGTTCTCAACTTCTCTGAAAGATAGCAGTTATGCAAGAAAGAGCACTAAATCAGTGCTCTATGGAGGGAAAAACAGGTCTTTTGTAGTTACATAAAGTGTACCTTTTATATACTGCGTAACTATAACACTCAGGTAGCAGCTGGTTTTCCAGCCAGCACATCTACAGTGCACTGCCTGGTCAGTCAGCATGTGTGAGCTCCGAAACCGCCACTGCAGTCACCAGTGTCATTAAGGACAGTGCCACACGGTTTACCAGCTTTCCTTCTCAGAAAAATTCCATGAAAACAGATAATGGAGAAACCTCCCAGCTAAAGAGCTCGAAGAAAAAAGCCTGTGCAACCCCTGTGCTTGGGACCAGACAATATTGTCATGTGCGAATGTGCTGACCTTGATTTCATCTATCCGATATGTTGCAGCCTTGTCTCCTGACCTACCACTGTTCAGACTGCACTGCTAAATAAGAGCTCCAAAATACACTCCTCAGCCTCTCCTGGAGTCCTTTGAAATCATCAGAACAACAGATTTTGCTTCATAACTACACCAACTCCAAAGAAAACAGGACTCTGATACTAAGTGGGGACTGAGTACTCTAGAACAAAGTGTCATCATGTTCAATCCAGTGCTGGAGTCAGTCATGCCTGGTTCAGACCTTTGAATAAAAATGATCCCTCAGCTAAAGCAACAATAGTATTTTCCCTGCTGAAATAAAACAAAAGGATTTACAAATTATTTGGGATGCCATTGCAACAATGTTAATTAGTCCAGATCATTTAAGATACTGTTAATCAGCCAGTACTGGTCAAGACAGGCATAAAAAAATAAGACCTCTCACAGCCTGACCAAGGAAAAGTTTTAACAACAAAGGCAATGAGGTAAAGAAATAAGATCTATGTTCAGGAACTCTCCCTCACTGTCTTCTACTCCTCGATGCCAGCCTGCTGCTTTGCTGGACCTCCTATGGAGGAAGAGAAAGAGAAAAAGGCAGTGTCCAGGATCAGCTGGCAACAGAGAGGCTGAGAAAGAAGGAAGCCAGCATCCATGTTACATCCAAGACAGTTGCATTTATGTTTCAAATACACTGGCCACCACACAATTTCAGAAGCTCAGTATATTTCAACAGACACGCAGCCTTCTCAAAACATCACGTTAATATACACACAGTTATCTAAGAAACCGTTCAGAGAGGCTGGACAGGAATTCTGGATAGAGTGTTATTAACATCACTACACAGGGAAATTTCCATTCAGCCAACACCTCTGGTTTATTTACACTGTTTCTGCCATTCCACCTAGAAATATGATTCCATATTTTTCACTTACAGCTTCTCCGCTACCAAAAAAGTGCCTCTCCCAGTACTGAACAGGAATTTTCCATTTCTTTAGGCACCAGCACATCCCTGGCTCTTCCCATCATACAACTGTGTTTGAAAAATTACCACTTAATAATATTTCAGGTTCATATTTGAAATAGTTCTGTAGAAATGCAAAACGTTCACACCAAAAAGACAGTATCTTAACTACAGGCTGGGGCTGTTACTGCACAGCTGTGAGTATGTGATATCTGATTGACGACAGAGTGCTTTCTGTGATCAGGCACTCAGTTCTTCACAGAAATACTGCATGAATATGTTGTTTTAAAGAAATTACATTTGTCAGTTCCAGTTTTGCTTTCCCTGCTCATGTTCCCTGGGTGGCCTGATACAGCAGGCTCACGTAAAGCCAGCCTGATAGCTCTGCACGAAATGGAGCCACTGCAGTTTTCATTCAGAACAGAGCTGATGATGGGAGAATGCCCAAGATGTGTGAGAACATGTGATAACACTCCAAAGGTGAAAGACTTGGGTCCAAATCCACCTTACTCACCCGCCTGAGAGGACTGGGAACCACCCTTCCCTTCTTGACACCCTGAGTGCCAAGTATATCCTAGCTGGCTCTCTCTCTCCCGAGCAAGTTATTCCACTTTCCAGAAGAGAAATTAAGATTCCCTGGGCTAAGAGAAGGAAGAGAAACAGCCTAAAGGACCTGGTCTCTGGTCCCTCATCTAACACTGCTTATGTGATTATACACAAAATCTCTTTGTGAATCCAGCTACAGTACTCCAAGAAAATGCTGTATTACAGAGATTACATTTTTTCTTATTCATTTAAGGATAAAGAACGACTACAGTTCCCTTTATTGGAGTATCAGAACGACAGGTCTATAAACAGGAAGCAGTGTGTCCCAGTACAACTTATAAGAGTCACGCAACTTGAAGGAATCTTCTGGATCAGAATGAAGCTTTCACTGAAGGCACGCAGGTGCAATTCTACGTCCACAGTGTATACATATATGTATGTATACACAGCGTTGTTAATATTGATATCTGTCATATATATACATATGTGACACCACAAGAGTTACAGAATGGAATAAAACACTAGGAGATAGCAAACACAGTCAGCAGTTTCAAATTTCCTTTTGTCAGAACTGTCTTCTTTTAAAAGGGACTTTCCTTTAAGGTGCAAATAAAAATAGAATACAAGTTATTAGTATGAATCATTAAACTTTAGAACAGCTTGCAGGAAGGCAAGAGAAAAAATCCTTTAATTTCCTCTGCAACGTGACCAATGCTAGGACCAATGAAACCACTCATCAGCTGCCCGCAACATCATCTATTTAGAACCAATGAAGAAAAATATTGTGGTTAAAAACTGTAAAAATCAGTGATGAAGCAACTGAATTCTACCTTTAAGTCTGAGCTTAGTTTGGGTGCTTGGGTAGTAGAGCTATCTTTTTTTTATTACCAAAGACCTTAATATAGCTTTAAGAAAAAAAATTGCAAATCTCCATGTCATCTGACACACACAACTTTTAGCCAGGCCTGCAAGAAATGCTCCAGCATTTCATTGATACCTAAATTCGTCAGTAATAATGGACTCCCAAAGTGCCAACACTGATACTTCAAAAATTCTTTGTACATAATTATGCAGCGCAGGAAACGCCAGCAACTCCTGCTGCATCAGTGCCTTAAACTAACCAGTGGAGTGGGAAAAGTGCTATCTCCTGAATCACTACCATTATCTCCTCTGGCACGTGGACTTTCTTCTGCAGGGTGTCTCTCAGTGCAGCCCTAGCAGCAATCCTCTAGCTCAGAGTGGCAACTTCCAGTAAAATGGAAGCTGCAAAAGAAAAAAGCTGAAGCACCTTCCAAACATTTATGATAATTACAATTTTGACCCAATTATTTGCTTAATTTTCTCCTTGCTTTGCTCGTCTGCAAGCAGCTTTGCACAGTCATCTTCTGGTAGTGAACCCAAAGAGGGCTCCCCTGCAGCACGACCCCTCTCTGGAGGTGATGTCACTCAAGCCCATCTTCGGGATTTCAGAGATGGCGCATTCCGCATGAACCTTTCTCCAGCCCCCCAACATTTACGCCGGGAAGCGCCAGGCCAGTTCTGCCAGGCGCAGGGCTGAGCTGCCGGCTGCTGCGCGGTCCCTCTCCCGGGGCAGCCCGGGGGCGGCAGGGCCAAGTCCCCTCCTCCCTCGCAGGGACTCGCCCCAATGTTCCCCGCCGACAACGGCCCCGTCATCCCCGGCAGCCTGCGAGCCTCCCTTCTCCCGGCGCAGCAGCCCGGGCAGCGCAGGGAAGCGGACCCGAGGAGAGGCCGCGGCCCACAGCCCGAGCCCAGCGCCGGGACGGAGCAACGCCCCCGGCACGGCAGGGCCCGGGCGGCCGGTCCCCCGGCGGGGCAGGGCCGCGCAGTCCCCGCGGAGCC
>Ga0065711_1003574_pt1 | contig 38735 bp, 48 predicted proteins | sample Hoacrofraction12_FD_59098 | JGI IMG/M metagenome (GOLD analysis project Ga0065711, IMG submission 59098) | Hoatzin crop microbial communities from Cojedes, Venezuela - Epithelial fraction 12 v2 (version 2) | ecosystem: Host-associated > Birds > Digestive system > Esophagus > Crop | place...
AAAAAAAAAAAAAAATTGTACCAGCCTAGATGTGATGGGCACCTGGCTAAGGCTCTTCTCACCACAGCATGTCACAAGTTGGAGAACCAACAACAGGGCAGCTCTGGGCTTTTAATTCCTTTGCAAGAATCCAAGCAACAATCAAAGCAGATTTTCAAAGGAGAAAAAACCCTTAAATATTAGGATTAGTAGCACAACCCTGTCTAAATTGCCACTGTGATCCTCTCCTTAACTGCACGGCTGCAGTCGCAAAGCGCTGCCCCTCCATCCCACCCCTCCAGAGCAGGTGACATCTCCAGCAGCTCCACACCACTGCCCCGTGTCACGGGACCCCTGCCCAGGGGGGAGCAGCACTGGAAGCGTTAAACAGCCCCAGCTCCGCTCCCCGGGACAGACTGTGGCTTCCCCACTGCCAGGACCCGGGTGCAGTTAGGTCACGGCTTGGCAGAGCCTCGATCGGGGCGGAAGCGCAGAGAGCGCTGATTGCGTAAGACGAGTGTTTGGAGACGGAGACGTGTTGTTTGACAGGGTAAACACGCGACTGCATCAGTTGTTTGAACGCAGGCCACGAGACTCGAAGGGAAACGTCGGAGCGGATGGACCCAAGCCCAGGCCAACGCCTTTGAGCGGCGGATGTCCCATCCCAGGTACCCAGCGCTGAGGTTGGGACTCAAGAGCCACCACCCTCTCCTCCAGCAGCACCTCCAGGTCCCCCCAGCAGTGCCATCACCCCGTGGGGTGAGTGCAACGCGGAGTCGCTTCCCCAGGGTCGCTGGAGGTGACCAGCTGCCACTCAAGCAAACGCCCAACGTCAGACCACGCTTTTACAGTTGTTCTCCTCTCCCTTTACAAGAGAGACAGCTTGCTCCTGCAGAAGGTCCTGGCTGCGAATCGCTCCAAAATGGATCGCTGCTGGGGGCTGAATAATTACTCCGGGAGAGCGAGCGGCTGCTATCATCATTACCTGTAATGCTGCTTATACAGACAAGCCTGGCGCTAATTAGCATCACATGGGAGGCTCATGCAAAGCATTATTATGAGGGAAATCAGCTGCAGTCCAGAAGAGGAGTATCTACCAGGAGACTGAGGCTGTTCCTCGGAATGCTGCTCGTCCTAGAGAGGCAGGGAGGTTCAGCGATGTCCGAGTATCACAGTGCTGGAGAAAGACCAGCCCATTAGCTAAGGCAGAGGAACCCATCAGATTATCATCTGTCAGATAAGGGGCTGGAGACTCTTTTTAGTGGTGTGAAATGTTTGAATTATCTTAGTGAGGTTTACACAGATTTCCACAGACTCCGGAGCAGCCAGGAGAAGGTTGACCCCACCACCCTGTACCACACGTGGTGGTGTGCTCTGGGCCACGTGCAGGGCCACAGGACACCTTGCCCATGCTATCTCTGTGTGCCTTGCATCCTGGGTCCCATTTCAGCTCAAGGCTTTGAGTCAAGTAATTATTATCAATACCATAGCAAAAATCCCCTCCTGCAGACATACGCTGCTTCAACACATCCCCAGAGCAGGAGAGGACTTTGTTGATCAGCTCCTCTGAAGTTTTAGCCTGAATTTGCACCAAGAGCTACCACAAAAGGAGGGAAATAATATAAACTCCACTCAGCCACCATACCATTTTTCAAACAAGCACAAAGGAAATAAGGTCATTTTTTAGCCAAGCCCAGTGCAGAGCAGAGACCTCAAGTCCTCCATGGGGCACCCGGGCTGCGGCGTCAAGTAAAGACAGCGCAACGAGCTCCAATGCCCTGGCAGCGGGAACGGCTTGATGGACCCAAACTAATGGGATCTGCGGGTATTCTGCACGTAGCCTCTGCCGCTGATTCTGCACGTAGCCTCTGCCACTGATGGGTGCTGCTAATGAGCAGAGCATTCAGCATGAGCAGGCTGAAATCTGGGCTCTCCTCTGCAGGGTAAAGGAGACACAAATGGGAAGCAACAAACAGTTTTTAACTTAAATATTTTCAGGTCTAAAGAAGCGAAATGGATAAAGCGTGTGAGAAAATGTGACAGGCGGAGAAGGCAGACTTAGAGAGCTTAAGGGATTTACCCCAGCTGCCGAGTGAGGACTGAAAGTCGGTTTTCTGGATCCCAGCGCAGTTTGATCCCAAACCCCCTCTCGCGCCACTTCCCCAGTCATTGGAAACCACTCCTACGTGAAGGAGAATCCGACTGCAGTTTTCATCAATGCCGTTGCAAGCACCAACCCAAACATCATTGCAAACGCTACGTGGGGACACTACAAAGCCTCTGCTTGCCCCAGGGAGGAACAGGGGCTACAGCACCTGAAGGTGTTGAGATCCTGGAAGAAATGCTGCTGGGACACACAGGTCCGTTCCTGAGGAACAGACTTTTGGAGCCCAACCTTGCCCGTGGGGCTCTGGCATTTGTTTCCCTTTTCTTTATTTTTTTTTCTGTAAACACTGTAATTGAGTAGTTTTCACAACCAAAAAGTGCTTCCAGCAGATCTAAACTGCGGAAACTGTTTGAACTACCAATCTCATATCTCCTGCAGATCTGCAAAGCCATGAAGCATCTTATTAGTACGCTGGACCGAAGCAGCACAGTGGGCTAGAAATTACAACAGTGAAATCACTTCAGCTTTTTTCCATTATCCAGGCTGAAAAAATGCCAGTAAATAATAACAATAATGAAAATAATCAGGGGAAAATGGCTAAGGACATTTTCATGACCGTATGTAGCAGAACTATCTTGGGAAAGACTTTCCATCTCAACCCAGATGTCAGGTGTTACACCAAGAATCCTTACCAGACCCAGGCTCGATTTTCAAGGTCTTTGGGGGTTTTTTGAGTGAAGCAGCAAACAGAGTTATTGTTTCATAGCAGTGGTAAGCAATACTCAGTCTTTGGCTCATTTTTACCTGGGAAGCCCTTTAGGTGGGTCAGTAGCTGAAGCTCAGAGCCATGCTCAAGCGGGAGAGGAGAAGGAAGAGGAGACAAGACACAGCGCATGCTGTCCCTGTGTCATCTCCAGCATGGGGACTGGGACGGGATGTGGAGACTTCGCTGCTGCTCGCCGCATCCCTCTTCCAGCCAGATGCAGAAACCCCAGGAGCCATCAAGCTGCGGCGAAGATGAGGTGGGAGAAAAGCAGCCTCCACTCACGGGATACAAAACCTCAAACCTTTAGTATTAGAGAACACTAAGGCCAATACAATGTCTTTGTACCGCAAGTGTCATCCTACGGGGACTCCATCCTGCTCCGCAGTGGTCCCCCTCTCCCCACTCAGCAACACCAGCAACCAACTAATGTTACACAGGAGAAGCAGAGCAAACCCGGCAGCTGTTTTGTTAAGCAGCCCCACACTGCAAATGCAATTTGCTAACAGTCATTACAACGTGCCTGCAACATTTGGCCACCAGACTTGCTCCTTATTTGTTTTTAGAGGACGAACGATTGCTCAACAGCTGTTGTGTAGGCCTGGTTAGCCAAAAAGAAAAAAATAATACCCTACCCTAAGCACATCTCCAGGGAGACCAAGTGGTTTTTCCACTTCGTTATACACCACCAGTAGCACCAAGGGATTCTTCCCGAGATCCAGCCCTTGGCATACTAGCCCCACATGGAGGAAGAGGAGCCACCCAACCCCGTGGGAATGCAGGCTGCTGGGCAAGGGGCGAGGAGGAGGAAGGTCTGTCCTCCCCAGGCTGGGAGGTGCAGCACGGAGTAGCTAAAGTCATCCCCAGTGCCATAATGGGTGGCCATGGCTCAGATGGACCTAAATTTCCAAGGTCAGAGTGCCCAAAGCAGGAGTATGCAATTCCCCAGCTCAAAGGGCTGTTTCCAGTAAAAACGAGTGTCTGGGAGGAGCGGCTGCCTGCGCCTCCCCAGCTGCGGTCACGCTTCCTGGACCCATCCATTCGGCAGTGCCGGGAGCGGTTGGGGCCAACCCAAGGAATGAGGTAAGGAGCCCAACAGCCCGGGAATAGCAGCACAGGCACTTGGACCACACGTGCATCCTGCTCGAGTCCTTGGCTGAAGCCGGCCCCATAGTCCAGGGGCTGGTTTGACTCATTTGAGACCTGGAAGGGACGCAGCAACAGGGAAACGCACACACAGCTTGTGCGAAGGGACAGGCCAAACTCCTCTGAATTTCACAAGCCCTTAAAACATTCTCTTCCAAATATTGGGGGAAGATCTTAATTATAACAATTTTTCTTACACTTGAAGCAGTTGACACACCCTTCCCACTTAAAAATTAAGTTGGAGAAATACAGCCGCCTACATAACTGCCTTCCAAGGGTCTTCACATGCCACAGCCCCACCAACCCAACACTGACCCCAGGAGCCATTTCACTCACCAGATCAAAGCCTTTTTGGATAGGAAAAGAATCAGAAATGAGTCTCTGGATTTATAGTTTTCCATTGTAGCAAAAGAGGATGGCAGGACAACAAGTATCGCCACTCTTCTTCAAGAGCATCGCAGTAACGTCATGGCTGTCACCTTAGTCAATAAAATAGATAATGGACTGAATACCTCCAGAGCGAATACAGTGAGCTACCAAATGGCTCTGCCTGGGGCTTGGGGAAGAGATTCGCATCCTCTGCAGATTGGATGCAGAGACACTTGAGACACACTTTCACAAGCACTTCCACTAATGCAGTCACGCCTGACACTCTCCTTTCTCTGCCGAGAAAGGCTGGAGCTGCCTAACCCAGCTGGGAAGCCCATCTGCAGGTCACCTCATGCAGCCTCTGCTCCAGCTCTGGGACTCGGGCTGGTCTGCACGCCTGGCCCCGTTCCTCTCCCAGTTGCACAGACACCATGCAGCGACCCAGCCCCGTGTCCCTACACTTGATATGAAGACAGTATGCACCAAAGTACCTCATATCAACATTAACCCCCATGTAATGGCAAAAAAATGCACAAAAAAAACTTCAAAGATTTTATGAAGGAAATAATGAGCCTTTTCTCCTAAATTAAAATCCTTTTCTTCCCTTTTCCAGCACAGCAGGACTTACAGTATTCCCAAGTCTGATAAACAAAAAGAGCTTTCATGTCAAAAAGGCTATGTATTTATGCAGGTATCTCGAGCAACCTTTAAAATGTTCTTTTAATTAGCAGTGGTTTCCAAAGCCTGAAGTTACACCCAAACTTTCTTCTTGTAGGTGCACTGTTGCCAAATTAGCAGAGGTAGCACCACGCTGATGTTTTACAGTACCTCCTGGAGGAGGTGAGTCTCCGTAAGTCTCCACGGGCTCCCAGCAGGATGGAACGCAGACCATGGCTTCAAGTGGTGAGAAAGACAGGGGCAAGGAGAAAGCAACCCCATATTGTAGCAATCTTCTCTTCCCAGCCATTAATTGCATCCTGCTGGCGCAGCCCTCTTGCAGTCTGGTCCTAAAGCATGTCAAATGCGCTTCCCTCCTCCGAACACTTGCTAAAGACGCTTTAACCTCTTCAGTCCTGAGTCCAGAAGTCTGCTGAGTCAGAAAGAAGCCAGAGAAGAGGTCCAGGGGAGCAGCGCTCAGAGGTCACCAGCCAGCGTGAAACTTGAGTGCCTAACTTCCTTCTTTCGCAAAAAAAAATGGAGAGGGAAAGGGGGCAGATGCCTTTGCCGGGATGAACACTGGTGGGAACCCACTCCTGCTTCTCAGCTTTGGGAGGATATGGTCCCGGTTGGGGGTCGTCTAAGATGAAAGAGCGTTTGACATTTTCAGACCAAAGGGTCCAATTTTTATTTTATTTTTGAGGGCCACATGCAGTCAAATGCCTTTAATGGTGCTAGAAACAGATGGGCCACCGTTTTCTTTGCTCATACAAGGCGCCGGACATAAAAATACCATTGAAAAATGAGGAGTAAAAGCTTTCTCTTTCTTATTTACTGTTTCTGGCTCCTGGAGACTGGCACTGAACAAGGAAAGTGGCTGGAGTGGTCAGCAACCGCCTAAGCCCAAGGGGTCTCCAAGAGAAGAATGATGCCAGAGAGGAGTCAGGAGACTGGAAATCAAGATGACAAACTGGGTTCAATTCCCAGTTTTAAGACTTTTGCAATGTGCAGGCTGCCTGGACTGGACTTACCCCAGGCTTGCATTGCTTCAACCCAGCTGCACCCACTTTCCGTGCAGCATCAGCAGCGAGAGGTCAGCATGGCCGAGGGGTGCCGAGGGCCCGATCTGAGCTGGTTTCTCCACGTTGTGTGCTTCTCTCCCCAGAGGTCTCCCGGGGAGCTGAAACAGCAGCCACAGCCTCTTACAAGAACAGCTAGTTTTCCAGTACTACCTCCAGCCATCCCTGTTAAAACGGATGACTTAACCCTGCTCAGTATTCAATACTGTCAAGCAAAAACAGAAGCAGCAACAGGTCAGCGTTGCTCTGGACAGAAACCGAGCTCTGCCAGCTCTTCAAATGAAGGAATATTTCCCATTTTCAGTAGGAAACGAAATGAAAATTTTCAAACCTTTTCAGCTTCTTGATTTTCACTTTCAGTTCTTGGGATTATTTTTCCCCTTTTTACCTTTGTTCATTTTCTCCTTTACCAAGACAACAGAAGGAAAGAAGAAATGACGAAGTAAAAGGGAAACCACAGGGAAGGGGCAAGGATGGAGGAGAAACCATTTCCGCTGCTGAAAATCAGAAAATTCAAATCCAAACTTTTCTCCACAAAAGTAATTACTTAGCTTTTGGGAAAGAAATACTCAAGCTTCAGTTGAAAAATTCCCACCAGGTCAATCAAAATATCCTGTGAGCCTTTTGCTCAGGGATGGTCGCCAAGGCCCATGTCCCACACCTGAGCTGCAGCCCTACAGGAGGGCAACCCGAAAGCTCCGGCTCCACGTGGACGAAGCACATTATCGTGTTCCGAAACACCCAAGACCTCTCCTCCCTCTCCCCTCCTTCCCCCCGGAGTGCTGTTTTACCATCATTTCTGCGCAAAGCACGCGGCCAAAGCAAACACAGGTTCCCCAAGCCGGCTCTCGGGAGAGCAGCTGCACGGAGCTGGAAGCCCCCATCCTTCGGGACCCCCTCTTTGCTGTCAGCCCCGAAGGCCACGTGCGCAGAAGGCTCTCCTGGCAGCGTCCGTGTGCTTGGGAGCCAGGCTCTCGCTCGCTCATAAACCCATCAGCCAGGCTCGCGCTCCCACAGCTAGAAATGCAAATCCAGCTCCTCCAGCATCAAACCCTCACAGCCTCCCTCTGCCCCAGCTGCAAACCCCCTCGGCATCGATGGAAATATTACTTCTTGTAACGCAGGGTAACTTCAGCATCAATCTGTTGTGAGCTCCCCAAACCCGAAGATTACCTCCTCTTTCACTTTGTATCCAAAGTATTCACTTTGTAATGGGCAAAAAATATCTGCATTCTGTCCCAAAGATAAATATATTTCAGGGTAATACAGTTATGGCATGAAAGTCATCCTCAGACCTCCGGCCTAGCCAGTCCCTGCCCATCATTCCTCCAGTGCACTGGAAGCTGCTTGACCCGCTTTCCCAAGTAGACATCACAGCCTGTTTGCCTCCACCAGATGAAGTCCCCATCCCAAGACGCTGCAGAGCTGGGACTACAGCCACACAAAGCTTCAACTTCCCCTGAACCAGTCCATACTGAGAACCCTTTCTGTGAGCCCGCTAAGGATGCACAGCAAAATCCCCACGCAGAAGATAAAGCAAGAGGGAAAAAGAAATAAATGCTCACGTGCAGCTGGGATTGGGAAGCCCCAGATGCCAAGAGCTCTTTGGAGCTACAGCCCTTGCTCTCAGCCTGCCTGGACATCCATACGGACGGGTGCAGGAGGGACGGCCCTCGAAGGGTGGTCGCAAAGATGGGTGTGAAGGCGCATGCCAGAAGGGCTCCCGATGTCCCCCAAGGACAACACCCCGATGCCTGTCCCAGGAGAACACAACCACCCCATACACACAGCCCCAGCAAGCCGGGATGGGAGCCGCTGCCTCTCTGCCCACAGTGAGGGGGCTGGGGGAGGCACACACAGCCTGCCTGCGGGAACACGCTGCTGAGCCAGAATAATTAATAGTCTGGATAAAAAAGACAAAAATATTGGGGAAAACAAATTAAAAATGGCTAAAAAGATCCCACCAAAATGCATTTTTATGAATAGCTCCAGGGCTTCGCAGAAGGAGGCACTTTCAGTCCCCAGGCTGGCAGTACCACCCCTGCGGCATCCTCTGCCCCAGGGCTGGGCAGCCGCTGCTTGGCCTGCGCAGACACCCCACCTGCACAGACTGCTCCTCTGTCTGCACGGGCAGCATGGTCACAGATGGATGTTTTTCCATTATCTTTGCAAAAGAAATTCTTAAAACAAACCAGTTTAAATTTTTCACCCTGGGAGGGAGGAAGTAGGTTAGCTGGAAGCTGAGGCAGAGACTCAGCTGCACCTGAGGGAGCCACGTTACCAGAGAGAAACCAGCCCCTTCTTCCCAACACTTTTCCTACCCTTGTGGGAAACCAACTGAATTTCATCCAAAAAGCAAGGCGTAACCGAGCATTTCCAGTTTCCAGCCCTGCTCTGACAGCACCTGTAGAAAACAGTCGAAACAAGCACTCCTTTCCGGGAACAGAAATAGGTTTTGGTCCAAGAGCTATTTTTATTCCCTCCTAAAATATTTTGACAAAACCCATTTGCATCATCTCTGACACTTCCTTTTGCAGACGAGGTATTGCGAGAATGGATCCGCCCATGGTTTGAGGGGCAATTTGAGAAACAGCCGTCTTTGGCCAAAACAGAAAGCCCAAAGGGACAGAGAACCATCACGGCAGCAGGGCCGGTATCAGCCAGGGTTTTCCGAGACCCTGAAAAGCAGCGATGAGTCCGGGCAGCCCGAACCAGGGCTGGCAGCAGTGGGATGGGAGTAGCTGGGCTAGGGTAGAAAGCAAGTTTGCCAGTACTGGACCTGGTGGAAAACAGGGCAGAGAAAGGAGAGCTGACTGCTAGAAATTTCAGCCTGGGTTGCCAGGATGGCACCACTCACCATCAGCATTGTGTCCTTTATTCAAATAAGAAAACCCAGCCCAGATAAATCCTATTTCCTCCCTTTTCAACTTCATCATAGCCAAACTCCATCTTCCCTTCTCCTATTGCACACACACACTGCCGCAGTCCCCCCAGCCCCACGACCACCCTCCACACCGAGACCCCCTGAACCAGCCCCAGGGCACAGACCTGTCGCCAACCAAATACACTCAGTGGACATGTCTCCAATCCACAGGGTCTCCAGACTGTCCAAAACATTAAGGAAAAATGTCCCAAGTCACATTCGCAATATGCCAGAGGACAAAGTGTGGGGGGGAAGAGGGTCCTTCCACCCCAAGCAACCAGAGGACACCCTAAAGCATGTGATTCATACAATACACGTGGTGTAACTCAGCAATCTGGTTACCCCTCGGATACCCTGGAGACACCGATGCATTTAATGACAAGTCACAGCCTTCAGCTCAACTTTCTGCTTTCCGAGCTGCTCCCATTCAGTGATGATTTAGATACTGAGGAGTGATGGAGCCTGGTTTTCTCCTGCCCCACACCTTGCTCATCCCAGACCAAAAGGAGATAAATCTCCCCCCAGGGCAGAGCAGTTACGTGCTTTTTCCCTCTCCACCACAGCAAGCAAGGGAGCAGCTCCCCGTGCCCTCCCCTGCGAGACATAAATGCCGAGCAGATGCTGCTCTGCAGCACGGCTAGGGAACAATTTCATCCCTGTTCCTTTAGGGAGAAGCCCAGGACTGAAGAAATACAGTTGCCTGGGACCTTCTTTAATGCTGCCTGATTAGAAGTCCTTCCCTTACTTGCTCTGCTGTGTTGTGCAGTTACAAGATGAAAGAGAAAATACCCATTTTCTGCAGAAGCTCCTGGACCTTTGTGCCCTTCCCCGGCACGGGGACACCATCAACTCTGCAGCTGAGGGGCTGCCCCATGGTGTTGGTGGGTGGTGAGGTCAGAGGGATCACTGAAAAACCTCACAAACCTCCCCTTGATCCTTCAGCCGACCTCGCCTTAACTTCCCACTCTTCCCTGCCTATCTTCTCCTCTGTCAACAGCACTAGCATCGGTTTTCCAGGCCAGAACCTGCTCTCCTGGCCACATTTCAGCTGGATCCAACCACCACGAAGGGCTCATTTAAGGCACAGCTTCCTGCCAGGCTGAGAGATGGCAAAGTCTGGGTGGGCGACTGGCACGACACCCAAAAAAACCCCACCAAAAAGCAACCCAGGGATCCACCACACAGCCATGCCCCGACCCGCGCAGCCACGTGAGCTGAACCACACCGTGGTTTGGAGATGTGGACCGATGGCCACCAGTGAGCAAGGAAAGAAACCTGCCAAATACCGCGTGCTGGAAAAGCTTGGCGGTTTCAGTTGCTTTGACTGACGCTTTGCCAAGGACACCCTCTTTTCCCTTCCCTCTGAGGTATTTCACGCTGAGCTCCAGGTCTGGAAGCCAAACTGGAACCGCCTCAGCTTGCCTGGTTTGGGGTTGACTGCTCAAGTTTTCCCAGCCTCCTCGCAGCCATGCTGAACAGCTTCCCTGAATTCCCGTAAACGTTTTGGCCAGCCTGGTCTGAATTAAGGGTTTACAGAAAAACCTGAATGTGGGTGCTGAGGCTCAGAGCTGGCCACAGCTCTACTTTGAGCTAGTCCTGGTGGCTCTTGAAGTTGGAAGACTAAAAAGATAAAAAGGGGGCTGATGGAGCCAGGCAGGGAGAGGTGAATCATCCCACTTTGGGAAAGCTGGGGATGACGGGGCAGAGAAAAAAAAATACATATATATATATATATATATATGTATAGTTTAGTATGAGGTCACATCTTCAGCCAAAAACTGACATCTGCTAACAGAGGCATACCAAAATCCACAATACACCAAGACCCTTTCAGCAACACGCTTGGGGGAAATAAGAATTGCTCAGAAGCTGGAGTCTGAATGAGGTGCTAATCCATCCTCAGCCCGAAGCCTACCGCAGCCTCACCTGGGAAGCTGGACCCCCCGGAAGCACAGCAGCTCCCAGACCTTTCCGGTCAAGGGTACCCTGGGGTGGGCTTGTCCCGGAGGAAACCCACCTCCCTTCAGATGAGGGGAGACCCAGGGAGAGCAAACCCCATCCCACAGCCACCACAAGCATGGCTGGGAGTGAACGTCACCGTGGAAGATGCTGGGGGGCATTGGAGTGCCCTGACAGCACTACAAGGAGTAGGAGGGCTGACACCCCCTCCACATCCCCGCTTCGCAGGGATACAGCCGCACTGCAAAGAGCCAAATTCATCCTTGACCTAAATTCTCGCCTAATCGATGCAAGGATCTTTGCAGCTGTGCCAGGAGCCGTCCCATTCCGTCGGTACCTGGGATGCTCCCGGCAGGCACAGCCGCAGTGCCTGCCCTTCCCTTTCCCCTTCCCCTTCCCTCCGCACGCAGACCCTCGGCTTTTCCCCACAGCGGGAGACCGAGGCCCATTACACAAGGCCTGATTGCTCCTCCTCACCTCCCCCGTGACACAATCCAGTGCGCATACAAGGCAGAACAAAACAGTGACAATTGGTGACAAATGGACTGCACAGCATCCCGTGGCCCCGTCGCCAGGGAGACCCTGGCCAAGCATGGGCGGCCGCGATTCGGGGACAGCAGAGGGGACACAGGTGCCGGGAAACCGGTACAGACCCATCTGCTAATTGCTGACGAGGAGCAGAGCCTGTGTGAGCCCCCAGCCCTGGCGCAGAGGAGGGCTGCAACCCATCAGGCCAAGCCAGCTCTGCCTCTCCCGGGTCGTCCCCCTTTAATAAGGGTAATTTTCCAGAAGTATTTTCCCAGGTCAGAGTAGTGGTTTGACAACAAACAGAGAGGGGAGAAGGGTTTAACCGTTGCTAGCACTGGCCCAGCAAGCATCACCAAACACATGTCTAATGCTAAATAGCACAGCTCTGCGCCGGACATCGGATCACGAGCCCTGCTTTGCCAGGGAAGAAACCAAGGCCAAGTGAGGGAGAACGTTGCTTGCTCTCAAGCTCTTTGCTGGCAGAGCCAGAAATCTCTTCCGGGAACATCTTGGAGTGACTCAATGCCTTTTACTTTCAATGCAAGTGATGTAAATGGCCCGCAGCCCCGCAGAGGAATCGCTTCACGCTCACCCAGGGCTGCAGACATCCTCCGACACTCAAAGCATCAACAAAACTGGACGTGCAGTTTCTGAAATACCTCCTTCTTCCAAGGCAGCACCAAATGTCACCCTGGGTTGGGCTTGTTCGAGTTGTTTTCCAATAAATACCTGCAGCAGACTCCCAAAATAGCCACGCCACAGCGACAACCCCCCAGAAAATGACTTTGCTTCTTCCCCTCACTGCCTCCGACAGAACTCTCAATCTGCAGCTTTATTCTCTCCAGTCCGCCTTCGCGGCGGTCAGTCTCAGCAGAGGTGCCAGGGGTGAAGCCAAGCATCCTCGCACGGGGTACATGCATGGGGTACGTGCATTTCGGCTACGCTTCCTCCCAGGACCCCCCCCGCCCCGTCCCGCTGGGCCGTGCAGGTGGGCAAGAAAGAGTTAAGGCTGCAGCTGCCAGCCCCGGCGGTGTGGAGTTATGCTCAAACTGTTCCCACTGCTGCATGAAGTCAGCTGTCATTAGGGAACAAAGGCGCCCGGAGCAGCTCGAGTTGTGTCACACTCGGGAGGCGCAGAGACTGCTCCCTGATTAGGATTTCTAAATCAGTCCCATCGAGGCCCGGAGAATAAAGCCGCGGAACAATGAGCGGGGGGCACATTCACACAAGCAGCAGCCCCATCCGTCCCCCGCCACCCCTCCCCACCCCCTCGCACGCTTCTCCTCCCGCCCGAGCCTGCAACACTTCACCTCTACGTCCCGCTGAGGACCACAGCATCCCCGGTCCGGAGGTGGTGGGCACATCTCCCGCTGCTCCCAGGCCTGGCTCTCCATCTCTGCTCACTCTCCACTTGGGGCATCTTTTAAGTGGCCAGCGTTGAGCATCTCCTCAGCGGGGACCTCTTGCCCCAGGAGCTATCAGCCCTGTGCTCGGTGGTGCCCAGCTTGGAGGTCGCTGGAGGAGGTAGCCCCAGACAGGGCTGCTCTCTGGCATCCCACCCGAGCATCCATCCCAGCCACCACAGCCATCCCCATCCCCAGCGACGGCCCGGCATACCATGCCCCAGCGCTGCCAGCCAGCATTGGCATGGACCAGCAGGCTGGCTGCTGCAAGAAGACCAATTTTTCTTGAGAAATAAGGTGCTTTTCACATGTACAGCAAATCTGTCCACACATACAGCAAACTTATCCACACGTACAGAAAACCTCACCCTGGAGCGACCCAGAGCATCACCCATGCCCTCATCCCTGTGCTTGCCCCACAGAGGTTTCTCTTTCCTTCTAACCAAGATGTTGTGTGCACAGAAACAGATTGGAGGCTGCAGACCCGGTTGCTAAATTCATCTCAACCAAGGCAGATTTCCTCCATGAACATGCAAGTTCTCACGCCACGGGTGGGAGGAAGATATTGGCTTGGCTGGTGGGGTCTGTAAAAACAGTTGTCTTGGAAAAAGCAGAAATTCCAGCACAAAATGACGCATTGTGCGTCAAAAAACCTGAAGGGAAACCAATACAGTTGTGATTTGGGACATTAAAAACACAGAGGCAGGAATTAAACGGTAGTAAATGCTATTCTTGGCTCCAAACCTGACTTTGCTCATGACATTGGCTTTGTCGATGAAGAGCTCTCTGCCTCAGTTCTTCCCATGCGGAAGGAGGAGGTGACCCCATAAGTGGTCATTTCCCACAAGCTCAAATCCTTAACATCAGGGTTTCCACAAGCAATGACAAACACGACAGGACTGTCTTTCCACCGCGCCCAGCTTGCCCAGAGCTGTGACTGGCTGGGGCTCCCCGGGGTCTCCACCGAGGTGGGGCTCAGGGCCAGGCTGCGTTCCCAATCCCGTGGAGTCTCCAGACAGAGCAGGGCAAGCCAGCCAGCCCAAAGCCCACGCTGCCTGTAGGCTGTACCGTCAACCCAGCCCCAAGCCTGTTCCCCCGGCCCCAGCCACACAACCCCTCCTTGGAGAGGTCCCATCTCCTTCACATGAAGATCCTTCCATTGCACAGAGCCAAAGCGATGGCTCCTTTGTCTGCCCCAGCTTCAGATTTAGGAAAACACAGGGGGATGGGAGATGGGAAAAGGGTCAAGAATTCACTGCGCACCCCTGCCCCAAGGTTGGATCTTCAAAACTGCAGGGAAAGACGGGTGGGCAGCGGGAGGCCGGCAGCCAGCAGGTGCAATGAATAAATATCCCTGCAGAAATCAATATGGAGAGAGGGGGTAGGGAAGGAATATAGATATCGGGCATCCCGCCCCCCCGCCTCCAGCCCCGGCAGGACACGCACGCAGACACACACACACTAATCCGGTGGATTTGGCCGTCATATGACATGCCCAGTCCGTCCAAGGGAGGGGATTTCAGGCACGCCTCTCCTTTCACGCCAGGAAAGGATTTTCATCTCTCGAGAGCACAATGCTGGGGGGGAAGGAAAGGGGAGGGGGGGGAATTAGGAAAAAAAAAAAAAAGCCAATCAAGCCAGGATCAGCTGTGGGCTGGGCTGCTGCAGGTCTGCTTGTCCCAGAGGGGGGTGCGGGGAGACATATTGGGCCGTGTGGGAAACCCACAGTCTCAGCTTCTCACACATTGTTCTCCAGCCCGGCTCCCCCCAGCCCCCAGCCAAAGCCGTTAATGCCACAAAAGATACTTTGCCCATTGTGCCGGGGACAGCTGAGAGGATAGAGTTAGCCTTACACAGCTTTCCTGCCTCCCTCTCCCGCTGGAGAGGGGAAGAGGGGACAGGGCAATCAAAATGGAGAGTTTGATGCTCACCATACAAAAGAATTAAATCCACTTAGGCCCCTTTCTCGCTAATCTCGGACTGTGGGGGGTTAAATATGGTTACATTTTCATTAGGTACTAATAGCAAAAGGGCAGCTAATGGTAGCACAGACCGCCGCATTGTCATGCAGATGGCTCCGAGAAGGGCTAGCCGGCATCCCAGCATCGCTGCAGCGCGATGGCATGCTCGGAGTGGGAAATTGTGTCACTCGGCATTGTCGGGGCTGAATTCCATCAACGGCAAAAGTCATGTTTCCTCCGCTGAAAGGAAACAAGTTAAAACACCCGGGGAGGGGCAGAGGTGGCGAGGAGGCACCTGGGACCCTCCTGCAGAGCACGACCGCTCCGGCACCGAGCGATGCCCGGGGCGAGGGGCTGCTGGTTTCAGGTGGTCACCGCACCACCCGTCCACCACACACTCGCCATGAATTTGGACAAGCAACGGGAGACCAAAAAGCAGTTTTTGCCCTTTATCTTTCTAAGTGCTTTGTTTGCAGCCACCAGCTTGGCCTCGCTGGGGCTTTCTCTGCCCCCACTTCCACTGAGCTGGAAACCACAGATTCAAAAGGGATCGGGATAGGGGGAAGAGCCCTGCAGGTCCGAGTCGCTGCCTGCGTGACCCAGCTGCCCACGCTGCCGTTGGGCCGCCTGTGATCACTGCCGCGATGGCAGCTCTCCCCTTTCATCATCCCCAGCAGCTCGTCCAGCAGATAGAGCCATTCTTCTCCCTTCATCCTCCTCCTGCCACAGGTTGCATCAAAGGACCGCGCTCAGATCGGCGCTTGTGCAGCAGGGTGTCCTGCTCCGGCATGCACCCGTGCTGGGAGCATCTCTGGAGCAAGCAGCTTTCCCAGCCAAGGGCAGGCACAGCAGCCAATCCAAGGGGTGTCATCCCTTTGGGAACCCCATATGAGCACCAGCACCTGTAGGGTCACAGTCTTCCAAACATTCACCTTGCTACAAGACCAACCCTTACCATCCCTCGTAGCTTCAGGTGTTCAGTGACGGTGTCTCCACTGAAGGAGTGTCATGCCTCAGAGCCCAGCAGCTCTGGATGGATCCCAGACCCCTCAGGACTGCACTGCCTTGGAAGAGCCCACCAGAAATGGAAGAAAACCACTCATTTGGGTCCCTCAACTAAACATTCAAAATAAGAAAGAGAAGTCAGCACCCATGCTGCGCTTGTACAGAATCCCAGCTTATTTAGTGCTCGCTCATGATATGGACAGAAAATATCTGCTGGGGTATATTTTATAGGGTGAGAGCACTCTGTGATATTTTTTTTTCACGGCCTTAGAAGAGAGACCCACAACCCATACAAGTCTGTGAAGCCATGTCCTTTCCCCCAAACCAACTGGCACGAAGGTAAAAATCCATCACCCGGGAACACGCAGCAGCCACAGAGAAAGCCAAGTTAAACAAGAACAAGTTCAGCATCAAGACGGCACAGCCAGTAACTGTGAAGAGGAGGAAATTTGGAATACAGGCACCTACAGCCCCAGCCCCTCACCAGCCAGCATGGCATCCCAGGGAGCTCAGCAGTTGAAGCCTCGGAGACCGGACTTCTCATCCCACGGAGCAGCACCGTGACCACGAGCATGTCCCTTCGCCTCCCTGGGTCTCTCTCCCCTCCCCATCCGCACAGCTCCGTGCTCCTGGGGCAGGCACCATCATCTTATCTCGGTTTGCAAAACGCACCTTGGGGAAGGGGCTCGAGGACCCTCAGCCTCTTTGCCAGGAGCTCGAAACCCCACTCAGAGGAGCAACCGTGGAAGTGTACATTTCAATTAACAGACAATTATTTCACCCGCCCCGTACAGCGCTGACAGAAGCCGGTTGCCTGATGCGACCCGCTTTGCACAGCGCCTGTCCTGTCACAAGCTCACATAGTCCAAGCACAGACAAATTATCCACCGGCATAACACTCAAGTGCAAATTTCCTAACAAACTCCGACACCACGTCTCTCTTGCCTGACTGCCAGAGACCAAATTTGAGCCAAATTTCCTGCAAGCGTTGCTGAGTTTTGCAAGCTTCAAGTCCTCGGAGAGTCGCGTTTTCATGCTTCTCTCTGTAACCTTGAGAGTCAGAGCTTGAGTTTTTGTGAAAGCTGAGATTCTCGACGCTTTGGAGCCAAAGATTTCGGGGAGAAAGCAGAAAGTGAGAGCAGGGGAACCCAGGAAGATTGGCTTTCTGCAGTACGGCACATCACACTTAGATTCTTTGATGTCTAGTAGGCTTAAGCTGAAATAAGGTTGCACTCTTCCTGTCAGTGAGAGTTCGAATAGGGCCTTCTCTTCTACCTTTACCTATCTACACAAAACTTGCTGGAATTGGATGTACTTTATACCTCTGACATTGGAAAATTTTGTTGACATTGCCCAGAAAGACTTCAAGTTTCTTGACGGTGACACAGACAGACGGATGGATGGACAGCACGTCTCAAACCTCGCTTCCCCGTGAAAGCCCTCTACGGAATAGCACGTTGTGCAACAACAACGATAACATCTTGACAGCTTGCACCGATACTTCTCTGGTTTTGGGGAGAGCAGCGGTGTTGCAATCCAGGCTTAGGGTTAAGAGCTGGAGTTCTGAAAAGCTCATCCCTACGAGGGGCGCGATGGAGAGGCGTCGTGTCCGACGGACGCCCAGGCAGCCGGCTGGAGGGGCAGGAGCCCCCGCCGAGAGCAGAGCCCTGCGGCTCCGCTGGACCCCATCCAGCGGCTTACGCAGCTGATGATCTGTTCTGGCCCAAAATGTTTATTGTTTCCCAGCAAAGTTGTACTAGAGACACAACAACAAAATATAATACAACACCGCTCAAAGGTTAACACATGTTATTTCTCACTACTGCGCCTCAGGACTTTCCAGCGCTAACATTAGCCAGGGCGATTCGTTCGCTTCCTTCAACCTGATAGACCTAAAAAGGGAGGGGGCAGAAACCAAGTCTCACCAGCGACGGGAACCACTTTCAAGGGGAAGCTGCTTTCGGAAACCCGGCCACGTCCAAAGATTACAACCGGTCTCGGCAATTACGAGAAGTAAAACATTAAAAAGCATGAGGCAAACTGCATTTGCATGCTAAAAGCTCCCTTCAGCGAGGCTGAGAGGCTGTACCCAACAACAATGCAGAAAACTTCCCTCTCCAAAAATACATTAACCCCGGTGTCACGTCCCCCTCCCGGTGTGCTCCCTGCAGACCGTGGGGTGCGGAGCTGGTAACAGGCACAGTCACAGCACCCCTGCACCAGGCACCGTGGACATGGACCTGGATGGATGCCTAGACTTGCCAGACAAGGAAAGCTGGAAGGGTTAATCCATGCTCAGCCATCCCCATCGAAGCACAGCCCCGGGGGCTGCATGGGGAGGGGGGTGCCGGGAGGTTTCCCTGAAAGCAAGCGGTGTTCCTACAAACCCAGCCTAGTTCCGCAATTGCTGTTGCAAAAACAGGTTTGAGTTTGATTCAGAGGCCGCAGGTGGGCAAGTTACCTGAAGGCCATGAGGAGGAACCTCCTACATCCGCTCTGAAAGCACAGACCTGCAGCCGGCCAAGCAGGGAGGGGAGCAGGAGAACCCCCGCCGGGGTAGGGTTTCACCTGAAAACACAGCTTTGTGCTCAAAGCGTGAGCTGACGGGAGGCTCCGAGCCAGAGCCCGCAGCTGAGCGCTGGGAGAGGCAAAGTGAAAACCCCAGTTAGAGCTTTCCAAACCTCTAACGGGGAGCGGCTAGAGAGCAGGGCTCTCCTGCTTGGGGACTGTCTGCAGAAATCAGAAGTCCATCCCACTGCCATTTCCCCATCCCAGTCTCATCCACCAGCACACCGTGGGTCCTTGATGATGTAATCCGGCCCTGTCCATGCTCTTCGTCTTCTCTATTCCTCTCTCCCACTAGCAGGGTCACCCACAGGTTTAGCTGGCAAGCGATCCAGTCTCAACGGCACTGTATGGATGAGGTCTCTCTCAACAGAGCCACCAGGCCATTCCTTGCAAGTGGCCTGAGTCTATGCCTAGAGTTCACAGGAGGTAAAACAGCCCTCCAGAGACCTCCCAAAACACTCTGAGCTCCAAGAACACCTAGAGAAGTAACCTGTTCCTGGGACATCTAAGAGCAAATAGAGGATATAAAAACCAGGGTCACATCCAGGTCTTGCTACACACAAATCCTACCCAGTTTTTATTTAAGTTGGTGGGAAAGACTCATAAATGACAGGCTGCAGGAGAAATGGAGCTCTTTGCACTTGAGCAGGTAGTCAGGCACAGGACAGTGACCCTGGATACCCAGCCACCCAGTTTTAGGTATTGCAGAGCAGCAGTCAAGATTAAATGCGTGAACTCACCTGACAGCCCATTTCGAAAAGGTATCAAATCTCAGATTTCATGGTGGAAATGACAAAGGATTCATCTGTGAGTTAAGTCAATAGTCGTGCCACCAACCGTCCCCTCGGCACACCGCACCAGCAGGGTGATGCCTCCTTACGCACTCCTCTTCCTCCCGAGGCCCAACCGCAGGGCAACACACGCAACAACGCTCTCCAAAACGGGCAACCTCTTAAAATCACGTGTGCAGAAAACCCTTATCATGAAGGGACTCCTTCCTATTTCTATGTCTCGAACCTCAACGTCAGCTGCAAAACTATTTTCTGTTGGAGAAGTGGCGGACAGGAGCAAGGTGGGGATGAAGAGGGGAGACAACCGTCCAGAAACCAGCTTGGTAGACAGACAACATGCATACAGGCCAAAGTCTCCTGGTGTTGGAATGAGCAGGAACAGCAAAGCAATATGTAACACCGTACAAACACACACATATATATATATATTTTATCAAGCAAGAGCATTTCTGGATTCAGTGCAAAAGAAGGGCTTTCCCAGAGGAAGGCTCATTAGAAGTCCTCACCAGTCCAGTACCTTTCCCCTCAATAAAAAAAAAAAAAAAAGCAAAGCAGGGCATGTTCTTTTGAAGGTTGTTTTCTTTCATCCCTCCTCCACCCCCCGTTGATCTCCTCTTCGGCATTTGTGGCTGGCCTGTTACCTCCGGCTGAGAGAGCGGGCTGCGAGCCAGGAGAGCCCGCTCCAGCAGTGCTCCTGCCAGGGCCCCGGACACAGCCCTCCTCCCGCTGCTTCCATCCTGGTCCATCACCTCGGGGATGTCTGGAGCCCCTGCCAGGCGAGAGGGCCTGGGAAATCAGGTCCACCTCAATTACAGCTACTGCATGGCAACGGGGAACGGCAGAGCTGGGACAGCTTCCCCTGGGGAAGGCTCAGTAGGGGTGGAGGCTTCTGTCCAGGGAACAAAAAGGATTGGAGGGGTTTAGGTGGCTCTGTTTTTGTTGTTGTTGGGGTTTTGGCAGGGGTTTGGGGGGGCGTTCTTTTTTCAGGCAGTAGTTGTTGATCCCCTATAAGACACATGGTGCCCTATCAAAACCTAAACTGTCTCTGACCTTCATGGAGGAGAAATGAGCTGGGCTGGATGCTTAGCACGGTTGTCGTCAAAATCTCTGCCAATGCAGAAGTACAGAGAGCCTTTGCCTGCGTGCTGGGCTGAATTTTTGCCCAGCCAGGCTTATCTGACAGCAGATCACATCATGGAGACACATCCTAGTACTGGGCACCAACATGGAGATGTTGGAGGTGTTGGGGTTTACGAAGCTTCTTCCATCCCACCTCCCCAGTTAGCCCTCCCAGCAGTTGTGCCTTGACCCAGTTCACTTCCAGCCCCGATGCAGCCATTCCCCAGCTCCAGGCAAGTGCATCCACCCCTGCCCAGCCCCAGGAATCAGAGGCCATCGGGGCTGACGAGTGAAATAACGCCTCGTAGTCACAAGGGCTTGCCACTTCAAGGTCCCAGCACCAGCCCAGAGAGGGCATTCTTCATTTACATCACAGCAACACCAGCAAGACTCAGCCAGGCTGGGGATCTCAAAGGAGGCTCTGAAAAATGCCCAGGAATTAATTAATTCTGCTCTGCTCAGCCTTTCCTACCTTCTCTGCATGAGTGGACAAAGCTCCTGCTCCAAACTCATCATGTCCTTCGTGTGTTTTACTGCTTTGAATGATGGAGCAAGGCAGAAAGCAGCTCGGAGCCAGGACAAGAGAGAACGACAATCCCTGCCCTCAGAGCACTTATAAACCCAAGAGACAAGACGTAACACGAGGAGGAAACAGGCCGGAGGCCAGAGGGGATACCATAAAAATAGTGTGGTTTAGAACGTCTTTGCTGTGGGCATAAATCACCGCCCATCTCTCCACCATCTCAGGACTACAGAGTAAGCCTTCTCCCAAACCAACCCACCTCCCCACGGCTTGTACCAGAGCAGCACAGCAAAACCCATCCCTGGCGCAAATGAGATGGGCAAAAAAGGGTGGCTGAGCCCCGGGTACCAGATGGGCTGGAGGCAAAGGGACTTGACCATGTCTGGTCAGAGGGCTCAGTGGCAGAGCCAGGGACTCCTGGTCTCCCAAAGCTTTGATGAAAAGACCCTTCCTCTTCTCTGCCCACTGCTACCTGCTGAGGAGACTAAAATCCTCCTTACACCAGCAAAGCTTAAATAAATCCAACTGCTCCCCGTGAAGCTAGTTCATCACCTCTCCTTCCTCGCTCTTCATCCCACCTTCCCCGCTCCACTCACAAACCTGTGATGGCAAAGAAGGAATTTCATTTCCCCCTCCCAGAAGGAAAAAGAGGAAGGGCTGGGGGGAAGGGGCATCTTATTTCAAATAAACAAACAAAATTTATTGCCGGACACATCCCTAAACCCTCAGCCTGGGCCGGCAAACTGCAGCTGCGACGTAATAAGCACATAAATAAAGTTTACAGCTAAACTGGCCTGACCCAGTATTGCCCCGAGGTGCAGAAGCAGTATCTTGTCATTAGTATGCAGAACACATCGCCTTAATGTCTGCTCATTTGTTCTCAGCCCACTCGGCTCTATAAATCTCTACAAAAGGACAAGGCAGGGCTGCGGGGGAGAAGGGGGAGCGGGGCGGCAGGGCCAGGGGGATGGGAATCGCTGACTGTCCCGCTTCCAGCTGGCCGGACAGCAAGAGCAATGCGGGCTTCCAGTGAAGCTCCTCTTTCCTTCCACACAGGGCCCAGCAGCGCCCGTCTGAGGAGCGGGATGGGCAGCTGGGAAGTGCCCGCACTTGCCTGCTGGAGCAGAGGGGAATGGAATAGAACCGGTGTTTCTGCATCAGCAGAGGTCCAAGTGCTCCCTGTGTGGCAGGACACCTCGCTGGCTGCGCACAGATTCGGCGCCAACACAGCTCATAAAAAAAATTCAACAATATTTCCTTTTTTTTTTGCATTGCTCTAAATCATCTTCCCCCTTTCCAACCCTCCTCTCCCTGCCCTCGGCTTCTGCCGACATCCCGCCCAGCACAGCGTACCCCACCCCAAAACACGTCTGGCATCCCCATCCTTCGCAGCACCTGGTTGTGGCTCTGCCAAAGCACTGCCCCAGCCTCAGGGCTGCCCGCAGGGGAGCTGGCACAGGCAACAAGAGGGTGGTACAGTTTGGGGACAACGCCTGCCTTGACCATAGCACCAGGCTCAGCACCAACAGCACCTCCCTTTCCTCCAGCACCCTGCTCCAAAGGCAGATGTGACCTCCCTCCCACGCTGCAGCCTCCCAGGTCGCGGCGAGACGAGGAGGAGCTCTCTGATTTACCGTCCCACATCATCCTGCAAGAAGGTAGCTGCATCGCTTCCGTGCTTTGCTTTCTGTACAGGGAAATATTAGCCACCCTTCTCTGTCATCAGCCTTGTTGGGATCTCCCCCACATGTTTGAAGAAGGCAAAACACGATTTATTTTCTGTCAAAATAAAGAGACGGTAGCAAAAGAGCCACAAAGCAGATTAAGTATCTAGGGAGCAGAAAAGGAGGTACCTTGGGTGGAAGGTGCCAAGGGGAAGCGCTCTCTTCAGACTAATCTGATGGCACAAGGATCAGGATCTAATTAGGTACAAAATTCCGATAAACAAGGCAGTGTTCCCATGTAAATCCCTGATGGAAATGGCAATTTCGCCTCCGCAGCACACGGCAAAGGCAGCCAGCGACTGCTCAGGAGATGAGCAAGCTGCTTTGGGCTTTGAGTTGGCCCGGCTGAGCCCTGCTAAACCACCAGGCTCCTCGACCGCAGCAGGCTCTCCGCCTCCATCTGCGAAACGCACCCGTTACCGCACCCCGAGCAAACGCAATCCTCGGATCACAAGCTGCTCGGAGGACAGCTTTGCCCGCTTGGACACCACAGCACAGAGTCACAGTGCTGCAGAGAGAACACACCAGAAAGGAACATCGACGTAACTCAGCTCTTGCGGCAGCTTTCAGGTGCTTTCAAGCAGAAAAATCTTTGAGTAGTACTGAAGTATTTTAGCATCACACCCAGAAAAATCCAGAACACCTGGGGCCTTAAGCACTTCCTCACAGGCAACATCTAGGGTAAATTCTGGAGACTTGGCAGAGCAAGTAAGTGTGAAAAAGCCAGACACAGAGTCAGTTCCTACTGATAGATGCCCACCACGGAGTGGGGCCAGGGCACAGCGCTGGGCTGCAAGCCACCTCTCCCAGGGCGCTGCCCGGCCAGCATCCCATCAGGGAGGAGAACCAAGACAGAGAGCTCCTTCTTTTAAGTTTGGCTAATGGGAACAGGAGTGACTTGGAGGAAAAGGGGGTCCCAGCTATGGGACAAGGACAGGCAGGATGGATGGGCAGCAGGGACGACCGCTCCTCGCTCTCTCAGCTCCCAGCCAGGTTTCCAGGTTTCTTCGGGAAGGGTGAAAGCAGAGTCTGCAGGGCCTGAAGGCGTCAGTGCTTCCCACTGCAGACAATAGGAAACCTCTCTGACTTCCAGGAGCCACCGCTCTGCAGGCTTTGTGCTCTCTCCTGCCAACAAGCAGGAAACGAAGGTGTGGGATCCGCTCTCCACATGGGAACGATCCACCACAGTGCTGATTAAAAACACGCCCTGAACTGAAAACCAATTATCTACTTAAAAGAAAGCAGAGGGACCTCCCTTCCCAGCTGGCCTCTCAGCCTGGGCTTGGCATCAGGGAAGCTCAGCATGATGTTGTGAAATAGAAAAGCAGCTTAAGAGGCACCGGAGCAGAGGCTGGGCTGGCTCAAGCGTTGACCTGTCCCACCTCCGCTGGCACGTCTCCTTGCCAGGTCTGTGCAATGGGGAGATTCATCTCGCGGAGGAGCAGCTTTCCCAGTCAGGGGGCTGAGGCCAGCAGCCAGCTGAACTCCCGATTCCCTCTAAGCTCAGGGCCTGCTCATTTCCAGTGCCTCCCAGTACAAATGTCACCTGTGAGCTAACGCCACTTTTAAGTAAGACATACAGACCTCCCAAGATCACCGCATCACCAGTGAATGCTTAAGCCCAGCAGCCCAATGTTCATTCAACAGGCAAGATTTGGGTTCAGGTCACCCACTTGGTGTGACCACACGCTTTCTGCCGAGCAGCCACCGCCCGGGAAGCTCTGGGCTTTGCAAGGAACTGGCAGAGAAGCTGTTCCAGGCTGCCGGGCTCCCTCCAGCCATCACGGTCTCCAACCCTCAAAAGCAGCCCATTCACGTGACATTCCTCAGCCTTCTCCCCAGCGCTCGGGGTCTTCTGCCATTTGGAGGTCTCAGAGCAAAGGTGCCAGGCTTGTTAAGGAGATGTCACAGCTCTGTCCAGTTTTTGCCAGTCTGAGCAAACTCAGATGAGTTATTACAGGCATGGAATAAAGCAAAACCAAACACATGTTCCCTGGTACCTAGAAAAACCTGAATTTTAGAAATCGAAATTTTCCTAGTACGCACCAAGTAAATCAAAGCTATGTTCCCTTGTAGATTCCACATACTTGGTTTTCCTGACTTTTTAAATAATGAAGTTTGCAGGCACACTAAGTTCACGCGTTTTGGGATCCTTTCACTGGGTGGACGCAGATGAGATGCGGTTGTTCAGCAGCACGCGTGCACCTCAGCTCTGCCACAGCCTCCAAAACCAGGAGGAAGCAACTTGTCTGGGAAGAGGAGATTTAAGGGCAAAGACTAAACTGAAGAATGAGGTTTGAACTGCAACTCCAAGCTATAGATGATTTGCAAAGCTAAGCCCAGGTGTTGTAATCCTGTTACCTGGCTACCTTGCATGCGCAGGGTCCCTTCAGATTTCCCTTTTAAGCAGCTGAAGCAGCAAATCTCATCGGTTCCCACAGCCTTTGCTGCAGGTTAGCAACCAAGAGCTTGAATCCAGCACAGCATTTACACAGTGCTGTCCTGGGTCACAGCGGAGGGGTGAAGCCTGAGAACATTTCTGATGTCAGAAGCAATCAGGAGATGCTAGAAGGTTCCACGGAGACACAATAAATTGTGATGAAACTACTAGATATTTTGCATCTCATTACACGGGAGGACTTCACAACCTTGCTGCCCAGTGGTGTTAAACACATTCTTGCACACGAGCCAGATTATATTTAAACATGGCAAGATCTGTCGAATCTCCACCGGTGGCAAGGCAGGTGACCTCTCTTACCTTAGGTGGGAAACCAGCACGTCCGGCCTCTGATGCATCTCTCAGATATGCCAACTTGCTAGGCGATAACTGACATGCAATAAATCTGGGGTTTAACTCAGTTAATTACCAGTATTGCGTTTGTGAGTAATACGATAGCATTTAAGGTGTGGCGCATTTTCCATTACAGAGCCCTGGTTGCATGAATTCCATGAGAAGTGTTTTCTGCTGGATGCAGCTTTGACAGAAGGCAGCCACGCTCCAGTCTAAGCTTTCTAACCCCAAACCACCCCTCCAAACCACCACAGCGTCTGCAGAGGGGGTCCTTCTGCAGGGTGACACCCCCAGGCACCACCAACACTGCTGGAGTTGACCTCGGGCCAATGTCAGACCTCTCCAAGCCTTCCCTTTCCGCAACACCATGGTACTTGCATCAATGGTGTTGGCAGCATCAGATGGATTGGAGTGTACTGCGCCTACAAAAATAAGGAAGGAAATAATGCAATCCAGGCAAAAGACTTCAGAAAAATGAAGTTCGAGGAACCAGGAACTCGGGTTCCCAGCTGGCAATTGCTCTGAAACTATAGTTAAACTCAACGCAGTAGCAAACCAGAGCTTTTGGTAAAGGGGAAAACAGAGCCCCAACAGGAGGAAGCTCTGTGGAGAAAGGACAAAGCGGCTATGACAACACCTCTCTGGTACAGCAGCAAACTCAAAACACGACTTCTGTAACCCAGACCTCACACAGCTCATACAACGTGTTGTATTTTCAACAGAGCAGAACTCACTGAAATAAACCTGTTTCTCATCTGAAGAGGCTGCTTGTCCAAAAAACCCTTTTCCAGAGGCAAGTAGGTGCAGAGGAACCTGCATCAAGGCTCAGTACAGGGAAGACTTTTCTCAACAACAAGCTAGAGAAAAAAAAGCCCATAGGGCCAAAAATGTCCAGGAAGGATTTTGCACAAACATACGCGCGCAGCACAAGGAATGATGGGAAAGCCCCATGGCCACAGCCCGTGCCCTGGACGCCTGGGCTTAGCTTCCCAATCCCAGCCAAGGTCAAGGGGAAGGAAAAATCAGCAGACCAGCCCTGGTCTGACAAGAAGAGGAGCCTGGGTGTCCAGGTACGAACCAGACCAGGTCAGAGCAAAGGTCTGAAATACTGTCGCAGGGGAGCCCGGGAAACTCAGCCACTCCCACCACAGTCCAACCACATACCAAAAACCTCATTTTTAGCCCAACGTGGAAACGTTTTGGAGTTGTTGGGAGCTCCACAGCAGCACAGCATAGTCAGGAGCTCTTTGTGAAGCTGCAGTGCTTTATTCTTCACATCTGAGCCCTTCACTTCTGGGCCAACTCGGTGCAACCACTGTCAGGCAGGTTGAGTCTGGGGTCCCTGAAACCGCACCCCTACTATCCTATAAAGAGGAGTCCAATGCATTGTCACCCACTGCACCCAGCCCTGAGCTCTCCTTTGCTACCCCTGCTTTCCAGCTGACAGCTTTCGGTCAGAAAAAGACAGAAGATGGAGAGAAAGAAGAGAAAAGAAAAAAAATAAAATCCCTGCAGCTTCTCATCTTCCTTCTCTAGTCTCCTCGAGTCATTGTTTTTCCGTACAAGTATTTCAGCTCTCACTGTACCGGGGAACAGGATTAGACAGGTCACTGCGGAATCAGATTACAGACTTTTACCTTTTTAACTTTTCTTCTCAGCACGTAGGCTGGCGAACTGACACCAGGCGAGGGAGCAGGCAAGGGACAGGCATGGGTGGAGGTGGCAGCGAAACATCAGTGATTCAGAGGCATCTGCTAAGCCATTGGAAGTTCTCACGATTCCAGGACCTAAAACAAAGAACCAGACGGGTTAAAACTAAAGCATGCAGAAGGTAAATATTTTACCCAAGCCGTGCAACAAAGGGAGTAAAAATATCAAAAAGTGTCCTGCTAGAATTTTGTCCTAAAGGGCTTAATTTTCCTTGCAGTTCAAAGTTGCATTTTCCCCCCTCTCGGCTCCAGGACCATGGCTTCCAGAAAACCCTCGGCACCCTGCAGCGTGTGGCCACTTTGTGAGGCTGCAGAGAGCACTGGTGTTCGGAAAAGCCTGGGACATTACAGGGGACTACGGTGGCCATGGACTCCAAACGATGAGTCCATGTGGTTTCAGTGGTACAAATGTCCTTTCAACGCGGTGTTCCCTCGAGCAGGGAGCACATCAGTCATGTCTCAGCCTCTCTTCACATGTCTGCATCCTGCAGCGCCCGCACCGGACCCAGCAGCTAGGGCTGAACAGCAGATACAAGACGACAGTCCCAGGCTTGATTGGGAGACATCAAGAAAAGAGAGAAGATGAAGAGCCCATTCCAAAGGATAATCATTCTGGTAAAAGCATGTCTTGAACTTGTTACGTCTGTTTATAAATTAGAGCTATTAATGCTCATTATGATCTTTTGTGATAGTACAAGACAGCTTGTGTTCACTTTCTCTATTGGAAACTGAAAACAACGCTGCCTGTCCCCACACCACCTGCACAGGAGCATCATACAAATTAGTTAATATGTGCCTGAAGCATCTGAAGTATCCTTATTCAAAACACTTATTTAAACGGAACCTTTTCACTGCAGTTAGCACTACCGCTGCTACACATTTATTCTTAACAGTATTCAACTTTTGAGCATAACTTTTGAGCCTCCAAACACAAGGAGACAGATGAAATGACTTGCCCAAATTTCTAAAAAACGGCCATGGCAGGGAACACCACCAACTCCTTTTCCAAAGAAGTAGACCAGTGCCCTAATCAATTAATCATTCTTCCTGTATTAACACCTCAAACTGACAGGGGAAAAAAGAATTAATTACCAAATACATTATTTGACCAGCTTGGCTTTTTCTCTTGTTCATCAATTACTTCTACATTTATTAACCTGGCTACCCACCACCTTGTTATTCCCAGTCATAGGAGTCCCGGGTGTTAACCAGACAGCCATATCTACCCCAGCACTGTGCACTGCCCAAAGTCACCGACACTGTCAGATGACACACAAGTCATGAGCTGGACAGTTCTCATCTCCTCCTACCCCTGCACCCTGGAGCAGGCAGTACAGCTTGCCAATGAGCCCTGCAGAGTAGTTGGTGGTGGTGGAGCACCAAGAAGTCTGCAGCCAGTCACGGACTCAAAGGCAGGCAACGAAGTGGTGTGAAACACAACATCCACAAAATGCCCAAGACTTATGACTTTAAACCACACGAATGATTCTAGAAGATGACCAAGAACTACCTCTAGCAAATCCCAAGAAGCCAAGATGCAAAATTAAATGATCCCTTTTCCCTACTGCAGGGTGTTGCTCATGAGTAACGCCTCAGCGTCCAGGGAGTGCCTCGCCTCCCAGCGTGACGTCCACCTTGCAGGGGCTACAAAGTCGAGGGGAAACCCTGCTCACTCACAAATCGCAGGCTGCAGAGAGCAAGATCAGGGCAGATTTCCCCAAAGACATCAACCTCTAATGTCAATTCAGGGTCTAATTCCCAGGGGCACGCTGCGTGATATTACGTCTCAAAGCTTCTGAAGAAGACTCTGACGTGTGAGTTCAGCTCTGAGTCATCTCCGTTTGACCAACGCAACTCGTATTGCCCAGTCAGAGGGATAACGAAGATAAACCGATGCAAGTTGCACACCAAAAAAATAGAACCATTCAGCTTATTCCCCCATCGGGGGAACCATGAGCTAAATCCCATGCTTCTTTAATAGCATGTGCAATATACATAATGTATGTATACTATCTGCGATGGTTTCAGCACATTCAAACAGGAGAAGCCTTAAGTACTAATTTCCAGAGCTGTACAGTCATCTCATGTCATGTTGTTATTTTATGAGTCTTTCCTACCTGGTACAGCCTCCACAGGTTAATCCCAGGCTTCCTCTTTCGCACCCCACCAACGACACCCATGAACAGACAGAAACGAGAGAAACCAACAGTTTTGAGGAAAAACCAGTAGGGTAGACTTCTGTCATCCCAGGTGAACCTCCAAAACAGAGGACATCGGCAACCCAATGACTGGAGCCACCCGCTGCAAGTCCTGTTGCCGGGGCCAAGCCAGAGCCCTCTGACAGCCTTCGCCTGCATCCAGGGCTTGGCACGGCTCGAGGACCGCTTCAGACATTTCGGCATATCCCAAAACAGTCCAGAACATCTTCGTTAATAAAGTTCCTGAGATAAAGACTAATGCAATCCTTTTCACAGGCTTCTGCTGGGTAATTACAAGCCTATCACTTCTGAGTTAATTATATGCAGCTAAAGATGTTATTACGTGTGGATGGAAAAAAGCACTGTACTGGAAACAAGTTCCTTCTGCCCTTAGCTGGCTGATAGCTAAATATTTCCAGAGAAGAAGAGAGGTGGGAACCCTCCATTTAGCCGGTGAGCGTGCTGTTGTGCAACGCTTCCACCTTTCGAAGAGGTAGCTGGGATCAAGCACAGCTCATGGGCAAAGAACCACCTGGACCGGGAGACCTCTGAGACTCCACCGTCTGCACCTGAGCTCTCACCATGACGTTATGGGCAGGCAGGGCATGGGGAAGTCAGCAGAGATGAGCCAAGGGCGCTTAGAAGCAAACCCATGGTCACGCAGCACGCCAGCTGCAGGAAGCAGAGCTGTGTCAGATCAGAGCATCATTTTCTGTAGAGCTTCACAAATGAGGCACTGGGGTGGCCCTAAGGGTCACCTGAAGGCAGTCGGTGGCAAAACACGATTTTCTCTGAATGGTAAGAGGGAAGGATAATACTCACAGGAAGCTGTAACGAGCCTTGGCCCCCATTAATCCCAATTCTCAGCTGATAAGCAAAGATAAAAAAAGACATCACCATACGAATTGTACCTGCAGCCCACACCTTTCTTGTTTTTGCAAGGGGGCAGGAGCTGGGCACTGCTGCATCCCTGTGAATTTCCAAAGCCAGCAAGTTTCCAAGCAATGTGTTCAGTACGTGCACCCAAGATGCCCACAGAAGGGCACGAGGAACATCACTTCCCCCCTTCCAATTGCTGCTCTGTTATTTTAAGCAGGTAATTTTGGAAAAGAACACGCAAGAAGCAGAAGAAACCCTGTCAAGCTGCAACAATTCATAAATGCCAAACAGATGCACACCATCCTCCGCGGGATGATGTATGCGACAGGCCAGGGCAAACCCAGGCGAATGCATTTCCGAGCTCTGCGCCTGAGGGCTAGAGCACGTAGCAACAGGGAGGGGGGAAGGAGGGAAAAAAAAAAAAAAAATAATCACAACTATAAAAAGCAACTGTCAGAGAAAACACTGAAAATGAGCAGGCGAGAAAAGTGACAGTGCGGTTAAACACCAGAGAAAGTAGCTGGAGACGAGGAGATGCTGTGGGGAGGCTGGGCAGGGCTGTGTGCCGTCACCAGCCCCGTTCCTGGAGAAGAGCAGCCCCAGCTAACGGTGCATCATGCGGGCAGTGATTTGGCCCCGGGACAGACCCGGTCCCTCCCTGGGAGATGATTTCCCAATAGGTGCCATGGCCAGGAGCAAAGCTCAGCAGCAAAGGCTGGGAGCTCCCACGGCAAGTTGCTGTGCGTGGATCAGCAGCTCGCCCTGTAACGGCAGTGGGTCTTCCAGAAAGCTGCTTGGTGTCACTAAAGACTCAAAGGGATGGAGAATTTACTCTCCCCCTCCTCACAAGCCGATCCAGCATTTAATTAAACTCCAAATAAAACCCCCACACACTTTATTTTCCAGGGTAACATTGCCTGATGGCTGTTTCCAGCCCTGGGTGTCTCGCTGTTTCCTGGCGCTGGGAGTGTTCGTGTACCAGACGCCTTCTTGGAAAGATGCATCACCTCATCTCTTACCACTCACCCCGTTTAGGTGCCGCTTCTGTACTGAGTCAATCCTTAAAATATTTGCCATCAATATGTCAGGTATGTAAATTAGTATTTAACTTCTGATGCCTTGTACCCAATTAAAGACTTCAACTCCAGCTGTGCAGCCAAGACAACGCTGCCAAGAGGAGCCGTTCCCAGACTACAGTTCACGGGTTGGTCCCTGCTACAGAAAAAGTCACCTTGTTCCAACAATTCCTACTAAAAATCAGCGTTATTGCCTCCGTGCAGCCCCAGGGAAATCCCAGTCTTCTGCTTTTCCATCTGGCCCTGAAGGACGGCAGCTCTGAGGTCCATCCATCAGCATCGCTGAAGGTCGGACCTAGCCATGGCCAGGGCTCTCCCTCTCCAGCCCAGCGAGAGCTCCTCCGGCAGCTCTGGTGCATTTTTGCCTTTGCCTACCCACCCACCAGCCAGGCTGGAGGAATGCGGCTTGGTCGGTCCTGTTTGCTCCTGGAAACGTCTGGCTTTGCTCTCAAATGCAGAACTGAAACCATTTTCAAGACACTTGCTGACCCTCCACACCCATTCTGCAGTACGGGAGGCCAATATTATTTACCCAGAAATATATTCAATAAAAAGACACAAAAAAACCACAAAGCTTTTGGGACAAGCAGGACTACTTATCGTTTCCTTCAATCTAGGGTTGGGTTTTTGAGAGTCATTCACCTGCAGGTGATTGACAGCGGTGTTTTATGATGAAATACTGTTTGCAAAAACATCTTGCCTAAAAATGGTTCCACCAGAGCTAATAAATTCCATCAGCTAATCTGACGTTGCCACCCACAAAACGTATTGCTCATGGATACAGATGTACAAGCCCCAAGACGCAGCATCAGTGGCGGGGTGGGGGGGTGGAAAGCCGATTTAACTGAGCTTCTCCAAGATTCTGCATCTTTGCAATGAGGAAAGCTGAACACTGGTTTTACTGCAGTTCTTCAGAGCCGAGGATCTCGCCGTGAATTACAACACACAAACAAGCACTCTCTGGTCCATTCTCGGTCTCCAGCACCTTTGCGTGCCCTGGCCACGAGCCCTCCGGGTGCCCGGTGGCACTGGATACGCTCCCTTCCATGAGCTGGCTGCAGCGAGCAAACGCCGTGCACCAGACAAGACTGAACCTGTTGTTTCCTCTTTGCAACATGTTAGGGCTCCGAAAAGCACATTTTTGGAAAATGCCATTACTGAAGCTGCCCAGGACAACAATAATGCGAATGCACAGCAGGGTTTACTCATTTCCCAAGGGAAGGAGTAACATTAAACATATTTCGCGACCTGTGCTGGCAGGAGCGGGGCACTATCCCCATTCTGCACGAGGGGAAACGGGGATACAGAGGGATACAGCAATTGGCCCAGGGTTTCTGAAGACCACTGGTAGACACGTGAAAATCTTAAGTGTCTGCATTCCAGTGCACTGCTAAAGTCTAGCATGGCATATTGTTAAGTCAGAAGCCCAAGAACGTTTCAAAACTTAGATTGGCTGCAGGAAGCAGCACACAAGACATCCCTGTAGTTAATGATCCCACCGGCACACTCCGATTAAAGTTTAAGCAGATTATTTGAGAATTCTCAAATAACAGCAGGTCAGCAAAACACGCTCTCTAGCCCAACTAATGTGGCCCATAAGCTCAGTCTTACTACGCCCAACTCTTACTAGGTCAGCTACTGTCTCTCTGAAAAGCCCCCTGAATATTCAGAAAGCCCTCGTTGAAAATAAGCGTACAAGCAGAGAAATAAATGCAACCGCTTCACCCCAGCATCCCAAACATTGTCAGCTCTCTGGAGGGGAGCATCTCTCAGGAGGAGGGGAGTCACCCCTGTCTTCCCTCGGGACTCAAAGGAGAGAGCTGGGAGCCTCCATCCCACCCTAAAATAAAGGTCCAAGGCTGGTGGGTTGACTTCTCCAGTTAGATCAGCCTCTTCACTTCTAGATGACTAAATGAGTCGTGACAAGTATGGCCCGAGTTACGTTCGAGCCGCCTCACGCAGAAGGCTCTCCAGCTGCTGCTGCGCTAACGCCGGCGATGCACTCGTCAATCCGAGGGCCACCCAGTCTCATTACAAAGCCCTCGGGCAGTTTGCGTCAGCCAGGCTCACACCCCGCCTCGGGGTCAGCTGCGCTCTGCTCCTGCGCGCAGATCCACAACGGGGTTTGGAACAGAGGGAAGTCCAAAATAAATTTTTTTAAAAAGTCAAAAAATCCACACAGGGTAGAGATTTTCGAAAGCATGCAGCAGGGAAGGTAATTAAACCAGCTCGGGTGTTCCCTGCACCTCGGGCTAATGTCGGGGAAAAAGCCCACATGCGCACAAGCCAAAAGAAGGCAACAGCCCATAATATGCACCCCGGTGCTTCTCGGAGGCTTTTATCTAAACGTTGCCAGGGTGATGTGTACATAAGTCTGTCCTTGCTCTGAACCGCAATCACCAGCTTGACAGAAAGCACCCAGCTGGGCTCCGTGGACAGGTACTCGTCGGAGGAGCAGGACAAGGCACTCGGCTGGGGCTGAGGGATCCCCCCGGCTGCGGGGAGCCCCCCGGGCACCCGACCACTCCCCGTCCCCACATCCCATGGGGAGAAAGCACCCATGGGACAGCCGAGCTGACACCACCCGGCTTCACACAGACCTAAACCCACCACGTTTGGGAGCAGAAGACCGGCACCAGGCATGCACAGAAAGTTCCAAGCACAGGGGAGAAATTATTTTAAAAGGAGGCTTTCTTCAAACATGAATCACATCATCAAACAACAAACCTTTTAGGAGGTGAGGAATCTCCCCAAGAGCTCCCCCAGATCATTACCGACAGGCACCCTAACTCCGGCGAGACTCTGAGCCCTCTGCTAGAAAAGACATTTGTGGGGTGGAATGACACCCACGAAAAACAAGCCCCCACCAGCTGCGACAGGAGCAATGGACCCTTTCGTGTGAACGGGATAAATCTGGGGCAATGCTCAAAAGAGAGCCTTGAGAACCACAGCCAAGTTTAGAAGATGCTCAAGTTAACAGCGTTAATCCAGCCCGCACGCTCCACCACGCTGAGCTCCCTGGACCATTGCTCAGGGCTGCTTGCACCTCGGCTTCTGAGCAAGGGCAACCAGTCTAAAGCAACGGGCTTGGAAAGCCATCAAGACAGACCCAGATCAGCACTACGCTTAATGCAAAAAAAACTCCATAGCTTTCTCGCAGAAAATTACACTTCCAGGATTCAGCTCCTGTAGCCCCCCCGCACGGGAGACCTGTGGGTAACCACCACCCCCACACACACTTGGTGCTCTGCATCCCTGGAGGGAAATCTGTAAACAGGCAGAAAATCACCAAAGCCACTGGAAATTGTTCCTTGCTTTGCACGGACGTCCCAGCAGTTGTGAAAGTTTGGGTCCTGCTGCTGCTTTAGCTTAATTCAGGGGAGAAGGGAACACGCAGTTAGTGGAGGACGGGGCATGATGCAAGTCCTCTGCAGCCCAGGCAGCCGCCCACTGTGCTGGGTCACTCCAGCAGCCCATGCAGCCCATGAGGACCAGGGCTCCAGCAGCCGCCCAACGGCAGTGAACACCAGCACACATGGGCTTCCCACCACAAAAACCAGACCGAGACCCTCGAGGGATTCACATCACTTCGAGAAACCGAAGAAACACCAGAAGACATTACTAGATCAAATGCAGCCTGATACATCTCGCAAGGAACCTTCGAGGCGTGCCCCACCACCCAGCCAGAGCAGACCCTTTTTAAAAATCATCTTTGACGACCTCCCCCTGTTCTGCAGATGATGCTGGCTGCAGGAAGCAGACGGAGGGACCCAGCAAGGGCAGCGTCATGACTCCAGGATTTTTCTGAAGGACTTTTGTTGAAACTGGCAACTTAATTAGCAAAAAAAAAAAAAGAAACAACCAAAAAAATCCTCCGGTATAATTTAGGAAGAAACATTATTTCCAAGTTAATGAGAAAAATATTTTAATTACAGTATTTAACAAGTTATGACTATGCCAAAATGTTCTCTTGGGAAGGCTGCACATATTTTCCGTGAACTTCAAGCAAGGGAGAGCGGAAGAGGGAAGGGGAGAAAGCACAGGAGGAAAACCGCAGAAAGGAAGACAAGCAGCAAGGAATGGCTTTTGTAAAAGCAGCGGCAAACTCTTCAAGCCCCTGGTCAGCCATGAGCTGGTGTAAAACGAAGACAAGACCAGGTAACGGCATTTCAGTGGCTCTCTACCAGTACCGCCTGAGGAACATAAATCCCTCAGCCTTGGCGATTTGCAGCCCAAGAGACACGGGGCTGCTGGCGCAGGGTGGCTCGGCGTTGGTGCCCGGGGCTGCCCATCATCATCCTCCCCAGGTCCCACTCGTGGACCTCGGCATGGAGCACGTTCTCTCCGGGCTCTCACCACGGCGGCACAGCCCACAGGCACGTGGGTGCTCAGTGGCTGGCAAAGCCGAGGGGTAGGAAGCTTCTTCCTTTGAAGGCAGCTGGTGGGGGTGATGTTTGTTTTCTCTGCATGGCTCAACAGAAATCTAAATTTCCTCATCAAAGCTGCAGACAGCAGTAAGTGGCGGTTCCTGTCGACTCGAGTTTCTTTCCCTGTGAAGTCCCTCCGAAGCACCCAGGTCTCTCTCCCTTCTGAGGACACTTTGGAATTTCTCAGCAGCCAGAAGTCCCACCGCCACCAGACAACGCCATAAAAACAGCTTCAGTTTCAGGTGTGCAGCCTGATATGCCAAGCTGCCATATCTGGCAGATGATTCAATGATCCAGATGATCTCGTGACAGGTTCTCAGGCCTGAATCACATCTGCTCATAAATACCAGAGGGTATTTTCACACCTAGTATCATTACAGTGAACAGCCAAAGGAGGACTCCTTTCAGCTGCCTTAGAAAAATATTTCCTTCTCTTTTTGGCTTTTAGAGGATTACAGGAAGGGAGCGGAGGCTCCCCAACAAACAAATCATTACATCTGTTGGGATTTTTGGCTTCAGCCACTCTTGAAGCAATTAAAAGGTTAAATAATGGGAGAAAGAAAAAGAGGACTAAAATAAAACCAGAGCCATTGTTTACTTCCCCGTGTTGGTTTTTAGATGATATCAAGCTCCTAACCAGGAACTCAAACAGCAGGGACTCACTTTGATAAAACATCTCCTTCCTCCCTCCCGCAGGCGTGTGGGTAGCAGCCCCTGCTAGCCTGTCATCCCCAGCCCCTAGAAGAAGAGAGACCAGGATTTTCCAGCCGCGCAGAGATGCCGAACACCCCCTTGGGCTGGCAGACCCCAGGACTTACCAACAGGACTTGGAAAATTGGGGGTTGTTGGCTCACTCACTAAGCCGAGACATTTCACTGGTCTCCTCATGAACCAAAAGCCACCGGAGGTTGCACAATGAGGAGCCGGGGTCAGAATGACGGGGGCAGACACAGGATTCCCTCCAGACGGGCACCCGGAGCCCCGTGTTTTCAATACGTTCAATCAGAACAGTTGCAGAAAACGCAAAAGTCAACTTTTCAGCAAATAAAATATTCTCTCAGCCCGTACTTAATGGTAAAGACCCAGTAACAGCCTATAAAACTTTCTACCTCCATTTCTTTGCAGGAAGCAACAGAGTGATTTCCCCACCGCCTGGGGAAATAACAACAGCGAGTGACGCTCGGAAACAGAGCGCCGTGGGTCATGTTGACCCAACGCGGCAAGCTCATCCACGAGCAGGGCCGTGGGCAAGCCCACGCTCACGCAAAACCTCCTCCAAGACCCAAGCCCCTGGTCTCCCAGCCGGGAGACCCACCTTCAGCAACGTGCCACGCCGCAACCTGTCGAGATGATTAATGCCATCGACATGCAGGGTTAGCGCTGGCTGCATGCTAAGCCACCTGTGTCATCTGTCAGTCCTCAAGAAGACACTGTCAACCACAGCTTCAAATTTCCTGAAACTGGAGATAATTGTTGGTTTTGGCCCGGCTCTGAAACGTGCCCAGTGCACCAGGCTCAAAGCCTCCTTGGGAACGCGTGATTTAATAGGAGACAAAAAACCCTGACTCCAGCGAAACTCCAGGCTGGAAGGAGGCTTCAATGCACTTCAACAAGCTGCATTATTGCTTTTTAATATTCCTTCTAAACCACCTCTCCCTCCTGCTTCAAACGCCCGCAGCCGTCAGACCAAAGCACTGGTCGAGAACTGGGAGCTGTGATGGAAACCGAAGCCACTGCTGCTGCTAGCCAAGTCACGCATGGCCCTGCGCCTGCACAGCCCAGCCTGGCTTGTGACAGCTCTCAGCCATCCCAGGCAAAGTGCTGAGCTTTGGGAACCAGCACGCATCCGCAGGGAAAAACCTTGGGAAAAGGAGCAGAGCACAGCTTCATCGTCTCAAACCCTCCTTATGCTACCTCCCAGGTGCCCGAAGGACTGGGACTGGGTTACTTGAGTTTGGGGTTTTTTTTCCTCCAAGTAGAGACGGAAAAAGTTGGAAACCCCAAGGCCTCCAGCAACTGTGTGGTCACCTCCACGCTGGATATACAAGGTGACGAGCAAGATGCCTAATGCAGGGGGGTGCCCAAGAGGGGGTACTCAAGAGAGCTCAAAGCTGCGACGTGAAACACGTCTCAGAGCTGGCAGGAGCCAGGTATGCCTCAACCAGTGTGGATTAAAGCACAACTCCAGCCTCTTTTTTAAATTTATTTTGTATTTACCAGGGACCACGGCCCCATTTTGCAGGCTGGCACAGCTCCCTGGGAAGCTGGACCAAGATGGGCTGGGATGAAGCAAGCACGGCATTTCCCAGAAGAAAGCAAATGATCCCATTGCATTGCAGAGCTTTCCCCATGGGATACTGTCCGCTTCCACCCCTTCCCTCACTCCATCTTGGCAAAACAGTGACCCTAAGCCTCCCTCTGTCATTGCTGGGAGATGTCCCTTCTTTTGTTACGTGCTGCATCCAAGGAAAATATTTAGATGGCACTTTCCCCGGCCAGGTTGCACACACCCAGCAAGGTCTGCAGCACACCTCCACCCCAGCACTGAGGGATGGAGGTACCGTCCATGCCACCGCTACCAACACGGCTTGCTGATCCGGCCCCCGGGAAGGCAGCACCAGGACACCCGCACGTCCCTTCGCCGGGGCCAGGCGTTCGGGACAGCGCGGAGCTCCATGCAAAAGCCCCAGAGCGCGAAGGAGTTAAAGCAGCCTCATTGCTGAGGGATTTCTCCGTAATCTGTACACATGTCATGGGGATCAGGGCTGTGGGTGGTAGTGCTAGTCGGTGGCAGTCGTTCAGGCCCATGGCCCAGCACCTGACTCGTTCAGAAAGCCCTCTGATCCAAGCATTTTTCAAATTTAATTAAGAGGGACCTATGACGGGCTTAGTGCCGCCGCTGTGCCAGCCCGAAAGCTCCCTCAGGAGTTTTGCACAAAGGCAGGAGGGAGCGGTGACACAGCCGAGGGATCGCTTGGCCGGCACGGGGAGCCTCCCAAGGGTTCTGCAGAGTTTCACCCAAATCACAAAACGAACAAGGAGGGGGGGATG
>Ga0065711_1001849_pt1 | contig 38734 bp, 19 predicted proteins | sample Hoacrofraction12_FD_59098 | JGI IMG/M metagenome (GOLD analysis project Ga0065711, IMG submission 59098) | Hoatzin crop microbial communities from Cojedes, Venezuela - Epithelial fraction 12 v2 (version 2) | ecosystem: Host-associated > Birds > Digestive system > Esophagus > Crop | place...
GGGGCCCGCGGGCCGCGCACGGCGGCCGGCTCTCGGCGGGAGAACCCAGCCCGGTGCCCCTTCTCCCGCGCCCGCTCCTGGGCACTGCGCTGGCCTCGGCCTTGGCACCGGTTTCATTTCAGCGGAGGGAGGTACGGCTCGTCCCGGGGGTTACAGAAAGCCACTTTCAAACCCACCGCATAGTTTCGTGCCATCGTAAGCACCAGTTTAACCAGACCGCTTTGAACTGGACCGGGTGAAGTTTCTCTTCCCTAACTCCGTAACTCGCCTCGTGCCCTCTCTGGCTGCGTTTCTGCTTCTGACATGGCACGTCCATGCTTTCTACGGCTCAGCAGGGTTATTTTTAGTTTCCCTGTGCTGCTTTTTAGTCGCTTTTAAATGTCTTAGAATAGCTCCATGCAGAATATAATCTGTTCCTGCGTTTTGCTCGGATTCACAGGAGGACCCCGTCTTGTCAGGCGACTGCGATACAGGCAGAGAAATCATGAGCCCAACTTCTGCGAGCGTAAGCAACGTGACTTTACAGTGCCCTTGCTTGGACTGACCTGTGCAGTGTCACAGGGCGTGCGGTCGTCACTCGCACATGACCCCTGTGAGGCTGCACACACCGAGCGACGCGGCAGCAAGAAGCTCACAACCGAAACACGCAAGCAGCGTCCAGCCAGCGACAGGCGAACGGCCCCCTCGGGAGACCCTTGCCACAGAAGTTCACGTCCCCTCAGCATCCTCCCCCCGAGCCAGGGTGGCTGAGAGGAGCTGGGTCCTGTTCAGTCACACGTGGCCCACCTCCGCTACGCGCCAGCATCTTTGCAATTATTGATGTCAAAGCCAAGAAAACACTCGGCTCTGCTTTCAGGTCTTTATCGCGTATGCGGGACTGACACTCAGAAACATTGTCTTGCTACCTATAAACAAAGCAAATCCAAACTCAATGGCACAGAGCGGCAACAAAAGCAGCAGCATTTTTAGTCGTTTCTCTGGGTATAACCATCCTTTCAACCCTCTTTTGACTTGAGGAGGTGCTGGGGATGAGCAGCATCGGGCCGCTCTGTTCTGCGAGGGGAGGCCAAGAACGGCTCCGCACGACGACTTTGCGCAGTCCCAGCCATGGGGGGGGCTTAGGCACTCACAAGGCGTTCTCACGTACAGTAAATGAGCAAAATTATCAGAGTGCAGGAATGTGACAAAAATCAATAAACTAGCCCATTGTTACTGTCTGTGTAAATCTTTTAACTAATTAGAAAGAGTCAATATGTCGCCAGGAGACCTCGCTTCGCTGTGTGACATAGACTTCTTCACCAAGATGCTAATACCTCTGCTGCAATTTACAGCCTCTGACACTTCAGCTACTCCTTCATTTCTCCTGGCATGATTACAGTGTAAAAGTGCTATTTTTTAAATTATTTATCAAGTCGCCTAAAGTCACTTTTTAGCTGAATTAAAAGATTAAAAGCCTAGAAATAAAACATCCTATGGACTTTGAAATATACTGTTAGGTGAAGCTGTATGTAGTAATACCTTGGCTTTATATTTGAATTTTAAATGAATAGATAAAGCAGTATCATGAGACATTCTTCAGCATTCTATAATAAGTCAAAAAAACTTAATTATTATGCTACAGTCTAGGAATGTATACATTATTCATAAAAAAAGAGGGGAATATACCACTGTCTGATTTTTTTTCAAACTAATTTCCCTTATTCTGATCTCATCTCAGCCCATTGTGGAAAATAATCCATTTCACAGACAAGAGTAATATGATATACAGCTGTCAGTCTTTAGTCAGGCTCAGCAGGAATGAAGAGAGGAACGTGGCATTACTGGAGTTGAATACAGAGCTCTGCCTTCAGAGGAACTGTAGGAACAGCCTGCCACACACCAAGCCTTACACCAATTTCTGCTGTACCACTAAAGAAGTCACGAGACCTGGTTTTGCCTTTTTTTCTGACTTTCTTTTTTTAACGTATGTGTGATAAAGTAGGCTAGGGGCCCCAGCTAAGGCACCCCAGGTGCGCTGCGTGCTGTAGATGCTCACAGAAAGAACACAGAATAATGCAACTGACACCGAAAAAAATGGGCGAGGAACTATCCATTCTGTTGTACCAGTCCCCATGAGGAAGGGTTGTCCAGAGACTGATGAATTTTGGCAATGTCAAGCAGTAAGTCTGTGGAGAGCCAGGAACTGAATGCATCACCTCGAATCCCATTTAGTTCTCCAGTCCTTGAGTTGTTAAACCTCTCCATTCCTTCTGGTAACCAAACTATTCCATGATGGGGTATTCTAGGGTTTTAATCCAATGCCAGATAATTCAGTGAAAAAGACTCATTTCCACTGACTTCAGTTAGCTTTGGAAGAGTCCCCAGATACACTTTCTTGATCAATTTTAATCAATCTATGCGTGGACTCACCCAGATCCCTTACAATTAGATTGTGGCCAAACAACCTCTTCTGACTGCCACCAGCAGAGGTTGTCCTCCCAGCTGCTCTTTTCTCTCCTGCCAAGAATCGATGGATCTGCCGGTTGAGTGCCTTGCACTCTGTTCTGCTTCAGTCAAATAAGAGAGGTTTGTTTTGACTTTAAATAGCAGCAATTAAAGAGCTCCCACCTGTGCAGCTTGCTTGGCAGAGCTGGGGTACACAGTGAGCAGCTTCCAGCAGGAATAGGGTAATCTGGGGGGGCGTAAATTGCCCTAACAAACCTTAGCACTAACAGCTAGTTCCAGAAGAGGCCATTGTCCATGGCTGTGATCAGGAGACCCCCAGTCTTGCCATGAACCTCTGCTTCTGAACCCACACGATTCTCACATCTTTCTTACCTGAATGGGAAGATGACAGGATGAGAGAATTTACAGCTGTGTAAAGTCCCATTTATTGACTTTATGTCTAGTCTTTTGTATATAGCAGCACATTCAGGTCTGATCTTTGGGAAATATGGCCACATGTGGAAACTGTGTGTGTGTATGCTCCTGCTCAGAAGAAACCCTGTGATGACCACCATAAGCAAAAGGAAAGAAGGCTGAAAGCTAAGTCCATCTCTCCAAAAACATCACCAGCCCTTCCCAGCAATTAATTTCAGCTGAATGCGATGGAAAGCTGGTAGATAACCCCATTGCAGCCAGGTGCACGCATCCAGCCTCCCCAAGACCAGGTGACACCAACAGACGTGTGGGGCTGCAAACCTGCAGATGCTGCAGAGCATCACCCACACTCATGCTGCGTCCACCATCTCCAGCCCCACCACGTCCTGCTGCACAGGACCCCGCGCTCTCCGTGGGCTGCTCTGCCAGCAGCACCCACACTGCTGGAGCAGAGAGAGGCGGAAGCCCTGATCCACATGGGTGTGAGATGCTGATGCTGCAACAGCAGAGCACGGAAGGGAGCTCATCACAGAGAGACTTGGCAGGGCTGCGTTTACACGGGACAAAAGCCAAAGCAAAGAGAGCCTGTTGCAAAAGGGATGAGGAGGACTTCAGCAGCCGGATAAGACTGGATGAAGGATTAGCTACAGGAAGGAATAAACTGACAAGGAGAGAATCCTGCCTGGCTGGTAGCAGCCATGATTCTGATCACCGCTTGTCAGGAGATAAACACAGAATTGCATAGTAATGTATTTCCAGTTCAGCTCTTCAAAGAGGGAGGTTTAATAGGGTGCCAATTCCCTTCAGTTGGAGGGACTTGCACAATACTGTCACTGCTGTTGAGTGAAGTTGCACACAGTATAAAGCAGCAATAAATGCCAAGATTTCAAAAATCATTTTGCATCTGACATTCTTCTGGGTTATTTCAAGTGAAAGATAGATGCACTATCTTCCAAGCAGTAATCTTATTTGATACCAACAACATACACATGTAGTTAAGTTTGGAATAGGGTAGTTTTCTCGCTTTTATGCTTGAAAGCTGAAGATAAAATTATTAAGTATTTTGCATGTACAGAGTGTAAGAGGAGTGACTGCTCTGCATAAGTATATGGATTGGAAAATAAGAATTCCCTTCCCCAAAGAATAACACAACAGGCTTACAGCAGAGGTAACATCTTCATGCAGTAGGCATTACATTTTTGTAACAGAGTAAAAAGATACAGCATATTGACTATTTACCTGTCTCTCTTGACTGATCAACAGCAGAAATGGAAGCACTGTTTGGGATTAATTAAAATCAGACACAAATCGTAACTTTGCCTTAATCCTGCAAACAGCTATGAGGCTTGTTAGGGAAACTGCTCAAATGGAGAGCTTTTTTTCATGTGCAGAATAGTTTGTAGAGCAGGAATGTAAAATCCGCTAACAGATAGTGGAAATATGCTTCCATTTCCCATTGAGAATTTCTCAGACAAGACTAAGACAAATGCTGCCTTTGGCTGTTTATTTCACTTTTTGGTGGGAGAACCAAATATCAGCTGGAAAAAGGCGACAGGGCAAGGGACGAGGGGTGGGGGGAAGGAGTAAAAATAATTAGCACACACAAACACACCAACTCTTGCACTGGTGCTTTCTGTCCTCTGGATGGGACATAGCTATGCAAACTATTGATCAGCAGTTCTGAGCACTAACAACACCCTAAAGCAGATCAGCCTCTCAGAATGGGAAACTCCTCCATCAGCCACTTCTTTCTCCTCCCTTCATCCCCTTTCAGTTGTGCTGCACCTACCAGCAAAACTATGGCTGGCAGAGACAGAGACACAAAAGATTAAATGCAAGTGGTGCTTCTTTTAACCTCCCGTGGGATTTACAGAAGCTAATCAAAGTTGGATTCTTTTGTATTCCACAAATCATTTTTGTTTGGCAGTAGCTAATCATAATCGCAGAAATCCCACTGCAATACAGAGTTTGGCAAACTCTTTTTGGAACAGCTCATTTGGTGTAAACTTAGATTATATTTTAACTTCAATAATAAGAAATTACTGAGAAGATGACAAGCACGATTAGTTTTAGATGCCACAAGCTGAGGGAAAAATGTTGTTACCTAAAATGGTCTCATCATATTTTGTAGCTTTGTCCTCATAAAATGCAAATTTCTGAAAGTGGATGGTTTGAAAAACCTAGTTCAAAAAGTAAAAGAAAATAAAACATAGAAATCAACAAATACTCATGTTGGTCTCCTATGTTTTTCTGTTACAGGTTTCTTTTCCCCTTTCCATTTTTGCTGGTGCTTCTACAAATGAAGAAATTAATACAGCACTTTCTTTATTTCTTTGTGTTTGTAGCAAACAATAGAAGTTTTAAAACTGGTTGTAGAAATTGTCTTATTTTGCATTTCTGTTCTGCTCAAATTATCATATTTCAGGCCATAGAACAGAGCAAATCGTAACAATGAAGGGAAGGCTACAGCAAAAGGTCTGAAACTCTGGACTGATGGCAAAAAAACGCAAATTACTTTTTTAGACAGAAGCTACACATATTTATGGTAGCTTATATTTAGTTGAATAATGGATTTTCCATGTCAGCTGGCAAAAGAGAAATAAAAATGTTGTTTCAGATGCAAATGAAATGGAGTTTCAGGGCAGGGGAGAAATGTGGTAAAAATAGTAACAATCAACCTTAAGTGTTGTTTCACATCCTTGTTCACAGATAGATAAATCACATATTAAACCTATATACCTGGATCATATTGTGAACAAGTTTCTTTTTCAAGTTGACCAGCACCATTACTAAAATGTGATGTTCAAGATTAAATTCTAGAGTCCGATTCTTTTGCTTCCCATAGAGATAAGTGGGCTTCAAGTCAAGCAGAAGCACCGGGCTAGCTTGACATGTAGAAAAGGAGAATTTCGCTGTTCCCACTTATGTCTGCACGAGGGTCCTCCCTGGCTTTGCATGCTCACATGCCAGAGAGCATAGAAAGAGGTGTACGTACATGGAATACTTTTGGCAAGAAAAAGGTACTCCCTGATTACACACCTGCACATCCACCCGTTCACCTGGCAGGCTGCTCCAGTGTGACCCATTCGAGCAGTCCTCTAATTTATCATGTCAGTAATTCATTTCTGATGTCAATATTTCAAGGTTTCTTTAAGCATCAGTGACTATATCCTGTGAATGAGATGAGGGGAAAAAAAAGTAGTCAAATGTATTAGCAGCAGTCAACAAAGCAAAGATACGCTATAATTCTTTTTCCAGCTTTACCTGCGTTTATGCCTGGTAGTAAACACTTTTCAGGACATTTGTTTTCAGGCTTTGTCATCCTCTGTTGTCCATGCATTCTAAGGCACTGAATTGCCCTCTCCCAGTACATCTGTGAAGAGAAACATTTATGGAAATAAAGGGACATGATTTAATCTCAGATTCAAAGACTAAACAGTGGCTTTAGATACAGCATTTTGGGTTTTTTTCACTATGCCTAAGCCAGTTCTGCCCTCCAAGCTGTCAGTGAGTTCATTCCCTCAACAGCAATGAGTGTTATCAAAGACAAAAAACCAAAACAAGTCAGTGGAACTGGAGCTAACAGCTTCAAAAACACCTTTGATTGCCAATGCTTTTGGCTTGTGATAACACAGTAGTACACTAAAATTGGCTTGAATTTCTATAAGGAGCTGTTTAGTGTATTTCAGACTCGAAGGTTTCTTACCTATGTAAAAATGCCAGTACTTGGAAATATCAAGCACATCAGAGTTATATCCTGTCTTAAGGGAAACAGAACATGCATGCTGAAACTACTTGCTTAATTTCTATTTTGAGTATTAATACTCCCTGGCAGAACACAGGCAGCAGACAAGTGCATGGGTACGTCTGCTCCATGCAGGCACACACTGCCTGTGCTCTCCAGCCGCCGCCTCCAGCGTGCCGCTGCCGTCGAACCGCTCAGGGCCAGCGGCACCTCTTGCAGAGATGCTGGGAGGAAGACTCGGTTTAAAGACTAATGCAACGATACACTGAAGAACAACAGTTTGACTTGAAAGCTGCAATTGATTGACAGCTTTCTGAAGCACATTGCAAGTCCAGTTCCCTTCCTAAATCCTGGTGTTAATCCCTGGACTCGGTGCTTCAGAACGGCAATGCTCTGCCCATTGAGGGCACCCTGGAGGTTGCTGTCATTTCCCCATTCCTGAGAGAGGGACCAACACGGTGTCATGGTCTCTGCAGGCATCTGAGATCACTGAATCATGTCCTCCCTGGAGTAATCAGAACCAGGAGAAATACCAGAAATAACACTTTCTACAGCGAAAAGGGAAGACAATTCTTCAGCAGTTCTCAAATTTACAGGAGTGACTTTTCCACTGCTCCTCTGATAGAGCTTGCCATTCCTCCCTCTGTCTTATTGTCACCACAAATCTGGCTCAACTCAGACAGCAGAAGTAATCCACTCAGGGTGATGAACGCAATATATGATGTTCTGAAAAGTTCTCAGATCAAGGTATCTTAAAAATAAAAATTGTAGAGCAAGAATCAATGTTCAAGAGCAGTCAATCAGATGTCTGAATTATGTCTTGCCTTTAAAATATACAGTCGATAATAGTTTTTAAACGGTCCCTGTGAAAGCTACTATGTGTACTCTACCTTGACATTAAGTCCACAGTAAAGTACTTACCTTCAAAATTCTCCCCATTTATAGGTCTTTTATTCTGCTTCAAACTAATCAGAGCAGCTGCTCCAGAATGTAAAAAGAAAAAAAACCCACAAACGTATGATTTACTGCCAGACTCCCAGTGAGCAAAAGGGCACACACCCATCACTGCAGGCAAGCAACAAGCCAGCGAAAGAAAAATGATTCAGAGCAACAGAGGGAAGCGGAGTGGGAAGAGGGTGTGGGCTGGGTAGGGAGTTAGTATGCGACAGCTCATTAATGTGAGCGTGTACAAGGCCAGTCTGACATCAGGGAGGTTGTTACAGGATTGTAATGGGATTATGCCATATATATACAGACAAAAGAGGCCATTAGCTTCAAGGAACCACTTACTTATCCCTTTCAGTAAAAAGCAGCGGGCCCTGAGCTCACAAAGTGCATAGGCACATGCTCAGCTCTGTCTCCGTGGATCCAGACCAAAGTGTCCGAGCCCACCAGCTCTGCCAGGAGGCAGCAAGGTCTCCTCCACGGTGAGACCCCTCCCTGCAGGCTCGAGCAGGCTACCCAGTCACAACAGCCAGGATGCTTAAACCAGCACTTGATCCTTCACAAACTGGGAAGGTGACACTGAGTATCTCCCGTCACTACCTTGGGGTTATTTGGCCAGCTTAGGGTCCTTGCTGCAACAGAAGAAGCTCAAAAACCAACACTAGTTTCTTCTAGTTCTAAACACTTTCCTTATGATTGCCTCAGGACTTGCGTCAGAGCTCAATTTTCACTGACGCATTCCTTTATGAAATTCTCCACTTACCTGCCATTCTGCACACCCGGAGCTGAGGCTGTTCCCTCTCCGATCTTCTCGTTTGCGGGCAGGCTGAAAACAGTTTGCTTTTGCCTGTTACATGAAGATCTCTCTGTTTTCTTCTCCGGAAGTTCACTCTCAGCAGATTCTTCAGTTCTTGCCTGAACCTGACAGCTGACTGCTAGCCTGTTTTGAATATGTGGCCACTGCCGAACTGTGCCATTTCTGAATAAAATTGCCTCTGGGGACCACAGAGACCCCTTAGCAAACAGCAGTAGCTTATCGGTACTGCCGTAGGTCAGAAGTAACTGTTCAGGTTAGGGGTTGCACCTTGGTTATTTATAAAAGTGAAGATTTGAGCCACGAGGTCAGCAGCGAACAAAGTAGGAAAAAAATAAAGGAATCTGGCTACAGAAAAGCATCCGGGAGCCACATCAACGCAGCTGTGAGCCTGGCTCAGTCTCTTCCAATGCAACCAGTTCACCCTCCACTCACTGTCCAGTCCAGGCTGAGACGGCTGCAAAGGCCACTGTGCCTCTGCTCGAGAGACGTCCCCTCCAACGCTGGCAGTTCAGCCTTGAGAGGGAAAGCAGACTTGGCCCCTTAGCATGTCATCATCACATGTTTTTCAGTAGGAAATTTAGATTGCACGTATTTAATTAATGGAAAACAGGGATAAACAAGCAGATTGCTTACTTCAATTATGTGCACAGCGCCTGCGGAGTTACAATTTAAAAATCACAAAGAAAACAGTCAAAATGGGTAAAAAGAGGCAGACAGGAGTATGCCAGATGCAGCTTACCTTGATGATGACTAAAAACACCTCTCCACCAAGAGTGAAAAGAAGGAGGTTTTTCTTGGCAAATGAATATAATCCAAAATTTTTCAGCCATCTGTAAATAATATTTACCTGGAGCATCTTTACATAATTAAATTACTTCGTTATGAGTGTTGCACAGACTCATCTGCGTAGAGAGGGAATAACATGCTCAAAATAAAGACAGAGAAGGAAAGAAATCAGAAGGTCTCCATTAATTTATTTCAATTTCTCCCAGAGGTAATTTCTCCAGAATCCCCTGAATTCCATGAAGTCAAGCATCTGCTTTCCTTGCAGCTTAACTTACTGAAAGAAGCATTACCTGGACAAACAAGCCTCTCTCTAAGCAGCTTAACAAGTTTGTGTAAATGTTTGAGCTGCTGTAAAGAGGGAAGAAAGTAATTCCATATCCTATTTAGAAAGGTAAACAATTTTCTTGTTATTTTGAGTCCCTCAACTACTCGCACTACCAGATGGATTAGGTAAATACTCTGTGGGATGGCTATTTTGGGTGACAGGACTCACGTGTAGCAAAAGGTTCAAAATTGGAAGTGAAAAGTGGTTTCCAATTCAGTGATTTTAATAATTAAATACAAACCCAAATCCTTTGAATGACTTGATTTGCATTTAGTAAGAATGTTAGTGAGACTGATGATCAAAATCCAGTGTTCATCTGCATTTGAAAATGAAAATGACCAACACTGCCAGCACACTGAATTCCACTGCTGGTCCTCTGTGCAAACTAGCTGACTGTAAAACAAACACCAGAGTTATTTCTGTTGCCTTCTGTATTCAGTAGATGCCCGTGTTCAGTACTAAGCAGGATTGGTTGAGACATTTGGCATTTCACCTTCCTCATTTTCACCTGGTTCTTGTTTTATTTTCTGAAGCACCTGTGGGAATATTTCCCCTTGACAAAAGAAAAAAAAAAGCTACAAAAATACAATACCTTTCTTTTCAAAGGTCCCTATGGAACTGAAGGAGTCTCATTGACCAAAATTTAGCTCTACGATTGCTTTAGAAGTAAGCACTCCACTAGTATTGCAGCTAGAGTTCCTCACTTCAAACAAACTGGAGGACCAGGTTCTTTACTGGTTTACACACAGGTTTCAGTGATTACATCGGAAACCTCCAGAGACAGACAGGATTCAGTTTTACTGTCTGAGAAAATAAACTTTTTACCGTATCAAGCACCCAGGCATTCCTGTGAAGCTGTGCAGTGATCAGTGATCATCATCTCAGATTTAATTGTTTTAATGGGATGAAGCTAAATAAACTGCTAGCTTACAGTGAGTACCTCTGAGTCATTATTTGCATCTTCCAGCCACAAAGGTGTTACGTGACTGGAAATAAATTAGTACGAAACACTCCAGGGAAAAATTCACCAGATGTGTTAATGGTTCTGACCCCGAGCGTAAGATGCACCCCAGAAAGAAGATTTATGAATAAGATTTATGCAACACATGGTCAGGATGTACACCCTTTCTTCTTCCACGCTAGTTGCTGTTTTAGTGACACCACAGATACGAGACCAGAGACTTCTGAGACGTAAGCAGCTCACATCAAGCTACAAATGCCAAAGATCCTCCAGACAGGACCAGATTCCTGCCCTCCACAGAGCACAGCCTGGCCCACTGTGGCACAGACTCCCCAGGGGCTGCAGACCCTACAGGAATGTAAATTGCTTAGGACTAGAGGATAATTCAGGCTAGAAGTGACTTCAGGAGGTCTGTAGTCCAAGCCCCTCCTCAAAGCATGGTCAGACATGAGGTCAGACCAGTTTACTTGGGACTTTTCCATTTAAAGATCCCATTGGGTCTTGAAAAGCTCCAAGGATGGAGAGTGCACAACCTCCCTGGGCCTGTTTCACAGCTTCGCTGTCTTCATGGGGAAAAAAGCTTCCCTTGTATCCATTCTTATTTGAAGTTATGGCCCCTGTCTCTCATCCTTCCACCATGCACCACTGTGAAGAACCTGGCTCTGTCTCCTTGGTGCTTCCCTTGGGTACTGAGAGGTTGCTGTTCGGTCTCCCCAAAGCCGTCTCTTTGCAGGTTGAACAAGCCTGGCTCCCTCAGCCTTTCACTACAGGGCAAGTGCTCCAGCTCCCAGTCATCTTGAGGGCCCTCTGCTAAACTCACTACAGTTTATTGAGGTCTTTCTTGAATTGGAGGGCCCAAAACTGGGCACAGTATTCAAAATGTCATCCAACAAGTGCTGAGCAGAAAAGGATAATCCCTTCCCTCGAACCACTGGCAATGATCCTGGCAAATCAGACCCTCCATGTATAAGATGACAACCATCAATTCTGCTTTTCAATGCAATGAGGAATTGTCTATCAACATTTTCAAACATCGAAGGTACCCTTAGAAATGGCCAGATTCAGAGCTCCGTTGCATTGCTGGAGTTCTACAGGAGGGCTTTGAATCAGACTGTAGTCCAGATCTGCCAACAGTGGCAATCCAAAGCGGTACGTTCACAATACCCCGCATGGGACACAGTGAATGCATGCAGCACAGTTATCTGAGTTGCTAATTAAAATGCACAGTGGCCATCTGTCCAGGTTGTCTCATGTCTGGTAGTCCATGTTGCTGAACATGGGATAATCCTCATCCAAATCAACAGGCCAAAAGGAAACAACAGGTTTTGTCTGCCAAGGTAACTCAGATCAGAATCTAGCCCCGGGTTTGTAAGAGTCAAGTAGCTCGACCTACTTTTCTCCATCTATATGGAATTCATCCTTACTCTTCCAAGTTAGCACTAAACCTATCCCATTCTCTCAGTCTCCAGAGTCGCAGGTACGACTCGATGCCATAAGATAACTAAATCATATGCATGACCGAAATACCCCAGATAATACGAAGCATGCAAAAGAGATATAATCAATTTTAGAACAAAGTAAAATCTGCAGTCATTTATCCTACTTCCACTCATATCTAAAGATAAATAATGTCATGCATTAAATATTTCCATCACTTTTGTTCCAGTGGTGAGAGTCTTCTAGCAAGTACTAGAGAGCAAAAATAAACATCAAGGCCAACAACAATCATCAAAGCGAAAAGAAAACCCCACCTAGTACAGTATGTTTGCATTCAGCACAGATTTTCCAGTCAGCTCCCTTTCCAACAGGGGAAAGGGTGAGTTTTGACAACTCCATCAAGTGAGCAGAGCTAGAGGGAAGGCAGGTTCTTTTTTGCCTCGGGAATCAGAATTTCATCATCTGTATCCCAAATACAAAGTCAAATACGCTCTCCATTAGATAGGCACAATCTCCTCAGATAAAAATTGCTAAATCAGGACAAAACAGGGAGCTTGCTTTCTCAAGCTAGCTGATTCCAAGGAAAGTATAAAAAACAACTGTGAATTCAGTATTTCTGAGCCTGCACAGTCATTTCGAAGCACGTGGTTTAACAAGCCGCATCAACCTTTACCCTGCTTAGCACCTCTTAGCAGGCATAAAGGATAGTTTTGAAAGCTAAATGTTGTTCTTGGTATAGTGTTTCACTTTGTGTTTTATAAGATTTTTGAAGGAAGTTGCCTGCTTCTGTCTCTGAAACACAGCCCCCTCTGATTTCTAGCTAAAACCTGAAGTTAAATGGTTTTAAAATGAATAGATCTAATAAGTGTGGCATGTAAAATCCTCACCAGTTTTGTATCTAAGTATATCCCATAACAACATAGGATCTTACAGAACTGAGATCTACAGGTTAAGTTTCGCAGAGTATAAAAATGATTCATTAATCCATTTCAAGCTTGTCACCTCTGAGTTTCCCTGAGCTTCCCTTTTGTACGCTGCAAACACACTGTGAGAAATAACCCTGCTGACCCTCTCTGTGTCATTCGTTATTACATATCCTTCTGTCACACTCGTGTTTATTAGTTTGCTCTTAGAATTAAGTGGGTTTTATCTTGCCTAATACTGTCTCAAATGAAAGTCCCCTTATGCCTGTAATTATTTCAGGTGCCCTTTTTGGTCCCCATTCACTTTCAGCTCTAGCCTTATTTGAAAGGAGAGCATGGGTTTGCATCCATTTCTCCAGCTGCAAAGGAGCAGTAATAAGAAGGCCTGAATCAGGAATACAGTAAGCAGGGAAGCTCCAGTGTTATTAATATTTATTTCACGCTGGTATCTAGAGGCATCAGCCGAGGCAGAGTCCTATTGTGATAAGCTGCACTGCCATGTAGTACACCACTGTCCTTGCTTAAAGGACTGCTTCATGAGGGATACAGGGATCTCGGCGAGGGAGAATTCATATTGCAAGTTTACTTACCTAATGCAAACTCATTGCCTTTCAACTTCCCAGCAGATGCAGCCTGTGCTCAGTGAGAGCGTGGTGCATGTTTGATAATGAGAGCACTTACATTTCATCCCCCACACAGGGAGCTGGTCCCTGCTGTCACAGAGCCCCATGCAACCTTCACCACGAAGCTACAAACAAACCCTCCACAGCATCTACATCTGCACATGGTCAAAAAGCAGTCCTAGGCCGTCACATACCAAAGAACTGTAGTCCTGGCAGCAGCGAGGGGCGGAAAAGCTCAGGACTCCAGGGAGGAACCCGCCTGCCGAGTGGTTGCGGAGAAGACAAGCACAGATCCCATGCTCACATGTAACAGTCACTCCAAAGCACGAAGCATTTCAGTGACCAAAATCACTCCAATCCAGGCCCTGGGGAGAATGTATCAGCTGTTAAACGGCCTGTTTCCAGAAAATGCAAGCGTCCATACTGGTAATGTCGTCAGGGAGAGACCATTTCAGAAGCACCAAGCAGATCAATAAAAACTCTAAATCTCACTTACAAGGTGAAAGTCAAAGCACCTAAAAGACTTGGACACAACCACCTGGTCCTCACAACACCTGCTGCTTTCTGCTCACACCAGCCGTGCATGAGAGCCAGGACAAGCCATTTCAGTGCCCAGCTCACCCCTCTCCTCCCACCTGGCAGGCAGTTCCCGCTCGGCATCCTCCCAGCCACCTCCTGCTAAAGCAGCCCCTTCGCCCTGCACCACGGGGAATGCCTCCTGCTCACCGCCCTGCTCTAAGCTGGAGAGTCTGCAAGAGCCCCTGGAAGCAGACAGGCAAACTTGTTCACCTGCATTTCTCTGCTGGGAACAGTTTGCTGTGAAGTGGCCCCGTTACCACAGCAAAAGGCAGGATGTTTGCTATGTAGGCATAAAGTTGGCTCTACAACAGCTCTGCTCGCTGTGTACGTGACCTTTTTAGCAGGGGAAACGGGGCAAGGTAAAAAAGGAGCACTTGGAAGTAGACAAACAGCTTCACCAGTGAATGTCCAGTGCCCACAAGTGCTCTTGCCCTTTGAGTTCACTTGGGAGAACATCAAAGCAGCCAGAGTAAAAGAGCAAAAACAGTGATGGAGGAGCTCCTTGAGGCATTAGAGGACAGTGGCCAACCCTTGATTGTTTTTCTTGGATTAAGGGCATAATATTAGAATGAGTCACTTATCCAAGATGCAGGCAAGAGCATTTTTACCAGTTCCCACAAGCTCAGATCTTACACCTGAGTTCCTTTAATGATTAAGGAAAAGGTTTCCTCTCCCTTGCCAGATAGGTCAGCTGTCCACAATGACTGCAATGGCAGCGACAATGCCCAGGTTATTCAAGAAACTTTCTTGTCCCTTGCCCATCCCTTTCTAATTCGCTTTTTGATTTTGGGCAGGTCAGTCTCCTCCACCTGCCTGTATTACACCACGGGCATATTTTTAAATGTGAAATAGCATGTGGGTTCCTAATACACAACCAGAAACGGAACACAGGTGACTGCAAAGCTGCAGGCCATAATTCCTGCAATGTTTCAGGGTGAACAGAGCTTAAGATGATTGTAATACAATTAATCAATTTTAATTTTGGCTGATTTTTGGCCTTGCACTTGCATTTCACATGACACAGCCAAATCAACCAGCCACATCATCCAAGCAGTAGCAGGGAGGTATATTTATCAGATATTCTGAAATGGATCATCAACTTTAAAAATCCTAACTTAGTGTAGACTTTGGGAGAGAGAAAGGATAGAGAAACTGCTGAATAGAAGCAATGCTTGTGCCATGAATAAGACATAGCACTGTAGTTAATTCTGTTTTAGAACAAATGCATTAAACATTTATTACACCAAATGTTAGTTTAAAACAACCATTAAAATCCGTTTTCTCTCTGTCCACTGGAGATCAGTTATTCATTTAAAGTTGATGAAGCTTCCCTAATTTCAACATCATTATTTCTATGCGCACATGACAGGAGCCATTATATTTTGGATTCATATAGTAATGTTGCTCAATTTATTTCTCACACTTTCTATCTCCTGTTGCAAACCTTTACACCAATCACGAACACTCCATTTAAAAATGAGCCTCTTAATGACCATCTTCTGGAAATACACGTACAGCATATGCGATGGGGAAAAGCCAGCTTAGAGTAATGCACACAGTTTGATTATTTCTGAGCTGGATCATTTCTGCTCTTCTCTTTTTCTTCAGACTTTGTCTAACTAGTCATTCATTATAGTTTTTTTGTACTTCATTATTTGCCAAGATATTTACTTCCCTCCTAGCTGAAGGCGAAGATGTGGGCCCACATGTTTTCCCACATCTGTGTTACCCCCAAAGGAGCTGGAGGCTGGTCTACCTCTTGCTGGTGCCTGGTGGCCCAGGGGGCCGGCTCGCCTGGCTGCTGGTCCCACGCCGGCTCGCCAGCACAGAGGTTGAGGCAGCGAGCATCCCTGGTGCTGCCTGGGCTTCTCAGGAGACAAGCACAGGACAGGCAGGCTCAGGCACTGGTCTCTGCTGTTGCCCAGCACTGGACTGACTGGAGGACAGCAGGGATGAAATCTTAGTTAATAATGACTGCTGAAGAGGGCAACTGAAGCGTTTACCTTTTAAAATACATTAATTTACAGTAATTAACATACAGATCTTATTAGATTAGGACTAAGAAAATTGCTGCCATCTACTGCTGGAAAGAAATATGTGAATACTGAAAGCCTCTTCCAAAAACAAGTTATGAGCTACAATTACCTGGAGGAAGTTTATTTCAAGGGCAAACATAGCTCTGAAAAGGGGGATGGTCACACACAAGCAAGAGGGATGTGACTCTGCAGTTTGGTGAGCAGGGTATCAGGCTGGGCAGACAGTCAGCATGCTCCTCTTGCTCTGTAAGCAAACATTTCTCACTAAGAGAGACAGAGAAATAGGAAGGCTAGCAGGCCTCTTTCACACTGCCCTGTGCAGAGCTGCAATTTAAATACATCCCCTGGTGCCCGAACAACTCCTAGTTGTGACTTCCCATCAAAGGAATAATGGCTTAAACCCTGGGGAAATCTTTTACTTTGGATTCCATGTTTGCTTAAATTTTATGAGGTATTTTTCTCTCCCCTCCAAGTTCAGCTTTACTTATTTACAGCAACTCCAATGAGTTGCAGGGGACAAGGCAGTCTCCCATACGTCACTGCTGCTTTGGAGGGGGGTTACTCCAGTAAAGATGCTGCCTTGTCAGGGATTCACACAAACTCTACGCTGGTTTGCAGGCAGGTACTCCTTGTGAGAAAGGCAGAGAGAGAAGACAGATCTTACAAGGGAAGGACACAAGAGTCTGCAATAATTTTGTATTCATTCAGAGCTTTGGGGATGAAGCAAGAGTCTGCAAACTGGAATTCCCATGTCCTGTTCCTATTCCCTGTGCCCATCAGGTGTCCTTGTGCTTCGTCTTAGCCACGGTCACTCTCAAACCCATGCTGATGTTTTGCACCAACAGCGTATTTTCTCTCTGAAGCATTTTGCTTCAACAGCCGCTTAGTCCCTGCAGCACCAGTGCCTCTGGGGATTTTATTTCCTTGTACTCATATGGGAGCCATATGACTCCATCCACCTCCCTCACTCTCCCTAGCATGCTGCTGCTTTAAAGGCTAATTTTTCCACTTCATTTTCAAGCATATTATTGTCGTCACTGCATGTGCCCAGCAGCCTCAGGAATCTGCCTGCTCTGCTCAGTCAAACATCCTCTGCCTGATTCTGCGGGCTTCACTCCGCTTCTGTTCTTGCTCAAAGATCACCATCGCAACACCTCCTCCCCCTCTCTGAACCAACTAACAAAAAATCATATGAGAGGACAGAGAAATACCTCTGTTACAAGATGAGATCCATGCAGTGGGTCCAGTTCCTTTAAACAGGTCATTGTTTTGCTTGCTTTTCTGGGAAATCACTCATCCAGCGGGTCTGTTACTCTTGCCTTACATGAGCTCCACTGGCTTTAACATTTGCCCACTTTCCTCACACTGTTCTTTCTCCATGGTGAAGAAAGCAAGCAGCATGTTTCAATTTCCCTCTGGGGCAACCACAACCTTCGCTGAGCACCAGGACACATGGCCAAGGCAGAGCACCTTTGACAGCGGTTTTCACAAAGTCACACCCAAATCTTTGTCCTGCAGAAAAAAAAACCCAACAATGTCAAATTTGCTCACCCCAGCTCTGCAGCAATCCTCCTCGGAGCAGCTGCTGCTGTTATGGTCCGTTGTGAGAGCAGAGATGCCACCACCCATCAGCATGTGTGACTCCACTGGTAGTTCAAAAGGAGGGGACAGACAGATAGAAAGGAATGAGACCATATTAGACCCGTCTGAAGTACAAATCATTTTCCATTTCCTCTTAATTCTCAGAATCATTTTACTCCATCTTGGACAAAAAGCAGCTAAGAAATAGCACTTAGACCTCAGCCTAGACCTCAGAGCAGCAGTAATTAAGAGGGTGAAAAGCAATAGTTTTCTTGAGTAGTTCTCTCTTTCTCCTGTACACACATCATGCACAGCACATTGATTCATATCAACAATTAAGTACTCCTTACATAGCTGATAGTCAAAAGTACCTGAAATGCCCAAAGCAGTCTGGCCATTCCCCACCTCCAGTGGCAAAAAAGGGTTGGAAGAGAAGAATAAAAAAAAAAAATACCAACACCTTCTGAAATATATTTCCACAAGTTTATAGAAAACCAGCCCCAGAAACAAGCGTCAGAGATGGCAGCCACCACACGCAGGCACGCTGCCCCCGACCAACACGCTCGTCCTGGCTCCCGTGATGCCTGACACAAGGCAGTTCATGTTTCTAGAGCAAGCCAGGTAATGCTCCCCACCCAAACCCACAGTGTTTACATCAGGGCACCAGAGAATAAACGGACACTGTGCCACCCGCCATCTCCTCCAGACACCCCTGAGCATGGGGGCCTCGGGCCGGGCATTGCCGCACCGCCCAGCTGCAGCGGGGGACAGAAAATTGGAAGGTTTTCAACATGACAAGGTTTGCCTTTCTGTCTTCCCCCACCACAGACACTCCAGAAGGTGATGTTTCCCTCAGATAATTTGCCTGGGATGATTCCATGCAAGACAGCTGTTTCCAGGAAAAAGTCCAGCCAGCCAGCCAAGCCAGCTGAAAGTGCTGCCAGCATCAGCTAAACCGCGGCTCTAGCAGCAAACCGTTCCACCGGGCGAGGAAATCTTCCACTTCACTTGTGAACTTGTACTCCCAGCACTAAAGAAGCCGGTTAGCTGAGCAATCCCTGCTGTGCAGCTAGTCAGCAGCTGAGCAGGTAAGAATCTGTCCCTGTAAATACAGACAGATTTAAGTACGTGTTTAACAGCATTTCTGAACCAAGACTCTAATGCATTTAAAGGGAAAAAACAGCATTTTTTTATTTGTATTTTCCTGACAGAACCAGGTGCCTGAATAATGTTTTCCCAGTAGAAGGAAACGTAGAAGGCTTTTATTCTCCTAGGAAAACAGTCCACGGTCTTTCAGTGACACAGAAATCAGCCGAACAGAAGCTTTTATGTCAGGTTATTCTACAAGGAGCATTTCAGCTCTATTATCCAGAGAAGAACATCTGTACAATATTTGCCTGGCAGGAAAAAAGTCTCTACTGCATTTTCCCCAAAGAAAAATTTTTATAACCTTTTGCTGACAGGGAAGTAATAATTATCCACATAGCAGCATACCATTAGAGTTCCCTGGACTAAGATTTATTTATTTATATGTATTTGCTGTGGGAGAAAAAAAACATGATGAACGAAGCACACTGGCAGGTTCCTTTTGCTAACAGAGCTACAGGGGAAGGAAAAAAAAAACAAACCCCAAGTCACAGGGCAAATAGAGCACCTAAAAGCACAAATCTCACAGCAAAGCAAGCAGCCGTAGGACAACAGAGACGCTGCCAGGGACTCAGCAGTCCCAAACAAGGATGTGTGCAACTGCAGCACCGAGGTGAACCCCTCACACCACAAAGTGAGACCCACTCCTAATGCATGTGGCTGCATTGCCTCGAGTCTGACAGCGCTGTGTCTCCTTCGCCAGTCAGGATTCTTGGAGGAGTGCGCGAAGGCTGGAGGAGAGGAAAAACAAGAGAGAGAATTGCAAAGTTCTTTTCCAAGCTCTACTGTGGCATTCTTCCCACTGATCTCCCTTTCAAGTGATCTTAAGCAGCTGACATGGTGCCAGAAATTATATATGAAACACAGTTTAACATACTCATTAGTCTGAAAACAGGAGAACGTCACAACTAATCGCAAGGCTGCCACTGTGGCGAGATGAAAGCAAACACTGTTTTTTTCTTAAAATTTTTTTTTTTCTGTTTCGTTGTCTAGTTACTGTCATACAAGTCTCACCATGTGAATCAAGACCTCTAATCCCATAGCTCTTTTATAAAAAGACAGTGTTCCACTGTTGAAGGTTCCTCTTGGATGAACATCACTCTTCATTTGTTCAGCTTCCCCATGGATGTCTGTTTCTCCTGGCCTTTGTCAGCTCTGTCAGATCTGCTCATTGGTCTGGGGCTGGGTGGGTGGAAGAATAATTTACATCATTCTGGTGTCTTCATGGGCTTCACACAAAATTATTAAAACCAACTACTTTCAAGCCACCTAGTAGAGAAGCCACCACGGTAACTTCTCTCCATGTACGCAGAGTTGACAGACATTGTATTCCTGCCTGTGCAAAGTTCTGCCTTGTCTGTGCTTTCATTCTCAGCGCCCAGAGAGATTATTCACTAACTGTGTTGGTGTGATGAAAGTGATCACTATCCCTCTGGTTTTGGGACTGGGGAGCAAAGCATGACATGTGCAACTCCAGGGCTACCGCCCCAGTAACCAGCCAAGCAAGCAAGCCCACGTCAGGGTTACAGCTCATGATTTATCCAAGGCCACAGCAAATCTACAGGTACTTCTGTGCTGATCTTGGCACCCAGCTCCTTTCAGAAGCTGAAAGAAAGAGATTCGCAGAGTGCTGGATATCATGGAGACACAGGTAGATCCTCACCGAGGTCAAGTTTCAACATCTTGGTAGTGTCCCTTGGTTTAGGTTCTCCTTCAAGTTCGCAGCTGGAACAGGCAAGAGATGATTTTCAGTCTACGTTTGAAGAACCAGTCAGATATTGGACACAAAATAGCCAATAACACAAAAGCCTTGGGTCAGCGACATACCACAACCCTGTCCTATGAGTGCTCTGATTACCAGGCTTTAGGTGTGCCACCTCGTTTTCCTGGGTCAAGTGACTCCAGAATTCTTCTGCACAGCACTCCAGCTTGGGGCTGTGCCAGCTCCTTCCTGGATGCCTGGAGGCCACGGGGGCTCCTTCTGATGAAGTAGGAGATGTAGGTTTGTTGCTGCAAAGGAAGGAAGGGAGATGGAAGCTGAGTTTCTTCTCATCTCATCTCTGCCCCTAGGCTAGGTAGAAGGTGACATTTCCCAGCCTGTGAGGCACACTGTGGCAGCCAGGCACTACAAAGTGCAAACGCAGGTGCCCACATACTAATGCAAATAATGAATTCACTGAAGCAAAACATAGGCTAAGAAAAGGACAAAAGAGATTTGTCCAGTTCTCCTCGAAGACACAGGCAAGGACAGCTAAGTGCTGAGGCACTAGCCTTGTCTGTGGTGGAAGGTCAGGCTCCTGATGTCCTTGCTGTTACGCAGTCCTGAGCCCCCATCCTGGCATCTTTACTGAGCACTGCCTTACCCAAGACAACACCACCTGATGGGAGTATCACCTAAATAAGGACTGTAGAACTGGGCTCAAAATTTCCATAAGAACACGATCATAACACTTGGCAGAATAATGTCTCACGGCTCCACTCGATTATTTATATCTTTGATTCCTGCTAACAGTCTTGTCAAATGAGTGTAGATTTATTATTTTAATTATCTCAAGCTTGTAGAGATTTAAACATCTGTTATAGGTGTTCAATAAGTATTAGAACAGCAATCAATTTTTTCTTAAACAGGGGAGTGATTCATGATGCTCTTTGAATAGATAAACTCACCACAGTCAATACCAGAAAGATACTTTGAAAGAAAGCAGGAGGCTCTTTTAATTAGCTTCTAATTAATTCTATTTAGGAAGTCTAGATGAAACATAACATTTAGGAACACTAAAAGTCATTTAATTACAGGATTTGGTGTGTTCTCCTCAGATCTTTCATTGCCAAAGCAGCAGTGTTTTCTGTTCTGTTTCCCAGCAGGACAGTGTTTATGGATTATCTATACAACTCGTGTTGAACATCCTCTGTCCCACACGGCTTTCCTGCTTATGTAATAGATTTATCAGTTAGCAGTGATTGACCATCGGAAGAATTCAGCCCAGAGTTTTGCTTGATGCAATTTGAATCCCCCTTGGGCATTACTTAACATCGGTACAAATCGGAAAGGAGGAGACTTCCAGGTTTGACTTGGCACAAAGGGCTCCATTAAAACAGCATGTCTTGTGGAGACCACAGATAGATCTTGGAGTACCAGCCTTTATGTGTAGCATCTATCCTGAGGTGAATAAACAAACAAATACTCATCTCTAGAGTCACAGATATCCCTATGCAAAGTTACAGGACTTCATTCTCCAAGTAACTTCTCCGAAGATGTGACAGTATAAAAGGGTGAAAGCAGTGGGCAATGGGAGCCCAGGACACGATGAGTGACTTGGTCCTACATTTCTCAACTACCAGTCCATTCATAATGGTAGAGCTGGTCTTGGATCAACACTTCCCAAGGACTTGTATAGACTGAGATTTCAGGTCCTTGGGCAGAGCTGCTAGCTCAGCTCTTGAGCCTTCGTGGACCATCAGCCCTAGTCAGGGAGCAAGACCCGCTGGTGCTCCAGAATCCCATGCCCCATGCTCAGGGTGTTAGCAGGAGCACTGCAGAGCTGGTGCTGAGAAGCCTAATGCTGGCCCTGAGGGAGGGGAGGGACTAGCAGACAGCACTTGCTTGAGTTGGGTGCTGAACAGGTTTCTCAGGCCCAGCCCAAAAGACACCCAGGAGCTCACCAAACTCTCCAGAACAGAGCACCCCGCTCACTGTCACTGGGGGCAAAAGCCACTGAAGCCTGAGAGCTGTGACAAGCCACAGGAGGATGGGCAGACAGTGTGGCTCTGCCCGTCATGATACTCCACCTTTGTAGCCTTAACTCAGCCACCATCACCTGCAGCTTCTCAGCTTGGGGCAGCCCAGGTGTGTGCACCCCCACAGTGTCTTTTAATGTCTCCCCCACTCTCTCTCTCCCATTCCCAACTCTCCCACACAGCAACATTTCCATCCTGTTTGGACCTCATCTGTTCAAGATCTAGCCCAAAACAAAAAAAAGAAGGAAACTGAAAGCAGAGAAGACCACTGAGCCCCTGCTGCTACCTCCCAGCTCTGTCCTGTCATCCTTTAGTGTCACTTTAGTGTCACGCATATCTACAGATGCTACTGAGGACCGGTGTAGAGCTGACGTGTCCCAAATGTGGTATGCAACAAGCCTTTAAGAGGGATCTCGCTGCACTGCATGCTACCAGCACAGCACAGATACAGGTAAACAGAGGAATGTCCCTCTTCAAGTGTTTTGAGCCCCTGTCCTGGAAAGAAAAGGGAATAGGTCTTTGCAGGTAGCAAGGCTTCATTTCATGCAGAACAATAAAGTACCTCAATGATAAAAGATGCTTATTCATTCTTCCCCAGTCTGTCCTTGAAGAATTTTAAAGGATTAGAGAAGTGGAAGTTGAGCCAACTAAGAAGGTGCAGAATGCACTGAAGACTGCAAGGACATTAATGGTCCTTTGTATCAAGTTTTACAAGAGCAAGAGACCTGCCTCAATATGTGTGTGAGAGAGATATTCCTGCAATCTTCACAATAAAATCTTGACCTTGTGAAATGGTAGATGGGAAAATTCAGCTTTGATTTTAGGAGATGAAGGAATTTATTCTAATTGCCATAGCTTTCAAATCCACCAGACCAAAGAAACAAGTGGTTTAAAATCCCTAGGAAATAAACAGCTCTCTTATGCCAGCCCTTGATGTTGCCTACCTGCAAAAGAGAGCATCTCAGCACAGCAGTTTTACCTTTCCAGAGTCAAACCTGACTCCAGGCTCCAAAACATTTAAGCCCATTATTAAATCTGTCAGCTCAGGAGCTAACACAAAGATTGTTATTACCTCGTTTATTGTGGGCAGTCTTAAATGAATTTTCAGGTGAGACTATATAGGAAGGAGCAGAAATTTGTAGATAAGCGTGCATCCTATGAAAAGGAGAAAATGAGACACGGAGCTGTTTACGGGAGAAATGGATGAATGGAGCATCGAAACTCATCAAGTTAATGAGACAAAGCCAGATGTCTAAACAGAGAAGGTTTTTACTAGGATATCTGAAAGATGCAGTGAGCAAAAATAAACACCATGGATCTGATTGCTGCCCTCTAAAAGAAAAAAGACAGCTTTTAGCTCCAACTATCCCTGAAGGCAGTGATAGGAATATTGTTTTCTCCTGTACAACAGATTTTATCAGATCCCAAACCTCAAAATCCACCCCTCCCACAAATTGACACACAAAGCCAATATTTCTAGGAATGAGAACACAGATGCAAAAACAAAGGCCAACTACCAGTCTTAATAAACTCACCATCAGTTCCAAGAAAGCCTTTGGCTATGTATCGAACGGATGAAAATTAATACATTGGATTTGTCAATTGGTAGAAATTTAATACTAGATGTAAAGCCCAAACCTGTTCATTGTACAGAGTTACTGATACAAGGCACGTGCCGGGTTCACATCCCACCACATCGGTGACATTCCCATGGGCTTCAGAGACTTTGGATGAAACCAGGTGTACTATAGTACTCCTGTGAGGAAAGTGAGGAAAAACCTTGCTTCCTGTCCGCCTTGCGATTCATCCCACAACTGTTGCCAGGCTCCATGTGTTTCTAGTACCAAACCTTGGTTATATTTTCCAGATAAACAAATTGCTAGAATTTGGTCCAGAAGAAAAAGTGTGGCTCTGAGGAAAAACGTAAAACAAAAGGCATGCTTTCAGTGCTAGAAGCATGAGATAGAGCCAAAGTTCCACTTCTTTCCACTTCCACTAGTTTTTCCTGATTATGTATGATGCTCTGGGCGCAGGAGCACAGAACCTTCATTTTTTAAAACCTCAGGGTGAGTTTGCAGGACCAGCAGTTTTGAAAAATATGACAAGACTGAGCAAATGTAACAGAGCTCATGGAAGAAAAAAAAAGGTGGAACACTGTGGGATCATTTTTCTACTGCCTTTTTTAAAAAGAACCTGCCCACAGTTATTTTCTTTCTTGATTTTTCTTCCAACTGAATCTAATTCTTCTAATTTAGGATCATTAAATCTAGTGAAAAAAAAGAATCCTAAACTACCAAAGGCAAGAAACAAACTTTATACTTAGCTGTACTGGTTACAGCAATTTCCATAGTAATTATGTTATGCGCATCATCTAATACCTTGTCTAAAGTGAATTCTCTACTTCATTTTAGTACCATCCTAGGAATATATATTTAAGAAATTGTAAGAAGGAAACAATTGCCTTGGGGAGTCACACTTGCTACTGTGCTCTAAATTCTACAACAATAATTCTAAGAAAGGAGATATTCTTTTACGAGCAACATGATTAATTGAGAGCAGGAAACAAAATATGATTTTTTTTATTAGTCTCATCTCCTAAGAAGACCCAGGCACTGTTTGTGCCCTTTGTCCACCCACGTCCAGGAATTACTGAACTTGTTGACCAGCTCAATTTAAATTCAGCAAAAAGCGAGACATTCAAAAAGATATTAAGTTCCTACAAGTCTGGCAAGAGCAAACATATATAGGAGATAGAGTTATACTAAGGTGCACAAAGGGAAAGCACCACAAGTTTTATTTCATAAGAGAAGATAATATAGTTGGGGGGCAAAAATCTTCCTGTTCCTATTCCTGTCCCCCGCAGATCTCTATTGCCTAATGTAATTCAGATGAGAAGTCAGTCAACCCTACACAAAAATTTGTTTGCTATATCAGTCTTGGCACCCAGTAAAGAATACAGAAAACACAGGTTAAAGATGGTTCATGGTCTCAAGCTTATAATCTAGGACAATGATTTACTTAAGACAGTGTCATGAACCTTTTTCTTTCCCTAGTAATGCATGGCCCGAATGCACATGGCTTCTGCCTTGCTTTGTGGTGTTGTGTTCTTGAATCACTGCTTTCAGTCAGCAAATCCAACTATCAATCACCATGCAGGATGTAAAGAAGCATCTTGGTGATTTCCATAGGAGCTGAGTTTACCTAGTGCCTCCCAGGGGCTCGTCTGTAGCACCTGCAGCGGGGCCTTCAGTGGAGAAAACTGTTCCTGCTCTGCCTAACGAATGAGGTATTGCATCAATGAAGTTGTGCTGAAATGCAGCCTAATAGTAATGAATTAAGTCTGTGATCTCTGACTGTTGTGTAGCACCTCTTAATTTCAGTGCATTTTCACAGATTTGTCAACAGTTTCTCCATTTCTGGGGAAAAAAAATCCTCAAATAAAGTAAAAAAAATTGTAGCTTCATGAGGAAACAAGGCTACTTAAAGGGCACAAAGAGCTAAGGTCCTCCCTCTCTACACACTGCTGAGAAATATTTTACTATGTTCTTGAAACACACATTGATGCATTACACATGCAGCTGCCTGACATTTTAAATTATTAGCAGAAAGGACTTGCGGTGACATAAGGCTGCATTTTTGACAGATTTCCAGATCTCCCTGTGACATTAAAAGGTATTGGAGCTGCATAAGGAATGCAAGGGAGCACTGGATTTGTCTTCAGGATCTCAAGTCACATTATACACAACCAAGTCTGAGACTGAGTCCATGCCATGGGCTTAGACTTACCGTAATGTGATAAAAGCATCACTGGACTGTTTGTGCTGATCACTTATCTATTTTACCAAGTCCCTTTTGTCTTCAATCTCTGTTATCTGAGAGAGAAGAGAAACATGCCTCTAAAGACTGGTGGGAAAGAATCACAGCTGTGAACCACAAGTGAGAAACATTTCCACTGTGCACACCATGTACCCATGCAGCAGTTGTTCCATGTTTCTGCCTTTTGCTAAGAAAAACAGAAAACAGATCCGCATCCAAGATGCTTGTTTGAAGCGTTGGACGCCCAACCTGAAGTCCCTCATGGCAGGGACTCAGACCTGAACCTGCCACCTCCTGGTCAAGCGCCACAGGTTCACTGCCTGCCTAGAGATGGACTTAGCTCTCTTCCAGAATCATGCTGTGGTCCTGAATAATCTTCCCTACCAAGTGCCTTAAGAGATCGTAAGACCTACACATTCATCCAAAGCAGATGACCAGATCCAGAATGTGGTGCCTGACTACATCCTGCATTCCCAAACTCCTTCCACTGGAAGCAGGGATGGGACTGACTGCTTTGCTGTGACCCCTCAGAATATAACAGAGCTTGACTCATCCCCAAATCATAATGACTCCAGGGTGGCATTTCTTCAGCATCAGATATCATTACTGAACCTAAGAAAACTTCCAGTAAGAAGCAAAGCCCCATTGTGTCAGGTGCTGTTCAAACACAGGGGACAGCATCTGCAGAGGAAAGTCAACAATCTCAGCAGATGAAGCAGACAAGAGCCACGAGGAGAAATCACAGCGTAAGGGTGAGTAACATCCTTAGGGTTGCAATAGCGAAGCTGGATACAGAACCCAGGTGTCCTGGCTGCCAGCCCTGTGCTTACAGCACCACATCACTATGCCAGGCACACAAATGCTGCAGTTTTAAGCCTATCAGTCTTCATGTCAGGTGTTACCTCAACTACTGTGAAGTAAAGCTGTCACGGTAACTTCTCCCAGATTTCTCTACTTTTTTTGGCTTTGCCAGTCTTGTTAGAAACCAGTCCACAAACACTGGTGCATTGGGACCTTTCTGTTTGCTCCTTCTCTCAGAGCTTTTGCCTCCTCTTGTTTTACTGTATATAAACAAACCTCATCCAATTACAGGTGAACATAAAACCACACACACATAGCAGTTTTGGAGGGTGTTACACCTCCCCCACCACTCTCAGCCTTGGGCTATCCATCAAGGATCACACTAGACTGTTTCACACTCAGATAATTTAATTTGGTTCAAAACAGGCCTCACAGCAAAGTATGGCTTAGGACAACCAGTCAGCACACTGTTGTCAGGAAGTTTACCCTAAGTAACTTCTACTTCCAGGCTGCTTCCAAAAGTCTCTCTCGACTCTGACAGCCAGCTGCGCATAAGAGGAAACCAGCATACAGAGAACACGGCTGAAATCAGAGAGGGAGGTTAAGAGGAAAAACAGCAGGAGAAAAAGATCACAGTTTAACATCCTAGTCTTCAAAGGCACTGCTGAGGAGATCTATAAATGCTCTTAGATGCTTTCTGAGAGAATAGGTCACTGGGAGGTTAGGGAGAGGAAGAAAACCTGATGAAAGATCAGCAAAATGAAAGGGGGCTGGAATTTCATGGAAGAAAGGAGCTCTGACTTTGATGGAGCTGCCCAGACAGACACTACCAGCCATCAGAACATTTCTTCTTCCCTGTGGAGAATGAGCAGATTTGTAAAATCTCCACAGTCTTCAAAAACTGTCTCACAATAAGGCACAACAATATCTGCTGCACAGCCAAGAAAGCAAGAGTTGAGGTTGCCACAGTAACCTCCTCCTGAGATGTTACGGTAGGGATTTTTCACAGGAGCTTGAAAGAGGAAGGGGCCCAAATCACACAGATAAAAAGCAACAGTGACCGAGTGCCTCACACCTCCCAGCTCTCCTTGAGGGAGGAATCCAACTAGCCATCCATAATAGGTCCACCTGGCCTTAGTCTATGAAGAGCCCCAGCCAGCTATGTCTTGGCCTGAATCCTGCAAGGACTCTCCCAGTGGAGGCAGCAGCTGAGGGTCGTCTGAAATCTGCATGCTTTTTTCTTCTGCTCCAGACTTTACAAGCATGGACTGCAAAATTATAGACCTTCAAAAAATGGACACAGCCAAAAATCTCAAGTGGGGGTATGGCACAGGGCCACCACTGAAGGAGGCCTGTAATTCTTCAATACTTTAGGGTCTCTAGAAAGACCATTGATTATCTTATGACCTGACACAAGACTCACCAAAGGCTCAGCTTCTTTCTCTCTTCACTGGCTACTGTATGGCTGACCCTTTAAGCAGGATCTTAATGAACTACAGAAACTCATTCCATCCCTCTTCCTCTAGAAATTCACTATACAATAAAACAAGTAGAAATGCAATTCAATTAACTCTTTTTCCAACCCTACTATTGCTTCTTTCTGACTCGTTTCTCAGTCCTTTTTATTTTAACTAAGCATTTCTGATGCAGAAAGGCCGAGAGGGATTGTGATGGAAATGTGCTCAGGTGACAGGCAAGCTCTCTGAGACTCTTCTGCACTCCACTAGAAGGCAAACATGCAATGCAGACACCTACAGGCGCCACATATTCCCAGGCTGAGACTTGTGGAGTAGAAACTCCCTCCCCGCTGGCCCTGTGGAGGCGAGATGCCACAGGGACTGCTTACACTGACTTTGCCCCTCTTGAATTCTCCTAACCAGAGGAGACCTCTAACTGGCCAAGCCAAGCCCTAACACCTGAGCCCTACAGAAGAGCAAACAGCTGAAGGCTTAACCTGGCACATAATATTTCATAACATTAATTTTTCCCTCACTCTCGGGTGTCAATCTGCAGGCAGCAGCTCAGGCAAGAAGTAAAGGGTTTATTTCATCTGTACTCCATAGTCCCTGAAGGCCTTGTTTCTTACTGCCTCGTGGGCCCCCAGGGACCTCCCACCATCACACTACACTTCGTACATGGGCAAGAGGGACATAAGACTCCAGAAAGGGTGGGAACAAGATGCAAGATCAGGACTTAAGCAGTGACAATACAAGCTCAGGGAGGTGAATGTGCCAGTGCAAAGAACATTTGCTTTACTCCAAGGCTGCAGTTCAGTACCTTCACGACAGCACTGCATTAAGTTATTGTGGCTAATATTAAAGCGAATTCAAATACAATTTTTTCTGACACAATACTATTACCATACTTCATTACACAAAGGCCCAACTGTAGGTCCTCTAGATCTCTCCATAGTCAAAAGGTCTGGATACAAATGAGGGCTTATGGTAAAGTCCCACACATTTACACAAGCACCATCATTTGAAGAAGTGATTCTGTTTTGATATTCTAACAAATGTTCTTCCCCTGAAGTGCAGGAAAGACACATGGTGAGGAACTTGTACAGAGCATATGGTGCTGAAATAGCAAGCTGATAAGCCTTTAACAGCTTTTGACAGTGGTAAAAGATCAATTATTGCACCATAAATATTAAAAAGTTCCTCCAGCCTTTCACTGGAATGAATGTATATTTAAACATCAGTGTTTTCCTTTAATAGCAGCCAATTTGTCTCAGAATCTGAAAGTTATGCAGCCCCACAAAGTTAAATTAAATGCTCGATTGCTGTACGTTTACATTTCCAGCTGCTAAAGAACAGGCCTAGCGTTTGTGCGCAAACTCCTGAAGCCACTGAAGCTGCAGGCAACCTGAAAATGGCCCTCGATCCTTTGTTAAAACTAAAGGGTAAAATGGAACTGCCATTGCTTTCCTTTCCCTTCTCTGTGATTACAGCAAAAATAACAAAAGATGCCCCTGGAAAGTATTAGGCAAGAGGGGCTGGTCTCCCAGACTGACTACTGTGCCAGTTGAGATGCACACGTGCAATGGGTTTTATTCCCTGAATTTCTTGACCTGTGAGATTTCTGCCTCAGTTTAATAAACAAATGTGTATATACATATGTGTGTCTATGCGTATACAGACTCACACTCTTACTAGCCATGATTTTAATCACGAAGCAGATTGGCAGCCCACTTTCAACAGTTCTCTGTGGAAAGTCACTGAGGTTAAACAATGATGATAAAGGCTTGCTACTAAAATTAATACTATACACGGCATTTTTATGGTGATTTGACGGCAGAACCACATGTGATGACCTTGGGGGTCAGTTCAAAGCAGCACTAAATAGAAATTGACGCTGAGCTGCACATCTTGGGTTTGGATCCAGAACTATACTGTCCTATTATGGTTCTGAAATTATTCAGATGGATCCACTGTTATTACCTCAGGGCAACACACTCCAGTAGCACATCAGCTTCTTGCTCTGGAAAGCTTCTCATCTAAGGGAAGGTATCTTAGCATGCTTCAGGCTTTAAAAATGTGCCTGTCTGCTGACTGCTGTAGGTAGGGATGTTAAAAACTGTATGCATTATTTATACCAATGGAATCATACAGTGATAGGAGTGAAGGTCAAGGCTCTTCTGTGCACCAGTGGACAGACACTCACTTGCTATGTGAACAGACAAAACCAACAGAGAAAGGGAAAAGGATAAAAAGGGTAATGAATTCATAAGTCCCAGCACAGCACTGCTGAAAGGCAGAGTGGAATTTCCTTGCTCCCAGGCCAGTGCACCACCTGCCAGGCCAAATCACTGCTCTGCTTCTCCCACTTTTCAACACCTGCCCATATTTGACTCTATATGATCTGGATTCCAAGCATGCCCTGAGGGCATGGCCAGCCCTACACACAGCAAAACACCTCATGCACAGGTATGGTTTTCAGTGGAACATTTCTGTCCACATTAGTGCTCTATACATGACCACAGAAGTGCTATAGTTTAATTAAAGCCAAGCAGGCCAATTACCAATATTGTATTAAGACTAAAGAAAAAAAGTTTAGGTCAAATCTAGCATAGAATGGTGTGAAATTGCACCTCCAAATATAAAATGCCACATGTGTCATTGATCCATACCTCTCCCACTTGGGAATCACCTGTTTTCCTCTCTTGACTGTTCTAGCTGGAAAGACACGCCTTGTCTTCAGGTCTTGTCCCCTTTCTTGTTTCCACCCATACCTTCCCACTGTACAGTAATCAAAGTTCTTCCGCCTATCTCACCTTCTGCCACATCCAAGGCGCAGCGGTCAGGGTGGTGGCCATTGTCAGTCAGCTGGATTGTCTTATCCTGGGTGAATAAATTCAGCTCCCCCTTTCCTCTGTGCCATTTTGTGTACAGATCATTAGATAGCACAAGCACAATAGCTGTTGCTGGCCTTTGCATCTGATCACCTAATGGCAGCCTTGTCCAGCAGTCTTAAGGGTTGTCCTTTCTTAGCAATCGTACTTATCTTGGTTGGAAACGTCACTCTGAAGTTACACCCGTCTGCTCCTAAGCATCCTTAGCTCTGCTACCTTCAGGTCAGACCTGAGCCAAGGTTCAGATATGTCCCAGCAGACTGTGACGATACCAATTTGCACTACTTTTTAATATCTTCAGCCGGGCAAATTAACCTGCAGGGCAAAGTCAGAGAGCACATGGTTAAAGACAGAACTACAGAAATCAGCAGCAGGTGGGGTAAGCTAAACAAAAAAGGAACTTCTGATGAAAAGTTAAAAATCATAGTGGAGCCCTTTGGGAATGCAGTGGCATGAAAAAGCAGAGCTTACATCCTCCTTGCATGTCCAACACATGTTGTCTATACCATTTGCATTATATGACCCCTTCACTGCACAAGGCACAACGTGTTCCACAAAGGACACCATCTGACTGATGGGCAGGTCAGCAGAACAGAGCAGATTCAAGCCAGTGATCGCCAGCCTGCTCCAACCTGGGATGACCTTCTCCATGAAGGGACTACTCCGAGCCGGTTAGGGTTCAGCAGACCCACAGGTGAGGAAGGGTGTTTGTAGCTAGCCTTCAACAAATGACTGCTTGCAGCAAGTTTGGTGAGATATAAAAGAAGCCCTACCCTAGTTACCAAACAAAGCAAGAAACTGAATATTGTAGGGGAGGAAGAAGAGAGGAGAAGTCCCCAAGCACATGCAGAACAGCACAAGAGGCAGCCTGGAGGCAGGGAGAGAAGATGGTATCTGTGAAGGCGTCTAGGACCGCGCCTGGCTAAGCCTAAGTCTATTATCAGAGACCCTTAAGGCAAGTTCTCATTCCCTCAAAACTAGGCACTTTTTTCCCTCCTCTAACATTTGTGTCATTTTAAAAAATATTTATGCTTGTCTAACTCTGGGTAGTTTATTTCTGCAATTTGGCTCTGCCTGAGTCCTAAGGGTATTTTTTTGTTTGCGGGGGATTTTTAAAGAGGATTTTGTGCTCACAAAATATCCCAGATTGACAACTCCAGGAAACAAAAGCTCCCATTGAGCAGAGTGCCTGTGTCAGGCACAACAAGGCAAGTACCCTGCACTGCCTCCCCTCCGCTTCCCAAGGCGAGCCACAACAGCCAGCAGAACAGCAGGCCATGCCGCTTGCTGGGGTAGCAGACTACTCCTTCACCAGCGTGAGCCAGGTCTGCAAAGCAAACAGCAGTCCCAAGGAAAGGAAACCAAATGGGGACAAGTCACTGTGAACTGCCACCCCAACCAGCAGACGTGCTAACTGGCAACTGTCATCCCAAAAACTGAGAGGTGGAAAACATCTCACAAGTTTTGATGTAAATCAGACAGACCCTGTGTTGATTAACCACTTGCTATAATCTGTGAGCAACATGATTAAACCTTGACGTAGTTCAGCTTCCTTCATAGCTAGGCACAATGCAGGGGGAAGGGAATGGAAGAGCTCACAGAGCAGGGCAGATCCAGGGCTCTGGGCTTACAGAACACCAAAGTCCCAGTTTTAATGGATTACAGGAATTTACCAAACATCAAACTCTGCAGACAAAAGAGACCACAGACACATTGAATACACTTTCGTCAGTGTTAGCCAACAGGGTTGATAAGCTCAGCCAAAAAGGAGAGAGAAAGACAACCTCATTTCAGGAACAATATTTCTTCTTTGCCCAAACGTTAACCTCCATTGAGTTTTATACCCTAATACTCTTGTTCTATTTCATGTCACTTCACACTGCTATAATTTTCTTTTACGTTCATTTTCTTTACCATTTTGGATACCTTCTTCATTACAATATCCTCTACACACTGTTCCATAGCAGCTGCTCACTCCTTAGAAAAAACATAGCTATAATCTGAGTCCCTCTGATTCTGTAGTTTTATTTCACACACAAGCGTCTGCTTTAAAAGTTGCATATTTCATGCCTTATGTCAACAACAACAAAAAAACATGTATGCGCTCTCTTTGTGGTTTATTAATCACAGACTAGTGCTTACAATCCAAAGCTTATCACAAATCACGTGATACCCGCAGGCAGGTGTATAAAATAATGGAAGTTCTAACAATTTCATCTGTGATTATATTTGTTGCTAAACTTGACTACTAGGCTCCCTCTTAAATACTCCTGTCTGGACCGTATGTGTTTGTATTGGTAAAGCTGAGGAAATGGCAGGTAGATCTAACTGTGCAGAATGCAAAGCGTCCCCCCTACACAGCGCTCCCGTTGGGACTGGGGCCCAGGCCTGGGAAGCTGATGGAAAGAGCCAAGGAGATTCTTCCAGAAGGTAGGCAGACATCAGGGAAGAACTCTTCTTCAGAACATTCCCACTGTAGCTAAAGAAAGCAACTGCAAGACCTGATGGAAAACATGTGCTTTGAAACTTACTTTAAAGAGCAAAGAATTGTGACGTTCATCAAAAACTCCTTCCTAGTAGGCCATCCTCTTTTAAAACAGCATAGCACAGGGAGAGGAGCAACTTCTCAGATGGATGAGCCAGAAGAACAAGGCCAATGCCTTAAATCCCACCCAGAGAACTCTGGACAAGTAGGAGAGCTCACGGGCCATCAGTGTTGCACCAAACCAGCAGCACTGGTACCTACGCAGGTACTAACCCAGGTTAGATGCCTGTGTTGGCTCAGGACCTGGATGCAAAGTGGCAGTGCTCTGCCTAGTGCCAGCCCAAAGACACAGAGTGTCACAAGAGCCCCCCTTCACAACAGAAACAAAGCGCATACATCTTCAAATGAAAACAAGATCAGGGGGTCGTTTGTGTTGGTTTTCTTGGTTGTTTTAGGGGTTGGATTTTAAGGCTGACTGCAGCAGAAGTATTCCTGCTATAATGTTTAGAATGACAGGGAGCTTACTAACGCAGTGCCACACCGTTTTTGGCTTCAGTTTCTGGACTAACTCAGGCCGCAGACCAAAAAGTGAGTGCAGCAGCAGCATCTCCAATGAATGAAAATACAAATGACAGCAGGGAGCACATCCAAGGACATGGCTGCAAACTCCTGCACAGATCGAGCAACACCTGCTTCACAAGAGCTACAACAACTCCACACAGCAAATCGTCATGTCCTGTGGCAAGTGTCCATCTTTCATGGCAGGGCAGAGCGAAATCTTGCCATTTCTACTCTTTTCCCCAGCCTCCCAACTACACTGCAGGATTATCTACAGGAAGCTCCAGCCAGCCAGCTCTGACACCTTGCACGCTGCCAATCTCTGGCATTGGTTCAAACAAAGAGGAAGCAGAGGTGAAGTAATCAGTCTTCCAGTGACTCAGAGCTGTTCTGTGCAGCTATGAAACTTCCTAGAAATACTCTGTGCTGGAACTATTGGAAAGGATTGTTTTGTTGAAAAACACTACTTTGATCAAGATCGTTTATGGAATTTCAATTGTGGCATAACTACCAACTTTAGCAAATTGGAAAAAAATTGACAAATCCCCCCTTTTGTTTTGAAAAATTAATTCCCCATTTCATATTTACACTACTTACAAAGTCATCACTTCCAGAATATGAGGTGTCATATTATAGTAAATGAAATATTTTGATTTTGTGCCTTAAATCATCATCAGCAATTCTGAAACACCTTACCAAGATGACAGCGTCTCCTCTTGGAAGGAGACTGATGTAATTAGTGAAGCACTAACAGTGGCTGTTACTAATGTGTCAGGCAACACCATCCAACAAATAACAAAACAAAAAAGGAAAACAGAATAACATGCAAAATAATAGTTTATAACTCCATTTCAATTACAATTATTTTTTTTTTCAGTGATGAGGCCATGCATTGCAGGCCAGGCAGTTGATGGTGCGTGGTGGCAGTTGGGGACAAGGAGCGTGACTTGAGGTTGGCACTGGAATTCCTCAGTAACTTATGAGAATTTAAGTCAACCTGCCATTATCTGCTAACCTGTGAATAGTTTCCCTGCTTTTTGTCATTGGCAGGGATGTCTCTCATTAAAAACTGAAGTTCATAATTTTTAGATTCCAAACCACCCAGACAATGTAACTAACATTGCATGAGCCAAAAGTAATCAAGCATCAGTTAGGATGTTTTCAGGGTTTTTCTGTGGTTTGGGGTTTTGTTTTTGTTTTTGCGGGTTTTTTTTGTTTTTAAATAAGCTGTGCAAGCATGTCCAGGAAAGTGAGGCTTTAATATTTCTGCCTGGAACCAGTGAGGTGAAGCACGGCGCCTGTCTGTTCAGACATTTCAGTCTCCACTGCAGGGCTGCAGCTCCTCACCTTCCCTTCAGCTCCAGCTGCAGTATGTGCCAGATTGCACGCTGCAGATGGGCACAAGTGGAGATGATAATGTCATGGAAATCAGACTTTGCAGGTCACCTAGCAAGGTCAGGGAAACATCTACATTAATAAAGGCAGAACTGTGTGTACCACTGCCCTTAATTCTTAAAGGAGTCTAAAATGTCTGTGGAAACATCCAAGCGAATAATACAAAGCACAGAAGATGAACCTGAGGCTGAGACGAGAAAGGATTTCAAGGAACAAGGTCCACAGGAAAGAAAGTTTCCCAGAAGCAGAGCAATACAAACACCAATTCTAGAAATGGCACACAATGAGGCAGACAGAAACCTCCCATAGAAACCAATTTCATTCAAAACACTATCAATGAAGTCATAACATATTTTTCAAAACAGGATTGACTGAGTTTGGACAACCCAAAGAGCAGATCCAGTGGCTAAAGCTAGGCTGCAATTAAGCACAGAGGTATGAGGAACTTGCTCAGTGTCCTTGAATGAATCAGGGCTGCAGAAACCAAGGACAATGGCAAGACAAGGTGACACTGAGTGTGTACACAGAGGATGGGCCTGCATTAAGGAAACCAGGACTCCTCGCCACAAAAAAAGGGTCCTGAACGACAAAGAGACAAGACCAGAGCCAGCAAGAGTAGCAACCTGAGTGAACCAAGGGGAAGACGGGTAGCAGGGGGGGAGCACAGCTTGACACATGCCTGGCAAACACCAGGAGCCTGCCAGGCCCAAGGCTCAGAGCACATTGCACAGAACAAGCCCCACATCACCAGACCCCCAGTTACTCTTGCCTGTTTCATGCTTCCATCAGCAGTGGTGGTACTGGAAAAGAGAAATGCATTTTGCCCAAAAGCAGTGTGGGCCAAGGGGAGTAAATCTACAATGACATGTTTCAGCATTTCCAAAATTATATTTTGCCGGGATATCCAGTTCACAGGAAGTGTCAAAATATTTGGTAGCAGTCTGATTCAAACTGACACAAAATATAATTAAAAAAAAAAAGTTGTTTTACAACATGGAAAATCTGCCTTTTGGCCAGCTCTAACTGATAGTCCAGTGTCAGCTCAAAAAAAGTAGGCATGTGTTACTTCCTTCTATTTTTCCCTTATTACAGTGCACAACTGTAAGAACAAGGGGGTAGCGTGCCTGTTAGATTTCACCTGGCTAATACGAATCTGTCCCTTATTTTCAATCAGCAGAATTAGCAGTCCGTCAGTCAAGTTCTTTTCTAACATCATTGCAGAAAATACAAAAGGTTCGCATTTATTTTATAGCTTTACAGCAGCCAGGCTACCTTTAGAGATTTATGTCTTGCCTTCATGCTTTACAGCACTCCTTGAAACATTAGTAATATCACCTAGGCAGGAGCAATAAAACGCCAGGACCCTTTCCCACATGCAACTCTGTCTGACACCAAATCAAGTCTCTCAAGTGAAATATAGATTGAAGAAAGAAGTGGCGTGAGGAGCGGAATCAAATTCATCTCAGTTATACTCATGCCACTGATATCAATATATTACATCCCTACCAGGCTAAACCAAGTGTTTCTTCTGAAAGATGCAAGAGTAGAAGTACAGCTTTAGATCTGAAAGTACACTGACACAGGGGTCTGCATCTATTTTTAACATTACCTAGCTTTATACTTCCTAACTCCAAATCAACCTTTTTTTTTTTTAATAGTAATTTCTATCCTTTCTGTCCAAAGACATCTAAAAGAAGGTTTAGTAAAACGTAGGAAATGCATATAGAGGAGGAATAACAGCCTGATTTTAATCCTACTATTAGTCAATGAAAAGATTCTAGAGGAAAGACTGCAGATAACCTAATAGTCTTTTTAGTCTCTGTCTCCAATTCCCCGGATCTTGTGGGAGAATCAAACGTGAATTACAGCCACAGTCTGGTGATCACACTAGATATTTATTTTCCAGACACTGTTGGAAAGAAATGTTTCCTTCAGCAGACTTCACTTCTGTAGACTTCTGAGCACCAAGCTGCACCAAATAAAGATCTTCTCCTCACTCCAACTAAGACACTTCATGTCATTCTGACAATACTAAAAGCACTTAATATGAACACACTTTGTAGCCTCTGACATGCTGTCAAAGGAGGGGAAAATACTTTAGTGCAACTGAGAATTGAATTCACAGTGTATTAAAACAAACAAGAATGAAATCAAACCACCATCAGAAGAACGACTTACATAAAACGCCTAACAGAAAGAACTCAAACGTTACTAAAGGTGCTGTTTGAATGCCATGACAAACATGCCAATCTCCATCCTTCAGGACGGACCAGCAGCAAAATATTTACCATGTTGCCCCTCTTGAAGATTTCTGCTTGTTGCCAAGCAGAATTTTAAGGTTTTTCCCTGTTATGCTGTCCTTGACAGCTGTCAGATAGGAGCCACCTCCTGACATAAGGCTGTCCAAAAGGACACCCTGGTCAAAGCATGTTGTCCTTAGCTCACACTGCCACTCACTGCCCAGTGCTGTCCAGTTACTTGCTCCTGTAAACCCCTCTTCATACTCTGAAGTGAAATCACTTCTTCCTTAACACACAGAAGTCCAGGGGGACCAGAGCTGAGGATGCTTCCAAACAAATACATTTATTAAGTCATACACATTACTTCATTAACACCTAGGCTAAAAATTACTGGTTATCTGTAGCCAAAAATCTCACGGCAACAGGGCCCCAGCCTTCCAGGAATGCTGCCTTCCAACGACTGAAATGACGACTTTATAATGCAGAACGAGTAAGAGGCTCTGCCTTGCTCTAGCTGTGGGGCTGATGAACAGATCCAACACGTTGCACGTGTTGTGAGGCCAGCCGCAAGTCCCTGGCTCCGGGGGGGG
>Ga0065711_1028880_pt1 | contig 38734 bp, 27 predicted proteins | sample Hoacrofraction12_FD_59098 | JGI IMG/M metagenome (GOLD analysis project Ga0065711, IMG submission 59098) | Hoatzin crop microbial communities from Cojedes, Venezuela - Epithelial fraction 12 v2 (version 2) | ecosystem: Host-associated > Birds > Digestive system > Esophagus > Crop | place...
GTCCAGGCAGGTCTTGAATATCTCCAGAGAAGGAGACTCCACAACCTCCCTGGGCAGCCTGTTCCAGTGCTCCGTCACCCTCAGAGGGAAGAGGTTCTTCCTCATGTTCAGACGGAACTTCCTGTGCTTCAGTTTGTGCCCATTGCCCCTTGTCCTGTCACTGGGTGGCTGGGCTGAGCTTAGGCCCAGAATTTCATTAGAGTTTCAAAAGTAGGAAGGGTAGGGGGTGATATTGTGTGGGTTCTCTGCAGTCAGAGAGAAAGGTATCAGCAAAATAGAGGTGAGAAGATCCTCGTCAGTGGCACTGGTCACCACCAGATGTAACCATACCATCTCTGTAACCCCAGCAGCTCCGAGTGGCCAGGCTTGCTCTCACTAGCAAAGGAGAAGGGGAAGTTCAGGACAGCCGACTGCCTTCTAACCACTGAAGTATAGCTACCATGGTATGGAGGGACAGGTCTTCCTGGAACAAGGAAAACTGATCTGATGCTTCTTTCAGTTACACAAATTTCGTAAGAATATAGTTCCACTGGGTTGCACTGCGATTTACCTCAGGTGAGAGAAATAAGATAGTTATCCATGCCCATGACCCCATCTCTCCATTTCTCCCCAAACAGAATTTATGCTGTGCCACAAGCCTTCCCTCTCCTGACTCTGCTTAATGGGTGCGCACCAGCTGACAAGACAGAGTCAGCCTTTTGATTCCTCTTGAGCATGTTTGAATACCTTCTCAGAAGACAAGGAAGTTACACTTACTCTGGAGGACAGGTCAGAGCTGAGACTGAATGAAACCTGGCTTCAGTAAGAAGAGATCACTTCCAAAGCAAAGGAAGGTTTTATTTATTGTTTCTAGCATTTGATGGGCCTTCTACCATGTGATGTGGAAGCAGGGGGAGGACAAACTTAATTCTTTCAAAAAGCTACACCAACAAAACATACAAGAGAAGGGAAAAATGGAGGAAAAGTATCAAAAGAGTCAGATCAATCTTGGGAGGGTACAGGCAGCAGTAAAACTGCAACCAGGAAAAACAAACCCTTACCAGCACAAATAAAAAAACAATCAAAAAAGCAAGGCAAAGATAACAAAAATGCAGTCTAAGTTGAGGTCCCCTTACTCATCAGTTAGCAGCAAAGGAATGCAGGTCTCCAACCGTTGTTTCTTGTATGGACTGAGATTCCAGCCAAAGTAGGGTCCAGCACCAAGAAAGACAGAAGAAAAAAAAAGGAAAATATGGAAAAAATCTCCGTCAAGGATTCTGCCATCTAAAAGCACAGGACCAGTGGAGGATTTTTATCTATGTTTTACAGACAACAAACTGAAGCATCAAACAACAACTTGTTTTGACCAAGATATGCAGAGAAACATCTACAGACATGAAATAAGTAATTTAGATGTTGGGTCTAAACACCATATTGAGATAAGGAGAATATTTGAGAATTGTGGGGCTATGCCAGTGGAGACCATGAGAATAACTACAAAAAATTCAGCCTACAATGTGTCTTCCTTACACTGTTTTCAGCTAATGCAGATGTTAAGATCTCATTCTTTCCTAATGTCAAGATAGTGCAGGCTTATATTGACACTTGCTTTCTCTGCAGAAGCTTTGAAATGACTGAGCCATCTGTCGTTGCCTTGGAAATGAATTTGTCAGGTCAGTTGGAAACAGGTTTCAAATAAACCACAGCTCTGAAAGATAATGCACAATTGTGGTTGGTGATGTCACCCTCCCATCACAGTTCTTCTGCCTCCCAGAAATTCCCAGCTGGTGCCTGCTTCTGCTGTGAGGAAAGTGTTCTCCTTCTACAGCAGGACCACTGCTGCTTGTGTATGTCTTGCCCTTGTAGTGGGGCTGCTTGGCACATGGGTACGCTTTGCACCCTACCCACATGTGCTTCCCTGTTGCCTTCTCCCCATCATCCACCCAGAGATTACTCATGAGCACGTCATACTCCAACTCCGAGTGCAAAGGGCAGGCAGGTCCCTCCAGCTCTCCACCAGAGGAAAGGCAGACATACTGCCAGAGTCAGAGAACAAGTCTGCAGCCAGGGTGGTGAGAGCACAGGCCAAGTCTGTGCAATGGGGCACAGACTGCTTCTGTGGCAACTGTGAGCCTGTGTGCACAGTCACCTTTACTGTGAACAGCTAGGGCATGGTCCTATGCAGCATGGTCCTGTGGGGTACTTCTGGGGAGAGAAGATCCGAGCCCTCTGGTGGGACCAGCTATGTCCCTTCGTCCCCAGCCCCTAATTACAAAGGCATTCTGCAAGCCTTCCATCACTGCACTCAGTGGCTCCTCTCGTATTGTCTCTGCTCCTCAGATCTGCAAGCCTTTTCGTTGGCAAAGATGGAAAATAGTCACTGAACAGCAGCGGCTGCTGTTCCAGGCAAACATCTTGTCTGGCACTTGGGCACTCTTGCTGCTGGAGAAAAGAAAAGCACATGGAAAAGCAGGAGGAGGCATGGGACTTGCCTTTTCCTGCAATGTGTATAGTTCTGCACTTAGAGCCAAGCTCCAGTGTCAGCTCTGCCCATGAGGGCATTCTGAGGACAGGGATTCAGCTTCTGTGGGATGGTGCAGGTTGCATAACACCTCTGGCTGTTCATGTAAATAAGCAACAGTGTATTTTGATAGCCTGGGGCTCACAGAGTGTGTGAAAACCTGCTTGGGAAGTTGTGGAGGCTGCAATGGGTTCTGTCAAGCTTCATGCTGTCTCAGACCACTACCAGCAGCGCTCATGCTACCTCAGGTATTACGTGTACATAAGCTTGGAGTCAAGCTTTGCACACCCTTGCTGCATAAAACTACCTACACCACTCAAATGCGCTTACCGCTGAGTGAAAAAACCAATTTGTGTCCACTTCGGCATAAGGAACATGGAATCTTGTGTGAGCTAAGCCCCATCTCTTCTCGTATTTTGGTTAGACTCACAAAAAATGGTCAGCTGACAGGGAAACTCTGTATTTCCATTTGGCACAGGCAAGACTGCACAGAACTTCTGAATTTGAAGGTAGCTTTAGGTACAGCCCTAAATAGACAGCAGCAGTAGACAGCCACATCCTGGAAAAGGGGTAACTACTGGTCCTTTCTCACCAGTTGTATTGCTTGACTGTTGGCTGACAAAAACCCAATTCACTTGGGCTCTGCTGCCCTGGTTGTGAAGGAAGAGAAAGAGGAGCCGCACTCTGTGCCAGTGCTCCGCTTGTTCCTCACCACTCGCAGCAAGGAGACAGGAATTTTCTCATAATGGCCTTTGCCTGCATGCAGGATCTGAGCAGAAAAGGCAGTGGGGCTGATCAAGGTGGGGACACATTACAGGTTTGCACAGAAATCAAGTCCCAGGTACAACTCCACTGTGCTGTAAATGCAGAAGGCCCATCCAAGGTGATAGTATAAAAATATTAATTACTTATTTCATGCAGAGGATAGCAGAGTGGAGCAGACAATTCCCAGTGAATAATGAGAGCAGAGCACTTTCCAGAGGGCCACACCACCTGACCTGCAGCCTGCTCCCCCAACACTGCAGGCAGAATTCCCAAGGGAGAGGCACTTTTCCACAGGAAGGTGTGGAAGGGAGACACTGTCTTTTATGCAGAGGTAGAACAACTTAAATCTGCAGTTCTATGCCTAATTTACACTTATAAACCAGAATACTCCAGTTCCTTCCCCCAAACGCACACTGAATTGATGAGCTGGCTATGGGCAGAGCAGCAAGAGGACTGAGCAGCAAATGGAGAAAGATAGTGCTCAGCCAGGATCACACTGGACAAGAGGAGCCATGTCAATTTTCAGTGGAAAGCCCGGGCTACAATCTTCAGAAATCACAAGCAACTTGGAAAACTAAAATCCTGGTTTGAAGATGACAGGGGCACCCAAGTTCGTGAAGCTGAGGCCTCAGAAAACTACACATGCTGGAGCCGCATGCCCACCTCCAGCCTTTGGTGACAGAGTCCACAGATGCATGTTCCACCGGCCTCAGCAGTGGCTACAGCTATAAGCAGAACTGAGTTGCTCAGCAGTACACCGTGCCCGTAGCCCTGGGTGGGACGGGCAGAGGTCAGTTTTCAAACTTGTCACCTATGGTATTTGAAGATGGGGCCAAAATCCCTGACAGTGCCTTGTTCATCTCCTGCTGCGTGCAAGTCAGGGCCACTCAGGAGGATGCTCTCCCCATCAGTCTGGAGATCACAAACAGGAGTGTTTGCTTTTTTGCATCTCCAAAGGGAAGGACCTAGAATACTGGCAGAGGGGAGGAGGCTCACAGCTGAAATCCAGAGCAGCAAAAATTGGCTGGGTACCTTCTGGGTCAGACTGTATTCCCACCTAGCACTCTCTGATTGCTTGTTTGCACCCTCTGCCCTGTATGCCAGCACCCAAGGATCCTGTACGTGCAAACCCTGCTCTCTCCGGGAATTACAGGGCTGTTTGGCTTGGTGCTGAAGAGCCACAGGCCGCTATACTCCCTTATTGTGTAACTTTGGAGCTTTGGGGAAAGAAAACCCGTTTTACTTATGAAATAGGAGGTAGGTGAAGTTAAAGTTGTTCCAGTAGGTAGAACAGCTTATGCTGCTGTTACTCAGAAAAGAGTGGGTATTTATGAAGCAAAATGGGAATGCTGTCCAGCTGAAGCTCTTTCATGATACAGACGAAGAGCTGCATTGCTCGCTTGTGTATACTGATGGAGCTTTGTGGGAAGGAGTGGAACAGTATCAGTTTTACACTTACCACCAACACAGATGAGCACTTCCGTGCCTCAAACTTTATTGCCCATCTCATCTTTTTAAGCGAAATAGTTTCCTTCCCCTGCAAAACATCCCATTCTGTTACTGAATTGTTCTCTATGGTCTGTGACTTGCCATGGCTCCTTTTCTTCAACATCCATAACTCAGTTTCTTCCCTTTCTTACTCCCTTAGCAGCTGACAAACCCATATTTAATTTGCTATCCACACCGCATGCCAACATTTCTTGATGCTTTGCTGCTTGCATACAAGCGTCCTGCCCTGATAAGCGTCACTGAATGTCTATCTTTTTACTGGGTCTGATCTTTTGTTTGCGTTCTCCCTCTGAGATACTTTTTAGAACATCTTCTTTATAAGCCATTCAGACTGTGGAAAATCTGTCTTCCAGAGAAAGGCTTAAGAAGCTCTTGTGGTTTTACCTTACACAAGAGAAGACAGAGTGACTCAGTCACAGTCATGGGCTACGTACTTTGGGACCAGATTTCCAGAATGTGAGGTCTTGTTAACCCACTCACACTCTCCGCAAAACTCCCTCCCATGCACAAACCCCAAACCAAAATCTCTCCCAGCCTCCCCCCACACCCTGAAAATCAGTAAGCCTGAACCTGGATTCAGAGAACAGTGCACAAATACGTAACTGCTGTAGTTATTCACTGGGACGATGCCCCTGGCATATAGAAAAGTCTGTATGTCTCGAGGCTTTTAAGACAAAGCTGAGAGTTTCACAGGTGCCCCCACTCAGGCAGAAGGTGAGGGCTTCCTATGAGATTTTTCAGGTGCAGTTTTGTAGCCTGAGCTGCAGTCCGAGATGCAAAAGGATCAGTCCCTTAAGCTGGCCTGATGAACAACATCTCTATGCTTGCCTTCATTGCCTTTTGTTTCCCTGGCTGTGGACACCCAACCGCGCAAAGTCTGTTGGCCCTACACTCAGACCTTTCTAGCCTGTATCAGATGGTAAGCAAAAAGGCTGTTTTCATTGACGAGGTGGTAGCTAAAGAGTCCCTTATCCAAGTGTGAATGAGGCTGGCTTGCAGCATCAATAAGGCCGGAGGAAGTATCCCAGCTCTCAAAGAGTTACTCATCTGCAGAAACAAACTTTGGAGGAATTTCAACTGAAGCATGGTTTATGGTAGTTTTTTCTATTCCCCAACTGGCAATGTCAATTGAAAGCCAAAGATGACAGCGATGCTGGGCTGAACAGCTCAGAGGTATAATTGGATATGAAATGAGAATTGGTTTTGATGTAAAAGGATATCTCAGCTCCATGCCCTCATATACTTACAATGCTCTCACTCGCTCCCCAGATGTCTTTATTGTTGCCTTTTATAGAGGAGCTGAATCAGAGCTCCATCTTCTTTATTGTGTCTGGGCACTGATTGCTTTGATCACGTTGAAGTGCGGTATTGCACTAATGATTGCTAAACCCCACCTTTGATGTTAGTTGTGAATGTGCTGCTTTGCCAGTGGAGAGAACGCAAATGCTTTTGTTTTCTGATTATTGTCTGTCATGTTTAGAAACAACATAAGCAAGACAGGGGAAGAAAGTGTGAATACTTAATGGAATGAAAAATTCTGCTGCTGCGCATCTCCCAGCGTCAACTCTCAGGCAGCTTCTGCAGTAGCTATGCTGAATGCTTGGCTCCATGATGAATTGAGAGGAAAATGCTCAGCCAAGCTACATGCAGCATTGCCCCTGGGGACCACAGCCAGCACACTGGTGTGGAAGACTGCTGCAAAGGCAAAGCACAGCAATTCCACTGGGGAGGGATGCACTCATCTGGCTACACCCTACCCCGGGACACCGACAGCTGTGGAAAGAGCAGGAGCTATGGGTCTTGTCCCACTGCTCCCCAGCACAACTGTGCGTTGCCTGGCCATGGTCCAGCCCTCTCCAAACTGTCTATTTTGCTGTACTCTGTCTTGGCATTTACACTATACTTAGCCCCATTGTGTCCAACTGCTTTACAGTACAAGAAAGTCCACTCTGTGGCTAGATTTGTCACCAGTAACAAACAGCATTGTTACAACAGCACTCATTGCTTCCGTGTACTTAAATAGTCCTCATGAATGGAGCTCCAGAAGGCACAGCAACACAGTCCTTGGGTCCTGCAGGACCAGCAAAGTCTGTGCACTGTGGATGGCTTACCTGATGTAGGTCTTTCCTATGGTTATTATTTGTCCTGCAGTCTACTGATTACACTTGTAACATCTGATGTCTGGCCTAACCCTCTGTTTCTTTCACGCCTTGTGGTCCTGGAGCCTTTGTAGGTTAGTCACAGATGCCTATGAGGAGAAATGGTGTTTTGAATGGTGTTTGGTGATGCTGTTCTTGGCAGCATGGTCTGAGCCTTTCCTATAGTCCTAGCCAGCTAAACAAGCTCAGCATCTTACCAAATCATGAAAACCCTTGTTCAGGAATGTAAGGGCCCATCTTCCCACTTGTACTAGGAGCCTCCTCCATCATCTTGTTGCTGTAGATTTACTTACATTGACAGGGTCATGTGAACTGTCACATTCATGTTAGACAGGTCTTTCAAGTTAGCTGAGATTCTGACTTTCCCTGCCACTGCCCAGCTGTTTCTTGCATTGCAGGCAGGATGTTTGTTGCAGAATCCAATGCAGTAAGATTGCAGCAGCCAGTCACCTTAGAGAAAGCGTAATCTTGTCATATCAAAGTGCAGTGAGGCAACAGTAAAAACCAAGTGAGAGATCTAGTCTGACTGCCAACTCTGTCACGTGCCACAGTAAATCCTTTCTATAATTTTAAATGTGCTTAGCCTCATTTGATTATTTCATTTCCCTGAGTCCTGTCATATCACACACACTAACTTTCAGATTTGCCAACTCCAATAACTTCTTTCAAAGCCATCTTGGTGAAGGGCAGTACTGGTGTTCCCATATGCCTATAAATATTTAATGCTAGAAAATTTTTAACTTCTTGCTAAAGATACCTTTAGAGTGATATTGACAATGGCGGGGGGGTGGTGCCTGTCTACTTTAAGGACAGCAGTTTTTCTTCACTAATATATTTACAGCATCAAATATCAAGAATAGTTTCTATGCTGTTCTTTCCTTGGGATGACATTCAGCATGTACTTCAAACCAATATATGTACATTACAGAAAAATCATGCAGAATCACAGACTGGCTGAGGTTGGGAGGGACCTCTGGAGGTCATCTTGTCCAACTGCCTTCCTCAAGCAGGGCCACCAAGAGCCAGTTGCCTGGGACCATGTCCAGATGGCTTTTGAAGATCTCAGGGAGGCAGACTCCACCATCTCTCTGGGTTACCTGTGCCAGTGCTCGGAGAACTTCACAGTGAAAAAATGTTTCCTGATGCTCAGGAGAAATCTCCCACATTTCAATTTGTGCCTGCTGCCTCTGGTCCTGTCACTGGGCACCACTGAAAAGAGCCTGGATCCTTCATCTTTACAGCTTCTGTTTAGGTCTTTATATACATTGACAAGATGCCCCCTGAGCCTTCTCTTCTCCAGGCTGAAGAATCCTAGCAGTTAGGAATTCATCTGTAAGCATGTGGTAAAAACCCAACCATTTTATGCATGAAACCAGGGACAGAAGAAAGGGTTGTCTATGAAAGAGGCTGATCACAAGGACCAGACATGGAAGTATGGCCTTAAGGCAGGCATAAACAGGGCTTTAATCAGCTGAGGCAGCTCACCATTTTTGTTCTGCAGAGACTCCAGTTTACCACCCTCTGTATAGCATCAGGAGTATCAACAAGGTTGAAAGCTGATGGACGTTCTAGAAAAATTATCTGCTGCATTGATAGGATTGGGATGTCAAAATCACATGACAGACACAAATTCAGCATGCTCAAAGCTGGGTAGTGTGCTTAAAATTTTAAAGGCATTTTTCTGTAGACTCAGCCAATGTTACTCTACAAACAGTAGGGTGGGTTACTGGAATTTATTCAAACTTCTGCCCCATGAGAAAGCATGTCATTGAAGCTCCAGCTACCAGCATGGCTTCTGCTCAGCAGAGATGAATACAAGTCAGATGTTTTCACAGTCCTCAGCAACAGATGCATTTTTAGTGAAGTTGCAGCTTAGGGAATATTCTTTTATCTTCATTTATAGGGAGGCTTAAGTACAAAAGAAGTACTTGTGAAGGAGTATAATCTCTACTGTGAGGGGAAGTTTATCTTCCATCTGGCAAAGGCACAGATAAGATTTACCAAAGGTCACAAGAAAATAAACAAATAGTATAAAGAGTATACCAAAGGAAGAAAAGTGGTCTTGATTTCCAGAGGCAGTCTTCTCCAATGAAACCATTACAAATTCATGTTGCTCTTCAAGTCTTGTGCAAAAAGAACGTGTGATCTGTCTTAACTAGTGCAAAATGGTACAATAGGTGAAAAGAGTGTGGAACAATTCAGGGAGCACTGTTTCCAAAATGCCATTCAGCTGTAAAGGCTTCTAGCAAGAACTCTGAGAACAACTGGAAGTTGAGAAGCATTAAAGTAAGAGATTCCTGGGGCGTAAAGGGAGGGAGAGACTGATCAACATCCTCAAAGCGCATCCGTGGGAAATTTGATCATAGTAGGCTTTCTGAGCTGGCAAAGGCATAGGCATAGAGGCCTCTTGGGCAGAGTCTAGAAGCTGAAGTACAATAAATTTGAACCAGACATTTAGTGTAAGCTTTTCAATAGAAAGCAGATATCACAACCGTTGGGATGGTCCAAGAAAGAGTGTGCTCTTGTTTAAACAAAGATATTAACTTCAGGCAGGAGTGAATACAGGTGAACATTATGGCCTGCTGTGCCAAACACAAAATTAGGTGACCACTTTTGACTACTCAAGCTAGAGAACATGTATTCCCAGCTCTTTTTCTTCCTGAAAGCTGAGGTGTAAAGCTGGTATTCTGACCACAGTTTTTGAGTTCAAATGTTCCTTCATAACAGTGGAGTTCTACTAATGCTTAAGTTTTCCCCATGTTAGATTGAACTGGGTTCAGATTGTTTATTTACTTGCGGGATGAAAGTAACAATATAATAATGGTTACATTTCCCAATAAAACTCTGGGAAATGAGAAACCTTATTGGCAGTTTCTGGACCAGCCAATCTTATACCAACACGCCTAATGAGTTTTGGTGCATGAAAACCCATTTTACAGCATCTAGATTTCCCATTGAAACTTTCTACCAGATTAAATTTTCAACTTTTTTTCATCCTTTATGCCTTCCCTGCCTCCCCGAGTCAATTTCATTAGAATTGCTTAGTTCTGATGAACTGGCACTTTCAGCAAGAGCAGCCAGATCTGTGCAAGACTATTCACTGATAATCTTCGGTGAAATCTAAGGTGAAAGAGCAAGCAGGTGTCCCCAGTCAATATCACTGGCAGGAATTCAGAGTGTATGGAAGCGAATGTCCAAGGAGGTGCTCTGGAGCCGAAGAACTCTCTGCAGTTTGATGAAGTTATAGAGGAATGGACTGAGCAGTACAGGCCAGTCCTGCTCAACTCAGGACAAATTGGCTAGAATGGATATTCGGAAGAAAACGTGTATGAACTGATGGCAGCAGTGCTGTAGTGACTTGCTGAAAGCGCTTATCCCACCAGCAGTCCTGTGGTGTATTATAGGTGGTTTTCTAATGCACTTGCTGCCAAGACCAGCAGAAAAGCAGAAAGCCAGATGGCTTTGGACTTCTTGTTTGTCGCCAGTGGTGCCTTTCTCATTTCCAGAGTTCAGTGACTATGTGCTGTGTGATACACAACCATTATCATTTAGAAATACAAGAAGTCTCATCAACTAACATGAAGAACGTTGACATTTCCATGGAAGCAGGCCAGAGTCGTTTCTTAGAGATATCTTGCACCTCTGTATGCAATGATACCTAATAAAGCAAGAAGAAAAGGACAAAATATCCACAGACAGAGTGGAATCTCCAGAAGTACATGGGATGAGACCTCAAATCACTGTGTGTTGGTCTGCTGTGCATCTTGTGTGTGAAATGGATGTATTGATTTGGCCTAGGAGATCTGCCTGGTGATACATCTGATGCTTGTTATTTGTCTGATATATAGGTGTACTTGTGAAGAGCTGAGTTGTGGTGTATTTGATACAGTGCCTTAGCTCATGGGCTTACCAGTCAGCTTAATCAGCTGCTGCTAAGTCATGCGGAAAAAGGTGGAGGGAAGAAGTGGTATGCATACATGCATGACACAGCTACAGCAGCAGTGTGCTAAGCATCCTGGTGTGTTTCTGTGGTCCTTACCAGCCTCGGCCAGTCAGGCTGAGTGACACCACAAACCTGACAGTTCATCACTGCACTGGGACTATCATCTGGTTTTCATTGTAAAGTTGTCTGATGAAATTGTGTAAAAACACTTTGTGCTCAACAGGAGGAATGATATCATTGTACAGAGTGAGCTGCATGAAGTGATGAACTTTCAGAAGAAAACTCATTCACTGAGCCAGACACCAGACAAGGCAGCTTCAGCTCCCTGATAATTCAAAAGCATCAACAATCCAAACTATGCTCAGTTCCCATCCATAAAATGGAAGTGACAGCAGAGACTCACCTCCCTTCAAGAAAAGGAGTACAGAAGCATCAAGGTCTCCTTTGATATTAAAGAAAGGAGGAAGGAGGGGAAATCAAAGAACCTTTGATAGGAAGGATATCAAAGTGATCACCCATCCCTGCCCTCTGGGGTCATGAGGGGTCAGTCTGCTGGCTGTATTACGCACAAGGTCTGAACAAAAATGTTCTGAGAAACTCAAAACTGCAGAGCCCTGATTTCTTTTGAAGAACAAAATATGTTTGTTTCCTCCTGTACAGTAGTGAAGAAACACTCGATTTTGGATTCATGCTTCAGTTTTACTGGTGCCACAAGGGTGATGTACTCCTAGACTTCACAGCTATTTGCTGGCGTTATCCACATCTGTTTTTAGAAATGACCAAGGCCAAGGAATTGATTTCTTTGCAAAAAAACTAAGTTTAGTCTTTGCCTGCAGAAGTATCAAAGCTTCTCCTTGCACTAGAGGTAAGTAGTAGCTAGCTGACTCCCGCTGTTGAAAAGTCCCCAGCAACTAGGAAGGTAGGAAATTCAGCCTTCGGATTTTAAAGCACACCAGGTCCACTTGATTATATCACTTTTAGTTTGACCTCCAGTTCTGCTTTAAATTTATCAGCTTCATCTATTTTTTTTAAACAGCCTCAGAAAGGAGCGGAGTGTAAAGTGCTGTTAGTAGCACTAACTTGTTGGCATGTTGCCGTTCATACCAATGTCTGGCTGCTCTGTCATCCGTTAACCCAACATCAGATGTTGTTCAGCCTGGTTTAGCTGTAGCAGAGATGTAATCCATATGTCTTGCCCTGTGGCTCCTGCTGCTTAAAGCTAACAAACCATTGATAAACGTGGCAGTTACCTCATCTGTTGCTGGCCTCTATGACTGCTAGAAATAATTTATTACATCTCCAAGAATAAAACTAGGTAACATGGTGTGATGGAATAAGGCCACCCATACGGTTTCAAATACAAATCAAGGCTCACCAGAAGTAAAAAAGTCAGAAATGATTGTGTGGTCCTCAAAGTCCAGTAAACGTGTTCCAGAGAATGGTTTTTGCCACTTAGTGCTAAGATCACCACCTGCACTCTTGCAGGAAAGCATGTTTCCAAGAACAAAGAAAATGACAAGGGGATGGGTGTGAGGGGAAAGCCAAGCTACACACATCTGGCTGGAGAGAATTCATGTTTCAGAAAAAAATGGGCCATTCAGCATTTCCATTAGTCTTCTGACGGTTCAAAACAGACTTGGTATCACGGCTTTTCTTCAGAGCCCGCAAAGCCCACAAAGGTGCAGTACTTACTGCAGAAAGCTGACAAGTTGTGCCAGTGTTATGTCTCACACTAGACTGAGGGACTGCGGAGTGGCTAGTCCGGAAGAGACGAGGGAAGTGAGCAAGCACTCCCTAGTATTTGGAGCCTGCAGTGTTCAACATCCATTTAAAGTGCTGAGGTATGTTTAAGGCAAAAGACAACACACTCCTGAAGATGCTCAGGATGTCCTTAGGCTCTGAGTGTCTTCTCAAGGGCCTGTAAGATTTCAGTCTGTCATTTTCTCACACACGTTTTCTACCTTATCAGATGGCAGCCAGGGGACTCTAGTAAGACTATTTAGATTGGTTTAAGTTGTCCAAGCACAGAGTAATTGTTCCTAAGTATTTATTCTGGGATAACACATACTCAGCATTGTCAATATCTCCTACTGCTGCCGCACTGGTCTCCACAATAAAGCCTTCGTTATTTGTAAACCTAATTGCTTGAAACCCATCAATATTTAAAGCCTTCAAAGACATCCCACTGCACACAGAGAAGGCTTCATTCCTCCTGATGCAAAGAACTGCCACATCTACCTCCACAAGGGCCGAAAAGCAAGACTGAAATGGCAGAATGAAGTATCACAGCAATAGGGCATCCTTACTTGGAACAGGTCAAAACCTCAGGCTCTCAGAAAAACAGCATTCCCCTAGTCCACAGAGCATCCCTTGAAGACACAGTAAGGTTTGAGGCATCAAAACCAAAAGTCCTGAAGCTCTGCTCTGAAGTCCCTGTTTAGATGCTCGATGTGAAGCTGGAAAGCACTGCAATAGGCCCCATCTTGCAATAGCACTTGGCAAGCTGTTACTGTGCACTCTCAGCCGTGGACACCAGACCTCACGGAAGGGTCGCATACCAACTGAGGGCTGGGAGCCCAGGCCGGACAACCAAAAGTGTCAAAAGCTGCACGTGCCGGGGAGGCCTGCATCGCGCAGGTGGGATCCGGAGAAGGGGCTTGACAGTGAGGGTGTAGGGGGGCTGGGGGAGGGGGAGAGAAGGGAAGGGAGCCCTCACTGCTTTAAAATTAATCCAACAGTGCCATCGAGTGTTGGAAATAAAAATCACAGCTCGGGTGACTATGTTCCACCTCCTCATTCTCCCTGCTCCAGACGTCCGTTTCGGCTGGCTCGTGCTAGCACCAGAAAGCCAAAAAAAAGGCAAAAAAATGTAATGGAGAGGGCAAGCTGAAGGCTAAAGGAGTACTGAGCTCTTACTAGTTTTGCAAGCTAATCTTGAGGCTACCAGGCCATAACCTGGTACCACTGTGACCCTCCACCTTCGCAGGGGTCGATGCTCTTCTGACCCTGCATGTGTATAGAAACAAAAGGTCACAGACTTCCTGCCCGCGTTTGAACCAAATCCAAATTTGTCTTACTTAGAAGATGTCCTGTGGGCTTCTCGGTGGCTGGAATATCACAGTTTACACAGGAGGAGGGTTGTCTCTCACTTTGGGGTCAGTGGGGAACACCCTGATCAGACCTTTACAAACATTGTTAAATCTTTCTTGCTGGCTTGCAGTGATAGCGTGGCACAGCAGAGCTAAAGAGAACTGCATTGTACAAACCAAGAACAGTACAGGAAATTCATTGTGAAGGAGATATTGCCAAGACAAAAAAAAAGAGGGTTTTTTTAATAAAGGAAAACAGAAAAAAGGTCCATCAGAACCCTTATAAAAGATTAAGTGGCCTTTTCTTACATGCCCCTTTAGCACTCAAGCCTAAGTTGCTACCTGCATGTCCCAGAGACCTTGCGCGTAGACTGAGCGATCCTACGTGAGTGACAAATCAGAAAAAGGAAGAAATTCTTACAAATTATGCTATTTTCTGTACACTCCTTTTTAAGAGTAAATCTTAACTATCCTGTACATCTCTCATGCATTTGTCTGTCTGTGCAGTGGGGATTTAACTGGTTGTCCCCAAGCTCACAGAGATGGGCATACGGTAGCTCAGGCTAAGAGTGAGAAGGAGCATGTGGAAAAAAGTCACATGGCCTTTTATACACGACTGTAGCCATTTTTTCTTCTTTCAGCATATGACAGCCAAATATTTTTGCCTTTAGAGTTTTATCTTGATGATAAGTAACTTATGCTGTTCTTGATTTTTGCTTTTTTCCTCTTAAACCTCTTTCTTTCACGTATTTCCTATAAAATTTTCTTTTGAGAGCTCTACCACCTAAAAAGCACTAGTGTTGCATCTGCACTAAGCATATTCACACTTATTGTAAGCTCATCTAAAAAGCCATGAGCCAGACTTGACCCATAGACCCTTAAAAGCACAGCTGGAAGGCAAAGATTCACACTTTCTTTCCACAGACTAGAGTCCAGGATCAGCCAGAGATGGGTTGGGGTGAGTATTTAAAGCTTGAAGTCTTGTTCTAACATTTCCAGCATTAATGAACCTTTCTTGAGGGCAGCTGTTCACCTGTCTGAAAAACAACCAGAAGTCAGGCGCAAGATTTTCTTAACTCACTCTTATTTCCACTGACAGCAAATGAAACAGCAGAGACATCAGGAGGCTCTGGGCTTTCTCCATGGAGAAGGAAATTCCTTCTTCTTTTTGCTTTTTATCTGGAAATGAAACACCTTGACGTTCATTGAAGCAGTTACACATGTGCCAGAGGCAGCCTTAGTGCTTGAGTCATGTGTTACAAAAATCAGACTCTCAGATCAGCCTGCAGAAGACAATATGCAGAGCTGAGAACAAGCAAGATGAGGAAAGAGGAGAAAGTCAGTGTAAACAAAACTTTAAGTGGCAGCACTGTTAAGCAAAAGTCCATGCAAGCAAGGGGAAAACAACAATACCACGATTCAAGATGAAGGATCCCAAAACATTAATGAGTTAGTGTAAACAAGCAACTTTGTATCTTTGACTCTTTCTGTAGTTACTGTCAGTAAAACTTCAGGGGTGGAGGCTGTATGATCCTTGGCTATTTTGAGTACTGTGTTCTCAAAAGGTGATGCCATCAATTTTATTTCATTGCATAACAGAAGAATAGGGCATCACTAATTTTTCCAACTTGTATGATGATTTAGCCTGTATTCCTGGAGAAAACAAGCTGAACAGTTTCACCTAGACAGGTGTTCTCTCAATTAATATAAAACATGTGCTCCACTTGAGTGTGTTTTAAGAGGCAGCATCTGCTCTTTCAAAATTGTTTTCTGTTGCTATGGGAGCTATGACTGCTCCTTTAACCACTGTCTTCACAGAAAAAAAAAGGCAATTAGTCTCTCTCTGTGTTAATCACTAAATAGGCCTATTTTTTTCTGTTATCACGCTGCAACATAAAGACAACTTCACAATAGCCAAACTCAGTTACTGAAGATTACCAGCTCTTCTATAGTCTCTGCTCCGTCAAATGAATGTTCAGTAGATGAGGCATAGTATCTCACAAGCAATTAGAAATATCATTCACAGAGGAAAAACTATCACCTGGGTATGAAATGTCAGGTCAGACAGGCAATTGCAGCACTCTGTTCTCTTCAGTGCTTTTTAAATTCTGTCTTCTCTGAAGAGCTTTTAGAACACAGTCATCAACATCCCTTTTTCTCTTCATTAAAGAGTGGGATTTTCAGAAGAGCTCTGTATGGGATTAATTTTCCTCCCACTGATCCCAAGGGTAAACACTCAGTGATTTCAGTGGCAGGAGGGTAAAGCAAGTGCGTGTGCTTCTGAAATCCCACTTGCTGATATTCTCTCAAGGGAAAAACTGCAAACTCTAGGGATAAGAAGTCTCCATTGACTAGCAGAGAAACAACACAGGCTGCAGCAATGGAAGCATCTTCGGGCTGCTCCCCCAGGAACACAACCCTAGCCAGGCCTGGAACATTCATACACTGGAGCAAAGCATACGCTCTGTCCTTTCCCTGTTTGTGGCTGGCTGCAGTCCCTTCTGCTGAGAACTTCACACAAAATGCAGGTCAGATTTTCCCAAACCCTAACAGATTTAGGTGTACAAATTCCCTATGATTCTGTAGGTGAGATTTAAAACACATCTGTAGCAAATTTGCAGGGCTAAGCTAACTCACTTTTCAAGGTGCCAGTGCTATTAAACTGCAAAGGAAAATCTGAAAAAGTAAAGAGGTAGAAATCTTAATATTGGACTGTGTGCATCTCTGGAGACACAACTTACTTTGCTTTTCTGGCAGAAACACAGACTTTATCTGTAGCTCTGCTGATGCAGAGCCACTTGTATCTCAGCTGCCTAGGTAATATCATAGGTTAGATGGAAAAGCTGCACTGTTCTCTGCTGGACCAGGCAGAGGACTGTGGAGACAGCCTGATGAATGAACACAGGCTTGTAAATGGAGCCTAAGGTGGGAGGAAGGAGGAGCTGAGATCACTGAATAGGTGAGAGGCACCTGAAAATATCGCCAAAGCACAACAGTAAATGTGTGCATAACCGTTGCAGAGGCCCTGGCCATAGTACATGGAGCAGGGGAAGCCATGATGTCAGCTGCAGAGCCGGGGACATGAGAAGGGAACTCGAAACAACTGGGATGAAGAGGCTAGTTTTTCTTACCACAGCTGAAGAACTGTGCAGGCAGGAACATATGTTGCAGCCTGCTGTAGGTGACCCTGCTTCAGCAGGAGGGTTGGACTAGATGACACACAGAGGTCCCTTCCAACCCCTACTATTCTGTGATTCTGTGATTCTGTGAAAAGAGAATGCTGCCAAGCAAGTCAGGAGGCAGTATGGGAGGCAGATTAGCTGTACTTTGGTTGATGAAAAGACAGTCTGTATTGTTCTTACACACTGTAGCAGAAGTCATTGATGTTTGGGGAAGCCGTTGCAAGAGGAAGAATGGAGCACAGATGAGTTCAGACACACACAGTCAACCAGACTAACATAGTGTCTGCCAGGGTGGTCAGCATTGACACTTCACAGAAAAGTCAGTACAGAGGAATAAAGGAGTAACCTGCACCATGGGCAAATTTCTGGCCCACATCTGGAGCATCAAGAACTAGGCCTAAGTGGCTCTAGATACATCTCCACTGACACAGCACTAATGACAGACATTAGCCAGCATGTTCTTCACCCACATAGAGGTTTTAACTTGCAATAGGCTGTAGAACTCTGAGGATCCTTAAAAAATTTATAGAAACCACAATTTCACCTTTGTGGCATAACCCAAACTGCAGGACATCCCAAATCTCATATCCATATGCTTACTGCTCAAATTACATAGAAGCCATCACACCTATTTTAAGAACCTCCTTGCTGGTGCTAAAGAGTCCCATAGCACCTCATAGTCCTGAAAATCTCTCGTATTCAAAACGCTTCCTCATCAAGGTAGAAATGATCAAATGGTAGCAATTATAGTTAAAGCCAGTGTCAATAAGGTGGCCACATCTTCTTCCCCTCCCTTGGCTGTCTTCCCACTTTGCATAACAGCAACATCTTCCCTGCCTTTACAGGCATGAAGTGCAGAAGCAGCTAAACTTGTACATCCAAAGCCATCCAACAATTTTCTGTCCACTACTGCTGAAGGTTTGGCAGCTAGTATCATATTCCTACCTATTGTGCTGACCTCCTCATTTTCTGAAGTAATCCCAGTACTACTACTCACATTCACCTGTTTTCAAAACAAATTTCTTTTTAAACCTTTTTTCCTGTGTTTCTAGTGTTTACAATCTAGTGCAACGATTTCTAAAAGCAGGAGCATGAAGCCTAAACTCCGAGGTGTGAGCTGCTTCAGGTTCACTTGATGACAAAGTTTAGCAACGTATGCTGACAAAATAGGTCAGAAAAGTTACTTTAAAGTTCCAACTAGCAGCAAGTATCAAAAGATGCCCTTGAGTCCATGTTGCACAAACTCAAAGAAAAGCACAAAAGCACAACACGTGTGGTGTACAGATAAGTTCACTGGGCCTGGATCATCAGTCATCTCATCATGTGTTTTGCTACAAAGACATAACCAGCAGATGGGTGAAACCAGCCAATCTTTCTTGTCATCCTAAATCAAATAACTCTTAATTCAAAAACAAAACTTTTCAAATTTGACATGTAAATCAAAAGTGTAGCAACCGGGAAAGTCATCCATTCATTTACTGCTCTGAATGCTAAAACGTCTTTCAGAATTAGACAACGAAATTATTAAGGCTGCAAAGCCTCCCACAACTGCTGCAGGTTTCTTGCTCCCCGCAGTGAGAATCACAATAGCAGCAACACTCAGATTAAATGTAGTCACAAAACTTGATCTGATACACTCTTTGGAAGTGAAGAAATAGTTCAAGAGGATGATATATGCAGTGAATTGCTTCTTATAAAAAGTTAGTACAAATGAGTCCAGCACAGCCAGTGTAACTTGGGGGAAAAAAAAAAACAAAAAAGAAAAAAGGGAAAGAGCTTTGGGAGCAGATTGGGAAGTGAGTGGGCTTTAATATGTTGGTGCTATGTTAGTTTATTCCTACTGAGGACCAGGGGATGTTGGCAGAAAAATGTCTCTTTTCTTCAATTGCAACCAGAAAGTTTTAGAGCAGAGTGGTTTGGTTTTATTTTCTCAGACATTCTAAAAACTGTGTGTCACCTGGAAACGCAAGTGCAGAACTGCTTTCTTTGCTGAGATTTCCCATGACTTCACATTCTGGAACGAATGTAAAAGCTTTCAGCCAATACGTCAAAACTGAGGCTTTCCTCAACATCCACCAACTCTGTATTTCTCAGGTAAGAGGAGATACTCACACACTGGAAACCCAGCACCAGTTTGTGGCTGAAAATGAGCTGTCAGATACTGAACCTTGCGACAGGGAAAGTAAAGGTACAATTGTCAGAGCCCAGATGTCAGTTTCACTAGCACTTTCCTCACCTAAGCAACATGAATGGCTATGTTAAAGATTTTATTCTCACACAAGTGGGTTACACTAGGTTTTGCTTTATTCACGACTCAGAGTTGGGCCATCACCTCAGTGAGTGGCCAAGCTGAACTCGCTAGACCAGTTTATATACATTTATTACACCGGTTACATCAAGTCTAGAATCTTCATAAGTTTCTAAGAAACCGTTCCGTTCCTTTAAGTACATCATTTATTAAGTTTTTTCTGTTCTTCTGTTATCGTAGAATTCTCCCTGATTGGTTTCAGAGTTGTCTCGAAGTCGTTTTCTGTCCTTCATCTTCTGTGAATTCTGTTTTGTGCAGTCCGTATAGTTGGTTTCTATCCCAATTGCAACATACCGATTGTATGGTTTCTTAACACAGTTGTGTTTACACAATTGAATCTACCTTCTAGTTCTATGATTTTATTCTGTTCTATAATCAATCTTGTCTATAATCGATCTCTGACAGGCTACCTATGAAAACCATTAGCGGAGACAACAACTCTGGCTCCAACCTGACAGCTGAGCAATCACTTCAGTGATCCAGTGGTGGGGGATTCAATGTTGAATTCATGACTCACACATATTTTTCTGAGTGTTAACTTTCATCCACAGTATCTCCATGGAGAAGAAATATTGTCCTATCCTGCATCCGGAAGATAACCTGTGACTGAAACAGACTTTGAGGCAACTCTCAGCCATTTCTTCGGAAGTGATGAACCAAATCCCAAAATACCAGGCTGTAAGAGATCTTTATCATATTTTAAATTCAGAGTAATCACTGTTTATATCTCCAAGAAATTGAAGTTAGCTACACATAAGTGAGATTTCAAAAAATGTTAACTTCCACTGGAAAGTGAGATGTCCACGAAATAAAAGGGAAGAAAAGAGAACTGATTTAAAGGATTTTGACATCTCCTTCCAACTGAAATAAATTCATCCTAATTCCCCAACTGTCTCATATTCCTTTGAAAATCTAAGCCATAAATACTTTGACTCATGGCCTCGTAACATGATTAGATCCCACAATATCTTGCTGCAAAGGTGATCCAGTGGGCCTCCCTTGTCTGATCTAGAAGGAGAAGGGCAACAGAATGTGCAGCCTGAAACCTGATTCATTGTTATAGGTTATATTACTATCTACTTTCTTCATTTTTCTTATGTTTTCAGCTTTAAGAGTTTCAAATTTTCATCACATACAACTTTCAAATGTTATTCCCAAACTTGTATATAAATTGGAATAGCAGAGACGAGAAGTAAACTGACAAGCAAGCCCTTCAGCAACATAAAATGAGCGATGGATGAGCATGAAATGAGTGAAGAGAGGCAGCTTTGCCAGGAGACAACTAGAAGATAAAGATGATGCCATAGTTATGAAGAACAGAAGCTAAGAGGAGGTTTACTGCTGAGAAAGGTGACAAGGTGTTTGTGTCTTCTCAGTTTGGCCCACACCTTTGAGATGTTTCTGCTGGATCAGACATCTCATATTCCTCATGGCCAGATTGCAGGCTACAAGGGGGAGGCAGAGGTGTGCCCCCAAACATTTCTCTGTGTTTGCAGTGCACTACGAGGAGGTGAGATCCACATTGGCAGCCCCAGGAAGACAAGACAAAGCTGTTAATGCAGCTGATGAAGTCTGCAGGTCCGTCGACAGTAAGTCGTGTAACATACTCTCTCTTATATACCTATTCCTTCCCCTCTGTTCCCCACCCCCAGTTTGTACTACTTGGAAAGTACTGCCCCTGTCTCTACTTCCCTTCCTTCCCAATGTAACAGAATGATTTTTCCTAGACCTTTTCTCTCCAGTCAGGTTTTTCATTCCCCTTTCGCTGTTGTTTTCTGTATTTCATTATTTTCTGTTTCTGAGCCTTCAGCTCAGCCTAATGCAAGGAGACATTTCATGGAGCAAATAGTTTAGCTGGTGGAAATCAGTCTGTTGTCTGATTTGTAACTCCTGGAGACCAAAACGCCATGTAATATTTTTGATTCACTTCCATTACCCTGTATTGCTAATACAAATTTTTCCTTATTAAATAAAGAAACTAAATATTTCAGAACTGACAGAGAATTACGTGGAGCCTAGCTGCATAGTTAAATAACTATGTTGATTCAGAAAGGCTGTTAAAAGCCTACAAGAAGATTAATTGAACTGTTTTAAGCTTTTGCAAAATAAGCTATTGATCTCATCACAGCTTATTTCATTCAGATATAAGCTCTGGCAAAACATTTAGTGGGGGAAAAACCCTGAAATTCCAGTGTGTAAATAAACGGTGAATGATGGAGTGAAAGGGTGAACACACTTTTATAGGCACACATATTTATGAAGACACAATTGCAGAGCACATTTAATGAAACCATCTACAGCAAGGGCCAAAGAGGTCAAAAGTAGTGGGTGGGGGAAGAAAACTTCACCTCTCACTTTTGTTACTCGGGGCGGGGGGGAAATTGAGTCAGCATCATCTTTCGGCAGCAGGATACTTCACCAGAGCAGAAAGCAGAGTCTGACACTCAGCAGGCCACCAGGAAACACACAGGCTCTGACAGGCTACCCTTTTGTCACAGTATTGTGCTGTTCTTATAAATAAATAATGATCATCCAGCAGCACTCCAGATGATTAGTCCAACACGCAGACAGCTGCCTGGTTGGTCCAACACACAGATAGCTGCCTGGCTTAAGTCAGACAAATGTTTCTACCCACCACTCCCCTCACCTGGGAAGCACCGCTTGTTTTATCAGACTGTCTCTGCAATTGACATAAACTGAAGTCATTGCTTTTGTTGAACCTGTTCTCACCATTGTGATTCACTTGTCTGGGCTTTGCCGTTAGAAAAACAGCCCAACACACTGAGGTGCAGGGAGGGGGGCTATTTAGGGAAAGCTGGGGCTTTTCAAAACTCTCAGGAGAGAAGAGGGGAAAATGGGACAGTGGCCTGCAAAAATGCCATTTGCAAAATATCCCTTGATTTTTGGTCAGGAGTAACAGATAGGAACAATGGTATCAAAGCCAGAGCTGCAGTGGAGATTGTAATAAGGAGAGAAATTAAATATTGATCATGCCTTGTGTCAAGGAGAGAAACAAAGAGTGAGAGCAAAGAAATTGAGTGAAGAGGGGACATTTTCTACATAGCTAAAATCCTCCTGTAGCTGCTATGGGAGGCTCAATAGGAGCTTCTCATTCAGACGAGCGATGCAGGTGGGTTTGCTTGTCAACCTCACGCTGCTCAGAGCCATGGGCACAAGAGCTCTTCTGGACTGGATTAGACCAGCCACTCCATCCTTCCTGCTTTCAACTCTGGACACATTTGCCATCTTCTAGTGAGAGGACAGAGGCCTTGAACAGGTCATGCAGCAGCGTTTGAGGTAAAATTCCTCTCTGCCCCCAAAAACGGTATGCCGTGCATGGTGAGGTTACTCCCTTGGCTTCTGCTTATAGCTGTTGCACTACACATGCCCCAAAACCCACCACAGTGATGCAGTCCTGCCCTCTCCTGTGTACAGTGACAGTCTGCCTTCAGTGGCAGCAGGATTAGGGAGATGAAAAGAAAAAACCTAGCAAATTCTGCGTGTGCTTCCCAGAGACTGAAATGTTTTGGAAAATTCCCCTTCTTTCCAGAGGGACACTAATGAGCAGATGGGACTGCTGAACCTGTAAAAAAACTTCAGAACTATCAGCTTCATAAGATACGTAATTGGTGAGTGTGTATTCCACATATCACAGGCCCCATGATCTCTGGCTTATCTCCACATCGAGATGTTTTGCTGTGCTATGGGAAGAGAGAGGGCCCTGGGCTGTGTGCCAAGCTGATGTAAACTGACACAGATCCAGGTGCTTCAGCAGTGCTGCCCTGGCACAAGCACAGAATCACAGAATCACAGAATCACAGAATCACAGAATCACAGAATAGTATGGGTTGGAAGGGACCTCTGTGGGTCATCTAGTCCAACCCTCCTGCCGAAGCAGGGTCACATACAGCAGGCTGCACAGCAGCAGATCTGTTCCACAGCCAGCACCACCAGCATGGGCCTGGGACTAGGTACAAGCAGGGTTTGCACCATTACTTCTCCAGATCTGCTCAGCTGACTGCAGGGGAATAGAATTGATTTATAATAGCTGAGGACATGATCTACTCCTTAAGGGAGCTCCTTAAAGCACCAAGAGTCTTGTCAGGCAGTTTACTGACTCTGCCCAATGCATGCTTCAGCTGTGGATATAAGCAAATGTTTGTGTATGTGTAGACAGACAGATAGATAGGAAATTTTAAGAAATAATACATCTGCTAAAATACAATTTCACCCTAGTTCAAGCTTATGAGAGCTGGCCAAGAGCTGAACTCAAACTAGTGTGGTCCCAAATCCCGTGTGAAGTCCATGGGAACACACAAAACATGTGTCTCATTGATCTGACTAACATTACTGCTGTTTGGACTGAGCAGGCATTTCATCAAATCGTAGAAGAATTTGTATTAGACGGGACCTTTAAAGGTCATCTAGTCCAACCCCCCTGCAATGAGCAGGGATATCTTTATCTAGATCAGGTTGCTCATGAGCCCCATCCAACCTGACCTGGAATGTTGCCAGGGATGGGACATATACCACCTTTCCGGGCAACTTATTCCAATGTTTCACCACCCTCATTGTAAAAAAATTCTTCCTTATATACAGTCTAAATCTACCCTTTTTTAATTTCAGACCACTACCCCTTGTCCTGTCACAACAGGCCTTGCTAAAAAGTTTGTCCCCATCTTTCTTATAAGTACCCTTTAACTACTGTAAGGCTGCAATAAGGTCTCCCTGAAGCCTTCTCTGCTCCATGCTGAACAATCAAATGTCGCTCAGTCTTCCCTCATAGAAGAGGTGCTTCAGCCCTCTGATCATTTTTGACGTCCTCTGCTGGGCCCAGTTCAACAGGTCCATGTCCTTCTTGTGCTGAGGGCTCCAGAGCTGGACGCAGGACTCCAGGTGAGGTCTCACCAAAGCAGAGTAGAGGAGCAGAATCACCTCCCTCGACCTGCTGGCCACGCTTCTCTTGATGCAGCCCAGGATACAATTGGCTTTCTAGGCTGTGAGCACACGTTGCTGGATCCTGTCCAGCTTTTCATCCACTGGCACCCCCAAGTCCTCCTCAGCAAGGCTGCTCTCAATCCCTTCATTCCTCAGCCTGTATTGATAATGGAGGTTGCCCTGAACCAGGTGCAGGACCCTGCACTTGGCCTTGTTGAACCTCATGCAGTTCACATGGGCCCACTTCTTGAGCTTGTCTATTTCCGAGGTTCCTTGGTGAACACCACTATTGATTAAGAAGGAGAACTGAAAGAGGCATTCAAGCAGTAAAACTTGACACCATGTAACTGTGTAAAACACTGTGAAACATTATTCTACTGTGTTCTTAGCATAAGCAAGCAGTTCTTTCTCAGCGATTTTATTTCACTGGCTTCAGCATATTGATAACATTTCAAGTAAGCAGACAATGTCCACAGCAGCCTTCTTGCAGCAGTGGGTCTTACGTGTAGCAAACTGCAAGGACTAAATTAGGGCAGATTTCCATCCTTTCTGCTTCCAGTCACCTGACACAAGTGCTTCCAAACCTTGCTGGATTTAGTACGTTCTCCCAAGCCAAGAGACAATGACAGTCTTCCTACCCCTTGGCCAGGGTTTCCCAAACCATAAGCGCTTTGGGGAGCTTGAAGGAGCAAACGAGATTGTGAAGAAGGAAAGTCACATCTTTCCCCCACTCCTGGCGCAGGCATATAGTCAAACAAGGTGCTAAGATCTCCAGGGAGTGGGATGGGAGAGCAAACTGGTACAGCTGGTAAAAATACCTACTTGTTACATGACAGGACAGACACAGTCATGGATACAGTGATGCTCACAGCCTGAATTCCAGTTCCCCCAGAGCATCATGCTGCTGCTGCTGCTGAACATCGTGCTCGCAGCATGCTTCAACTCTGCTCCCAGAAATGCATACTGAGAGTCATACCTGCTCAATGAGTTGCAGACTTCAGTTTCACAGCATGGCTTGACGTCAGTCTGTCAATTCCAGCCTCTCATGTGGATCCAGACTCCATCCCTCATCTGTGCTGCTGTTTGCCTCCTCTTAAGCAGGGGCTGCTTTTGCTTCATGTCTGACAGGGATGGGGCAAGTTAAGCTGTTGGAAGAAGAGCTGTGCCTAGCATGCAGAAGGTCCGCAGCTGTGATTAAATCAGAGCCAGGAGACTTGGCCCATCAGACAACCCTCTGTCATCTACCTCCAGACACAACAAGCTGCATTTCTTTTCCTCTCTCCAGCCTCACAGGGTGGAGCCAAGGAAGAAAGGTTAGTCTTTCTCTGTTCTGTGGTTCATGGTTGGTGATTTTTAATCTCTTTTCTTGGTCACTGCAACTTCACCCTCCCTCCTACGAGGTCACCTCTGAGCTGGAGATCATTTTGCTACCTGCAACTCCTCTAGGCCAGTCCTTCCAAGGCTCTTTCTGAAGACTGGCTCCAACCTGTAGTTCCTTCTTCTGCAGCTCATAGATCTTACAGTCCAAACAGCTTCAGCAACCCACTGGCATCCACTCTTGAGCATAGCCCTTGTGGGGCTTCTCCTCCTTCTGAATGCAATGGCTTTCTCTGCTGACAGCAGCAGTTCAGTTGCTGTGTTGACGTGCCCTTGTGGTAGTGTTTGTCGTTGGCTGTTTCACTGCTAATCAGCTGACTGGGCTGCCCTTTGGGTTGTTCATTGATGAACCAACTGATGGCCACATTCTCAGTGCTGTGAAAATTCCCCTGTCTGGGGCTGTGTTTCCAGGAACAGCAGTAGGGAACATGTCTTTCCACACAGAGAATTTTCTCCCCAGAGCTGCCAGAGTTACCTGTACCATGTTGCAGTCTTTTTCCTTGAAGGTAACTGACTTCATTGCAGACTTTTCCTGGGAATAGAAAGAATGATTTTTACAAAGTCCGATTTGTTTTCCAGCTGCAGTAGTAATGGCTGGCTGTTGCAGCTCTCTTTGGAGCTGTCCCAAAAGTCAAATGCCTCAGGAGTTTACTAAGATGCTTTTGATGTTCTTCTAGTCTTTAAAAAAAGCTTTTAAAAAAACGCACTATCAGGTCCCATAAAGATTATTTCTTTTTTACTGCACTTTATTACCTCTGCAGTGACATTGGTATTCTGATGGTTCACCTTCTGCCCCAGCATGTCTCAAAGAAAGAGGTGCAAAATTTGGTCTTTGTCTGCTGACTTAAAAACCCTTTGTGAATAAGCAGTACTATCTCTTGTGCTGTTCCCCAGCTAGAGGAAAGGACAGTTGTCCAATAGTGTTCTTCATTCAGTGTCACTGATATCAGTTATCCCAAGGTTACAGCTTTCAGGCATGGACAATTTTTGTTTGGTTCAACATCGAAGCCGGTACTGGATACAGAGAAATGGATCATAGCTCAAAAATAAGACTCAGGGAACTGCAGCTCCAGCAAAGTTAGCTCAGATATACGCCACAAAGGGAGAGGAAGATCTCCAGGGCATCTTGTACAGGCTCTGACTACCATTCAGCTCTTGAGGAGGAGACATCTGTCTTTTGGCTGGGATTACAAGCCTAGGAGTGGATATCCTCCACCACTGCTCTAGCCCAGTGGGTAACAAGCACTGCAGAGCAAAGCAGCTTTCTAGTTAACATTCAGACAGGTTTTACCTGCTCAGAAAAACACGTCAAACACTATCAGAAATAAGTTCTCAAATTGGATACAGCTTCCTATTGATGGAAGCTTTGTATGACACCATGAACCCTGAATGTCCTGCAAATCCTCCAAAAGGGCTCAGAAGACTACTTGGTACTGTACAGAGGTAGCGAGCTGTACATCTGAGATGATGAAAGATCAGGAAAACGTGAAGAATGCTTTGAAACACATAATATCATTTGCCACTATTTTAAAAGATGACGTCTTTATCTTTCTAAAGCTCTTTTCAATGTTTTCTTTTCAAGACATTCCATGCAAAGCATTCATTCTTTTCCACATAGATAAATTCATATCCACAAGAACATATTTCTGCGTGATTTATTTCTGTGTAACAGTGACAGAGAGCAAATTTCAAAATGTTTGAATGAAGAACAGCATAGACTTGTCACAACTGGTACTGAGCATTGCCAATAGAGGTAAAATATATGTAATGTTATCATCTGTAGTTCCAGCTAATGACTGTGATAGAGTAGTGTGAGCACAGGGATACTAAACCCTATGAGACTTAAACCAATCTCACCATAAGTGGTTAGGATGAACTTTGTGCTAGGGAGATTATCCAAGGGTGTCATGGTGTGAAGCCCCTGCACTTTTCTTTACGGCTTACAGTAGTGACCATTGTCACAATGAAAATCCAAGGCAAGGTGGGCTGTCTGTCAACAGTAAGCGTGGAAATTTCTACTTTCCAGAGCCCTGACGGTACACTTCAGCAGTCTCATAGAACTGTTCCTCAGTGCTCAGCACGAAGCACAGAGCAGCCATCTGCCAAACCTGTAACCACAGTTTCTGAGACCACCGTGTGCACAAATGGGGGAAGAACACTAATTTCCCAGTGCAACTGCACTATGATGCCTTCAATCTACTCACAGAATGAAATATCATTTCCAAAGGTAAACTGTGGGTGTGATAGGTATGTCATGCTGTCCATGAGCATGACAGGAAAAGACATCAGGAACCCATTTGGATTTCTCCTTAGACTTTTCCATCCACACAGGGGACATGGGGGGGTGGTTTACCTAAGTCTCCCTCTGGAAAGACCAACATCTTCCCATCTGTCATTCAAACCATTCACTAGATGTGTTCCTGGAAACCAGTCAGGAAGGTTAAGGAGTTACTCTGGGATGCTATGTGGGCTTTTAATTCTTGTCCCTCACCATTTTACCCTGTTTGAAATGATATGCTAAACTTGACTTCAAGATGTGAGTGTTGCACTTTTGTTCCCACAAATACCAGGATTCCACTAATTTTTCTGTTTGCAAACACAAAAAGACAATGCCTCTATAAAGGACCATTTCTAGGTATAAGCAAGTTGTTTTTATATGTTTACAGACAGTCTAAAGACTTGTTGCACCTCCATTTATAGTGAATTGTTTTAGCATGCATCATTCACTTAAAAATACTGCCAAATATTGTTTTAGAAAAAGATACAAATTTATGATATAGTTAGGGTGGAATCCTCTAAAGCTAAAGTATATATAGGGAAGGGATGGTAAATAATTTTGGCACCTTCTCCTGCCACCATGTGTTGTATCACCTATGTGATTTTTTGCCTCCCCAGGTGGCTTGGGATAAGCCAATTATTGTGGTGTTGATAAAGTGCTGGCATATCCCTTACTTCTTAGATATATGCTGGAGGAGTTTTTCAAATTGAAGAAGAGACTTAGAAAGAATGGTCTGCCGTGAGTACAGTACAGTGTAATATCTGGGGCTGACTCACTCTGGGAAGGGGATGTTGCTTTCACTCCTGCTGTTGACTGAAATCAGTCTGCTCACAACAGTAAGGCAAATCAGAAACAGTGAGTTTGCACCCAAAACCAGTGTGCTGGCCTCAGGAGTCAGAAAAACACATCTTCGTTTTATTGGGTGAATTCTAAGTACAAAGAAATGAGGGGAAAGTAAACCGCAACATTAATTTTACTCTCCTGCCTCTATGAAAAAAGAGCAGTGAGCAAATCTCGGATCCGAGTCCTTGCACTCTCACTGGCAGAGGGAAGTGTCTACTAGGATATAGCATAGACACTGTGTGATAATGCAGGAAGGGCCTTGAAGTAGCAGCCATGCATGGTGCCAGATGCCAGGCAGGGGCACAGCGATCCGTGTTAGACAGGCATCATTGGTAACTTCAGTCACCTGTTATTCAGGGAGGCTCCTGGACACCTCCATGCTTACACTGGGCTGCCAGCAGCAGCACAGGAATTGGTAAGGCTAAATGCCCCCAGAGGAGCAGGAGGTCCTTCCAGGCAACACCAGTGGTGCCCATACAGCAGCAACAGAAAGGAAATTACGGCTGTTCACAAATGACATGCAGCTATAGGAAGGTTGGGTCAAGCAAATACATTTTGTGTTTAGCTCTGTGCATAGTGGGGTTGATATCCAGCTCCCACTGCTTCTCTCAGCTGCGGTCCCTGATCCCTGGAAGGAGTGCCTGTCCCTTCAGCAAAGATTTTATTATAATTTGCAAGGCACTGCCCCTCAGAGAGCTGAGCCAACCTCATTGGATTGTCCCTTGACAACGAGGAAATAGACTTTGGACAATGCAGGTGTTGGAACAGGCTGTCCAGGGAAGTTGTGGAGTCACAATCCCTGAAGGTGTTCAAAAAATGTGTAGATATGGCACTTCAGGACATGATTTAGCAGGCATGGTGGCATTGCGTTGACAGGTGGCCTTGATGATCTTAGAGGTATTTTCCAACCTTAATGATTCTATCTTATCGTCAAGTCAATGGCAGCATGTTATTTGCATACTGGTCAGTGTGGCCATGGGTAGTGTTTACACTCACTGCTTTTGCTGCAACCCTTAGCAAGTATCAGCCCACAAATCCTGAAGACTAGAGTTTTACTACAGCTGCCACTTCTCTAAGCAACAGCTGCCTCAGACTGAAACTTGCTTCTTCCACTAGTTAGTCCTTGGAAAAAAGTGGAGTGCTACCTCCCTGCTGGGGTGGCTGCAAGGGACAAGGGAGTACTTGCATCTTTCCCTCCTTAGAAGGAAAGGAAGCTGGGTTGTGTTCTGTGTTAAAATTGTGTGTATCTGGACAGTAAAATATATAGAATTAGAAGGAAGGCTGAATAAACGCCGCCTCCCCAGTCAATGGCTCAGTCTGTGCAGGGAGATCCCATCCAAGAACACCAGGTTTAGCATGTTTAGCAGGAGCCTATGCAACACATCACAAGCCCTGGGGGAAGGATGCAATGCCAAGTAAAGAGGCGGGTATGTGAGCCTCTGGATCCATCTTTCCATTTTAAATTTCTCCATTTGGATGAGAACTGATTAAATGTATTTCACCCCCAAAAAAAGCTGGCCCCACTTTTGTCTTGAAGAAAGCCTTTTAATTTTTTAATAGCAGCTAGGCAGCTAGTATCTTAGTAGTAACGTAGGGCCTAAGTTCAAGAATTATTGCTTTCCACAGGTAGTATTTCATTAATGGTAGGGCCATTGCTCTGGCTGCCCTCCTAACACCTCAAAACATTTTAAGAAGACAAGAAACTGTATGAACTTGCAGCTGTGCTTTGCATTTCGAGGGAAGGTTTGGCTAGAACTGGCAATTCTGTGCTCTTAGGTGAACTGGTTGAATTACTGTAACTTGTGTCATGGGTGTATCAGGAGACTGTAAACATACACAAAAGAAGACAAAGCACCAAGCTTCTCCCTGACCTCTCTGTCAGTGAAGATCAGCCAGTCAGCAGAGACAATCTGTGGTTCGTGCGTGACGTTCTGCAGGTCTCTTAACAGCTTGCAATATAAACAATTAAAGGGACATCAGGTGCCAACGATGTGAAGAGGCATGTGAAATAACTAAAATGATTTAGCAAACAGTGTCAGTGTCAAGGGCAGAATTCATAACCCCTATGCTTCACACAACCAGGCTGCCAAGCCCTATAAATCCTCTCACTACACACTGACTTTTCGTGTGCCTATCTGAATGCAGAAGCAGTAAGAACTGTAATACATCTTTCAGTTTAAAAGAGTATCTTGATGGAAATCTCCTTGCAGAAATATGTGAAAAACTTTTATTTTTACTTTCAAGTGCCAACACCTAGTTAGAAACATATGTTGTTTGCTTAATACGTATGGTTTCTACTACATGCATTTGACTGGAGACCTGATGTTTATGTAGGAGCTGTTCCATGGCTAGTCTGCAGGCAACTACCTCCCAGTGAGGTGCAATCTGCTCAAGCAAGTTCTAGGACTTATCTCTTTTATAATATTCCTGAGAAATAAGGCAAGTTGCCACAATCATTTAGATTCTCTTTAACGCCGAATTTGACTTGAAATTAGAGAGCCCTCCTTTTCAAGGAAAGCCATTTCTGACTCAGGCTTACCATTTGCTCGCTCTCTGCAGGTATGACCTACCTATTCTTAAAATATGCAATCAGCTCTTTGAGACAAAACACTTATATCACCATGAAAGCCTATTATTGCTGTGAAAATAGAGATGTGCCTGTTGTGACTGTTGATTGAAATGGCAAGATTTCATTTTCATAATTTGTTAACATCTATGATTTAGCTCACGTTAGTTTTCTCTTTCAGTGCAAAAATTGTGCTGTTGATCAGACTCAAAATTTCTGTTTCAAAATTAAATATATTTTGCCTTTTATAGGAGTGGGTGTTATCACAGTGAATACAAGTCGCTGTACAGGAGCCACGCTCACCCTGACCATGGAGGACTCAGCCGCAGGGAGCTCTCACCACCCAGTGCTTCTCTTGGTCTTCTCATGTACGAAAGTTCTCTCGAAAACTGTATTTTCTCTGTACTTCAGAACTGCAGTTTGAGTTTCTACACTTCCCAGGCCTGCTGAGAGCTTGCTATGACTGAATACTTAGGAAACCAAGGGAGAGAAGTCCCTGACCTCCTCCTTACTCTACCTTGCACTGAAACACAGACTATATGTTCCTTGAATGAAATCACTGATGGCTCTTACAAAGCCCTCCACTGTTTTTTTGCTCAGATATAACACACAAACAATCTGGGTGAAAGGCTGGTGAAAGTTTAACATGATCACATGTTAAACCATTAAAAAGAAGATCATAGAGGTGCTGGCAGTGGCAGATTTTTTTTTAAACACCTTTATTCATTTTTTTTCTCCTGTTTCCCAGCTTCTCCCTCTCATTGAAATCTCCAGATACTGCTGTGTCTTTGGAGACCAGCTGGATTGATTATCCTTTCAATAAACTGATGTCTAGATGAAGTACACAAAATTGAAAACTCAAAGCAAATATTTCAGAAGCATTTTGTCTTCCTCTGTGTCATTCTTCGAAAATTCCATGATTCCATGATTAACTGCAGTAGCAGTCATTACAATCTGAATTAAAAAAAAAAACATAGCTTTTGCTAATCTTCAAGTGCATGGACAATCTTATTGCATAGTTCAAATTCAACACATATATGTTTATGAACTGTAACCTCCACACTTGGGAGTAATGTAGCCCTTCTCTATTTATAGTAGAAACTGCTGTGGGTATCTTCCCCTGCACAGAAAAGAACTTAAAATGCGTATACATGACCGCATACAGACAGAAAGGGAAAAAAATTAAAAATGGATCAAATTCACCACTATTGCCAAATAACCCATAAACATGTTCTCCTGACAAAAGATTATGCAGAAAACCGAGCAATTTGGACTAATCTGATGTAAAAATGCAAAATGATCTCCCCCTCCTGTACCCCAATACATGCTTAGAACTGGCATTGTATGTATATTTAAAAAGATACGCAATGGTATCAGATCTTGCTATTTTAAATGTTAGCGGCATTTTTCCCAGCTACTTGAAAACTACAACTGTAGCACTGGATGTTGGACTTTTCTGTGATTCTGAAGGGTTGTTGTGAGTTTCACAGTTTCCATTTTCTGTGATTTTGGAGTTTTGTTAAACACCTCCTTGAGTCATCAAAAAACTCTATGTTAGATTACTCCTTTGCAGACATAAAAAGACCTAGATACAGTAGAGTTGACTCTTAATTCATTTCTGCAGAATTTATATAGGAGTAATTGCACTGACTTCCTTGGAATTCCTCCTCATTTGCACAACTATAAATATAAGAAGGACCAGGCCTTTCTTTTTAATTACTATTTCAATTATCCATCCAATTTGCTCATGCAACTAATCATTCGAGATTGTCCTGGGGAGGCTTCGAGATGAAAGTCACAATGAAGATCAAAGGAAGAGGCATGCGCTTATCGCAAAGCAGTGCCTTCAGATTGTGGTCTGCCAGCATTTAGAGTGCCATCTCCTGGACCTTCCTGATGAAGTATCCGCTCCAAGAAACCTTCCAGACGAGATGCATGGGCTGATGAGAAACAGCATCTAAACATACTTCTGAGAGAGAAAACACATAGTGTCTATGGAGAAAACTCTGCTTACTTCACTACCTGTCTACAAACACATACCCTACACAGAAGTCTCTGCTCTGTACCTGAGCCTAGATGTTGCATGCTGGTGGTGGGGATGCGTGACCCAGTATTCCCTGTCTCTGTGTGATGTGATGGGTGGCCTCACCCACCTGGGCCAAGGGACTGGCTGCAGAACAAATTTAATTGGGCTGTCAGCTGCAGCAGGTGCACTGTGTCTGCAGGAAAGCAGATACAGAGAAGGAGAGAGATAACAACTTGGATGGGAGAAAAATACTGGAATTCTGCTTTCATTAAAGCAGAGAACAAGTGATCTGAAGTTAGGTCATACTGTCATGTCTGAAGATTACACTTTGTTGTTCTAGGTATTTGGCCATCTGTGACAAGGAGGAGAGGCTGGTGCTGCGGCAGTACAGTCTGTCTTTGGGAGCTGCATTTAGATATTGATCCAGATAACCTGCTCCCACAGAGTCTCTGCAAGGATGGAGTTTTCAATGAGATCGTCTAAGATGCTGCAGGAAATCTAAGGCTTGAAGATCCCTCTGGAGGTCATCTAATTTATTTCCCAGGGAATATCAATTCAACTTCAACACATGTTTGTCTAACCTTTTTCTAGAAACCTCCAGGGAAGTGGCCAGCATTTTTTTTTAATAAAAGAAAAGAAAAAGAGAAACCCCAAGTCCCTTGTGTCTTCTATGTCACTTATCTCGCTGGTATCTGTTCTGTAGACTCAGATCAATTGTTCATCTTTCATGATGTGCAGAGGCCAAGCCTTGAAATTACAATCCAGCTAAAATTGAGTAGAAAGGACAATCCTATCTCTGCTGCCTTACACACAACACTCCATATTCTTGTATTGCTGACAAGGGAGCCTGGTACTTCTACAAGAACAACATCTGCGTGCTACACTATTTTGTTCTCTGTGGTAACTCTGAAACTCCTCTCTATAGTCCTGCTCAAGACTTAGCTGTTCTTCATTTTCTATGTGTGCATAACTCCTTCTTCCTTTCTGTAGGAGTGTTGTTGTTAGGAATGTAGGAGCAAAGTACTGAAAGAAAGGCAATCCACCCTATGAAATCATCTCTGCCTCAGATAGAACACTTGCCTTGAAGGCAGGGACTTCTCCATCCATGAAACCACCCCTCCGATTCTCAGGTAACCTTCAGAGAGCAACTCAGTGAGAGGCGAAACCCCCTTGGCTGGTGGGTGCTGATTTCACTGCTTCCCAATTTATTCTTCCTCAGACTGTCCAAAGCACATAGAGGCAAACCACACATTCTCATTGAAGGCCTGGAAGAACCACACATTCAAAACAGTAACAAATCCTTAGATTATTGTCAGGAACATGACAAGCTAGTTCCCAGGTGACACTACCATTGCATTTGGGTTCTCCGTCGTGCTCTGCACCGAAAATATACTTCAACTGTTAATGCAGAGCAACACCTTCCCTTTAGTATGTTTCCTACAAATTAATGCAGCTGACTGATGAATCAGGTGCTCCTTAGCATGGCAAAAGATAACATAATGTACACAATAACAAGAATTCCTAAACCAGGATCAGAGTTGTTCTAGTACTGAAGTAGCCACACTGCTCTTACGTTATTAGGGTAATTGATTGCTGAGTTAACTATCAGATGTACCTTGTTCTTTCCTAGTTGCTTCCAAAACAATAATTGAGTTCTTATTAGCAATTTCAGGGTTGGTGGAAAATTGGTCTCGGAGTTTGCATGTAACTTCATGACATGTAATCCAAATTTCTGAAATAGAAAGAGATGGAGCACTTACTTTCTCCCATTAATTATTTTCTGGGCAACTGGAAAACTGAATATTCAAACTGAGTTTGATAAGAAGGAAAGGCATAAGGACAAAGCCAGCAGCTGCAATGCAGAAGAATACTCACTGTTGAACAGGTATTTTGTATACCTTTTTTGTGGTCCTTAAGGAGATGCTGTTGAGAAGTGGGTTAATCTAAATCTGAAGAAAGCACTCTCTGGAGATGTCTCCATGCATAAAGTTGCAACCTTTCGGTGGCCTACAACAACTTGAAACACTACTACTTGTCCTAAACAGAAGGTAGTTCATGTCAGTTTCAAATTCTGTAAGACAAGGCTGTACTTCTTGTGCGCAAAGCACAACTACAGGAGCAAACAGAGTGGAAAGCCTGCTGCAAACCATTTTCCTCCTACAGAAAAACCAAGCCCTTTGTCTGGAATGACAGAGAGTCTTTATGGAGAATTATTATGCTGTAGCAGCTCATTCTAAGCTATATTCGGCTATTCTCGTAGAGGTGTTGAACAACCTGAAAGGAATTGCACAGACCTATTGCCTTGGAGAACAATGACAATGTAAGTTTAATATTAACATTTATCCAAAATGTAAGTTCTGTTAAAATAGTGCAATAAGTATCTTGCATAGTTTTCTAAAAAATAATTACACAGAAAAAAGCATAGAAAACAAAAATATTCATACCAATAAAGTTTTCAGAATGTCAGTGTGACTCATATCATCTTCTACAGCATGAATGGAGGGCTGTCCACCCCCTGCAGACAGTGGAACAGAAAGACCCTACAAATTGCATAAAAGCATAAGAGTCTTTTGCAATGAGAAAAAGCTGCTCTTCTTATCCATGGTGGATAGAACAAAAGTCACAGGTTTAATATTTCAACAGGAAAACTTTGAGTAGACACTAGGAAAAAAGTTCTTTTTAAGAGCTGATATAGGGTCCTTGAGAACCAGTTGTACATAAAATTACATCCTCAGTTTTGTCAGCATAAATGTAACTAGACGTCCTGGGTTCAGCTGGGAAGGGGAGGTTAATCACTTCTGGGGAGTGTGATGGGCAATTGACATAGGGTGGTGAGAGAGTTGCTCTGTGTATTCCCTTGTTTTGTGTGTTTCTCTTATCAGTATTATTGTTACTGTTCACTTCCTTTGCTGTTGTGTTATGTTGTCCTTATCCCAAAGCAGGAGTTTTGCCTTTTTCTTCCCATTCTCCTCCCCATCCCACTGGTGGGAGGGGCAATAGAGCAACCGCGTGGTCCTTTGCTGCCGTCCGGGGCTTAACAATCACACTAGATTTTATCCTCACCTATTGCACAGGGTGATCTAGGTGACTACTCAGGGCCCGTCAGCCCTCTAGTTCTTCGACATGAAAGGGCACTTGGCTTTGGTTCAGCCCCAAGGAACTTCAGAGCTTCTGGAAAATTCTTGTTGTGTTCACTGCCCACCTCCAGCTCCCTCCAGGATATAACGTTATGACAAGTGATGGCAGTGCAAGAAAATAAAATGCACCACATTTTTTTACACACTGTCTCGTGACAGAAAGCATAAACCTCCCAGAGCTGTGTGGCACTGTGCTCCTGTGGTGCTTGCTGTGCTGCACCACTCTTCCTTATATTAGCTGTAATTCTACCCCAGCAGGATTTCCATGGAGCTGGCAAGGGGCAAAGCAGGCAGCATTTGGCATCACAGAGCCCTGCAGTGAGGCTGTGGTGCTGAGAGGGTGTCTGGATGGTGCTGGAGTCTAAATGCACACTGCTAGCTGGCAGTGGCAGAGGTCCACAGAGCCTTTTCAAGTGCACAGCAAAACCAAGCACCTTGAGGAGCTGTTGGTGCGGTCGTGTAGTGTTAGATAGGTGCTGCACTGTGGTGAGAAACAAACGGCCAGTAGCATGGTGTCGCAGGTGGCAAATAATTGGGTATATGTATGTAAGGGTATGTGTGTGAAAGACTGTAACTGGTCTTTTGAACGCCCACGAAGAAGCCTCAGATTTGCTAGCCAACACCAGAGCAGATTGGTTGTAAATTTGGTAGCAGCTGGACTGAAGAAATGAGGCACATTCCAAGTCATCCAGTGAATAGAGCGATATCAGACAGGACCACCAGTTAGGAGGTTTAGCACACATTGTGCTTCTGCAGGCAGACAGTTTGAGTTGGGAAAACCAGGTGGTAGGGTCTCCAGAAAGCAGAGCTGTTGCCAGAAAGGAAATACTCCCAAAAAGAGGTGGTCTAGGAAAGAAGACGGGGACTGGGAAAGGAGGAAGGTAAAGATCCTGGCTGGAGGAAAAATTCTAAAGTGGTGGAGGATCCTGGAGATCAGGGAGACAGCTGGAGGCAGATGCAGGGAGATGACAAGGGACCTTGGTTGCTGATGCCCAAGTTGAGTAATTGCGAGCAGCGGCACTAACAAACATGACTTTCTGCTCAAGCATCCAGGGCCAGTAGCAACCTCACTGCAGTTGTGACCTCACGAATGTAGTGCTGGGACAGCACGTAATGAGCGTGTGAGATGTCAAGAAGGGTAAAAGCTCAAATCTCCATGTTTTTTAAGTAAACCCCAGCATCCAGATCCTCTACAGGTTGTCATACACTCTGTCTCGTCTGTGACACAACACCACAGCAGACCCACTGCACCTTTGCTGAGGGCAATTCCCAGTTGCAGTAGAAGAGGCCTGAAGTTATGCACCACAGTTGAAGGCTTGGTGCTGGAGTAGATGCCTTGCTGGCTTCCCAACACTCTCCTGCACTTTAGGCTCTGCAGTGACAAATTCCAGAATCCTCTTTTTATTCCAGTAGTAAGTACCATGGAAGAAAAGAAAGAGTGTTTTGTGTGCTTCCAGTGGTCTTGCTAACGTGCAGAAGCACAGCCACAGGAGTGTATTCCTGTCTCACAGAAGGAAGAGCATGCTCTGCTTTTGTAAGCATGTTTTGATATTATCAGTATAGTTCCCTGCACAGTAGGATGATAACCATATATATCTCAAAGTGCCTGAAACCATCACTCACATGAAAGATAGTAAATAGCTACTTTTCTCTGCACTGTGATTGGGAGTGAGGCAGTACGCTGTTTGCTTTCCTAGCTTCACATTATCTTTTGTTTGGCAGAATATGGCACATTCTTGCTGCATTGAATGGCCAAAAGATAATTTGGACAGAAGCTCAAGAGACACAATTGCTTTACAGTCTTATAACACACTTGGTAAAAGCAGAAGCATTACAGAGTCTGAAAGACTACCTAGAAAACAACCAGATATTATCAGAAAACTGTACAGGATATTGACTTTGTGAATTGTATTATTTACATTCTACCTAAAATTAGAGTTTTCATGTCCCTCAGACCACTGCATTTCATGGCAGTGTGACATAAGCAGTGACATAAAAACGGAAAGGTATCATTGGTGGTTTTGAAGATGATACTGATACTCATTTCTTGACTGGATTATGAAGAGGGAGAGGAGAGGAGAGAGGAGTGGAGAGGAGAGGAGAGGAGAGGAGAG